>Ga0210385_10002504_pt1 | contig 11102 bp, 9 predicted proteins | sample IncBWH26OmetaG_FD_160107 | JGI IMG/M metagenome (GOLD analysis project Ga0210385, IMG submission 160107) | Forest soil microbial communities from Barre Woods Harvard Forest LTER site, Petersham, Massachusetts, United States - Inc-BW-H-26-O ... | reverse complement strand
CTGGGCTCGGGCGTGAAGCCGGGCGAGCGACTGATCCTCAATCTCAGCAGCGAGATCAACGGCGGTGATGTGGTCGAGGTCGCGAGGCAGCCATGAGCACGCGCGCCCTCCTCGCCGCCTGCCTGACGCTGCTGCTCACCGCCTGTGCGGTCGGGCCGAATTACCACCCACCGCAGGTGCAGCTGCCGGACCACTACGCCGCCGCGCCGCCGGCGATGGACAACTCCGCCATCGAGCTCGCCGCCTGGTGGCGCGCCCTGAAGGACCCGGAGCTGGATTCGCTGATCGACCGGGCGATCACGGCGAATCCGGACATCAAGATAGCGCTCGATCATCTGCAGGCGGCCCGCACCTATGAAGCCGGGATGCTGAGCACGGTACTGCCCGACCTCGAGGGCAGCGCCGCCGCCGCGCGTGGCACCGGCAGCGATCTGGCGCGCGGGCGGGCCTCGCAGACGCTGGTCTCCGCGGATAACACCACGGGCCTCAAGCACATCAACGAAATCGGCGGCTTCGACTCGGTGTGGGAGCTGGACCTCTTCGGCAAGTACCGACGCGAAATCCAGGCCGCGCATGCCGATGCCCAGGCGCTGGCCGCAGCGCGCGATGGCGTGCTGGTGGCGGTGATCTCCGATGTCGCGCGAGCCTACATCGAATTGCGCGGGGCACAATTGCACGTCGCGACGCTGCAGGCGACCATCCAGGCGCTGCAGGAGTCGCAGCGCCTGGTCCACATTCGCTATCAGCGCGGCATCACCAACGAACTGGACGTGACCCTGGCGGATCGCGAACTCGCCGACACTCAGGCACAACTGGCGCCCCTGCAGGCGCAGGTGAGCGCCGGTCAGTTCGTCCTGGCCACGCTGCTGGGGGACTTCCCGGAGGACCTGGTAGCGGAGCTCACCCCCGTCGGCATGATTCCGGCCACCCCGCAACTCGCACCGACGGGTCTGCCGCTGCAGTTGCTGCGACAACGGCCCGATATCCAACAGGCGGAACGGGAGCTGGCGGCCTCCTCGGCCCGGATCGGGGTCGCCACCGCCGACTTGTTTCCCGATCTGGCGCTCACGGGGGCCATCGGCTTCCAGCGCCAGGGCCTGGGCACGGATCCGGCCGTGGGCCAACACATCTGGTCGGCGGGACCGGCGGTCCTGTGGCCGCTGCTGGACTTCGGCACGCTCGACGCCCAGGTGGACATCGCCGACCTGCGTACGCGGGCGTTGCTGGTGGAGTATCGCAAGCGCATTCAGTCCGCGGTCAGCGAAGTGGACACCGCTCTGGCGCGTTACAGCGCCGAGCAGTCCCGGTTGGAACAATTGACGCTTGCGGTCACCGCCAGTCAGCGCGCCATCACCCTGGCGCAGGAACGCTACGACCGCGGCCTGACCGACTATCTCAATGTCGTCGAGGCGCAGCGCGCGGGGTATGACATCCAGACCGAATACGTCGAGGCGCAAACGACGGTCGATGACCAGTTCGTCGCGCTGTACCGCAGCCTGGGTGGCGGCTGGCAGCACTACCAGCAGCTTCCCGATATCCGTCGCCCTCAGCCCGCGATCATCGCGGCCTTCCGGCGCCTGGTGCACCCCGACTGACGCGCGCGTCGCTCCCGGTCAATCCGCTGCAAAAAAACAACAAGGCAGGGATTCGCCGAATACCGCCGTCAATCGGCCGCTGAATAAAGCGGCGCCACGCCCGCACCGGCCTCAGCGAACACTGTATTTCCCTGCGGCGCAGCAGCGCTGCAACAGAACCGTCACATTCGCGCAATCCTGATGTCATACAGATGAATCACAGTTGCGGCGCTGAGACGATCCGCCACAAGGATGTGCTCAGCGTCTGCAAAACATTAGGTGAGGAAGGAAACCGACCCATGACATTGTCTAAGTCCCATGTCGCCGCGGCCGTCGCGCTGGTTCTGAGCGCCGCCTGCGCACCGGCGGTGCTGGCGCAAAGCGCTCCCGACACCTCGGCATCGCCGTCGTCCGCCACCAACCCGACCATTCAGGCGGGCCCGGTCAATGTGCTGTTCGGAGGCTTCACCGAATTGGCGACCATCTATCGCGACAAGAACGAGAGCGCCGATGTGGGCTCGAGCTTCAACGGCGTCCCCTTCGCCAGCAGCGAGCAGGGCCACGTCTCCGAGTTCCGTGAAACCGCGCGCCAGAGCCGCCTCTCGATCCTGGCTCAGACCCAGGATCTCAACGGTTACAAGGCCGAGACCTATTTCGAGATGGACTTCCTGGGCGCCGCACCGACCGCAAACTCCAACGAGAGCAACAGCTACCAGCCGCGCATGCGCAATATCTACGGCCGCTTCAGCAGCGACGCCGGCTGGTACATCCTGGGGGGCCAGAACTGGAGTCTCGTGACCCTCGAAAAGAAAGGCATGGACCCGCGCGATGAAAACGTCCCGCTGACCATCGACGCGCAGTACGTGTCGGGCTTCCAGTGGACCCGCAACCCGCAGGTTCGACTCGTCGACAAGATCACCGATGGCCTGTGGTTCGGCCTCTCGCTGGAGAGCCCGCAGAACACCGGCATCATCAACACCAACTCGCTCGCCCCGGGCGGCGTGAAGGGAACGTTGCCGACCTCCCCGACCACCGGATTCGCCGGCACCGGTCAATTGGGCAATGGCGGTGGCACCTGCACCGCGACCACGACCACCACCACCACGACCACCGACACGACTGGCACTTCGACCTCTACGTCGACCTCCGCCACGACCTGCGCCATCACCGGCACCAGCTTCTCGACCGATGTGGCGCCGGATATCGTGGCCAAGATCGCCGCCGACCCGGGCTTTGGCCACTACGAAGTGTATGGACTCGGGCGCTGGTTCCGTTCGGCCATCGCCACCTCCTCCCAGACCACCATGGGCGGTGGCGTCGGCGCGGGCATGATCCTGCCCGTGGTGCCGGATATCCTGAGCTTCCAATTGAGCGGCCTCGTCGGCCACGGTATCGGCCGGTATGGTTCGGCCTCCCTGAACGATACGGTCGTCAAGCCCAATGGTCAGCTGGAGCCGGTCGCCGCCTACCAGGCGATGGCTGGCCTGATCCTCACGCCCACCCCGGCATTCCAGGCCTACCTGTATGCCGGTCGTGAAGAACAGTCGCGCACGCTGTACCAGTACAGCACGGCGACCGTGGGACCCTACTACTACGGTCTGGGCATTCCCAATCTGAACAACACCGGCTGCTACACGCTGGCAGGCACCTGCGCCGGCCAGAACCAGAAGGTGGATGAAGAGACCGCCGGTTTCTGGTGGAAGTTCTACCGCGGCCCGCTGGGCAACGCCCAGTTCGGCCTGCAGCTGGCGCACATCGACCGCGTGCTCTTCGTCGGTACCGGCGGCTCGCCCGAGGCTGGAATGTTCCAGGGCATGGCCTCGTTCCGCATCTACCCCTACCAGAAGTAATCCTGCACCTTTGCTGCCAGTCGTCCGGATCACCCGGGCGGCTGGCAGCGCTTCGTTTTGTAGTTGCAGCGCTACAAAGCGCCCACCCTCGTTAGCTTCCCGAAACCCAGGCCGTCATTTTTCTTATGTAACATCGTTCCTGCCTTGTTATCGCAAGGAATATGCCTCACGCTATATCTGTTGGAATACAGAGGGGCTCTTCCATGCGTTTCGGTTATGTTTGTATCTTTGTCGCCACAATGATCTCCGGCACAGCTCTGGCGCAGACTGCGCCGGCGGCGCCGGATCCCGCCGCCGCCGGCATCGAGGCCTGTGGCAGCTTCAAGGAGTTCGCCACCACCAGCTGTCCTTTGACCTGGCACGGCATCACCATTTTCGGCACCTATGACGCGGGCTTCGGCTGGGTCAGCCATGGCCTGCCGACCAACCCCAACAACTACGAAGGTGAGTCGCTGGTCAACCGCAACGCCACGGGCTCGCGCTGGCTGATTACCCCGAACAACCTGTCGCAGACGGGTCTGGGGATCCGCGGCAAGGAGGAGTTCTTGGACGGCTGGTACGTGGTGTTCAATGCCTCGACCGGCATCAATCCCAACTCCGGCCAGATGGCCAATGCCTCCGCCACCGACATCGCGAACAACGGCCTGCCCCGCGGCAGCTATTCGGAAGCCATCGACGGCGCGCGCGCCGGGCAACCCTTCAATGACGAATACTTCGGCGGCGTCTCCTCCGACCTGTTCGGCACCCTCACCTTCGGTCGCCAGCGCGCCTTGGGCACCGATGTGATGCTCCAGTACGATCCGGCCGGCGGCTCCTATGCCTTCTCGTACATCGGCTACAACGGCACGATGGCCGGCGGTGGCGACACCGAGGACACCCGCTGGGACGATGCCGCGAAATACCGCATCGCCTATGGTCCGGTGCACTTCGGGGTGATGTACAAAATGGCCGACGGCTCCGGCGGTTGCTATTCCGCCTCCGGGACCTGGAGCGCGACCACCTGCACGCCCGAGTCGGCGCACAACACCGCCTACGGCGTCGACTTCGGCGGTGAGATTGCCAACTTCGCCGCCGATCTGGTGTACCAGCATTACAACGATGCGATCAGCGTTTTGAATCCCCTGCTCGGACCCCAGAGCCCGACCCAGCCCTATCAGTCGGCCGTCAACAGCATCAATACCAACCAGATCAGCGGGCCGAATCTGATCAGTCCCGACAACACCCTGTACGGCATCGTCACCGACAACAGCGCACTGATGCTGGCTCTCCGATACACCTGGGACCCGCTGAGGTTCTTTGCCGGCTATGAGCACATCCATCAGGACAATCCGGCCAATCCCCTGGGCGTGGGCGCCTCGGATCAGGGCGGTTATTTCCTGAGCGGCGTCGAAGACAACAATCTTGACTCGCCCAAGGTCGTCCAGATCTGGTGGACGGGCGTGAAATTCTCGCTCGGCGCGCACACCGAGATCACCGGGGCCTGGTATCACCAGCTGCAGAATGACTTCCGCATTCCCTCGACCTGCTCCGCCACCGCCGGCTTCCGCAGTTCCTGCGCGGGCACCTTGAACGAGGTGTCACTGTATCTGGATCACCACTTCACCAAGCGCTTCGACGTCTATGCGGGCGCTGCCTATTCGGATGTGAGCGGTGGCCTCGCGATCGCCATTCCGCATGGTCCGGGCGTACCGTACTACCACAACAACAACACCGCGCCGACCATCGGCGGTCGCTTCACGTTCTGATCTTTCCTAAGGAGTTCGTGTCGTCCTGACGACGTGGGCCGCCATGCCCGCAATGTGCTCGGAGACATTGCGGGCGTGGTCGCCGATGCGCTCCAGGGCCTTCAGCGCAAAGGCGGCCTCCACCGTCACTTCCACTTGCGCCGGGTTCTCCAGCGCGCGCGTCAGCAGGCGCCGCAACCCGGCCGCGTATTCCGCATCCAGATCCCGGTCACGGTCGATCACCTGATCGGCGAGTTCCGCGTCGACCTGATCCAGGGCCTCCAGCGACAGGCGCAGCAGTGCGGTGGCGAGGTTGGCGAGATGGCGCGCATCGCTCGAGGTCCCGCGCCCGGGACGCCCACTTTGCTGCAGCACCGTGCGGGCGATCTTGCAGGCCTCGGCACCGACCCGATCCAGCTCAGCGGCAATTTTTGCCAACGCGATGATGGCGCGCAGGTCGCTCGCCACGGGATTGCGCAGCGCAATCAGGGTCAGTTGATCATCGTAGATGCGCCCGCCGAGCGTCTTGAGGATGCCCTCGCGATCGATGACGTGCTGGGCATTGACCACGTCCCATTCGGCGTAGCCGCGCGCGGCGGCCCGCACCTGGTCCAGCGCCAGACCACCCATTTCCAGCACACGAATGTGCAGCCCGGCAAGTTCGCCATCGAACGATTTGCTGATGTGACCTTCGAGCATGCCGGACCGCGCGCGCAGATGCCGTTCGGATCAGCCAAATCGGCCGGTAATGTAGTCCTCGGTGAGCCGGTGTCGCGGATTGGTGAAGATCCGGTCGGTCTCACCGACTTCCACCAGCGATCCTAAGTGAAAATACGCCGTGCGCTGGGAGACGCGGGCCGCCTGCTGCATGGAGTGGGTCACGATCGCGATCGCGAAGGACTCCTTGAGCTCATCGATCAGGTCCTCGATGCGCGCCGTGGCGATCGGGTCGAGCGCGGAACACGGCTCGTCCATCAGAATGACGTGCGGCTTGACCGCGATGGTGCGCGCGATGCACAGCCGCTGCTGCTGACCTCCGGACAGACCAGTGCCGGACTGCGTGAGTCGGTCCTTGACCTCATCCCACAGGCCGGCGCGCTGCAGGCTGGTGCACACCAGTTCATCGAGGTCGGCGCGGCTGCGGACCAGGCCATGCAATCGCGGTCCGAAGGCCACGTTGTCATAGATCGACTTCGGAAACGGATTGGGCTTCTGGAACACCATGCCGACGCGGGCGCGCAGCTGTACGACATCGCGCGATTGATCCTGGATGTCCTGGCCATCCAGCAGTATCTGGCCGGTGACGCGCGCACCGGCGATGGTGTCGTTCATCCGGTTCAGGCAGCGCAGGAAAGTCGACTTGCCACAGCCGGACGGGCCGATCATGGCCAGCACCTGTTTCTTGCCCACATCGAGGCTCACGCCCTTGAGAGCCTGCTTGGCGCCGTAGTACACATTGACGTCCCGGCAGGAAAACACCGGATCGATCACGGTCACCGTGCCGATGGTCTGGCCGATGCTGGCGCCGTCCAGGCGCGAGGCGGGGCCGCCGCGACCGGCCGCAGGCCGCAGATTCAAACCGGCGTCGGGATGGTGCCCCAGGGGGGGGCTGGGGGCCGCGAAGGTCTGTTGCGATTCATTCATGGTTTGGCTCCGCTAACCGAATCTTCCGGTCACGTAATCATCTGTGCGGCGGTCCTTGGGGGCGGTGAAGATCTGTTCCGCAGGCCCCACTTCCACCAGTTCGCCGAGGTACATGAAGGCCGTCATGTTCGAAACGCGCGCGGCCTGCTGCAGGTTGTGTGTGACGATCGCAATGCAGTACTTTTCGCGCAGCGATTGCAGAGTTTCCTCGACCCGCAGTGTCGATATCGGATCGAGCGCGGCCGTTGGCTCATCGAACAGGATGACCTCGGGACGCACCGCAATCGTGCGTGCGATGCACAGCCGCTGCTGCTGACCCCCGGAGAGGCCGCGCCCATCCTCGTGCAGCTTGTCCTTCACTTCTTCCCACATGGCCGCATCCCGCAAGGCCCCCTCGACACGCTCGGCCAGATCGCGCCGCGAGATGCGCTGCGCCAGCCGGATGCCAAAGGCAACGTTGTCGAAGATCGACATCGGAAAGGGCGTGGGCTTCTGGAACACCATGCCGACGCGAAAACGCAGGTCCGCCACATCCACGGTGGGTTCGAGAATATTGGCACCATCGAGCAGCACCTCGCCTTCCGCGCGATGGCCGGGATACAGCGCGTACATGCGGTTCAGAACCCGCAGCAGCGTCGACTTGCCGCAGCCGGAAGGACCGATGAAGGCCGTGATGCTGCGATCGGCAAGATCCAGGTTGATGCCCTTCAGAGCCTGCGAGGTGCCGTAGTAAAACTGCAGATTGCGCACCGACACCTTGGGCACCGCGCCTGCGGCCTGCGCCCCGGCCGCCTCGCCACCGGCGCGGCTGGCGGCAGCATTCGTGGCAGTGGTGAGATGGCCAAGGCTCACGTGCGCCTCGTCGGCTGCAGGGCCGAGACCACCACGCGCGCCGAGATGCTCAGCGTGAGGATGGTCAGAGTGATCAATAGCGCGCCCGACCAGGCCAGTTGCTGCCACTCCGGATACGGACTTTGTGCGAAGAGGTAGATGACCACCGGCAGATTCGCCATCGGAGCGTTCAGGTTCTGGCTCCAGAACTGATCGTTCAGGGCCGTGAACAGCAGCGGCGCGGTCTCACCGCTGACGCGCGCAATGGCGAGCAGCAGGCCCGTCAGGATGCCGCTGCGCGCCGCCGGATAGATGACGCTGAGCGTGGTGCGCCAGGGATACGCGCCCAGGGCCGTCGATGCATCCTTCATGCCCTGCGGCACGAGTCGCAGCATGTCCTCGGTCGTGCGCACGGTCACCGGAATCGCGATCACGGCGAGCGCGAGCGCGCCGGCAATGGCCGAGAAGTGACCCATCGGGACCACCACCACCTGGTACACGAACAGGCCGACGATGATCGATGGCGCGCTCAGCAGAACGTCGTTGACGAAGCGGATCACGGTGGCCATTCGCGAATTACCGCCGTACTCGGCGAGGAAAGTCCCCGCCAGCACACCGACCGGCGCGCCGATCGCGATGCCGATCACGGTCATCACGGCACTGCCGAAGATCGCATTGAGCAACCCGCCGGCCGAACCCGGTGGCGGCGTCATCTGGGTGAACAGATGAACCGACATTCCCGCAAGGCCGTTCTTCAGCAGCGTCCAGAGAATCGCACCGAGGAACAGCAGACCCACCGCGGTCGCACCCACCGACAGTGCCAGCGCCACGATATTCGCAGACTTGCGGGTGAGGCGACGACTCATACGGATGTCAGCGCCTTGCGGTCCAGGCGCCGCAACATCAGGCGCGCCGCGGCGATGACCGCGAAGGTGATCAGGAACAGCAGCACCCCCAGCGCGATCAGCGACGAGGTGTACAGGTCACCGACGGCTTCGGTGAACTCATTGGCAATGGACGCCGAGATCGTCGTGCCGGGAGCCAGCAGCGAAGTGCTGACGCGATGCGCGTTGCCGATCACGAAGGTGACCGCCATGGTCTCACCCAGCGCGCGGCCGAGTCCCAGCATGATGCCGCCGACGACACCGGTGCGCGAGTACGGCAGCACCACCTGCCAGATGACTTCCCAGGTCGTGGCCCCCAGGCCATACGCGGACTCGCGCAGCACATCCGGAACCGTCTCGAAGACATCGCGCATCACCGAGGCGATGAAGGGCAGCACCATGATGGCGAGCACCAGCGCCGCGGTCAGGATGCCGATGCCGAAGGGCGGCCCTTGAAACAGCGCACCGACACCCGGCAGGGGCCCGAGGGTGTCGATCAGCCACGGCTGCACGTGCCGCTGCAGGATTGGCGCGAACACGAACAGTCCCCAGATGCCGAAGATGATGCTGGGGACCGCGGCCAGCAGTTCCACGGCCACGCCGACCGGACGTTTCAACCACGCAGGGCACAGTTCGGTCAGAAAAATCGAAATCCCGAAGCTCAAGGGGATGGCGACCGCCATCGCGATCAGCGAGGTGACCAGGGTGCCGTAGATCGCCGCCAGCGCCCCGAATTTCTCGGTCACCGGGTTCCAGATCTGTCGGGTCAGGAATTCAAGCTTGAAATGCGAGAGCGCGGGCCACGCGCCCTTGATCAGAGCGATCGTGACGCCACCGAGCAAAACCAACACCAGCACCGCGGCAGCGACGGTCGCGCCCCGGAAGATGCGCTCTCCGAGACGTTGACGAGCCGCGTGCCGCGGCTCGATGACGAACGCCGATGCCTGGTCCATTATTTCCTAAAGAACGCCCGGCGCTTCAGGCGCCGAGCTTCAGTTGCTGCGCATTTCAAAGCGGACGCGAAGCTTAAACCTACTTCCAGACGGGGGCGCCGTTGGCCTTGATGGATGTCTTCCAGGTGGTCTGTACCTGCTTGATCAGCGCGGCCGGCAGCGGTACGTAATCCAGATCGGCCGCCATCTGCGTGCCATTCTGATAGGCCCAGTTAAAGAACTTGAGCGCTTCACCGGTGGCCGCGGGATCCGGAGGATTGGCATAAACGAGGATGAAGCTCGCGCCGGTGATCGGCCAGCTGTTGGCCCCCGCCTGGTCGGTCAGGATCAGGTAGTAACCCTCCGCGTGGGTCCAATCGCCATTGGCCGCAGCCGCCTGGAACGAGGCGGCGCTCGGGGCAATCGGGTGGTGCGACTGATTGATGAGCAGCACGTTGGCCATCTTGTTCTGCTTCGCATAGGCGAACTCGACGTAGCCTATGGCACCGTCGGTCTGGGTGGTCTGATTGGCCAGACCCTCGTTGCCTTTGGCACCGATACCGACCGGCCACTGCACCGACGTCGCCGCGCCGATGTTGTCCTTGAACTTCGGGCTCTGCTTGGACAGATAGTCCGTGAACAGGAAGTTGGTGCCCGAACCGTCCGAGCGATAGATCGGCGCAATCGCCGTCGCCGGCAGCGTCAGCTTTGGATTGAGCTTCCTGATCGCAGGATCGTTCCAGGTCTTGATGTCGCCCAGGTAAATGGCCGCAAGCGTCGGCCCATCGAGAATGATCTGGCCCGCGCCAACGCCCTTCACGTTCACCACCGGCACCACGCCCCCGATGATCATCGGGAACTGCACCAGCCCCGAGGCCTTCAGTTCATCCGGCTTCAGTGGCATGTCCGAGGCACCGAAGGTCACGGTCTTGGCCTTGATCTGCTTGATGCCGCCACCGGAGCCGATCGACTGGTAGTTGAGGCCGTTGCCGGTCGTGGACTTATAGGCTTCGGCCCACTTGGAATAAATCGGATACGGGAACGTGGCGCCGGCGCCGGAAATGTCGGCGGCCTGCACCATCCCCGTGAGCGCAACGGCGGCCGCGGCCACCATCACGCGTTGTACACTTGCAAGGCTCATTATCTGCTCCTGAGTTCTTCATGAAAATTCGCGGATTCGACCGTGGCCAAGCGCGAACCAGGCATTACATGACAGTATTGTGACGATCACATGACACCTGTCGGGACGCTTACGCCGGAGGCGCTCATTGTGGGTGCCGACCGATGTCATGCGTATGACAACCCCTCGAAATCCTGAAGTTTTTTGCACCAAAAGCCATGTCGCGAACACTTGAACTGACGATCGATCTGATGGGCCGCGCCTCGGTGACGCCGGCCGATGAGGGCTGCCAGGAGCTGATGATTGCCCGTCTCGCCGCGGTGGGATTCGAGGTTGAAAAGCTCAACTACGGCAATGTCGAGAATTTCTGGGCGCGGCGGGGTACCGCAGGGCCGGTGCTGTGCTTCGCCGGGCATACCGATGTGGTCCCGACCGGACCGCTCGATGAGTGGCGCACCAAACCCTTTGAGCCCACGGTGCGCGATGGCGTGCTCTACGGGCGGGGTGCGGCGGACATGAAGCGCGGGCTCGCTGCCATGGTGG
>Ga0210385_10002503_pt1 | contig 11103 bp, 6 predicted proteins | sample IncBWH26OmetaG_FD_160107 | JGI IMG/M metagenome (GOLD analysis project Ga0210385, IMG submission 160107) | Forest soil microbial communities from Barre Woods Harvard Forest LTER site, Petersham, Massachusetts, United States - Inc-BW-H-26-O ... | reverse complement strand
TAGCCTGCGCATATCGTCTGCGTCCCGCCTGACGTGGACACTGTCGACCCCGAGATGCTCGCGTCGCCGTTGGTGACCAGGACCTTGCCCTGCTTGTAGTAGAGCGAGCTGTTGTTCTGGTCGAGCGGGCCGAGCGGGACGCCGCACGCCGAGTCCTGGTCGATGTTGTCCGGGTACCTGTTGGTGTCGGTGTAGACCTTGACGCCGCCGAAGTTATTCGTCAGGTCGTTGTCCGCGATGAGGAAGGAACCGGCGTACCGCGATTTGAGGTTGGGGTTGCCGCCCGAGTTGGACGTGTCGATGGCGCCGTACGGGTTGCCGCCGCCCGCGCCCGTGATCGGCCCGTAGCCTTCCGAGCAGGGGACGTTGCCGTAACAGTCCTTGTCGTGCAGGCCCGCCGGCCAGGGGCCGTCGGACGCCCACCCGTTGCCGGTCAGCGTGTTGTCGGCGATGCGGGCGTTGTAGCTCGCCTCGTACATGATCCCTTGCGCCCAGTTCGAGGCGATGTAGTTGTCGGTGATCAACGCTCCCGCGTTGTCGAAGTCGAACCAGACGCCGGCGTTGTAGTTGTCGTGCACGTAGTTGCCGACGAAGTCGGCGTTCATGGAGTAGAAGATCTTGCCGCCGCCGGAGCAGCCGCACCCGAAGGGGCTGCCCCCTGGCCCGCTGTCGTCCGGGTACGTGCCGAGGCCGTTCCAGCTGATCTCGTTGTGGCTGATGTTGAGGTTCACCGCGTTCAGGACGTTGAACGCGCCTTGGGCGTTGTGCGTCAGGCAGTCGTACTCGATCGTCGTGTAGCTGCCCGCGTCGATGGCGTAACCGCCGCCGTTGCTCTCGCCGGTCGCGGGCGCGGCGCTGCTGCTCACGTAGCCGTACTCGTTGGGGCCGATCGTGTCGTACTTATAGGTGTCGCCCACGTCGGGGGGGCCCGCGGTCGTGTTGCCGAGGACCGAGTTGTTGTTGGTGGAGGAGAAGTTCTCGATCGTCAGGTACTCGTATGTGTCGTAGACGTTGTTTCCTGACGAGGGTGTGCTGAGGGTCGCGGTCGAGCCGCCCGTTCCCGTGCCGTTGGTGGCGCCGTCCACGCCGTCGACGACCGCCTTGCCCGCCGCCTGCGTGTACCCGCCCACGTACGCGCTGTCGTGCCCGGTGTTCATCCCGTTCTCGACCTGGTGCTCGCCCGGCTCGAAATAGATGACGGCGTTGCTGATGCCGTAGGCGCCGCTGCTGGCCGGCGAGGTGTTGTTTCCGGCCGGCACGACGACAAGCTGCGTAGCCGACGGGAAGTCGGTGCCGGCGGAGCCAAAGGTCGGCAGGCCGCTTGGCGCGTTGGAGGCGGTGAACGTGCCAGCCGTGCCGTCGTAGGTCCACGGTGACTGGAGGACCTGCTGCCCGCAGACGGCGGTTCCGTGCGACGGCGCATTATCCGCTTCGGCGCCCTTCCCCGGCGATGCCGTCGTTCCCCCCGTGACGTGCAAGCTGGACGCCGCGCCGCCGCCGGTGCAGCCGCTGAGCGCGCACACCGCCCCGGTGATGATCGCCGCGGTGACCCATGTCAGCCTGAGCGACTTCGCCATCTCAACCACCTGTCCCGCCCCACTGGCCTAGTGCCAGTCGTGTTCGTCGTCTGTGGCGGCGTGGGCCGGCTCGTCAGCCATCGCCCGTGTCCGCTTCGATTCGTGCCATGCCTTGCTGAATTCCCACCAGGCGAGAGCGGCGCCCAGCCACGTGCCCACTGCCATTCCGTAGATCGTTCCCTGGGCGCCGTAGGTCGCCGCGCCGGCGACGGCGAGAGCGGAGGCGACCAGTGCCCCGATGATGGCGACCCGCAGGCTCCGCCGCGCCGCGCCCAGGGCATGCAGTCCGGTCCCCGCTCCCGCGGCGATACCGCCGCCCACCAAGTAGACCGTCTGCGGCAGCAGCAGCGGATACGTTGGCCGCCAGATGCTCCCGACGGCCACGTGGCCGAGTCCCCTCGGCACCGCGACGATCAGCACGACGCCCCACGCCAGGCCCGCCAGGGCCAGCCCGCCGCTGACGAGCCAGCAGAACAGCGGGAATTGCCGTGGTGAGCGGTGCAGGATGCGCGCCCCTTCCGGCAGGGTGACCAGCCCCATGCCCAGCGACAGGATCGTCATGGGCCCGACTAGCGTGACCGAGGCCTGCACGTACCCGACAGCGGCCAGGCCAAGGAGCGCCGCCGTCCCGTATCCGCGGACCTGCATGACCGCACTGCTCAAGGTGCCTTCGATCAGGTAGCGCGTGCCGAGGTCGCGGTGCCTGGTGAGCCAGTCCCAGGCGTACGCCGGACGCGGGAAGAGCCCCGCCTGAAGCACGCCGGCGGCAGCCCCGATACACGCGGTGGCACCCCAGGCAAAGGTGAACCAGAAGACGTCGCCGTGGTGGGCGACCCGGAGCAGCACCAGCGCCGGCAGCAGGGTCGCGCCCCAGACGCAGTCGTTCAGGAACGCCTGGCCGCCCCGGCCGGCGGCAAAGAACGAGAACCGCCAGCTGTCCTGGAGCATCAGCCCGGGCAGCGTCAGGCCGAGCCCGAGGAAGGCCGCTCCGATGACCCCGCCGAACAGGACCGCCGCGACCAGCGTGACGATTCCAGTGACCAGGCCGACGGCGATGGCCGTCCCCGTGGAGCCGCGGACCCCGCGCCGCCACGCCCGCACGCTTACCCCGCTGAACCTGACCATCAGCGGATCGGTGGACAGGCCGCGGGAGGCGTTGAGCGCGAAGCCGTAGGTCACGTAGGCCAGGCTGAACGCGCCGAACTGGGCGGCGCCCAGGCTGTGCACGACGTACAGGCTCACGGCGACATTGGTCAGGCTGGAGACGGCCTGGTCCGCCACGCCCCAGCCAAGACGGCGGAAAGCGTGGGTGACCAGGCGCTGGATCGCCAACTGCGGGCCACCACCGCCCGCCGGCCTCGTCACCGGCGCCAGGGGCATTCCCCTCGCTACCGGCGCCAGCGGCTTGTCACCGCTCAGGTCTGCCGCCGCCATTACACCGTCCGAGCTTGCCGCGGGCGGCCGGCCGAGTGGCGGGCGAGTTTTCCCGGGCGATCATGTATCAGCTGGATCTTGGGAACTCTCTTAAGAGTTGTGACACGCCGGCTCATGGGTAGCTCTCAGGAAGCCTCGAGCAGAACGCGCAGCTTGGCCAGGCAGCGACCGCGGGTGGGACCGATGCTCCCCACCGGCACCCCCAACTGGTCCGAGATCTCGGCATATGAAATCGGGGGATCGGCCATCAGGAGCTCGAGAAGCTGTTGCCACTGGGCGGGGAGGTGAGCCATCGCCTCGCGGACGACCTGGGCGCGCTCGGCGGCGAGCAGCGCCTCGTCCACGTCCGGTTCGTGATGATCGGCGCCGTCGAACTCGACGTCCTCGCGCACCAGCACGATCTTCTTGCGCGCCGCGACGTGCCGCAGGCACTCGTTGCGCGCGGTCGCGGCCAGCCAGGAGCCAACCCGGTCCGGCTGCTCGATCCTGTCGATGTTCTCGATCAGGCGCATCCAGGTCGTCTGGACGACATCCGCCGCGTCGCTCTCGGAGAGCTTGAACCGCACGGTGATGGACCAGATCAGCCTGCCGTACTGGTCCACTAGCCGGTTCCATGCCTGCTTGTCGCCAGCTGCGGCGCGGCGCACCAAGGCCGCGATATCGAAGCTGCCGTCGGTTTCATGGGTCGCGAAGCCCAAGCCAGGCGACTCCTGCGCCGACAAAGCGGTCATGTGATCTCCCCATTCACATTCGGATACGGGCCCGCCTGGCCCGCTGGCGGTACGGCCTGGCTGAGATGCGCCCGGCTAATACGCACCGCGTCCTCTCAACATCACGCCGACGGTCTTCCAGAGGATCTGCAGGTCGAGCGCGAGCGACCAGTTCTCCACGTACCGCAGGTCCAGCCGCACCGATTCGTCCCAGGTCAGGTCCGACCGCCCGCTGACCTGCCACAAGCCGGTGAGGCCCGGCTTCACCACGAGCCTGCGCCGCACATGGTCGGCGTACAGCGCGGCCTCGTCGGGCAGGGGGGGCCGCGGGCCGACGAGCGACATCTCGCCGGCCAGGACGTTGAAGAGCTGCGGGAGCTCGTCGAGGGACCATTTGCGCAACCGGGCGCCGATCGGGGTGACCCGCGGATCCCGCCGCATCTTGAACAGGATCCCGTCGAATTCGTTCTTCTCCCGGAGCTCGGCCAGCCGCTGCTCCGCGTCGACGACCATAGTGCGGAACTTGTAGATCTTGAAGGACCTGCCGTTCTTGCCGACTCGCGTCTGCTTGAACAGCGCGGGGCCGTGGTCGGAGAGCCGGACCGACACCGCGATCACGAGCATGAGCGGGGAGAGCAGCAGCAGCGTGACCGCGGCGGCCACGCGGTCGACGAGGTCTTTCATCACCTGACGCCCGCCGCTCAACTGCGGGTGGTCGACGTGCAGCAGTGTCAGCCCGGCCACCGGCCGGACCGTGGTCCGCGGCCCGGCCACGTCGAGCAGCGAGGGTGCCACGCACAGGTCGGTGCCGGTCTTTTCCAGCTCCCACGCTAGCTGCCTGAGCCGCACGCCGTCCATCTCAGGGGAGGGCAGCACCGCCACCGTGTGCGCGCCGCAGCGGCGCACCACCTCGGCGGTGTCGTCGAGACCGCCGACCACGGGGACGCCAGCCACCTCGCTGGCTTCCGGTCCCCCGGCCAGGCAGGCAGCGACCACTTCGAGCCCGTGGTACTGATACCGCCGCAGCTCGTTGATCAGGTCGGCCACGGCGGCCCGGTGCCCCACCGCGACCACGGTGGACATGCACTGGCCGACGGAACGGGCCCAGTGCAGGCGCTTGCGGAGCCGGTACCTGACGATCAGGTCGAGCAAGACGGTGACCGGCATGAGGATCAAGAGATAGACGCGGGACAGCTCGCTGTTGAGCGCGTAAGAAATGAGAGCCACTCCGGCGGTGAGGCTCCAGCCCGCGTTCAGCACCTTGCGGAACTCGTCCGAGCCGGTGCCGATGAACCGCGCTTCGTAGCCGCCGAAAACCAGGAGCATCAGCACCCAGGCGACGGGCAGCAGCGAGCTGAGCAGCACGTACTTAAGCGTCGGGTGCACACCGAAGCGAAGCAGCACCGCGGCGGCCGAGGAGACTACCGCGGTCGCGAAGTCAGAACACGCCGTCCGTCGCAGATAGACCCGGGTCCACGTGGCAGGCCGGCTGGTGAGCCACTCAGCGCGCTGATCACTCGCGACTGCAACAGAATCCGACACATCTCACCCCGCTTATGGCACACGACAGCGCAACGCCGTCTGGATCAGCCGTCACTTGAGACGCAGCTCGCTGCTCTCGTATAAGTGACGCGCAGCCGGGTCGTCTGGTTTACACCAATCGACTATGACGATAGGAAATATCACGAATTGTCCGCTGCCCAGCAAACGTTACCGAACCGCAATGCTTTTTCGCGTCAGACCAGGCCCAAGAAAACGACAACGTTTCCCGGGTCACGCAACTGTTACAACGCCTCGCAAAACTATGCAAACTTCACCAGCAGCCGGCAGCCAGATACCTAACCAGCAAGCTCACCGGCAGCAGCTAAGTTACTACGTTCACCGATCCGGTTTCGGATGGTTTGCAGTATTTGCTGGCAATCCTCCGGTCAGTCGCGGCGGCCGGCCGGCCGGCCGTTCCCAGGAGCGAATCCGCTCCGCGAACCGCCGGGCCGCCGCGCGGAGTTCGAGCTCCGGATCGAGCCCGGCGGCGCGCGCCCGCGCCACGAGCCGCATCAGCTCTTCCCGAATCTCGGCCGAATCACTGCTCCCCGCGGATTCACCTGCCGCGACGGAATCACCGGCCACTGCGAGCCCATCAGGCACGCCAGGCATCCCGGCTCGTTCCGCCCGCCGCTGCAGCTGCGCGGCCAGCGAGAGCGCCGGCTGCCCGAACGCCACTCCGTCGAGCACTGATGGCTGGCCCGCGCCGGCACGTTCGGAGCGCTCCGCTTTCTTGATCTCTTCCCAGTTGCGGTTGACCTCGTCGGCGGAGGAGACCGTCACCGAGCCGAAGACGTGCGGATGGCGCCTGATCAGCTTCGCCGCGAGCGTGTCCGCGACATCGTCGATCGTGAATCCGCCGTCCTCCCGACGGCGTTCGGCCGCGACCCGGGAGTGGAACACCACCTGGAACATGACGTCGCCGAGCTCCTCGCGCAGCGCGCCAAGGTCGCCCTCCGCCACGGTGTCGATCGCCTCGTAGGCCTCCTCGAGGAGGTAGCGCACCAGCGAGGCGTGCGTCTGTTCCCTGTCCCATGGGCAGGACACGCGGAGCGTGTCCATGATCGACACCACGTCGAGCAGGTGAGCGCCCGGCAGCTCGTCCGCGCCGCGCAGCACCCTGACCTGGACCGCCGCCGCGGAAAGCCCGGCGAGCAGCGCGGCGTCCGCGCCCTCGCCGGCCGGCGCCAGCCATACCACCGGCCCGTCGGCCGCGGCCACCGCCGCCGCCAGGAAATCGGCCTGCCCGGCGGCGTCCGCGGGCATGTCCGCGACCTCCGGAATCACGCCCGCCGCCGTCAGCGCGGGAAGCTGCGGATGCCCGGCGGAGCCCGCGAGCACCAGGGACGCGGCGCGCAGCGCCGACCACGCCTGCCAGGTCAGCAGCCCGGGTGCCACCCGCGGGCTGCTCAGCAGGATCGTCAGCACGCGGGGGCGAGACCCGTGGTCGACGCGGGCGACGGCGTGCCGGCCGGCTGGGACAGCGTGTTGGGGGCTGCCACCACCGCGTACTGCGAGTAGTCCAGCCGTCCGAACTGGGGATTCACCTGGATGTTCAGCGACTTCGCGGCGGTGCACTGGGCCTTGGTCAGCGCCGCGGTCACGGTGTTGTCCTGGGCCGTCGTTGTCGGCAGCTTGCCGCCGTTGACCTTCTGCGCGTACGCGATCTCCTGGGCCTGGTACTGGCCAAGCGCCGTCGTCATCTGCGGCGAGACCCCTAGGCTCAGCAGCACCGTCGCGGCGCTGCTGAAGCCATTTTCCTCCGCGGCCGACGCGGCCTGGGAGTTGATGCTCGCGATGCCCTGCTGCACCTGCGCCTGAGTCACCGAAATGCCCGCCGAGGCGGTCACCTGGTCCTCGATGGCGAACCTGATCAGCCAGCTCAGCACCGCCGCGGGCATCTGCGCCGAGGTCAGCTGCACCTGCGAGCCGTACGGCGCCGCCGCCGCCTGGAGGTTGGTGACCTGGGTGTCCAGCGAAGAGACGGTGATCCGCTGGTTGCCCACGATCGCCGCCGCGCCCAACTTGACCGGGGAGCACGCGGCGAGCACCGCGCACGCGCCGAGGCCGACGGCGCCGAGAGCGGCCAGGCGGGTCCTTCTGCCGAACACGGGCGATCCTTCCTGGGGGACAGGCGAAGCTACGACTCGGAGAGTACCGAACGGATGACCTCCGCGCACCACGCGAGCAGCTCGGTGTCACGCAGCGACTCCCCGCCGAAGCCGCCGCCAGAGGCCCCGGTCTTCGGCACCGGTATCAGCATGGTACGCACCGCGGGCTTGAGCACTGTCTTCGGGTACAGCCGCTGGACGCGCACGACCCGCGAGTCCGGCAGCAGGACCGGGGCGAACCGAACGTGCGACCCCTGCAGTGCGATGTCGGTCAGCCCCGCTCGCCGCGCCGCGAACCGCAGCCGCGCCACGTCGAGCAGTGTGACAACGGGTTGCGGCAGCGGCCCGTACCTGTCCTCGAGCTCCTCGCGCACCGCGGTCACGTCGTCGTCGGAGTCGATGGCGGCGATCGAGGTGTAGGCCGCGAGCCGCAGCCGCTCGCCGGGCACATAGTCGTGCGGGATATGCGCGTTCACCGGCAGTTCGACCCGGACCTCCGGCCGTTCCGCGGGAGCGTCGTCGCGCAGTTCGCGCACCGCCTCGCCGATCATCCGCACGTACAGGTCGAACCCGACGCCGGCGATGTGCCCGGACTGCTCGCCTCCCAGCAGGTTCCCCGCGCCCCGGATCTCCAGGTCCTTCAGCGCGACGTACATGCCGGCGCCGATCTCGGTGTGCTGGGCCACGGTGGCCAGCCGCTCGTGCGCGGTCTCGGTCAGCGCCTTCTCCGGCGGGTACAGGAAGTACGCGTACGCCCGTTCCCTGCTGCGGCCGACCCGGCCGCGCAGCTGGTGCAGCTGGGACAGCCCGGCCGCGTCGGCCCTGTCGACGACCAGCGTGTTCGCGTTCGGGATGTCGAGCCCGGACTCGACGATCGTCGTCGCGACGAGCACGTCGAAGTTCCTGTCCCAGAAGTCCACCATGATCTTTTCGAGCTCGTGCTCGTTCATCTGCCCGTGCGCGACCGCGATCCGCGCCTCCGGCACCAGCTCCGCCACCCGCGCCGCCACGCGCCTGATCGACTGCACCCGGTTGTGCACGAAGAACACCTGGCCGTCGCGCAGCAGCTCGCGCCTGATCGCGGCGGCGACCTGCTTCTCGTCGTAGGCGCCGACGAACGTCAGGACGGGGTGCCGCTCTTCTGGCGGGGTGAGGATCGTGGACATCTCCCTGATCCCCGCCACGCCCATTTCCAGGGTGCGGGGGATCGGCGTCGCGGACATCGCGAGCACGTCCACCTCGGTGCGCAGCCGCTTGAGGTACTCCTTGTGCTCGACGCCGAACCGCTGCTCCTCGTCGATGACCACCAGGCCGAGCTGCTTGAACCTGGTCTCGGGGGACAGCAGCCGGTGGGTCCCGATCACCACGTCCACCGAGCCGTCGGCGAGCCCGCGCAGGGTCTCGGCGGCCTCCGCGTTCGACTGGAACCTGGACAGCGCCTTCACCGTGACGGGGAACGGCGCGTACCGCTCGGAGAACGTGTTGAAGTGCTGCTGGGCGAGGATCGTGGTCGGCACGAGCACGGCCACCTGGCGGCCGTCCTGCACCGCCTTGAACGCGGCCCGCACCGCGATCTCCGTCTTGCCGTAACCGACGTCCCCGCAGATCAGCCGGTCCATCGGCACCGGCTTCTCCATGTCACGCTTCACCTCGTCGATGGCCGCGAGCTGGTCGGGCGTCTCTACGTAAGGGAACGCGTCCTCGAGCTCGCGCTGCCACGGCGTGTCCGGCCCGAACGCGTACCCGGGCGAGGCCATCCGGGCCGAGTACAGCCGGATGAGCTCCGCGGCGATCTCGCGGACCGCCTTGCGGGCCCGTCCCTTGGTCTTCGCCCAGTCCGCGCCGCCGAGCCGGTGCAGCGCCGGCGCCTCGCCGCCGGAGTACTTCGTGACCTCGTCCAGCTGGTCGGTCGGCACGTACAGCCGGTCCGGCGGATGGCCGCGCCTGGCCGCCGCGTACTCGAGCACCAGGTAGTCGCGCGTCGAGCCCGCCGCGGTCCTGCTGGTCATCTCGAGGAACCGGCCGACCCCGTGCTGCTCGTGCACCACGTAGTCACCGGACCGCAGCTGCAGCGGGTCGACACCGCCGCGCCGCCGGGCGGTCGGCATGCGCCGGTCGTCCCTGCTCCCCGGCCGGGACGTGCCGCGGGCCACCAGGTCTGCCTCGGTCAGCAGGGCCAGCTTCACCGCCGGCCAGGTGAACCCCTGCCGCAGCTCCCCGGTCGACACGTAGGGCACGCCGCCCTCGGGCGCCGCGTCGATGTCGCCGAGCCGCGCCCCGAAGCCCTCGCCCCGCAGCACCTCGGCGAGCCGCTGCGCCGGCCCGTGCCCCTCGGTGACCAGCACGACCCGCCAGCCGTCACGCAGCCACTGGCGCACGTCCGCGATCATCCGGGTCGTATCGCCGCGATAGGCAGGCGCGGGCTGAGCGTTAATAGTCATGCCGAACGTACCCGGCTGACTCTCCCCGCCCGCCGTCTCGTCCTGCTGGTCGTCCGTCACCCCGAACGGCGCCAGGGTCCACCAGGGAATCCCCAGGTCGGCCGCCGCCTCGCGGATCCTCGCGATCGGCTGGAACGCCGCCCCGCCGAGGTCGACCGGGGCCTCACCGCCCGCGGCGGCGCTCACCCAGGACGCCTCGAGGAACTCCTGGCTGGTCGCGACCAGCTCCTTCGCCCGGGTCCTGATGCGCTCGGGGTCGCAGGCGAGCACGACGCCGCCGAGCGGCACGTGGTCGAGCAGCAGCTCCATCCGGTCGGCGAGCACCGAGGCGAACGCCTCCATGCCCTCGACCGCGATCCCGTCGGCGATCTTGCTGAGCTGCTCGGCGAGGCTCGGATGGGAGTCGGCGAGCTCCTTGGCCCTGGCCCGCACACCTGGGGTGAGCAGCAGCTCACGGCAGGGCGGTGCCCACAGGCCGTGCGGCGCCCGGCCGGAGCTGCGCTGGTCGGCGACCTTGAAGACCCGGATCTCCTCGACGGAGTCGCCGAAGAACTCGATCCGCAGCGGGTGCTCCTCGGTTGGCGGGAACACGTCGAGCAGCCCGCCGCGGACGGCGAGCTCTCCCCGCTTGGTGACCATCTCCGTCCGCGCGTAGCCGATGTCGACCAGCCGCGCGATCACATCGCCCTGATCGGCCTCGTCGCCTTCGCGAAGCTGCACCGGCTCCAGGTCGCCGAGCCCGGCCACGATCGGCTGAAGCACGCTGCGCACCGGCGCGACCACCACCGCTAGCGGGCCCGTGGTGCCGTCACCCGAGGTGGGATGAGTGAGGCGGCGCAGCACCGCGATCCGCTGGCCCACCGTGTCCGAGCGCGGCGACAGCCGCTCGTGCGGCAGCGTCTCCCAGCCGGGGAAGGAGGCGACCGTATCCGGCGGAAGGAACGCGCCGAGCGCCGCCGTCAGATCGTCGGCCTCCCGCGCGGTCGCGGTTACCGCGAGCACGAACCGGCCGTCATCTTCCCGGGGGGCCACCCCCCGGTCCCCCCGGACCACCCCCACGCCAGTCGCGAGCGCCGCGACGAGAAGCGGCCGGAGCGCGGGCGGGGCGACGAGGTCACGCTCGCCGCCCGGAAGGTCGGGGGGGCTGGCGAGCGCGGTGGAGAGCTGGGAATCTTCGGCTACGGCGGCCAGTAGTCCGGCGAGGCTCATGGTGTCCCAAGGTCGCAGTTAGTTATGAGTACAAGCTTATGGGCCCGCCCCCCGCACCCTGGCCCGCCCCCCGCACCCC
>Ga0210385_10002502_pt1 | contig 11103 bp, 15 predicted proteins | sample IncBWH26OmetaG_FD_160107 | JGI IMG/M metagenome (GOLD analysis project Ga0210385, IMG submission 160107) | Forest soil microbial communities from Barre Woods Harvard Forest LTER site, Petersham, Massachusetts, United States - Inc-BW-H-26-O ... | reverse complement strand
CGAGCCTTTTCCGAGGTACGGACGGGTTTCGGCTGGACGGCGGGCATCCCGCCAAGATAGTCAATCTGATTCGAAATCATCAGGGCGTGACTGAGCTCTTCGGCCGCGTGCTTTTCCAGTTCGTCGGCGATATTCATGAATTCGGCGCCCTTCAGCACCTGTGAATATACGACGTAGGAAATGATGGCCTGATACTCGCGGGCCAGATCTTCGTTCAACAGCGCGATCAGTTCGTTGCGTGTGACCTTGGTGTTAACTGCCTGCGACGCTGCTTCTGCCTTCATCGTGGTCTCCTGTATGAGTTTTCAGCGTCAACGCGTGACTGGGCGGAGACGAGTTTGGTCTCGAAGTAAATGAAATTTGGCTGAGCTCCGCCGTCGGCGAGCCTTACGCTGGCGTGTTCTTGGCGGCGTCGCGGTACGCGCGCTCTCCAACATCGGCAGCTTGGCGCACGCGGCTCTTGACCTGGTCAATACCATCCTGAGCTCGCTGTGTGATTTTGTGGCCCGTCGCGATTGCGCCATCCAACTGTTCTTGCGCGCTTTCCACCAGAAAGTCGCGGGTGTCACTGCCCGAGCGGGGGGCAAACAGCACGCCCAATGCAGCGCCTACGCCGATGCCTACTGCGAATGCTGAGATTGATTCCGTCCAGCTATGTTTTGTCGTCATGACGTCCTCCGTTTTTTTCGAGCTAGTTCGTTTTCAGTTCAACTTTCTGATCGCGTTCTTTAATTCTGAATCGGAAAAATGGGAGGAAGCACCGAGCCGCGCGCTTCCTCCCCCGGGGGAATTTACATACCGCTGCCGGAAGTTGTGTGGCGCGCACGCTGATCGTCCGTTTTCACGTCCGCGGAAGATTCGCCAGTGGAGGAAATATCCTCGGCGCTGGTAATCTTCATGATTTCCTTGGCGCGTTTGACCGCTTCGGAAGAATCGCAATGCACGGACAGCAAGATGCCGCCCTTCTGCACGCGACCTTCGTAGCGCTTCGCTTCGTATTCGGGTATGCCGAGGCCGATCAATGCGCCGGTGAATCCGCCGACGGCGCCGCCGACACCGACGCCGGCCAATGCGGCCATGATCGGTCCAGCAGCGATGAGCGGGCCGACGCCCGGAATGGCCAACGCTCCGATTCCAGCGAGCAGGCCCAGCGCGCCGCCGAGGACCGCGCCGGAACCTGCTCCCGTCGCCGCGCCTTCCGGCGCCTTGGTGGCTTTTTCAGTTCCAATTTGCCTGGTCCCAAGATTTTCCGGGAGCAGCGCGGAAATATCGCTCGGGGCAAATCCGGATCGAACCAGCGTGTCGGTAGCGTGATCCGCGCTCGACAGGGTGGAGTAAATTCCGAAGACTGCGGTTTTTTTGCCGGACATGTGTGATTCTCCTTTTAGTGAACTAGAGTGTGAAATCCTAAGCTCGCCTGCTGCTACTGATTTGCTGGTGCTACCGTGAGCTGGTTGATGACGTTGTCGGCGCCGGCGACCGCAACGGCCTTTGCCTCGATACTGGCCTTGTCATCTGCGGTGCGCACCGGACCCTTCAAGGTCACTTTGCCGTCCTGCGTGATGATCTTTATGTTGTGCGCATAGGTGGAGAGTGACTTGTCATTCATGATGGAGCTGCGAATCTGCTTAGTGATGTTGCGGTCCGCGGGATCCATCTTTTGTTGTTGGGCGGTCGTCGCACCCTTGCTGGCGTCGCCTTGATTCGTTTTGGAATTATCGGGAGCCGGTTGCTGATCTTGTTGGGGAGCGCCGGCGATCAAGGAAGCGCTCAAGAACAGCGTGGTGCCCAGGAGCGACAAACATTTGCCGATTTTCGATGGACGATGCATTTTTCGATCTCCTTTTTCGATTCGCGTTCAGCGCCGGCTTACTGCGCTTGTCGAGAGCCCAAAAAATATTCTGCGACTCTGATGCGTCCACACTAGTGCGGTTCTGGTGACCGGGCTATACCGCGAAGCGCGTAGATTTGGGGGGAGCTTGCGGTACAACGGATGGACGCGGCGAGCGACGCAGGTGGCGACGAACTGCAAGAGCCCTTGGACCCGGAAAGACACTAGAAACAGTGATGAAAGCGAGCGGCCGGAGGCCTACAGTAAACTCAGCGCGGCTCTAGTTGAATGAGTGTATGTTCACCTGGGGCCAAAAATCGTAAAAGGGATGGCATCGCCGAGCGCCCGCTGAGTTTCGACGAAGCGCGTCACTCAGAGTGGTCGGGCCTAATCATGCGGCAGATACGTTCACAGGAGGACTTATGTTGCGTTGGGCAGTAGTGTTCTTCGTGGTAGCGCTGATTGCAGCGGTGTTTGGATTCCTGGGCATTGCCGCCGCTGCGGTATCCATTGCCAAGATTCTGTTCTTCGTTTTTCTGGTTCTGTTTTTGGTATCGCTCGTAGGCGGATTAATGAGCCGAGCCTGATCGGTCATTATTCCTACTGAATCGCGAAGTGAGGAGATTTCATGAAGACCGCAACATTGCTGGGGTTCGTGCTCATCGTTCTAGGAGTGCTCGCACTCGCCTATCAAGGCGTTACCTATACCACGCACAAGAAAGTGTTGGATGTTGGGCCCATTCAAGCCACCAAGACGGAACACAACACGGTTCCGCTACCTCCGATTGTGGGCGGTCTCGCGCTGATCGGCGGCATCGTACTGGTTGCGACGAGCAGCAAAGCAGCCTAGTGGATTAAAGCTTCATCCGACTGGCCCGGAGATGTTCACATTCCGGGCCAGCTCGTTCCGAACATTCGGCTCTTTGTGATTCCCCGCCTAACGCAGGCCCGCTCGCGTTTCCAGGACATTCACTGTATCCACCAGCGAACCGCGAAGGCGCGCGGCGCGAGCCCGCTCGGAAAGTGTGGCTTGCAGGATGGGCTCCAAGTCGGTCTTGCGGTAGGGATGGCAGATAAAATCAAACGCGCGGATATTCAACGCGGCAAGATAATCCCGGTATTCGTTGGAGCAGCTGGGTTCGCAGACGATGATCGCGGGAACTTCCACGGGCTGGCGCTTCAGCAAGCGCACCACGTCGCGGTAAGTGCCATCAACAAGCCAAAAACCGCAGAAGCACGCGGCAACATTTTCTTTCGCAAGAAGCGCGCGCACTTCGCCCACTCCCTTGGCCCAGAGCGTGCGCAGCGGATACATCTCCAGAAGAGCGCCCATGCTATAGCTGATGACCGGCTCGGTTGTCGCCACCAGCACGACTGGTTGCCCTGCGGATTGCTGAAATTCTAAGGTTGATTCGCTATGCAAAACGGTGGCGGGATTCTTGGTGGCTGCCGCTGCCTGGTCCATGGCTGGATTCCTTTCTGGTTTGGCGCGCAAGGAGAACAAAGAGCCGGCCAGCCCTGAGGATCTGGCGCAAGCTTTACAGCTCTTCGTTCTCCTCCGCAGTGGCATCATCGCTGAGCGCGGCGAATCCAACAATACGGGCAACGCGTTAGGCACTCTTGGGAATTTGCTGTAGGTAGCGCGATATCGAATGCGAGAAAAATGGCGCGCAGTCGCGCGCAAACGCCAATCGGTTTCATGGCACCAGCGCGGTGCGGCTGCGGCTGACGCCGCGGCTACGCTTCGACGATCTGATTGCGCACGGCGTAGCGAACCAGTTCGCTTACGGTGTGCAGCTGGAGCTTGCGCATGATGTTGGCGCGATGCGTTTCAGCGGTCTTGACGCTGATATTGAGCGACGAGGCGACTTCCTTGCTGCTCTTCCCTTCCGCCAGCAGTTGCACAATTTCCCGTTCGCGCGATGTGAGGCGATCACGCAGCGCCGTGGGCAATTCGGTGCGCATCCTGCCTTCCTTGAAGCTGGAAAGCATCACCTCTGTGGCGCGGGGCGTTAGAAACGGCTTGTGATTGGCGAGAGTCTCGACGGCGACGATCAAATCGCGGTCCGAATCAGATTTTACGATGTAGCCGCGCACGCCAGCTTCCAGAATGTCGCGAATCAACTGATCTGAATAATGCACGGAGAGAATCAGGATCTCGGTGTTCGGGGATTCCTTGCGGATTCTGCGCGCCGCGTCCACGCCATTAAGATCCGGCATGCTGATATCCAGGATCGCGATGTCCGGGCGCAGTTCCTGAGCTTTTGAGACGGCTTCGCGGCCGGTATGCGCCTCTCCACAGATTTCCCATCCCGGGTGCGATGTCAGCATTCCTTTGATGCCACGGCGCATGAGATCGTGATCGTCGGCAATCAGGATACGAAGCGTTTTCATTTTTCTCTCCCGCAAGCAGGGGTTGGTGTGGCGATGTTACAGGATATGACCCAGCACCGGCTTCCCATAATGGGACGAGGCCGGCGTTGAATGCGTTTCGTCATGAACGATGTCATTCCTTTTCTTTTCTGTGATCAAGGCGCCGGTTACGGCGTTGCCCCGCCTCGTTTATGAGAGTTACTACGTTCCGGGGCCCGCACATCTCGAGGCGGAGCAACCGGCCGATGAATACTTTTGTGAAATGAAATAAATACTTCAGGCCTGTAATGCGATCAGTCGCTGACAAATTAGAGTATCTCTGCGGATTGGTCTATCGGAGTTGCGCTGTAGATTGCGTAGGTGTATTCCTGTAGTCGCTCTGGACGAAGTTCAAGAAAAGGAGTGACTTAGCGAATTCGGGGGTAGGTGTTTTACCTTACGGTACAGGATTCGACCGCGCGCGGCCCGGCGGCCTGCGTTGCCTTCAGCTGATCGATTTCACGCACTACTTTGGCCCATTCCTTCTTGTCCTTCTTCGTGGCAAAGGGCGCGTTCAGGTCCGCATAGTACGCCAGCAGCGCCGTTTTTACGGCGGGAGAGACTGTAGCAAAATCGTTCTTCTGCAATCGATCCAGCAGGGCGGCATAGGTCTGATCCGCGAGTGGATACTGTCCCGGACCTGTGACCGTGCCGGTGTCAAAATTCTCATCCACCAAAGTTACCTGGGCTTGGCCGGAACTTTCTCGTTGCTTCGCCAGTTGCACGTAATTCTGCAGCGCATTGCTGAAGCTGGCGACAAATAGCTTCTCGGCGTCAGGAGTGGGAATCTTAAACGCCAAAGCCCGAAACGGTCCGACCTTGGGTATCAACCGAAGCAAGAAACCGAGCAGCTGCGTGCCAAAGCCGGGCCTCTTGTATTTGCCGGGCCACTCCTTTTCGTAAGTGGAGCGGGAAATGCGATAGAGGAATGCGGTGCGCGTAATCCCGGGAGAATCGTGCTGAATTTCATCCTTCTTGGTGTGCCAGGCGATTTTGGTGGCTTCCGGGATCAACTGGCTGACGCCTCTGCGGTAGGAAGCAATCGCCAAGTCGTAATTGGTAAGCACTGAATTCAGGTCCAGCGAATAAGTCTCTTGAAAGGCGCGCGCCAGGAGTTCACTGGAAACTTGAAAACCAATACGGTCGCGATACGCGTCTGAGGCGTATCGTCCTTTGGCAACCTGCAACACATCGAATCCGAATTCAGTTTTCAGATGCGCGAGAGGATCTTCATCGTAGGTGACAACACCGCCGTACTTGCGGCGGAGTTTGGGATAAAGCAGCGGCACGGCGAGGTTCGTGCCGGTGCGGTGCCCTTCGTTGTCCGCCGAGTAATGCGCCAGGGCGCCGAGGGCGAACGCATACTCATTCAGATTCTGCGAATCACGCAGCAACTCCACGACAAAATCTCCGCTCCGGACGTAGTGAACCAGATCGCTGAAAAACTTATTGCCGAACGGGTAGTAGCCCATATCTTGAATCACGCAACCACCGTACGCATATCCGTGCGCGATCTTCAATTCCTCGGGAGTCGCCTGCGGAAACCGCGCGAGCAGCAGCGGCTTGATCGCTTCATCCCAGGCGGCGTCCACGATCGCTTCATGGGCCAGAACAGAATAGGCGCCGGAAGGAGGCGGAGCGAGCAGCGAAACGATGGCGCAAAGCGCCAACGTTCTGGACGCGAATCGCTTGGCGAATTGCTTGGAAAATTTCATGGGGTTGCTGGGCATTTGCAGGACGTCACTGACAGCATGCAATCGCTGAAAGACGGGCGAAAAAGCATCGAATCGTTACGGTAAACCGGCGTTTCCACCAAAACAATACGGAAGTGATGGTAGATCACGGGCAAATGAGCCCTACAACGTTGGCGTTAGTAGCTCCAGCTGGATGCGCGCGAACTCGTTCCGTCGCTGGCCGAATCCTTTACCGAAAGGGTCACGATGATATTCGTGCCGGCGGGCGAAGACCTAATCTGCAGCCAGCCGGCGAGCTGCCGCACGCGTTCGCGCATTCCGCGGATGCCGACGCCCAGTTGCCCTCCGCTGCTGTTCAATGTTGTGAGGATCTCTTCTGGAATCCCTTTGCCGCGATCCGCCACCTCCAGGCGCACGATTCCATCGCGTGTTTCAATCTTAACGCGGGCGGTATCACTACCGGAGTGGCGGAAAATGTTGGTCAAGCTCTCCTGCACAATCCGGAAAAGTGTCCTTTCCACGATTTCGGGGAGGCGATTCGGGACGAGTGACACATTCAGGTCCACTTTCACCTTGCTGCGCTGGGTAAATCCTTCGATGTACCATTCGAGAGCGGAGCGCAATCCGGCGTAGTCCAGCGTGGGAGGGTATAGAAGATAGGAGAGCGTGCGCGTTTCGTCCGAGGCTTTCTGCGAAAGCAGGATGGCTTCGCGCAGCAAATCGCCGGCCGTGGGGTCTACGTCGGTAATTCTGGCGCTCACTGCCGAGAGGTGAATCACCAACGCAGCGAGGCTTTGCCCCGTGCTGTCGTGCAGTTCGCGAGCGATACGCCGGCGCTCTTCATCCTGCAATTGCAGCAAGCGCGCGGAAAGATTGCGCAGCGCCTCTTCTGCTTCTTTGCGAGGAGTGATATCGCGATTGATTTCCAGAATGCCGACCACGCGCCCCTGCGCATCGCGCTGCAGCACCTGGCGGCTCGCCACCACGATGCGATTTCCATCGCGAGTCCAGTGGACCAGCTCGCCTTCCCACGAGCCGACCTTGTAAAGCTTTTCATACACTTGGTCGAGCGGCTCGGGAAACACCGTTTTAAGGAAATGATGAGTGACATTTCCGCAGGCTTCCGCGGGAGTCCACCCATAGGTTTTCTGCGCGCCGCCGTTCCAGAACAAAATCACACTGTCCACGTCGCGGACGATGATGGCGTCGTGAGCGAGCTCCAGTAATTCGGATTGAAGCTTTCCGGTGGTGGCGCGAGACGCGCGAGTTTTCTTTGCGCTTTTTTTCACGGCGCGTTTAGCGGGCATATCTGAGACTACCTTGTTCCCGGGCGCGAATGGCGATGAAAATCGCTCGGATTTGGAATGCGGGCTGGAGCCGTCATCGGGTGTCCGGAGAGTTGCCAGCGGGAAACGCCGGCACGCTCAAAGAAAACGCGCGCATCGCAACTTTTACTCGCGTTGCGGGAGATTCTTGCCTTCAAAAAACGGTTTGTGCTGGCTCATCGATTCCACAGCGGCGACCAGCCAATTGGCCTGCGATTTCAAAAGATAGCCGCTCGCGCCGACATTCTGGGCTTGGCGAACCATTTGCTTCGAGTCGTGCTGAGTGAAGATCAGCACTTCCGCGCCAGGCAGCGCTTTCTTGATCTCCGGCGTGGCCTCCAGACCGTTCATCTCCGGCATGGTGATGTCCATAATCACGATATCGGGCTGCAGTTCTCGCGCCATTCCAATGGCTTGGGCGCCATCGGCAGCCTCGCCGACAACAAGCCATTCCTTGCGCGTGGCCAGCAGCCTGCCCAACGCTGTGCGCACCGCTTTTTCATCGTCCACGATTAAGATTCGCAGGGTCACTAAGCCTGTTCCTCGCATATTTTATAGAACGACGGCGACACCGCAATCAGCATACACGGTGTCTGCCAGTGGCAATCTGCGTCTTTCCTCGCTGTATGCAACCTCGCGTCCAACTAGCAAACTACCCCCTGGCGCCGGGCGGAAATTGCGAAATATGTACCGGAGCTCACCTGTATTTACACATCCAACGGGCTCTCGTCCGGCTAAGGTAAGAATCAGGTCGTAACCCCCTTGTTTAAAATAGCTTGCAAGCGCCCTGCTCGGTGCCATTGGTAACTGAATTGCTTTTCATATGTAGACCTTGAAGACCCGCGGAGGAGTTTGCCTTCAGCGTAGGAGAGGGAAAATGACCGAGAGCTATGATATCTTCCGGGAGCTTGCGGAAACTGGGCCGATTTGGATTGAAGCAGTTCAAGGTTTAGAGAATGCAAAGGCTCGCGTCGCGGAGTTGCTCGCAATGCGTCCTGGAAATTACTTCATTTACGATCCGCTTGCCGCCAAAGTAATTGCGTCAGCGTTTAAATCGGCGCAAATGCCAGCGCCAGTGACTCTTGCCGGCCGTTCCCATCATTACTAGACCAGGGCTGCTGCTACAAGCGGCCCATCAGAAAAAGTACCAGCAGGATCAGAAGCACGAGACCAATCCCACCACTTGGGTAATATCCCCATTCCCTGCTGTGCGGCCACGTCGGCAAACTGCCAAAGAGCGCCAGAATTAGCACGATCGTCAGAATGAGCAGCAACATGTGGTTCTCCTTTAAGTTCTTGGTGAAGGGCGCGGCAACGGTCCGCGCCCATCGGAGCTAGACTGGCCGAATCAATTCGCGCTGCCAGCCTTTGCTGTTTTGTGGCGCCGCCTGGATCCTTCTCCTTCTTCTGCGTCTGAGCCTCCGTCGAAAGCTTCGGAGTTGATCTGTTCGGAAAGCTCCGTGAGCTTCTGATCGGTTTCCTTCTCTTCGTCGAGGGTCTGACGCAGCAACGACGCTGCTTCGCTTTCGCCCATCAATTCAGCATAGGCGTGCACGGCGCCATACGCTGCGATTTCGTAGTGCTCCACGCGCTGCGCCGCGGAGATCAGCGCCGCATCCATTAACGCACCCTCGAAGTCTTCGGACAACATTTCGCCGCCTTCCGCCACGATGCCTGCCATGCCCTTGCATTTCTTGCCCTTCACCGGCTCGCCCAGCGCACTCAGTATTTTCTCGAGGCGCGTGGCGTGCCCGCGGGTCTGTTCCAGGTGCCCCTCGAATCCTTTGCGGAGTTCATCCGAATTTGCGGCTTTCGCCATTTTGGGCAGCGCCTTGATCAGTTGCTGCTCGGAATTGTAGAGATCTCGCAGTTCGTCCACGTAAAGACCCTTCAAATTGTTGTGACTCATAAGAATAATCCCCCTATTGCTGATGTGGGCCGTATTACCGACCGGATTTTCGCGATTGCATTGTCAGACTAGGCTTCCGCCACGGGCTTAGCCATCAAGCAATCCCTGTAGCCTGCGTTGCTGGTTCCCCTAGGCGAGGCATAAGCAAGCATTCTCGAACATACGAAGTTCCGTCGCACGGCCGATCAGAGCGCATAAGGCGAATTGTCCTGTGTAGTTACGTGATGCCCTGTATTCCGACTCAGCGCCATTGTCCCCAGTATGGTTGAGCGGTAGGACATTCAAATCAGGAGGTACAACATGAACTGGGATCAAATCGAAGGTAAGTGGAAGCAATCGATGGGAAAAGTGAAAGAGAAGTGGGGCAAACTGACCGACGACGATCTCACGGCCATCAACGGCCAGCGAGACCAGTTGATCGGAAAAATTCAGGAACGCTACGGCATCGCCAAAGACGCGGCACAGAAGCAGGTGGATGAATTTACGCGTGCTTACAAGACCGACGCCGTAGTGCAAAACACCGCGAAGAAAGCCAGAGCGTAAGCGGTTCGGGTTCATAATTTCGCGAACCGAAAAAGAGGAGGTGCGTGATGGCAAGATACGGAAAGGCCGCCGGAAAAAGCGTGAAGAGCGCCATGCATCGGGAGAAGCGCGGTACGCTTCGTTCGGGCAAAGGCGGCAAGGGCGGCAGGGTGACCAGCCGCAAGCAAGCGATTGCGATTGGACTCTCCGAGGCACGCAAGCGGGGCGCCAAGGTTCCGCGGAAAGCGTCGTAGCGCACTTCGGCCGAACCTGCAAATCTTCGTTGGCCATCAAGGCCGTATCCTTCGCGGCTTTGGTGGCCGACGATCCCACCTGTCGATCAAAACACACGGACCACGGCGGTAACCTTCGGGGAAATTCCATCCGCCATTGTATTCACATGAGCGCCAACGGATGGGTGGCTCTAGCTGCGTGGCGAAAAAAAACGGTGAGGGCATTTGCCGGGTAGGGCGTGCCCTCGCCGTCGGGTTGTCAACAACGCATCAACTACTTACTAGCGCCTACTTAGGCTTCGCCGCTGGAGCCGCGTGAGCGGCCGGCGGCGCTTGCCGCTGCTGCAGTTGTTGTTGCTGTTGAGTGTGTTTTTGAACTAGCTGCTGGGTCTGCTGCTGGTGCTTCTGCTCAACCTGCTGCGTCCTCGCATCATTGGCTTTTTGCTTCGTCAGTTGCTGGTGCTCCTTGTCTTGCTGCTGCTGCAGCTTCTGCCGTTCCTTGTCCTGCTGCGCGGCAAGCTTGGTCTGCTGCTGCTGGTATTTCTGGTCCAGCTTGGCGTTGCCGGTGTTAGGAGGAGCGGCCCTCTCGGCAGGCGGAAGATCTTTCGGATGCACAGCCGGATTGGCGTGGCCAGCGGCGTTTTCCGCACCGCGATTGCTAAATTCGCCCGGTCGGGCGGTAGCGGCAATCGGCGGCCTGCCGTGGTTGGCCGAATCCCGCAGAGCTGGGTTCTCACGCGCAGCGTTTATATGCGCGGTTTGCGCGGCGACGGGAGGAATGTGCCGTTCGTGCGCCGCGGCTTCTTCCTGGGGCGTGGGACGAGCATTGATGCCGCCATGTCCGTTATAGCTGACGTGGACATCATTTCTCACGTCCACTTTTGTTTCGTACACGTTGTGAATCACGGTGACGTTTACGTTCGTCACGGCGCGGTTGTAAAAGAAATGGCCATTGTCCCAGCGCCCGCCTTCATAGCCGTGGCCGAAGTAGCCGAAGCCATAGTTGATTCCGCCGTAAAAGCCGACGGTGGGACCCCAGTAGCCGTCATACCAAATAAAACTGCTGCCGCCCCAGCCCCAGTAGCCGGGAGTCCAGAAGAAACCCACTTGCGGCGCTTCCACCCAGGTGCCGGGAACCCAGAAATAACCATCATCGCCCCAGGCCCAATAGCCGGGC
>Ga0210385_10002501_pt1 | contig 11103 bp, 10 predicted proteins | sample IncBWH26OmetaG_FD_160107 | JGI IMG/M metagenome (GOLD analysis project Ga0210385, IMG submission 160107) | Forest soil microbial communities from Barre Woods Harvard Forest LTER site, Petersham, Massachusetts, United States - Inc-BW-H-26-O ... | reverse complement strand
GGCCGTGATTGCCGGCTGGACCGGGCGCGATCCCGTGGCGCGCGACAAACACATCGCCGAGCTCGAGGCGATCGGCGTCGCGCGGCCGGCTTCGACGCCGATCTATTACCGTTGTTCGGCGCGGCGGCTGACCACGGAAGACGAGATCGAAGTCTGCGGCGAAAATTCCAGCGGCGAGGTCGAGTTTGTGCTGATCGGCTGGCAAGGACGCATTTTCGTCGGCCTCGGCTCTGACCATACCGACCGCAAGGTCGAGGGCTATAGCGTCACAGTGTCCAAACAGATGTGCGACAAGCCGATGGCGTCGACGCTATGGGAGCTTGAGGAAGTCGTTGGTCACTGGGACCAGTTGATCCTGCGTTCTCATGCCTGGATCAGGGGGAAACGAGAACTGTATCAAGAGGGAACCCTGGACTCGATGCTGCCGGTCTCGGAACTGCTTGCACGCGGCTTTACCGATGGGAAACTGCCCGATGGCTGCGCCATGTTTGGCGGCACGTTCGCGGCCAAAGGCGGAATCCGGCCCGCAAGCCGGTTCGAGATTGAGCTGGAGGATCCCGTGCGTAAACGTACGATCCGCCACGCCTATGACGTGATCGAGCTGCCGGTGCGGGGATAGGTTCGAGCGTCTATGTGTGGCACCACCGTTTCACCTCTCCCGTTGGGAGAGGTCGGCGCGTAGCGCCGGGTGAGGGGTTACGGTCCTCATGATAGACCGTACCCCCTCACCCCGACCCTCTCCCCATGGGAGAGGGAGCGCACCTTCGATGACGAAACTCCGCCGGAAATCGGGTGGCTGCGGGCATCCCGATTTGCGACGATCGCGCCCATGAAAACGTCAGCACAAACGATCACCCGATCTGAATCCAATGCGGCCGCCAGTGTGGCGGCGATTGACTGGACAAAAGCCACAAGCGATCTCGATGCGCGGGGTTGCACTGTGCTGAAGGGATTGCTGACGGGAGATGAATGCCGCGCATTGGCGGCGCTTTATCCCGAAGACAAGATATTTCGCAGCCGGGTTGTGATGGGGCGCCACGGCTTCGGACGCGGCGAGTACAAATATTTCGCCTATCCGCTGCCGCAGCCGATCGCGGAACTGCGCCCGCTGCTATATGCGCGGCTTCAGCCTATTGCCAATCACTGGAACGAGGCGATGGATATCGGCATCCGCTATCCCCAGAGCCACGAGGCGTTTCTTGCCCGATGCCATAAAGCGGGCCAGCTTCGGCCGACGCCGCTTCTGTTGCAATACGGCGAAGGCGACTACAACTGCCTGCACCAGGACCTCTACGGGGAGCATGTGTTTCCGCTGCAGGTTGCAATCCTGTTGTCGGAACCACAGCGGGACTTCGAGGGCGGCGAGTTCGTGCTGACCGAGCAGCGCCCGCGGATGCAATCGCGGGCGGAGGTGGTGCCGCTTGCCCAGGGCGACGGCGTTGCCTTTGCGGTGCATGTCCGCCCGGTGCAGGGGACGCGCGGCTTCTACCGTGTCAATATGCGGCACGGCGTGAGCCGCCTTCGGTCAGGTCGCCGGCATACGGTCGGCGTGATCTTTCACGATGCCAAATGAGGTTGTCGCGTTGACGGCGGATTTGTTTGCATGTTTTCCGCAAGTGCGGGCTTCGCAGGAGGAGATGGCCGAAGGGGCCGTCCTGCTGCGGGGGTTCGTCGGAGAAGCCGAGGCTGAGTTGGTTGCCGCCTTGCGCGACATCGTGGCTGCTGCGCCGTTTCGTCATATGGTGACGCCGGGCGGTCACCAGATGTCGGTCGCGATGACCAATTGCGGGTGCGCCGGCTGGGTCACCGACCACAGCGGTTATCGCTATGATCCCGACGATCCCGAAACGGGCAGGCCATGGCCCGCAATGCCATCGATCCTTCGCGAATTGGCAGATCGTGCTGCCGAGCGCGCAGGCTTTGCTGAATTCGCGCCCGACGTCTGCTTGATCAACCGCTATGTGCCCGGCGCGAAGATGTCGTTGCACCAGGACAAGGACGAACTCGACTTTACAGCGCCGATCGTTTCGGTGTCGCTGGGCTTGCCCGCCATTTTCATGTTCGGTGGTTTGAAGCGAAGCGACAAACCCCGACGGTTCCGTCTCGAGCACGGCGATATCGCGGTGTGGGGCGGCCCGTCGCGACTGTTCTTTCACGGCGTCGCGCCGCTGGCCGACGGCGATCATCCGCTCATGGGACGGCAACGTCTCAACCTGACCTTCCGCAAAATTAAGTGACGAAAGCGCTTACGGCTTGGCCGGATGAATGAACGCCCAGGGGCTGACCTCGGAATCCCGTGGCACCTCAATGTCGATCAGGTAGGGACCGCCATGCGCGAGTGCCTTTTCCAGAGCGGGGCGGAAATGATCTGGTGAGGTGACCCGCGCGGCGCCGACGCCGAAGGACTCCGCGAGTTTGATAAAATCCGGATTGACCAGGTCGGAGGCCACGATCCGGCCGTCAAAACGTTCGCGCTGGTCGCGCCGCACATTGCCGTAGGAATTGTTGTTGAACACGAGCACGACAACACCGATGTTGAATTGCACGGCGGTGGCGAGTTCCTGCACGCCGAACATGAAACCGCCGTCACCCGTGATCGCAACCACTGGCCGGTCGGGATGCGCGACCTTGGCGCCCAGCGCGGTCGGAAAACCCGATCCGAGCGTGCCCTGATATCCCGAACTGATGAAGGTCCGCGGTTCGTAGACGGGAAAGCCATACCAGGATGCAAAACCGACTTGTGACAGTTCGTCCGTGACAATCGCGTTCGACGGCAGCACCTCGCGCAGAATGTTCAGGTAAGCCATCTGCGGCTGGATTTTCTGAATCTCTTGCAGCGCTGCCGCGGCGGCCTCGACGATCGCCGCGCGGCGGCCGCGGGTTTTGGCGTAGCCGATTTTGCGCACCGCCGCCGATAGTTCCGACGTGCCGGCCTTGGCATCGGCGACGACGGCAGCGTCCGCCGCGTAGCGCCGCATTTCCACCGGATCGATGTCGATACGGATGGATTTCAGTCCTTGGGGACGAAACGGCCAGCGCGTCATCGCCGGCAGTTCCAGTCGCGTGCCGATGCCGATCATCAGATCGGTTTGCGGCCACAGCCGGTAGGCCGCCGCCATGGTCAGTCCAAGTTCGTGTGCATTGGAGACGATGCCGCGCCCGCTACGGAACGCTACCACCGGCGCGTCGATCAATTCGGCAAGCTCAAGGATTTCATCGCCGGCCTCGATGGCGCCAGAGCCGACGAAAATCATTGGGGCCTTGCTTGCGACGATCAAAGCGGCCGCGGACTTCACCCGATCAGGATCGGGTAGAGGCGCTGGAAAGCGATCGAATGTTTCGGCCGCGCCGACCTCGACCTTTTGCGTGAAGACGTCCCACGGCATTTCCAGCGATGCCGGGCCGCGGCGTCCCGACAGCATTTCCTGAAACGCACGTGCGAGCAAAGCGGGGGCGTTGGCCGGATATTCGATGCGGTCGGCCCATTTCACGAACGTGCGCAGCGTGGCGAGTTGGTCCGGCATTTCATGCAGGTGGCCGCGGCCCTTGCCAAGAAAGGCCGTCGGCACCTGTCCGGTCAAGCAGAGCACGGGTTCGTTGCCGCCAAAGGCGGTCAACAAGGCGGCGCTGGCGTTGAGCACGCCCGGGCCCGGAACCACGCTGAAGACGCCGGGTCTGCCGGTCGATCGCGCATAGCCGAAAGCCATGTAGCCGCAAGCCTGTTCGTGCCGCGCACCGATCACCTTGAGCTGCGCCTGATGGAAGGCGTCAAACAGGCCGTAGATCTGCGCGCCGGGTAGCCCGAACACGGTGTCGACGCCGTGCGCGACCAGGCCGCTGACGATGGCTTCGCCGCCGGAGCTTACGGGCATGGCAAGGTCCAATCAGGGCGCATCAGGAAATCTCATCGATCACGCCGTTACGCAACACGCCGATATTTTCGGCTTCTACTTCGACGACATCGCCGGGTTTCAGGTAGCGCGGCGGGTCGAACCGCGCGCCCGCTCCGGTCGGTGTGCCCGTGACGATGGCGTCGCCGGGTACAAGCGTCGTGAAGGTCGAGATGTAATGGATCAGATAGCGAAAGCCGAAGATCAGGCGTGAGGTGCGATCATCCTGCCGCATCTCGCCATTGACCCTTGTTATTAGCCTGATGTCGGCGATCTGGGATTCGCTGGTATAGGGAACAAGCCATGGGCCGAGGCTCCCCGTGGAATCGAAATTCTTGCCCTGCGTGACGTTGAACTTGGCATGTCGCACCCAATCGCGGATGGTGCCCTCGTTGCAGAGCGTGATCGCTGCGATGTGATCGAGCGCGTCGCCCTCCGCGATATGCCGGCCGGCCTTGCCGATCACGAGCACCAATTCGCCTTCATAGTCTAGCTGGGCGGATGCCTTCGGCCGTATCAGCGGTGTTTCGTGGCCGACAAACGAACGCGGCGTGCGCAAGAACATGCTCGGATATTTTGGCGCGTCCGAGCCGTCTTTATATTCGGCGTTGCGATCGGGGTAATTGACGCCGATGCAGATGATTTTTTCCGGCGCAGGAATCGGCGGCCGCCATGTAACGGTCTCGAGCGCATGATCCGCCGGAAGTCGCGCGGCGTCCTCGACAAGTCTGGTCAATGCGTCAGCGGCGATGACCTCTCGCAAGGTCGGAAACTGCTTGCTCCAGCGTGCGGAGAGGTCGACCACGCCGCGATCGGTCACGGCGCCGTATCTGGCGGAGCCATCGACGGCGAAGGTGGCAATGCGGGGCGCTACCATGGATGCTCCGGGGAAGACTGTGCTCAGCCTTTGCCGGGGGTCATGCCTTTGGCCTTGAGGACGGCAACGGCCTCGGGCGACATCAGGAAATCGACAAAGGCCTTGGCGGCTTCTTTTTGCTTGGTGTCGACCGCGAGTGCCGCCGGGAATACCAACTCCTGCTGCAATCCCGGTGGGAACGGTCCGACGATGTCAACGCCGGGTGCGGTCAGGACGTTGTTCACGAAGACCGCGAGTTCCGCCTGGCCACTGACCACGGCGGGAATGATTCCGGTCGGCTGCGCCTGCGCGATGGTCTTGGCCTTCATCGCCTCTTCGATGCCTAATCGTTCGAACAGTCTGAGGATATAGGAGCCTGCGGCACTCTCCGGCAGGAACGTGATCGACCTTGCATCCAGCAGCGTCTTCTTGAAAGCCTGTTTTGTGCTGATGTCAGGTCTGGGCGCGCCGGCTTTCACCGCGACACCATACCCGACGCGCGCAAATTCGATCGGCGGCATGAAGTGGGTCTTGGCGGCAGCGTCATAGAAAACGTCAATTGGAACCACGCCGAGGTCGAACGGCTCGCCTGACGTCGCCGCCTTGATCAGATTGGGGGTCGTGTCGAAGTCGATGACAAGCTTGTGGCCGGAGGCGCGTTCGAATTGCGGGGCGAGTTCGGTCAGCACGCTTCTGAGTGATCCCCCCGCCAGCACTTTCAGTTCGGCGCCATGCGCCTCGCCCAACGGGGATACGCCAGGCGCCATGCCGAGCAGCGAGGCAGCCGCGATCATCAAGGACATTTTCATGAAGTCTCCGTGTTTCTAGTGTCCCGGTTCCGACATCCGTATCATGTCTCGGCAGGCTCGTTTACGGATGTTAGAACCAAAGGGACGCCGGCAAATATAAAATTCTGGTGTGGTCGCTCGATTTTGCATTCGTTGTGTGAATCAAATCCGCCGCATTAGTCGGCAACTGTGACGTCGGCGACAAACTGGGGCTCACGTACGGTCTGGTCTGTAAAGGGCGATCCCTGTTCGAACCAGGAGCGCGGGGCGGGCGAGCCCCACAGCGTTTGCCGGCGCGGGTCGTTCAGCGACCAGCGCATCGGCGCATGGTCGTGATCGCCGGTGAAGTAATCGCTGGTGTAAAGTTCAAGGCGGTGGCCATCGGGATCGCGGACGTAGAGAAAGAAGGCATTGGAAATGCCGTGCCGCCCGGGTCCGCGCTCGATATTCTTGAGATATCCGCTCGAGGCCATCACGTCGCAAAGATGCAGGATGTTCATGGCGGTCGGAACCCAGTAGGCGAAATGGTGCAGGCGAGGGCCGTTGCCGTTGGTGATCGCGAAATCGTGTACATTGCCTTTGCGATGCAACCAAGCGGCGGCGATCCGCCCCTGCGGCCCGTCTTCTTCGGCATATTCGGTCAGGCGGAAGCCGAGCCGCGCATAGAAATCGACCGTGTCCTGAACCTCGGCGGCAAAGACGTTGAAATGGTCGAGCCGCTGCGGGTGGCAGCCCTTGTAGAGATCATAGCGGCGCAAAAGGTGCGGACGCTTGTCCATCGCCGCGTAGAGCTCGATCGCAAACCCGAACGGATCAGTAAATTGCAGTGTCCGGCCCTGGAACGGCTGATCTGCGAAAACGTGAGCGATTTCATTCCGTGAAAAGGATGCCGCCGCCTTGTCGAGATCCTCTTCATTGCCGACCTTGAAGCCGAGCCGATGGCAGGCAGCGCGCGGCGCTTTGCGCAACACCAGCGAGTGGTGCTGGTGCTCTTCGCTGCCGCGCAGATAGATCGCGTTGGTATCGCGATCCTCGACATGCAGTCCGACCGCATTTTCGTAGAATTCAGAGCTCGCCTTCAGATCCACCACGTCGAGCACGACGTGGCTGCTTCTGATGATGTTGAAGGGCGGATCGAATACGTGTTGCGGAACCGGCATCGCGGCTAAATTCCCAGTCTCTGAATCTTGTGCGTGCCGCGCGCCAGCGAAACGTGCTTTGTTTCCATGTAGAAATCAAAAGAATAGTCGCCGCCGTCGCGGCCAATGCCGGAAGCTTTCATACCACCGAATGGCGTCGGCAAGTGGCGGACGTTTTCCGAGTTGAGCCAGATCATGCCTGCTTCCAGTGCATCCGCAACCCGCAATGCCCGGCCCATATCCGATGTCCAGACATAGCCGGTGAGACCGTATCTCACGTCATTGGCGATTTCGACCGCGTCAGCCTCGTCGCGGAACGGGATGACCGTCAGGAATGGCCCGAACACCTCCTCCTGCGCCACCTGCATATGGCGGGTCGCCCCGGTGACGAGCGTCGGTTGTACATAATGTCCGCCGCCGGGACCGTCATGCCGCGCGCCGCCGACAGCGATCACCGCGCCGTCCTTTCGCGCGATGTCGAAATAGCCGCAGACCTTGGCGAGGTGCCGCTCATGGATCAGGGGGCCGATTTCGGTGGCGGGATCGAGCGGATGCCCGACTTTGAGCGCCCTCACGCGAGCGGCGAGTTCTTCGATGAACTGGTCTGCGATGCTCTCTTGAACAAGGAGCCGGCTGGAGGACGTGCAGCGTTCGCCATTCAGCGAGTAGATCATGAAGACGACCGCATCCAGCGCGCGATCGAGTTCGGCGTCGTCGAACACGATCACCGGATTCTTGCCGCCGAGCTCAAAATGCACCCGCTTCAAACTCGGCGCGCCCTGCGCCATGATGGCCGAGCCGGTCGCGCTTTCGCCGACAAATCCGATTGCCTTGATCGCCGGGTGTTCGGTCAGCGCCTTGCCGGCTTCCTCGCCGAGGCCGTGCACCGTATTGAGGACGCCGTCGGGCACGCCGGCCTGCTTGACGAGCCTCGCCAAAAGATCCGCGGTGACCGGGGACCACTCGGCCGGCTTGTGCACCACCGTGCAACCGGCGGCGAGCGCGGGCGCGATCTTCCAGGTCGAGAGCATGAACGGTGTATTCCAAGGCGTGATCACGCCCACGGGACCAATCGGCACGCGCGTCGAAACATTCCAGTGTTCTTCGCTGGGCATATTGAGCCCGTCGCGGGCGTCCGTGCATTTGTCGGCAAAGAAGCGGAAGTTTTCCGCGGCCCGGATCGCGGCTTTTGCCATGAAGCGATAAGCCTGACCGGTATCGATGCATTCGAGCACGGCGATGTCGTCGGCATGATCCTCGATGGCGTCGGCCACGCGGTACAACAATTTCCGCCGCATCGTGGCGCCGATATCGCGCCAGGCCTTGAAAGCAAGGTGGGCGGCGGTCGCGGCACGGTCGATGTCTTCGGTGTTGCCGCGCGCCACGTTGGCGAGCACGGCGCCGTCGATCGGCGATCGGGTCTCGAACCTGGCGGAGGAAATCGACGGCACGCTCTCGCCGCCGATCATATGCGAGACGCCTCCCGCTTTCAGTTTCGCAAGCAGGGGAGCGGCACGCTCGAGATTGGCCTGAAACAGGTCCGACTTAGGTGTCACGCTATTGGGCGCCACTCTATCCATGGGCGGTCTCTGCCTTCAAAACCTCATGGAGATTGTTGCGCTTCCAGCTGGTTTCCTTGTCGTTGATCTGCATGTCGAACGACAAGGCGAATTTGCTCTTTGCAAACACGGGGTCGAGATACGCCGACAGCGCACGAAAGATGTGCTCGCCGGCGCTCTTGCGGGTTTGCAGGTCGCGGCCTTCGCCAAGCCGCAGCACCATGTCGAGGAAGGCAAAGTCGGGATTGCCGTCGGCGATTGCGTAGTGCTCGCATCGCACCGCGCGAACGCGGATGCCGCCGAGCGGAAAGATGCCGGTCTCGACTGCAGCTTTGCGAACGACTTCTACCACGTCAGCCATGTCGATGCGCGCGTCGAGATTGGCGGAATATTCGATGCTGAAATGCGGCATGGCGGGGCTACTCCACTTGGAGGCTTTTCTTGGCGGCTTTCGATCGAGCGAATAGTGGCTGACGGGGCGAGAGGCGCCATCATCGGCATGGACTGTGTCGGCTGTCGTGAAGGCCTCTTGAAAATCGGGATGCCGGCATATGATTAACATGTTAAATTAAGGCGGGCAAACCAGTTAGGAAATTTGTGCAACGCAAACAAGCCGGTAGCAGCAGATCATGCGCGCCGGGTTTAACGGACGGGACGATGACGCTTAAAAAATCGACCGGCAGTGACGGCACGCATGCGGTCGAACGTCGAATTCCGATGCGCGATTTTTCCAAGTCGCTGCCGATGTCGCTGTTGCGTGCGCGCGAGGCGGTGATGAAGCAGTTTCGCCCGTCGCTGCGCCGTCACGGATTGACCGAACAGCAATGGCGCATCTTGCGAGCGCTTGCCGCGGTCGACGCCATCGAAGTGACCGAATTGGCCCGCGTCGCCTTTCTGCTCGGCCCAAGCCTGTCGCGGATCCTGCGCGATCTTGAGGTGCGCCAGTTGATTGAACGCCGGACGGCCAAGGCCGATCTACGACGTGGGGTCGTCTCAATTTCCCAAAAAGGATTGAAGCTGATCGAGCTCGTCGCTCCCACCTCGGAGTCGATTTACGCCGCGATTACGCAGCGCTATGGCGAGCAAAAGCTTGCCGAGCTTCAAACCATGCTGGCCGCGTTGGAACAGTGTCTCGCGGCGCCTGAAGTGACGGAGGCCGCGCCTTCGGAAGACGAGTGACGGGCGAGGGCGCTTTTGGCTCCGCAACGCTTTTCGATGCCAACCAAATAGGCAGAAAATAGTTGCCGCATCGCGGGATCGAGGCGCGCCATCGTGTCGCCCCGAAGGCTTGAGCCGCCGGCTCAAATCGCTGCAATATCAATTTACTCGCGCTTCAAGAGTTCGTAAGTACAAACGGCGTGCAGTGCGTTCCGCGTGCGGCGCGAGAGACCAATAAGAACCGGCGAAAAAGCACGGTTCCAGGGAGGGCTGAATGAGACTGACGAGACGCGAATTTGCGGCGGGCATCGCGGCCGGCGTTGCGGCCCCCTATGTCCGGACGAGCGCAAACGCGCAGGGCGCGACGATCAAAATCGGCATGTGCGTTCCGGTCACGGGACCTGCGGCCGAGCAGGGGCTTTGGGCGCAAAATGGCGCCAAGCTGGCGCTCGCAGCCGTCAACAAGGCCGGCGGCGTGCTCGGCAAGCAGGTCGAACTGGTGATCGAGGACGATCAGACCACCAACCCGGGCATCGTGCTGGCGTTCTCCAAGCTGGCGGCACAGTCCGACATCGTTGCGTTTCTCGGCTCGGTTCGCTCGACCCAGGTCCACGCAATGGCGCCCGACGTGCTCAAGCTCGGCAAGCCCGTGATGATCGGCGGGACGGATCCGACCCTCACGCATATGGGCAATCAATGGCTGTTTCGCTTCCGGCCCAACGACAGTTATTCCGGCCGCGTGATCGCCGATTTCGGCGTCAACACACTCGGCAAGAAGAAGTGGGCGGTCGTGCATTCCACCGACGCCTTCGGAACGGCGGGCGGCAAGGCGCTGACGGCTGCGCTGGAAAAATTGGGTGCGCCGCCGGTGCTCGATCAGGGCTATGCCAACCAGAGCCAGGACTTCACCCCGGTCGTGCTGGCCGTGAAGCAATCGGGTGCGGATGTGCTCGGCTCCTACTTCACTTTCGAAAACGATCTCGGCATTTTTGCCCGGCAACTGCGTCAGCTCGGCGTCACCATCCCCTGGGTGGGATCGCCAACGACGGTGAACGTATCCGCGATCAAGCTTGCCGGACCTACGCTCTATGGCACTTACGGCGTGGCGGACTACGCAGAGGAATCCAGTGAGGCTTCGAAGGCCTTCGGCAAGGCCTATCGCGAAACCTACAAGGTCGCGCCCGATCTCCAGAGCGCGTGGCCTTATGATGCTGTCACTGTCTTGTCGGCCGCTATCAACAAGGCGGGCTCGACCGATCCCGGCAAGATCCGCGAAGCCATTCTCGGCCTAAAGAAATTCCCGGGCGCCGAAGGCGAATATAACTTCGACCAGAATGGCGACGGCCTGCATGGCTACAACGTTGTGCGGAACGAGAAGGGGACGATCGTCTTCGACAAGCATATCGAGTTCGACGACTGACATAATGGCAGGGGCCTTTCCGGCGACGGAGAGGCCTTGCCGTTGCCGCGCGCTTTTACGGGTGCAGCGCGAGATATAGAGCCGGCGAAAAGCACGGTTCCAGGGAGGGTTGAATGAGACTGACGAGACGCGAATTCGCGGCGGGCATCGCGGCCGGCGTTGCGGCCCCCTACGTCCTGAGGAGCGCCAACGCGCAGGCCGCGACCATCAAGATCGGCATGTGCGTTCCGGTCACGGGGCCCGCGGCAGAGCAGGGGCTATGGGCGCAGAATGGCGCCAAGCTCGCGCTCGCG
>Ga0210385_10002500_pt1 | contig 11104 bp, 11 predicted proteins | sample IncBWH26OmetaG_FD_160107 | JGI IMG/M metagenome (GOLD analysis project Ga0210385, IMG submission 160107) | Forest soil microbial communities from Barre Woods Harvard Forest LTER site, Petersham, Massachusetts, United States - Inc-BW-H-26-O ... | reverse complement strand
ATAGCGCAATGTTCAGCCTGGCGGACGCAATGTTGCTACGGCCGCTGCCGGTCTGGCGGCCCAGTGAAATCGTGACCGTGAACAGCTTTTCGCCCAGCTCATCCAGCGACTCGAGCGGCCGGCTCTCTTACCGCGACTATCTGTATTTCCGCGACAAGAGCAACAGCTTCGAAGGGTTGGCGGCTTTTTCCGACATCACCAGTTTCGGTTTTGCCTCGCGCGCGGGCGAGTTGCCGAAATTGAAAGGCGGCCTGCTGGTAAGCGGCAATCTGTTTCGCGTTATGGGCGTGCAGCCGGAGCTTGGGAGAGATTTCAATTCCGAAGAAGACCGCGTTCCTGGACGCGATGCGGTGGTCGTGCTCGGCAACGATTTTTGGCAGAGCCAGTTTCAGGGCGATCGCTCGGTTATCGGCCGCCACATTCTTCTGGACGCCGTGGAGTTTTCCATCATTGGTGTCGCCCCCAAGAAGTTCACTGGTTTGGACCTGTATGTTCGTCCCGACTTGTACATCCCCATCCTGATGTGGCCCCGCCTGGTTGCGAATTCAACGCAAAACTTGCTTGAGGATCGAACCGACCGTGAACTGTTCGTGAAGGGACGACTCAAATCCGGCGTTCCGATCACCCAGGCCCGTGCGGAGGCGCATGTGATCGCGGAGAATCTGCAGCGCGCCTACCCCAAGGCCAACCGGGCGCGGGACCTAACTGTTCGCACTGAGTTTGCGCTCAGGCTTAAAACCGATCATTCCGATGCCGCGCTTGCGGGCGTGCTGCTCGCGTTGGCAGGGGCGGTACTGCTGATCGCTTGCGCGAACGTGGCAGGTCTGCTGCTAGCCCGCGCACGCACGCGTTCGCGAGAAATTGCCGTACGGCTGGCGATCGGCGCGGGACGGTTTCGTCTGATGCGCCTGCTGTTGGCGGAGAGCTTCCTCATTGCGCTGCTGGGCGGCGCGGTTGGTATCGCCCTCGGCTACGGTGGCGTGCAGTTCATAGGGCGATTTCAGATTCCGACCGACCTGCCCATCCGCTTCTCAGTACAACTCGATAGACGCGCTCTCCTGTTTAGCTTGGCGATTTCGCTGCTGAGCGCGGTGTTGTGCGGATTAGCGCCGGCGTTGCAGACCACTCGCACCAATCTGGTAACTGCTTTGAAAACATCGGATGCGGCCATACCTGGAAAGCGCAGATTTTGGGGCCGCAACGCGCTCGTCATCTGCCAAATAGCCGCCTCGCTCGCGCTCTTGACCGCCGCGCTCCAAATGGTGCGGACTTTTCAGCAGAAGTGGAGCAACGGCCCGGGCTTCCGCACCAACCATATACTGACCATGGCCTTCGACCCACAGCTTGTGCGCTTCAGCGAAGCGCAAACTCAGAAATTTTACACGGAACTGATGCGCCGTGTCCGCCTGCTGCCCGGCGTGAAGTCGGCAGCGCTGACAGGTGATTTGCCTATGGGGACTGGAGGAGACGGCATAAGCCTGGTGCCTGAGGGTTATCAAATGCCCGCCGGCAAAGAGAGCTTCCCCATCAGCATGGATGTCGCCGGCGAGAACTATTTCGACACTCTCGGAGTGCAACTGGTTCGGGGGCGCGGTTTCCGCGAGACCGACACCGCAACGTCACAGAAAGTCGCCGTCGTCAATGAGCAGTTCGCAAAGACCTATTGGCCGAATAGCGACGCACTGGGCAATCGATTCCGGCTTAATAACTCGAGCGGTCCATTGGTCCAGATTGTCGGAATCTCCAAAACCGCGAAATACGGCTGGATGGGCGAGCCTCCGACCGAATTCGTATATATACCGCTGGCGCAGCGGCCCCGCAGCCAAATGACTTTACTGGTTCAGACTGAAGGCGCGTCCTCCGCAATCGCCGCGCCGGTTCGCGGCCTCTTACAACAGATCGATTCCGAGCAGCCCGTTTTCGACCTGCGCACCATCGAAGACTTCTATCGGAAAAGAGTGGTCATGGCTCCTGTGATGATTGTCCAGATTGTCAGTGCCATGGGGTTGATCGGATTGATTCTCTCGCTAGCCGGCCTGTACGGGTTGATGACCTTTGCGGCGAATCGAAGAACCCGCGAAATTGGAATTCGAATGGCTATTGGAGCGGATGCCAAGGCGGTCTTGGCCATGATCCTTCGGCAAGCCTTAGCGCTGGTAGCTAGTGGAGTCATTGTGGGTCTCCTGCTAGGCTGGGCCGCGGAACGAGGCTTAAATGCGATTTTTGAGACTGCCGGAACCGATGTCGGCGCCTATCTCTTGATCTTGCCCGCGCTGCTTGCTGTCACGATGCTGGCGGCTTTCCTGCCGGCGAACAAAGCCGCGCGTATAGATCCGACACGGGCCCTGCGCTATGAGTAAGTCATTTTCGTAAGTTGCCCTGCGGCGCGCGCTTCTTTTTACTTACTTTCGCATTTTTCTCTTTCCGCACTTGCCAAGCAGCTTGCAGAGCACCCGTGAGCACGTCTTCATTCGCCTCCGAAAGCCGGATATGAGTTGCCCCCATCCTTCCCCATCCGCCGTGGATCGGCAAGAAAATGTCGGGCCGCTCCTCTACAAACGCCGCCTGCTGCTCCAGAGTCAGCATCAGGTTGCCGTAGCCCAGCTTCTGCGACGCCAGTGTCGTGAAGATTCTGCCTCCCACCCGAAAATCCGCCGATCCCATGTGAGAGCTCTCTTCCGCTCCTTCGAGACTGAGTGCAATGCGGCGGAAATCAGCGGGCGTCATAGAGGGATCCGCCGCTGGCGGCATACCGCCGGCTTGTCTTCAGAAGAGAAATCGATTTGCGCGCTCATCATTTCAACGAGTGTAATCGAGCGGAATGCTGAGCGACGCCGCACCTCGAGGCGAGCGTAAAGCCAAGAGTTCGGCCACGCCTCTTCACCGGGGCCGGGCAGGGCTCTCAGGGCGCTACACGCACGGGCACTGATTTTGGTACGGCAAAGAAGTTCGAGCTAGACTACGTGTTGTGTGGCGGAAAACGAAGAAAAATCATTAACTGTCAAAGAGTCGCTCGCGCGCACGTGCATTCTGCCAGAGTCTCGGCCAAGCACGGTCTATCATTACACGAGCATCACCGGCCTCAGAGGTATCTTATCCAGTGGCCAGCTATGGGCGACCAATGTTAAGTACCTGAACGACTCATCTGAATACGCCTACGCCGATCGGCTAGTAGGTGAGGTGTTCGATGACCTCAAGCCGAGCGAGTTGATGAGGAAGATTTTAACTATTGTGACCGATAATCCGCAATCACGCGGATTTGACGTTTACACCTCTTGCTTCTGCGAAAGCGGCGATTTGCTCAGCCAATGGAGAGCATATGCAGGCCATGGCACAGGGTATGCGATCGAGTTTGATTGGACCATTCTTGGAGAAATCGTTTCTAAGCAAGATTACGACCTAGCTGGCCGGGTCGAATACGTCGAAACGCAGCAGCGCGATCTGATTCGCAGCATAGTCGAACAGTCCCTCAAACCACTCATAGAACGCGATCCTGTCAATGTTGCACTCAGGGAACTTATCAACGCCGCTCGGGCTCAGGCCGGAACGGAGGACATCGTCCGTCTAGTCGAAGTGGCTGCACCTAATTTGCAGGCTGGGATCGAAGAGATCGTCCTTGGGCCGATCTTGCGCACTTTTTCGCCGCTCCTGGTCACGAGGGCGTTTCTGAAATCTCCTGTCTTCTCCGAAGAGCGGGAGTGACGACTTGTGTCCGCTAGACATCGGAAACTTAGATCGGATATCTCCTTTCGCGCATCACGTGCCATGCTCATACCTTACACTTCGTGGGACCTCTGCGCGGATGAAGGAAAGTTGCCTGTCAAGCGAGTAGTTATCGGACCGAGTTTGCACCCCACCAAGCCAGAGACTCTTTGGCCCTGTTCCTGGATGGCATGAATTTAGGCCACATCGCTATAAGCGCGTCGGAGATTCCGCTCAGAATATAGGATTCCCACGAAAACTTCAGCGCGATGCCGATGTTGTCCATTCACAATGATGTGCAAGACTTCGGTAAACCGGTAAACGTCGCGATCTAGCTGGTTCGGCACAACTATCCGCGCCTTCCGAATAAGAATCTTCTGAATCTCGCGAAACTTGTCTTCTAGACGCGAATGGAGTTATAAAACTTGTATGCGTCGTATTACTCTCGCCGCGCTTGTATTGGCGCTCCCAAGCTTCTCATTCGCCTTCGGTCCACATGGACACAGCCGAAGTTCCCGATCCCACTACTCGAGCGGCAAATCAGTCCATGTCCATTCTTACACGAAAAAGAACGGCACCCGAGTGTCTTCTTACAATCGTCATCCGCCCTCCCGTTAGCACCCGAGCCGCGCCGGTCGCAATTCAGCTCTCGAACAGCGCTCTCGCAAGTCCCGATTGACGAATGATGCTCATCAACGTACCTCGCCGAATTGTGCGATGCAACGGTACTGGCACCGTGACTGTTCCACCGTGCTCCAGTTTTCGCTGCATGACGCAATGACTGCCCTGCTGCCTTACCTCACGAAATCCGTTCTGCCTGAGAATGCCGCACACTTCCGAGCCCGAAAGGACCCGAAGCTTACCCAACAGGCACCTCAATCTGAGTGATGAGGACCTCCGTGTGCATCCGACGCTCAATCTCCTCTGGCGATGCCGTCTCGAAGAAAAGGGTTAGCGCCTCGATCAGATTCGAGCGAGCTTCCTCGATCGACTCGCCCTGGCTCGCCACGTCGACCTCAGGGCAAAGGGAAATATAGCCGCCCTCTTCGCGTTCGATAATCGCGGTTAGTCTGCGCACCTGATCCATCCGCACCGCCGTCCTACTTCACAAACCCCAACTTCTTCAGATCGGGCGCCGGCAATGGCTCGTTGAACTGCGCCTGTCCAAACGTCTCCTGCACTCGCCCGTCGTCCAGTGCCACACCGAACGGGGGATCTACGAATGGAAATGCCTTCTTCAGCTTGTCCAGTTCCAGGCTCGTTGACGCCTTGAGCTTCGTATCGTGCAGGAACGACGCTGCCCATTGCGGATTCACAGTGGGTATCGCCACGATGTGCGTATCGCCCCAATTTAAGGTCGACATGAACTTCGAAGCGGCGTCGCAATGCATGCACGATGGGTCATAAAAGAACAGGAAAACCTTCCCAACCGCCAGGTTCTGCGGCTTGCCATCCACCACTACCGGCACCGGCACTTGTGCCTTCTGCCGCGCAGAGGCGTTGGCGAAGACACTCGCGCCAGCCACCATGACTAGGGCCGCGAACGCAACCAATGGCACCTTCCATCCCCGTGCACGCGGCGACCACGCGAAAGCGAACACGCCCAACAGCAACATGACCGCGTCGCTGATAAAGAATCCCGGCCCCACCGTGCGCTTGATGATCGGAAAACAACTGCACTCGCGACCCACCAGCACCGGGTAGTAATACGCGATCCAGCCGATGAAAAAAATCATCAGGGCCGAACCCAGCAGTCCGCCCCACCGTCTGAACCGAGGCACGAACAGCAAAAACGCCGCGAGTAATTCGAACACTCCCAGCGCCGCCGCTCCGAGCACGCCGAGCCCCCCCGGCACCTGAGCTTGCTCCAGAAGCTCGCCGGTCTTCAGCGGACTCAAAATTTTCCAGCCGCCGGAGATCAAAAACACCAGTCCCAGCAGGATCGCGCACACGGTCGCCGCGCTGCGTTTCCAACTCGCCGTTTCAAAATGCGGCGCGTCCGCCGCTGTCGCAACTACGGTATCCGCCATCTCTCTACTACCAGCCCACGCCGCGCATCACTTTCTCATATTAGCCCGTTTGTTACAAACTGATTACGGGCTCTGCTGCACGCCAAATCGAATCATCGCACGCCAGGGCCGGTAAGAAAAACCATGCATGAGATCCGAGTAACCGTGCCCGAAGGCCGCGCCAAAGACGTCGCGGAACTTGCGCTGCAAGCCGGCATTAAACAGGCGTCCGTTTATAAGGTCTTTGCTTACGGTCCGAACCGGACGAAAGAGATCGTCAGCGCGGAAACTTCCACTCCCCTCGGCAAGAAGTTTGCCGACAGTGTTCTTACTTCTCCGTGGTTCGATTCGCGCGAATGCTCCATCACCACACGCGAACTGCGCGCCCTCGTCACGGACGCACACCCTCGCGAAATCACCCGCCCCATGGTCGAGCCGCCCATCAACGTCTTTGAAGATCTCTGGCAATTGAATCACCTCACGGTCAGCTACTTCGCGCGCTCCATCGCCGGCGCCGGTCTGCTTGCCTACGGAATGGTGCTGAACGATCCGGTCACTATCGTCGTCGCCGCCCTCTTTCTCCCCTTTCTCTCGCAGTCCATCGCCCTCAGCTTCGGTCCGTGGGCCGGCGACTGGAGGCTCGCGAGACAAGGCCTCAAAGCGCTCGCCGTCAGCACCGCCGCCTCCATCCTCAGCGGCGCCGCCATCGCACTTCTGCACGGGCCGCCCATGTTGTTTCACGGCTACCTTTCTCCTCTCCCGAGTTTCATCCTCTCCGCCATCATCGGCATCACCGCGGGATTCATCACCGCGGACGACGCCGGCCGCCGCTATCTCATCGGGGTCGCCGCCGCTGTTCAATACGGAATCTTTCCGGTCTGGTTTGGTTTCGCTTTGGTGGAAGGATTTCCCGATCAGAAGACCACGCTCCTGCGCGTCGGCGCCTTCGCCATTAACGTCGCCACGATCACCACCTTCGCCCTGCTAGGCTATTTGCTTCTGGACATCAAGCGCAAAGATGTGAGTGCGTTCGTTCGCCAGCGCACCGGCAAAAGCGAGTGAGTCCTTCGAAACATGTTGAAAAGAACCTTCGGTTCGTTCGCGTTCGTTGCGCTTCTTCCTGCCATGGCTCCTGCGGCTCCCAATAAAGATACGTCGAAGATTGACCGCCAGGTGAACGCCATCACCAAAACGGCCATCCTGATCGACACGCACAACGACATTCCAAGCTTCACCATCGACGGCGCCGACATCGGAAACTCGCCCAAGAACTACACCGACATTCCGCGCCTGCGCAAAGGCGGGGTGGGCGCAATCTTCTTCTCGGTTTTTGTGGACGCGAATTACGTGAACGGAAATCACTCGGCCAATCGCACCCTGCAGATGATCGATACCGTCTATCACGACATCCTCGACCGCTATCCGGACACCTTCACCCTCGCGCTCACCGCCGACGATATTGTCCGCGCGCATCGCCGCCACAAAATCGCTGGTCTCATGGGCATCGAAGGCGGCCATGCCATCGAAGACAGCACGCGCCTGCTGCGCGATTACTATCGCCTCGGGGTCCGCTACATGACCCTCACGCACTTCAACACCAACAACTGGGCCGATTCCTCCGGCGACATCAACGACCCGAAGGTGCAACACCACAACGGGCTCACGCCTTTCGGCAAAGAGGTGGTGCGCGAGAGGAACCGGCTCGGCATGATGGTCGACATCTCGCATGTGTCGGACAAAACGTTCTACGATGCGCTCGAAACCAGCCAGGCGCCGCTGATCGCCTCGCATTCGTCTGCGCGCGCCGTCACCAACGTTCCGCGCAACATGACCGACGACATGATTAAGGCTCTCGCTGCCAAGGGCGGCGTCATTCAGATCAACATTTACTGCCAATTCATTTCGCAGAAAGCCGCCGATGCTCCTAAAAACTCGCCGGTTCGCGCCACGCTCGCGGATGTGGTCGCGCACATAGATCACGTCCGCCAGGTCGCCGGCATCGACGCGATCGGCCTGGGCACGGATTTCGACGGCATCTCCTGCGCGCCGCTCGGTTTGGATGACGTCTCCATGTTCCCGAACCTCACTCGCGCACTGTTAGAGAAAGGCTATTCGCCCGCCGATATAAAGAAGATTTACGGCGGCAACACGCTCCGCCTCATGCGCCAGGTGGAAAAAGTCGCCGCGCAGTTGCAACGTTCGAGCCGCTAATCTTCCAGCCTCTTCGCTTCCTGCCACAGCTCTTCCATGCGCTCCAGCGGCATTCCGGCCATCTTTTCGCCGGCCTGCTTCTCTAAATATCCGAACCGTCTCCGGAACCGCGCATTCGTCTTCCGCAGCGCCTGCTCTGGATCCACTTTTAAAAATCGCGCCAGATTCACCAGCGTAAATAGCAGGTCGCCAATCTCATGCTCGACGTGCTCCTGGTCCCCACCCGCGCGCGCACGCGCCAATTCCGCCGCTTCTTCTTGCAGCTTTTCCACCACACCGCCGACATCCGGCCACTCGAACCCGAGCCCCGCCGCTTTATGGCTGATCTTTTCCGCTTCCATCAGCGCCGGAAGATTGCGCGGGACCCGGTCCAACACCGACGCATCCGAACCCGCAACTTGCCCGCCTTTCTCTCCTTTCTTGATCTCGTCCCAACGCTGCTTCACGTCTTCCGCCGTCTCGGCTGTGGCATCGCCAAACACGTGCGGATGCCGGCGGATCAGCTTCTCATTGATGGCGTCGAGCGAATCCGAAATCGTAAACAGCCCCTGCTCGGCCGCCATCTCGGCGAAGAACACGGGCTGCAACAATAGATCCCCCAATTCTTCGGCAAGCCCGGTCCAGTCGCGCTGGTCAATCGCCTCCATCACCTCATACGTTTCTTCCAACAAATACGTCTTGATCGTGTCAAACGTCTGCTTCCGGTCCCACGGGCAGCCGCCCGGCGCACGCAATCGCGCCATCACGCTCACCAGTTGCTCGAACTTGTTCCCTGCCTCCGCCGCTCCATCTGTGGTGCGCTCGTCTGACACAATATTCATAAGATCAGTCTCGTATGGCAGACACTCATGATTTCCCCCTTCCGCCAGCGAACTTCCTGTTCCTGGTCGAGTCCATCCTGATGCAGGCGCAAGTGCAGCTCGGGCTCTTGAATTTTGGCGAAAACGACGAACGGCCGGAACCGAATCTTCCGCTGGCGCGCCACTCCATCGATCTGCTCGCCATGCTGCAGGAGAAAACCAAAGGCAATCTGGCTTCTGACGAGCAGCGCCTGCTCGAAAATGGCCTCACGGAATTGCGCTTTCGCTTCGTCCAGGTCTCGGATGAGTTAAGCCGCACCAACCCGGCAAGCACTTCCACTCAAAGCGACGCCGCAGGTTCCGACCGCGGCCCCCTCATCGTCACAGCCGACGGCGGCAAGGGTACCAAGACCGAATAAATGCTCGAACAGTTCGAGCATGCTTCGATTCTCGTTCTAGGCTCGGGCACCAGCGTCGGCGTACCGATGGTTGGCTGCCATTGCAAGGTTTGTGCGTCCGATGACCCGCGCGACAAACGCCTCCGGCCCTCGGTTCTACTGCGCCTCGGCGATCACCGCGTGCTGATCGATACCTCGCCGGATTTTCGCTACCAGGCGCTGCGCTTCGGAATAGACCGCATCGACGCCATCTTATATACGCATTCGCACGCCGATCACATTCTAGGTTTAGATGACGTTCGGCCATTCAACTTTCTGCAAAAGCGGGAGATCCCCATCTACGCCTCCGCCGAATCGTTGCATGTGATCGAGCGCACCTTTGAGTACGTCTTCGATGCCTCACCCACCCAATCCAGCCGCCCGCGCCTGAGCCTCCACTGCTTCGAAAGGGAACCGATCCAATTGGCCGGCCTGAATTTTCAGCCCATCCGCGCCTTCCACGGCAACGGCGTCGTCTATGGATTCCGCTTCGGAGATTGCGCCTACCTGACGGATCATAGCGGCATCCCCCCAGAAAGCCGCGACCTGCTTATGAACCTCGATGTGCTGTTTCTCGACGCACTGCGCCAGAACCCTCATCCCACCCATTCGACAGTTGAAGAATCACTTAAGACTGTGGAGCTTCTTAAGCCAGTAAGAGCTTTTTTTACACATATTTCGCACGATCTTCTTCATGCTTCGATTGATGCCCGTCTGCCGGCCGGCGTCCACCTCGCCTACGACGGCCTCGCGATCCCCATCGGTCGAGCCGATTCCCTATGACGCCCGAGCTCTTATGATGCCTCATGTCTTTCGGTCTCTTGAGGAAGCGCGCGGCCGCCTCCGCCTCTGCGCTCTCACCATCGGCAATTTCGACGGCGTGCACATCGGACATCAGGCTCTGGTCGCCGCTACCCTGCGCTACGCCGTCGCGAACGCACTCACGCCGGCGGTATTGACCTTCTATCCGCATCCCACGGTGATTGTCACGCCGGAGCGCGTCCCGCAATTGATCTGCACGCTGGATCAGCGCTTGCGTTTTCTTCAGGCAGCCGGCGCAACGAACATTATCGTGCTGCCCTTTACAGCGGATTTCGCGCGCCTCTCGCCGCGGCAGTTCGTTTCCCAGGCGCTGTGCGACGCGCTCGACACCAAGGCCGTCTTCGTGGGCGATAATTTCCGCTTCGGCCGCAGGCACCGCGGAACGGCGCAGACGCTGAAGCTTCTGGGACCCGAATTCGGCTTCATTGCGCAAACCGTGCAACCGGTCTCGCTGCGCGGTGAAATCATCTCGAGCTCCGTCATCCGGCGTTACCTCTCGTCCGGCAATGTCTCGCGTGCCGCCCGGCTTCTGGGCCGCTGCTTTTCTCTGGAAGGGCCGGTCGTGCGGGGCCACGGTGTGGGCGCCAAACAAACTGTGCCCACAGTCAATCTCGCGCCGCCCGCGGGCCAGCTCATTCCGCGCGGCGTTTACATCACCGAAACGCTCGATCCATCCACCGGGCGCCGCTGGGAGTCCATCACTAATTGCGGCTTTCGCCCCACCTTCGGCGGCGATGAGTTGACGATTGAGACGTTTCTGCTGAGCCCCCTTGAAGGCGCCGCGCCCTCGCAAATCGAAGTGCGTTTCCACCGCTTTGTGCGCGAGGAACAGCAATTTCCCACTCCCGAGGCCTTGCGCGCGCAGATCCTCCGGGATGTCTCGCGCGCCCAAGCCTATTGGCGCCGGCTTTCCACTTGCACCTCGTCGTCGACGGTAATGATGTAGAGTTCATACGCTTTAGCTGCCGGTTCCGGCGCGGGCATCGCCGTCACCGTCGAGAAGTTCGCGCGCATAAAACAGATACCGTTTCCCCTCTTCGTCTTGAAAACGGAGAAGCATCGATCGCGAAGGGACAATGGAACGGGGTTGCAAGTAAGCTTTCAAGCTGGTGCGCGTACGCCT
>Ga0210385_10002499_pt1 | contig 11105 bp, 10 predicted proteins | sample IncBWH26OmetaG_FD_160107 | JGI IMG/M metagenome (GOLD analysis project Ga0210385, IMG submission 160107) | Forest soil microbial communities from Barre Woods Harvard Forest LTER site, Petersham, Massachusetts, United States - Inc-BW-H-26-O ... | reverse complement strand
CAATGCGAGAAGAAGGAAGGTGAATTTGGGCATGGCAGATGCGTCGGTAGTTCAGTCAAGCGACTGTGTAGCACAGGTACGGTTGCGTGTGCCATAGCCGGTGGAGGTCATGCGCGGACAATGAAGATCCGGAGCAGGCGCTGCCGGATCAGGCCCTGAGCATCTTCGGCCTGAGGGCAGTCTGAGGCTGGAACCCGATCTGCCTCCGAGGCTTCTCCGTTGGAGTCATGAGCGTGCGGATGGCTTTGATAATTTCGTTGATTGTCTTGTCGTGGGTTTCCAGCCTCTGCTCCAGCTGGAGGAGTTTGGTGGCGAGGGCTCTGTGCCGGGCAAGCAGATCGCGGAGGCGGACGAAGGCGCGCACAACGAAAATGCTCATTTCCACGGCACGCGGCGAGTTGAGGACGCTGGCGGCCATGATGGCTCCGTGCTCCGTGAAGGCATAGGGCAGGTAGCGACGGCCGCCATGGTCGGGGCTTGAGATCACAGAATGTGATCTCAAGGCACCGTGCTCTTCGGTTGTGAGCTGAAAGACGAAATCCAGGGGGAAGCGTTTGCGGTTCCGCTTCACCGCCTGATTGAGCGTTCGCACCGCAACGCCGCAGAGAGCCGCCAGATCGGAGTCGAGCAGGACCTTCTGGCCGCGAACCAGGAAGATTTGATTCTCGATCAGTTTGGGTACGAGGGCTCTTTTCCTGGGCATTTCGACTCACTGCTTGAGATCACAGATTGTGATCTCAAGATGATTCGCGCTCTGCAGGTCCTGCTTTGGCTGCCGCGAGAGGGGGAATCCGAACTCAGGATACGGGGAGAAGGAGAGCTGATACCAAGACTATCCGGAGGTCAGGCACGGTTCAGCCTTACCGAAGTTTGCTCCGTTCAGGCCCTTAGCCGAAAAGGTACGGCAGCATTCGAGGGTTTAGCTTATGCGGGAGCGTAGCCATGAGCGCGGAACCAGTCGATGGCGGAGCGGAGGGCCGGATAGACGGGAACAATCCGGAAGCCGAGTTCGCGTTCGGCTTTGGCCGACGACGCGAACATCTTCTTCTTCCCCATGCGGACGGCTTCGACGGTGGCGCGGGGTTCTTTGCCGCGGAGTTTGCCGGTGAGGTTCTCGTCGAAGAACGCGAAGATCATCGCGACGGCGTTTGGGACCTTCATGGTGGGTGAGGGAAGGCCGGTGATCGCGGACATCTTGTCGAGGATTTGCTTGAGGGTAAGATTTTCGCCGCCGAGGATGTAGCGTTCGCCAGGACGGCCGAGGTCGGGATGGAGCACGTCGGCGTGGGTGCGGGCGACTTCGGCAACGTCGACGAGGTTGAGGCCGGTGTCCATGTAGGCGGGGAATTTTTTGTTGAGGAAGTCGACGATGATGCGGCCGGTGGGCGTGGGTTTGAGGTCGCCGGCGCCGATGGGGGTGGTGGGGTTGAGGATGATCACGGACTGGCCGGCGCGCGCGGCTTCGATGGCGACTTGTTCGGCGAGGAATTTGGAGCGCTTGTAGGGGCCGACCATGGCGTCGAGGGAGACCGGCGTGTTCTCGTCGACGATGGTGCCGTCGGTTTTGAAGCCCATGGTGGCGACCGAGGAGGTGTAGACGAAGCGCGGGACATTTTCTTCGCGAGCGATGCGCAGCAGGGCGTGGGTGCCTTCGACGTTGGCGCGGTACATGGAGTCGGGATCGCGGACCCAGAGACGATAATCGGCGGCGACGTGCAGGACGGCGTCGCAGCCACGGAGTGCGGTGCGGAGGGAATCGGGCTGGAGGAGATCGCCGATGACGGTTTCGCAGTTTGCGCTGGAGGCGGATCCGGAAACCAGGCCTTCGAGGTTGGCAAGGTTACTGGTGCGGCGGGTGAGGAGTCGAAGACTGGCGCCGCGGGAGGCGAGCTCGCGGGCGACGTGGCCGCCGACGAATCCAGTCGCGCCGGTGAGGAAGACGTTCATGAAGCAGCTTGTAGCCGGTAGCCGGTAGCTGGTCGCTGGAAGCGGGAAGCTGGCCGCTTGTAATTCATCGACGCTCCACGCTGAGCCACGCGGCGAGTTCGGCCATGGGGAGACGCACGCCGATGTAGAACGCTCCGAAGAGGCCGTAGACGGCGCTGGCTTCGTCGAAGCGCATTTCGTAGATCAGTTTTTTGAAGACGCCCGGATTATCGGAGAAGAGGTCGACGCCCCACTCCCAGTCATCAAGGCCGATGGAGCCGGAGATGATCTGCTTGACGGTTCCAGCAAAGCGGCGGCCGATGAGGCCGTGCTCGTGCATCATGCGGGCGCGGTCCGCGATGGGGGCGGAGTACCAGTTGACGTGCTCGCCGCGCTTCTTGTCCATGGGGTAGAAGGAGACGTATTTCGTTTCGGGGATGGAGGGGAAGAGGCGCGAGGACATGGCGGCAGACTGGCGTTCGATCATGTCCTGAATTTGCTTGTCCCACTCGTCGCTGAAGGGCTCGACTTTTTCAGAGCCGAGGGCGGCGTAAGTTTTGACCGAGGATTCGTAGAGGCCGAGCTCGACGATGGAGACGTACGAGTGCGTGGGTTGCAGGTAGCTGCCGAATTCGGTGCGGGCGAGGTCGCGCTGGATTTCGGCGAGCTGCTCGATGGAATCGCGGAAGTGGATGAGCAGGAGGTCGCCCTTGTGGCCGATTTGCGCGAAGAGGGCGGACTGGTTGGGGCGGCCTTCGGAGGAGTGGGTTTCGAGCGGGGCGAGGAGGGTGGTGGCTTCGTCGAGGATGCGATGGCGAGTGTGGCCGTCGGCGCGGCGCCATGCAGGCCAGTCGAAGCGAAACATTTGATGGAGGAGGCTGGCGCCGTCGAGCGTGAGGGGAAATGGGGGTGTGTCGGGCATGCTGGTTTCCATTTTACGAGAGCGCGATGACGCAACAGACAGCGGTTGGGGACTCACCCTCGTTTGCGCGACCGGCACGCATCAGGATGGGCACGTGGCGATGTTGAAGGTGCGCTTTTCCCAATATGGATCGGAGAGATGGGATGACAGTACTTCCGATTGGAGTGCGGGGTCGACTCGTATGGACGATCGGAAGTTGGAAGACTTTGCTTCTTGCTGTGGGGTGAACCTGGTCGTCGCAGATGGGGTTTGCAGGAGCTTTGGCCAGCTCGAGGAGTTCCTTAAGTGTAGAGCTCTAGACGGAGAGCCTCAAGCGGAGCGCCTTAAGCGTAGAGCCCTGGGTGTAGCGCCCTAAGTGGAGAGCCTTAGACGGAGAGCCTCAGACGGAGAGCCCTGAGTGGAGAGCCTTAGACGGAGAGCCCTGGGTGTAGCGCCTTAAGTGGAGAGCTTTAAGTGGAGTGCCCAATTAGCGTTTTGAGGTGTTTTCGTCGGCGTAGAATTCGGCGATTGCGGCGGCGTATTTCTGGGTGATGACGCGGCGACGGAGTTTCATGCTGGGGGTGAGCTCGCCGGAATCGACGGTCCACTCGTCGGGGACGAGGCGAAAGCGCTTGATGGTTTCGAAGTTGGCGAGGGTGGCGTTGACCTTGTCGACGATGGATTGGAATTCGGTGCGAACCTGACTGTTCGTGACGAGCTGGGAGCGGCCGTCGGCGGGAATACCGCGTTCGCGAGCCCAGGGCTCAAGAGCGGCAAAGTTGGGCATGATGAGGGCGGAGGCGAATTTGTGACGGTCGCCGACGAGAGCGCAATTGCCCACGAGGTAGCTGGCCTTGAGCTTGTTTTCGACGGGCTGCGGGGCGATGAGTTTGCCGCCGGAGGTCTTGAGGAGCTCTTTCTTGCGGTCGGTGATGAAGAGGAAGCCGTCCTGGTCGATGTGGCCGATGTCGCCGGTCGCAAACCAGCCGTCGGAATCGAGAATGCCAGGGTCTTCCTCGTGCTTCCAGTAGCCATGAAAGATGCTGGGACCGCGGACGAGAAGCTCGCCGTCATCAGCGATGCGGCATTCGACGTTGGGGAGCGGCTTGCCCACCGAGCCCATGCGGTTGGCGTTGGGGGTATTGAGAGCGATGACGGGCGAGGTTTCCGTGAGGCCGTAACCCTCAAGGATGCGAATGCCGGCGCTCGCAAACCAGTGAGCGGTATCGAGGCCGAGGGGCGCGCCTCCGGCAATGGAGTAACGGATGTGGCCGCCGAAGCCAGCTTTGAGCTTTTTGTAGACGACCGCATTGGCCATCTTCCAGGAAAGGGAAGAAGGAGTGCGGCCTGCGGCAACGTCGTCGCGATGTTTTTGTCCCGTGGCAATAGCCCAGGCAAAGAGCTTCGTCTTGATGGCGGACTCGGAGGCTTTTTGTTCTGCGACCTGGCGGACCTTCTCAAAGACGCGCGGAACGGCAACGAGAACGGTGGGCTGGACGGCGAGGAGAGTCTGCGGCAGCTTGTCGAAGGCGGGGCAGTAGGCGACGAAGACGTGCTTGGCGTAGAGGGCGTAGTCGAGATGGCGCGCTGTGATGTGCGAGAGCGGGAGGAAGGAGATGCAGGAGTCGGTGGAGCCGAGGTCGAACTCGTGGAGGGAGTAGTTGATGTTGCAGGCGATGTTGCCGTGGGTGAGGAGGACGCCTTTGGGCTCGCCCGTGGTGCCGGAGGTGTAGATAAGAGTGGCAAGGTCTTCGGGCTGAACCGCGCGGGCAGCCTGATCGAACGCGGGGTCACGCTGCTCGCCGCGCGCGTCAGCACCGGCGAGGAGGGAGGAGAAGGTTGCGGCGCCGGGAAGGGGCTCATCGTCCATGACGATGATGTGTTCGATGTTGGTGGAGGCGCGGCGCGGAGCGATCTTCTCATACTGAGCGCGCGTGGAGACGAAGATGGCGCGCGCGCCGGAGTCGGCGAGGAGGGGAATGATCTGGTCGGAGAGCAGGTTGGGATAGATGGGGACGTCGGCGGCGCCGATGGCGAGGCAGGCGAAGTCGGCGAGGGCCCACTCCCAGCGATTTTCGGAGAGGATGGCGACGCGATCGCCTTTGCCGATGCCCCAGGAGCGGAGCGCAGCGGCGACGGCACGAACGCGCTGATAGACCTGCGCGGAGGAGATGGGCTGCCAGCTGGCAGAGTCGTTCTGGAACAGCATGGCGCGGTCGCGGCGGCTGTCCGCGATGATGAAGAGAATGTCGTTGAGCGTTTGTAGCTGAAGCACCGCGCACCAATGTATCGGAGGAGGGGCGGTGGCGCAAGGACCAGCGGGGGCGGAGTTGCGTTGTTGGGCCCTGAATGCGACGTCGTTCAGGAGCGGGGCAGGCCGAGCCAGCGGGGGACGCGGCGCCGGTACTCGTCGTAGGCGGGGCCGCGGACGCGGGCAAGGTGCGGCTCTTCGAGAAAGACAACAACGCAATGGAAGAACAGGGCGGCGATGAGGAGGTAGAGGGCGATGCGTGGTGATCGGTAGACGACTGCCTGACCGGTGATGGCGGTGAGGACGCCCAGGTACATCGGGTTGCGCGAGTAGCGATAGAGGCCGCTGCGGACGACTTGTTGCGGCTCCTCACCCCACACAGCGCGGATGTGCCGAGTGAAGAAGATGGCGGGAGTGCCTCCGGCGAGAACGAAATTGACGAGGCAGCGGAAATAGATGAGAGCGCCGAGGGCGAAGAGGACCCAGCCGAGGGACCACCAGCCGCCGGGTGCGGGGCCTCGGCGCATCGTCTGGGGAACGTAGAAGGCGACGACGCCGGGGACGAGGATGGTGAAGACAAGTCCCTGGAGCCAGATGCGCATGACAGGAACAGGGTACAGGGAGCAGGGAACAGGTTACGTTACAGGTTGGTGCGGCAGGTAGGGCGAGTCAAAGGTCATTGTGGGGTTGCTGCTATGCCCTGGAGGCCGAGCGCATCGGCGTTTGCGCGCATGGCGGCAATGCAGTTGGCGATGTGGTCTTCGAGGGGAAGTTCGAGTTCGGCTGCGCCCTTCACGATGTCATCGCGATTCACGCCGCGGGCGAAGGCCTTGTCCTTCATCTTCTTTTTCACGCCGTCGACGTCGACGTCGTGAATGGACTTCGTGGGCTTGACCAGGGAGCAGGCGGTGAGGAAGCCGGCGAGCTCATCACAGGCGAAGAGAGCTTTGGCGAGCTGAGTTTCGCGGGCGACACCGGAGTATTCGGCATGGCCGAGGATGGCGGTGCGTATTTCTTCGGGCCAGCCTTGTTCGGTGAGGATGGCGATGCCGATGAAGGGATGTTCTTCGCGCGAAGGATGCTTCTCGTAATCGAAGTCGTGCAGCAATGCGGTGGCGGACCATTTTTCGAGAAGAGCGTCGCGATCGTCGCCGACCAGGCCGTTCGCGTCAGCGTGACGCTGGGCGTAGGAACGCACGCAGGTTTCGACGGCGAGCGCGTGTTTGATGAGGCTGGGGGACTGCGTGTGCTGGTTGAGCAGCGACCAGGCACGTTCGCGGGAGAAAGAAGAGTCAGGCATAGACTGGATTGATCCTTTTCGGTTTTTCCTGGCATTTCCTGGAAATTATGGGTGCGACTCACAGTTTTTACTTGACAAGGAGGATACCCTCCAGGCAATGTATGTGAAAGGTTGATGTTGGTTCGCGGCACGATGCGAGCCGAATCGGCCCGGATCGCACGCTCTGGCGTTCCGTACAACCTATGGCAACTACGTTAGCAACTGTTGAGGCCCGCGAGGTACTTCGTTGCGACTCCTGTAGCCTGGTACAGTTTCGTACGTCGAACTCCCTGTGCCGGCGTTGCCGCAAACCCCTCGAGATCGATGAACCCGAACCGTTGTCCCCGCAGCTGGTGACGACGAATGCGCAGGGGACAGAGGGAGACGAAGGCATTGACGTGGCGCGTGCGGTACGCGAAGTGCGGCACGATCGCTGCCTGAGCCAGCGTCAGCTTGCGGGGCGCATGCAGGTACCGCGCACCTACATCTCGAAAATCGAAAACGGTAAGGCGGTGCCGACGCTTTCGTCGATGCAGCGGTTGGCATCGGCGCTGGAAGTGAGCATCTGCGATCTGTTGCACGACGGGCAGAGCCGCAGAGCGAGGGAAGCGGCGGCGGTGCTGGCGGATCCGTTTCTGGCGGAGATCGCTCCACTGATTGCGCAGATGGATGCGTTTCAGCGGTCGATGTTCCTGAGCCAGGTGCGGGAGATGGCGGGCGGGCGGCGGCGGACGGCGTAGCGGCAAACGCCAAATTACTTTTCGTTCACGGGACGCAGCGCGACTGCGTCCCGAGCCTGCCTCGGTCTGTATAATCTGGCAGAGAGGGAGCTGCTCCCAGCCTCCGCTGCCTCTGGCGCACACCAGGCGCCGGCACGTTGCGGTGAGGATCGTGCCCTTTTCGTCCGTCCCCCCACGGGAGCCACTCGAAAGGAAGCGTTGTTACTCAATTCCAGCCGAGTTCATGAACTGCCCGCCGACGAGGCAGCGGTGTACCGCCGTCTCGATGCAGAACGTCTGCCGCAGCACGTGGCCATCATCATGGACGGGAACGGGCGCTGGGCGGGGAAGCGGAGCCTGAAGCGCTTCTTCGGGCATCAGCAGGGCGCGGAGGCAGTGCAGTATGTTGTGGAAACAGCGTCGCGGATCGGGCTGCCGTGGCTGACGCTGTATGCGTTTTCGCTGGAAAACAACCTGAAGCGGCCGAAGGCGGAAGTGAATTTTCTGATGCGGCTGCTGAAGAGCTACCTGACGAACAACGTGAAACGCATGAACGACAACAATGTGCGCATCCGCTATGTGGGGCGAACCGAAGAGCTGCCGGATGAGGTGCGGGAGCGGATGCAGTGGGCGGCCGACGCGACGAAGCACAACACAGGAACGACGCTGACGCTGGCGCTGAATTACGGAGCGCGGTCGGAGCTGGTGGATGCTTTCAGGAGGCTGGCCGCGGAGGTGCAACTGAAGGGACTGCGGCCGGAACAGATCAGCGAGGTGGACATCCACCAGTATTTATATACGGCGCACATGCCGGATCCGGATCTGCTGATCCGGACGTCGGGCGAGATGCGGGTTTCAAATTTCCTGCTGTGGCAGATCGCGTACACGGAGATTTTTGTGACAGACCGGTTGTGGCCGGACTTCCGCGGCATCCACATGCTGGAAGCGATTGAGGATTATCAGCGCCGTGAGCGCCGGTATGGCGGCCTGAGCGACGGGACCGAGTCCGACGATGTGGAGAGCCTGCCGGCGAATCAGCTGGTGGCTGGACGGTAAGAGCGAGAGACCAGGGGAAGTCGAGCGAAAATCCAGGAACAGCCAGGGGAATAAGCAAAGGGCGCGTCGTTTCGATGCGCCTTTCGATTTGGTGCGGAGTGATGGACTCTTATTCCGCGGGTGGTCCTGCCGGACCGAGCCAGGTCTGCTGCGGAGCGGTGACCTTGATGTCGGGCGCGGTTACCTTGACCTTGAGGCTGGCAACTTCTGGCTTTCCCCGCAGGGGAGCTGAGTAATCGAGCTCGTACTGATTGTCCAAACGACGGCTGAAATCCTGGAAGTAGGGCTGCAGCGCGACGGGATTTCCGAAGCCGATCCAGTAAGAATTGCCGCCGGTCGCGCCCGTGACTTGAACGAGAAGATTCTGACCCGCGTTGTTTTGGTACCAGCTGCGGTCGACGGGGCCGACGTTGCGCCAGTAGATGGAGGAGACGACCAGATGAGCGCGGAGCGAATCCTGAATGGCAGCCTGGACGTAGGGATCCTCGGGATCGTACTGCAGATGGTAGTAGTCGACGCCGTCGGTGATCATGATGACTTCGCGACGCACGGAGCGGTCATTGGAAGGCCAGCCCCTGGCAAGATCGGAGAGACAGAAATAAGGGCTGGCGCTGTAGCCGGGCGCGGCCAGAGGCAGGTGGAGTTCCTGGACGGCTTTCGCGTGGTCGGCGGTCAAGGGAGCGGCCAGTACGGCACGGCCGTTCTGCATGTAGGCGAGGGAGACCTTAACGTTGGGGGGGAGGGTCTGGACAAACTGGCGGATGTCGTCGAACTCGCGACCGAGACTGGCGCGAGCTCCATCATCGATGAGCAGAACCAGCTCGACGCCGGCATGTGAGCCGCGGAGAGCCTGCCAGTTGGTGATCTGGGCCTGCTTGCCGTTGACTTCGGCCTGAACGCTTTGCGGAGAGACGCTGGACTCGGGGATCTTGTCCTGCTTCGGCAGCACGGTGACGACGGCCTGACCCTGGCCCTGACCTTCGTTTTGAGAGAAGGCGAGGGGGGCGATGGCGAGAAGCCCCGTAAGGAGAATTGCGAAGGATCTGGATATTTTGCTCATAGTTCCTCTTTTGCAGGGAATGGCGCTTCCGGAAAAACACGCGGCGCCTCAGCGGAGCCGGCCGGAAGCAGAACTACTTCCATTCACCTGCTGGTTAGATGGAACTGGAGCGGAATTCGTTTCAGCTCACTATTTTGCCCGGCGGAAGTCGGCGCAATTGCGGCCGAAACAGAGGCGGTACGTGCCAGACGAGCTATGAGAATCCGTTGGGAGCGGCCAGGGGCCGAGGATCTGCAGGGGCACGGGGCGCTGCATTTGATCGTCGTGGACGGAGAGCGCCTGCAGCAGATCATGGTTGCCGATGTCCATGACAGCGAAATGATCGCCGACAAAGCCGATGCCGTAGGCGCCCGGCGGAAGCGGTTGGTCCCCGAACTGAAGCGGGACTTCGGTGAGGAGATAGCCCTGGTATTTTTCCTGAACGGCGCTGGAGTAGCCGGATGTGTCGACGAGGACGGCGAGGACGTAATGATCGTCGGCGTAATGGATGCCGGCGGAATTGCGGAGCTGAGTATTGGCGGTTTTACCTGCGTAGAAGACCGCATCGGGGAGGAGTTTGGAGGCTTCAGGAGCATGGAGGATGGTGCCGGGTGTCTGTGCGGATGCGGCGATGAGGGTAGCGAGAAGAAGGCCAGAGCAGGAAGCAATATTACGCAGGGCGTTCATTGGGTGGATCTCCTGGGAGTGCGTGCTGAGTATAGCGCCGAGGATTGGTGCCGGCATTCATCGATCCGGGGTATCGGGTTACCACGGAGCTGGTAACTGCGACGGTTCCCCCCCATTTGAAGTGTTGAACAGGTTGGGGAATCGGCAAGGAGAAATTAGTATCGAGGCTGATGCCCAATGAGCGGAACCAATTTGCCGGGCGCTGGGGAGCGGTACGGCGCGCGATGGCTGAGCAAGGCATCGAAGCGCTGGTGTTGACGCACTTACCGGACGTGCGGTGGCTGTGCGGGTTTACGGGATCGAATGCAGCGCTGGCGGTGACGGCGAAGACGGCGGTGTTGTTTACCGACGGACGCTATACGACGCAGGCGCGGGAGGAGACGCACGGCGCACGGGTGACGATCGCAAAGCAGTCAGCATTGCGCGAGTGCTGCGCGCTGCTGGACACGATGGCAAAGAAAGCGTGGTTCGATCCGCAGCACACGGCGGTGGCGGAACTGGGGCTGATGCGCTCGGGAGTAGGGGCGAAGAAGCGGCGGGGATTTTTTGTTGCGCTGGAAAGGCCTCTGGTATCGGCGTTGCGCATGGTGAAGGACGAGCGCGAGCTGGCGCTGATGAGCCGTGCGGCCAGGCTGGGGTGCGAATTGTTCGAGGGCATTTTGCCGCAGATCGAAGGCGGAGTGACGGAAGGGGCGCTGGCGGCGGAGTTGGAGTTCAGGGCAAGAATGCGCGGCGCTGAGGGGATGTCGTTCGAGACGATTATCGCGTCGGGTGCGCGGTCGGCACTTCCGCACGGGCGCGCGACGGAGGCCCAGCTGCCGCGCAAGGGATTCGTAACGCTGGACTTCGGTGTTATCCTCAATGGTTATTGCTCCGATATGACGCGCACCGTGCACGTGGGCCGTGCGAGCGGAGAGGAGCGCGCCGCGTACGAAGCGGTGCTCGAGGCGCAGGAATCTGCGGTCGCCGCGGCGAAGCCTGGGGCAACGTGTGGCGAGGTCGATGAGGCAGCACGCAGGGTTCTGCGCAAGGCAAGGCTGGGGAAGTACTTTACGCATTCGACCGGACACGGCGTAGGGCTGGAGATTCATGAGCAACCGCGGGTGGCGGCGGGGCAGGAGATGCAGCTGGAACCCGGGATAGTGATCACGATCGAGCCAGGCGTTTACCTGCCGGGGAAATTCGGAATACGGATCGAGGACATGGTTGTGGTGACGAAGACGGGAAATCGGATTCTGACACCGGTG
>Ga0210385_10002497_pt1 | contig 11111 bp, 10 predicted proteins | sample IncBWH26OmetaG_FD_160107 | JGI IMG/M metagenome (GOLD analysis project Ga0210385, IMG submission 160107) | Forest soil microbial communities from Barre Woods Harvard Forest LTER site, Petersham, Massachusetts, United States - Inc-BW-H-26-O ... | reverse complement strand
TGACGGACGGCTCGGAGCCGGAAACGAGAGACGCGGCCCGCCGATCAAGACATTTTGTCATCCGATTGATGTGTAGTTGTCATCGGCGTGATCCGTTGCAGAATTTTGCACTGCATCATATGATAGATGTAATCCAATTAGCTCCTTCCCGATGGAGGCCTTCATGGCCACAGCATCCGATCCCGTTGTTATTGTTTCCGCCGCTCGCACGCCGCTTGGCCGCTTCATGGGCGAGCTTTCGCCGTTTTCCGCCCACCAACTCGGCTCCCACGTGATCGCCGCCTCGCTCGAACGTGCCGGGCTTTCGCCGGAGCGAATCGATGAAGTCTTCATGGGCTGCGTGCTGCCGGCCGGACAGGGCCAGGCTCCGGCACGACAAGCCGCCCGCGGCGCCGGATTGCCGGATGCGACCGGCGCCACCACCATCAACAAGGTCTCTGGCTCCGGGATGAAAGCCACGATGCTCGCCCACGACATCATCCGTGCCGGCTCAGCCGAGATCGTGGTGTCCGGCGGCATGGAGAGCATGACGAATGCGCCCTATCTGCTGGCAAAAGCGCGCGGCGGATATCGCGCCGGGCATGATCGGATCATCGATCATATGCTGCTCGACGGCCTCGAGGATGCCTATGAGGCCGGGCGCTCGATGGGTGACTTCGGCGAAGCCACCGCGGAGACCTATCAGTTCACGCGGAAGGACCAGGACGCCTATGCGATGGAAACGCTGACGCGCGCCCGCAAGGCGGTCGAAGGCGGCGCGTTCAAGGCCGAGATCGCTGCTTTGACCGTGAAGGACAAGACGGGCTCGCGCATTGTCGGCAACGACGAAATTCCGCTGAAGGTCGATCCTGCCAAGATTCCGGGCCTGAAGCCGGCATTCCGTGCCAACGGCACGATTACGCCGGCAGCTTCTTCGGCGAATGCCGACGGCGCCGCTGCGCTGGTGCTCGCCAGGCGCTCGCTCGCTGAGCGCGATGGTCTCCCGGCGCTGGCCGAGATCAAGGCTCATGCCACCCATAGCCAGGAACCGCAATGGTTCACCACGGCACCGATCCCCGCGATCCGCAAGGTGCTCGACAAGGCCGGCTGGAGCGTCGGCGATGTCGATCTGTTCGAGATCAACGAGGCGTTCGCGGTGGTGGCCATGGCGGCGCAGCGCGACCTCGGCATTCCCCGCGACAGGCTGAACATCAATGGCGGCGCCTGCGCACTCGGCCATCCCATCGGCGCAACCGGCGCTCGGCTGATCGTGACGTTGCTGCATGCGCTTGAAGCGAAAAACCTCAAACGCGGCATAGCCGCTTTGTGCATCGGCGGCGGCGAAGCCACCGCTATCGCGGTCGAGCGGATCTGATCGTGGCGAAGACGATGTCCGAAAATGAGGGAACTTTGCCATTTCGGTCACCCAACGACCGTGTCAACATACAAGTGTAATCGAGATAACTCTCCCGGAGACGATATTGATTTCGAACTGGCTCTCGTCGGCACTCGCCCGCCGCAACATTCACTACGGCTGGGTGATGGTCGGCGTGACCTTTCTCACCGCGCTGATCACCGCCGGCGCGGTCGGCGCGCCCGGCGTCTTCATCGTGCCGTTGCAGCGTGAATTCGGCTGGAGCACGGCGGAGATATCCTCGGCGCTGTCGATCCGCTTCGTTCTGTTCGGGCTGATGGCACCGTTCGCGGCCGCGCTAATGAACCGCTACGGCCTTCGCAACGTGGCGCTGTCGGCGCTCCTGGTCGTGGCCTCCGCGCTGTTGGCGTCGCTCGCCATGACCAAGGTCTGGCATTTGCTGCTGTTGTGGGGTGTCGTGATCGGATTTGGCACCGGGATGACCGCGCTGGTACTGGGCGCGACGGTTGCCGCGCGCTGGTTCAACGCGCGGCGCGGCCTCGTGGTGGGAATGCTGACCGCCAGCACCGCAACCGGGCAACTGGTGTTCCTGCCGATGCTTGCCAGCGTCACCGAGCGGTTGGGCTGGCGCGTCGCGCTATCGGTCGTTTGTGTGATGCTCGGTGTTGCTGCCTTTGCCGTGCTGATGCTGATGCGCGACCGGCCGGGCGATCTTGGATTGCGCCCGTTCGGTGATCAGGGCACCGAGCCGCTGCCGGCGCCGCCACCGAACAACGCGCCGATCATGGCGGCTGCGCTCGGGACGCTGCGCGATGTCGCGAAGACCCGGACGTTCTGGATCCTGTTTGCGACCTTCTTCATCTGCGGCGCCTCTACCAACGGTCTGGTCCAGGTTCATCTGATCCCGATGTGCCTCGATTTCGGAATTCCGCAGGTGCAGGCCGCGAGCCTGCTCGCCGCCATGGGCGTGTTCGATTTCTTCGGCACCATCTTTTCCGGCTGGTTGTCCGACCGTTACGACAACCGCTGGCTTTTGTTCTGGTATTACGGTCTGCGCGGCCTGTCGCTTTTGATGCTGCCGTTCACCGACTTCTCCTTCTACGGACTGTCGCTGTTTGCAATGTTTTACGGTCTCGACTGGATCGCCACCGTGCCACCGACGGTGCGGTTGACGGCGCAACGCTTCGGCGCCGAGCGGGCCAATCTCGTGTTCGGCTGGATTTTTGCCGGCCACCAGGCGGGCGCGGCCTTTGCGGCCTTCGGCGCCGGACTGACGCGCACAGTGCTCTCGACCTACCTGCCGGCGTTCTTCTTTGCCGGCGCGCTGTGCGTGGTGGCGGCGGTGATCGTGCTGGCGATCTCGCGTGTGCCAAAGCCGGCCATTGCGAAGACCGCTACGGCCTGATCGCCATATTGGTCGCCGGGCCCGGCATTCGCAGCGGCTCGGCGAGGCGGGCAAATTCGCACAGCAGCGAGCGGGTTTTGCGCGGGTCGATGATCTCCTCGACCCAGAATTTCTCGGCCGATCGGAACGGCGAGCGAAGCTTGTTCAGCCGCTCCTCGATTTCCTCGAGCTTGGCCTGCGGATCTTCCGCCGCATCGATGTCGGCGCGATAGGCCGCCTCGATCCCGCCTTCGAGCGGCAGCGACCCCCAATAGGCCGATGGCCAGGCATAACGCATTGAAAACCGCCCGGCAGGCTGATGCACGACACCGGCAACGCCAAAGGAGTTGCGCACGATGATGGTGCACCAGGGAACGGTAGTCTGGTTCACCGCGGCCATCGCGCGGACGCCGTGACGGATGGTAGCGGCCTTTTCGGCATCGAGCCCGATCATGAAGCCGGGGCAATCCATCAGATAGACCACCGGCAGATGGAAGGTCTCCGCGAAGTCGACCCAGCGCACGACTTTCTGACAGGCGTCCGCCGTCCACGATCCGCCGTAGTGAAAGGGATCGCTGGCGAGTACCAATACCGCCCTTCCTTCCAGACGCGCCAATCCCGTGATGACCGGACGGCCGAAATTTGCAGCAACCTCGAAGAACGAACCTTGGTCCACGACGGCGTTGATGATGGGACGCATCTTGTAGACCTGACGGCGGTTGCGCGGCACCGCCGTCAATAACGATTCTTCGGAGCGTTCCGGATCGTCGTTGCAGGCAACTGTCGGCGGCAAATCGTAGACCGATTGCGGCAGGTAGGACAAAAAGCGTCTCGCGCAAGCAAACGCCTCCTGCTCGGTCTCCACCGCCTGATCGATACTGCCGGCGCGGGTCTGAATATCCGCCCCGCCCAGCTCCTGCTTGCCGAGGTCCTGGCCCAACCGCTTCACCACCGGCGGCCCCGCGACGAACATGGCGGAGCTTTTGGTCATCACCGAATAGTGGCTCGCGGCAAGCCGTGCGGCGCCAAGACCCGCAACCGAGCCGAGTCCAAGCCCAACCACCGGCACACAAGCGAGATTGGCGGTCGTATAGGCATACCAACGGGTGCCTCCGACGCCGCCCGGCAGATTGGCCGCGCCCTTGGTTTCGATCGTCTTCACCGACCCTCCGCCGCCCGAACCTTCGATCAGGCGGAGGATCGGCAGCCGAAAATCATGCGCCATCTCCTCGGCCATCAGTGGCTTGGCCGAAATCGAGGCGTCCGCCGAGCCGCCGCGCACCGTGAAGTCATCGCCAACCACGACCACGGTGCGGCCATCGACCTTGCCGCGGCCAAAGACGCAGTTGGCCGGGGTGACGTTCTGCAGCTCGCCCTTCTCATCATATTCCGCGGTGCCGGATACGGCGCCGACTTCGTGAAAGCTGTCACGGTCAAGCAGGCCGTCGATGCGCTCGCGAACGGTGAGCCTGCCCTGGTCGCGCTGGCGCTTGACCTTGTCGGCGCCGCCCATCTGGCGGGCGAAAGCTTCGCGCCGGGCGAGTTCGTCGAGCTCCGGCTTCCAGGTCATGAATTTCTCCAAAAGACGTAATGGCTCGGTTCTAATGTTCGCCTGGCGAACTTTAGAACCGAACCACTAGCAAAATACACGTTTTTAATGGAGTGGAGCCTAATGCGGCCCGCCTGCCGCGCGCTGGGCAAACAGCGCGCTTTCGCCATCTTCCAGCATAGCCCGAATGGACAGGCTCAATTCCAGCATTTTCGGCGCCACGTCCCTGTGCAGCCGCATCTCGTCATAGAGGTTGGAAAGCAGTCCGATCGTGACGACGACGTAGGTCTGATATTGCGGCGACCACAAAGGGACGGCCAGTCCGTTGATGTGCGGGCTCCATACGCCGCACACCGTGACATAGCCGCGCTCGCGCAAGGCGTGGCGGTCCATCAAGACGCGGCCGCAGCAGTTTGGCGCTTTCAGGAATTTCGCGCTCCATGTCCGCAAGCAGGATTTCCGCAGCTTCCGGCGCCAGCGCGGCGGCATAGGCGTGACCGGCGGCGGTACTCGCGATGGCAATGCGGCTACCAGACGTCGACGAAAGGCCGATCGCGTTGGCGGCACGGCCAACCTCGAGATAGACGAGATGGAAACGGTCGGGAATGACGAAACCCACTGTGCCCGGCAGGTACTCGGCGACTTCCTGCAAGCGCATGCGGATCAGGTGACGCAACTGCAAGCCACGCATCATCGAGGTGCTCATGGCGACCGCGCTTGGGCCGATGCGATACTTCTGGTCGCGCGGCAGATAGACCAGCTGACCCATCCGCGTCAGCGTGTGCGTCAACCGCGAGACGGTCGAGCGCGGCAGGCCGCAGCGGCTGGAGATTTCGAGATTGCCCAATCGCGCTTCGTGGCCTTCGAAGCAGCGTAAAATATCAAAGGCACGCGACACCACCTGAATGACATCGCCCTCGCCGGCCGCTTCATGCGCAAGCGCTCCCTGCTTGCTGAGCCGCTCCGAGCGTCGCCCCATTCCAACCCTCCCCGTATTCCGCATAGCGGAACTTAATTCCGCTTTGAGAAGAAGGTAGCTCAGGCGAGCTGAGGCGACAACTGCAAGCCGGTAACAACAGCGTTTTGAAAAATGCGTGCTCTGTTCGCATAGCGAAACATGGAACCCATGATGGCCATCATCGTGGCACGTTAGCGAGACGCCTCGCTGCGCAGACAACGACTCTCATCGGCGATTGCAAAGGGATCAACCGCAGCGATCGTCGAGACGAGAACAACCTGCTCAGACTACCTCTTCCACCGGTTGTAGATCGATGTCGAAGGTTTCCAGGAATTTCGAAGTCATGATGTAGAAGCCGACAGAGAGCTGCAATTCGACCAGCGCGGCCGGGGTCAGCTTCGCGGCAATCGCCTTGAACGTCGCATCGGTCGGGCGACGAAGCCCGACGATCTCGTCGGTGAAAGCAAGCGCCGCCCGTTGCACCTCGTTGAAGCAAGTCGCGGCCTGCCAATCGTGCAGCGCGGCGTTCTGCTCGTCGGTGACGCCGACATTCCTGCCGATCCGCTTGTGCGCCACGATCTCGTATTCGGCCTCGCACAGGATTCCGGTTCGCGTGATTGCGAGCTCGCGCACGACTGGATCGAGTTCGCCACGATGGCGGATCGCGCCTCCCAATCGGCAGTATTGTTCGAAATAGCTCGGCGAGTGCGCCATCATGCGAAAGATATTGGCGTTGCGGTTCTTGCCCAGAATTTCCTTTGTGCGTTCGTTCGATTTCGACGTGTCGCAATAGTCGATGCGGGCCATGGTTTACCTCCGGCAGATGTTTTGAACCGCCTTGTCGGCTGGCGGATTTTCCAAAAACCGTATCCCTGCCGCCTCAGCCGATCAACGGCGAGGAGCCCCGCCGGAGCCGCTAGCCGCTCTCAAAATTCCTTGTCTCGCGCATAAACCCGCTACAGCCGAGCCAAAATGCCGCCTTATTGCTAAACGAATTTGCACTCGTCGATATTCGCTGAGTGGGGACTCAATCAAAGCGAATACTCGTCGTGGGGTGTTCCGAGTAAATCCAGCCGATCGTCGGGCCTTTGCGGGCAACGATGAATCGCGTCCAAAATCCGGGTTCACCCAAGCCCGAGTCTAGGGAGAACAGCATGAAGGACGCCACCAAAAGGGCGGCCTCGGAGGCACTCGCGCAGACGATGGCAGTGACGGCTATGCTCGTCATTGCCAGCGTCGTCCTCTACTGGCGGTGATCACTCACCGCAAGCGCGCGCGGGGTTAAGCGAATGCGACGAAGCAATCCGGGGCAATAGGTTCCGCGTAGCCTTGGGGGATTGCTTCGTTGCGTTCGCGACCACCGTTCAGATCGCCTTGCCAAATCATCCTTGAAAAACAACCGCATCCACGACCACACAGCCCTTGCCCGCGCTGTCGAGCAGCACCGGGTTGAGATCGAGGCTCATGACTTTGGCTGCGGGGTCCAGCATCAAGTCGCCGATTCGCATCCCGGCATCGCACAACGCCTCGACACCCATCGGCGGCTCGCCACGGACGCCCGCAAAAAGCGGGGCGACCTTGAGCCGGTGAAGTGCAGCTTTCGCCTCTTCCCTTGAAAACGGCGGCAGCAGCAGCGCGGTATCGCGGAAGATCTCGACATATTTGCCGCCGTCGCCGACCGCCACTACCGGGCCGAAGACGGGGTCTCGATGCGCGCCGATCATGATCTCACGGCGGCCACCCGCCATCGCCGCCACGATGACGCCGTCGAATCGCGCGCCGTGCTTGCGGATAATTGCCTCCATCTGGGCCCAGACCTCGCCGGCCTCCTCGCGGCTCGCGACGCCGAGCTTGACCAGCCCAAGCTCGGATTTATGCGCGATATCGGCCGAGCAGCCCTTGACCACCACCGGACCGCCGATGGTCTCGAAGGCCGCAATCGCCTCCGCGCGGGACCGGCAGAGCCGATGCGCTACGACGGGAATGCCGCGCCCGGCCAGCAAGGCAAGGCTGTCGGCTTCGTTAAGCATCGTGGTCGCCGCTGCCGGCGCCCAGGGTGCACGGGCCTGTGAACCTGACGTCTCGCGAGCCTTGGTGCGCGCCATCAATTCGCGGTGCGCCAGAAATTGATGCAGCGCGGTCACGGCCTCGGTCTCGGTCGGAAACACCGACGAGCCTTCGGCGGCGAATTGATCGGCAACGCTCTTCTGGGTGGCGGCGATCACCAGCGGCTTTCCGGTCTGTTTGGCAAAGCAGCCGCGTCGCGCGCAAACGCCTCGACATCGTAGCCGGGCCCCGCAACGGGAACCCCGATCAGGAATGCGTCGGCAGCCGGATCTTCGGCGATGACCGGAAGAATGTCGCCGAACAGGCGGCTGTTGGACAACAACGCCGCCGTCAGATCGATCGGGTTCGTCGTGGTCGCAAAACTCGGCAGAATGCCCTTGAGCTTCTTGTCGGTCTCGGCCGAGAGTTTGGCCATCGGCATGCCGACATTGGTGGCCGCATCCGCGGTCATGACACAGACCGCGCCGGAGTTGCTGATAGCGACGAGCCGCCGGCCCCTCGGCTTCCAGCCTTTCAGGTAAAGCTCGCTTGCTTCGACAAGGCCGCGCATGTCGGGTGCGCGCCAGATCCCGTGCTGCTCGAAGAAGACGTCAACGACGCGATCTTCGTTGGCAAGCGCGCCGGTGTGCGATTGCGCCGCCTGACGGCCAGCCTCGGAACGGCCGGACTTCAGCGCGATGATCGGCAGATCGCGTTTCAAGGCCACGGAAGCAAGTTCTTCCAGATATTTCGTGTCGGGAATGCTTTCGAGATAAAGCAGCAGCAGCTTGACTTCGGGGTCTTCGGCGACCGCGACTGCTAATTCGCCGACCGTGATGTCGGCGTCATTCCCGGTCGCGTGCGTATGACGCACGCCGATGCCGCGCTGACGCAGGAACCCAACCGGAACCGAAGAAAGCGCGCCGCTCTGGCTCAGCATCGCGACATGACCTTGCCCTTCCGACGCATCCATCTCCATGAACATGGTGGAGAAGCTCGCGATCGTCCCGGTACCGAAATTGGCAAGACCTTGCGAGTTCGGGCCGACGATGCGCATGCCGGCCTGGTGGGCGATCTCGACCATGCGCCGTTCCTTGGCCTTGCCGGCGACCGCATCGACTTCGCCGAAGCCCGACGCCATCACCACCGCGACCTTGACGCCACGCGCGGCGCATTCCTCCACCGCGCCGATGGCATTGTCGCCGGCGACCGCGACGATCGCCATGTCCGGCGCCTCGGGAAGATCGGCGAGGCTCTTGTAGCACTTGTGGCCTTGCACTTCAGCGCGCGACGGATTGATAGGGAAAATCTTGCCCTTGAATCCGAACTTGTCGAGATAGTGCACCGGCCGGCCACCGACCTTGTTGGGGTTTTCCGAAGCGCCGATAATGGCGACGGAGCGCGGGTCAAGCGCGGCCTTCAGACGGGTCATGATGGTTCCTTAACGTGCCCTGTGATTTTGCCAGTGTGATTTGCCAAGGGAGATAGCTGCCTCAATACGACTTCGGCAAGCCCAGCACCTTTTCGGCGATGAAACTTAAAATGAGCTGCGGGCTGATCGGCGCGATGCGCGGGATCAGCGATTCGCGAAAGTAGCGCTCGACGTGGAATTCCTTGGCATAGCCGAAGCCGCCATGGGTCATCACCGCCTGCTCGCAGGCGTGAAACCCGGCTTCGCCGGCGAGATATTTCGCGGCATTGGCCGCCGGACCGCATGGCTCTCCCTGATCGTATTGCCAGGCAGCCCTTAACGTCATCAGCCAAGCAGCCTCCAGTTCCATCCAGTTTTCGGCAAGCGGGTGCTGGATCGCCTGGTTCTTGCCGATCGGGCGGTTGAACACGTTGCGCTCCTTGGCGTAGGCGGCGGCGCGCGAAAGCGCGAGCTGACCAAGCCCGACTGCTTCGGCCGCAATCAGGATGCGCTCCGGATTCATCCCGTGCAGGATGTATTCAAAGCCCTTTCCCTCTTCGCCGAGGCGATCTGCTGCCGGTATTTCGAAGTCCTCGATGAAGAGCTCGTTGGAATCGACCGCCTTGCGGCCCATCTTCTCGATCTCGCGCACCGAAATACGGCTGCGATCGAAATCAGTGTAGAACAGGCTGAGGCCATGTGTCGGGTTTTTGACTTCTTCCAGCGGCGTCGTGCGCGCGAGCAGGAGAATCTTCTCGGCGACCTGCGCGGTCGAAATCCAGACCTTCTGTCCGTTGACGATATATTTGTCGCCCTTGCGCACCGCGCGGGTTTTCAACTGTGTGGTGTTGAGCCCGGTGTTGGGTTCGGTCACGGCAAAGCAGGATCGTTGCGCACCCGAAACGATCGGCGGCAACATCCTCTCGCATTGCTCCTTGGTGCCAAACACGACGACGGGGTTAAGCCCGAATACGTTCATGTGAACGGCGGAAGCACCGGACATGCCGGCGCCGGATTTGGCGATCGTGTGCATCATGATCGCGGCATCGAGAATGCCGAGACCGGAACCGCCGTAGTCTTCCGGAATACAGATGCCGAGCCAGCCGGCATCGGCGAGTGCTTTATGGAAGTCGGCGGGATATCCGCCTTCCTTGTCCTTCTTCAGCCAATAGACATCGTCGAAGCGCGCGCAGATCTTTGCGACCGCGTCGCGGATCGATTCCTGATTGGCTGTCAGGGCAAAATCCATGCGGCTAACCCATTACCGAATCCTGGGCAGCCAGCGTGGCGCCCTCACGCACGAGCGTGGCGATTTCGTTCTCGGAAAACCCAGCTTCTCTCAGGATTTCGTCTCCATGCTCGTTCAAGCGCGGCGCCAGCCGCGACGGTTCGCTCGGGGTTTCCGACCACCGCGCGGAAGCCTTCATGCTCCGAATCTTGCCTTCGCTCGGATGGTCGACAACCGGAAAGAATCCGGTCGAGGCCAAATGCGGATCCTGCAAAATGCTTTCGAGATCGTGCATCGGCATCACGGGTACATCGGCCTTGGTGAGCAGATCGATCCATTCGGCTGTCGTCCGCGTTTCGAAGATGCGGGCGAGTTCGGCATAGACGGTATTTATATTGGTGGCGCGGCCGGCAAAGGTTGAAAACACCGGATCGCAGCGCAGGTCGTCGCGGCCGGTCGCCTCAAAGAAGTTCGCCCACTGCTTGTCATTATAGACGATCACGCAGATATAACCGTCCGCGGTCTTGTAGGGACGCCGGTCGCGCGACAGATGCCGCGCATAGCCACCACGATCCAAAGGCGGCTCATAGGTCAGGCCGCCCATGTGGTCACCCATGACAAACCCGGCCATGGTTTCGAACATCGGAATGTCCAGGCGCTGGCCGCGCCCCGTGCGGTCGCGATGCACGAGGCTCGCGCAAATCGCGCCGACCGCCGTCAGGCCGACGATGCGATCGACCAGCGCGTTCGGAACATAACGCGGAACGCCGTCTCCCGTTTGCGCCATCAGCGCCGGCAACGCGGTCGCGCCCTGGATCAGATCGTCATAAGCGGGCTTGGCGGCATAAGGACCATCCTGACCGAAGCCGAACACGCCGGCATAGATCAGCCGCGGATTGATCTTGGCGACGACGTCGTAGCCGAGTTGTAGGCGCGCCATCGCCTGCGGCCGCACGTTGTAGATCAGCACGTCGGCCGACGCGATTAACCGAAGCACCGCATCGCGGCCGCCGGCTTTCTTCAGATCGAGCGCGATCGAACGTTTGCTGCGGTTTGTGTTAAGGAACACCGGTCCCATGCCGGGATGCCGGGTGGGCCCGATTAGCCGCGTCACGTCGCCCTCGAGGCTCTCGACCTTGATGACATCGGCGCCGTAATCGCCGAGCATCTGGGTGGCATAG
>Ga0210385_10002496_pt1 | contig 11113 bp, 11 predicted proteins | sample IncBWH26OmetaG_FD_160107 | JGI IMG/M metagenome (GOLD analysis project Ga0210385, IMG submission 160107) | Forest soil microbial communities from Barre Woods Harvard Forest LTER site, Petersham, Massachusetts, United States - Inc-BW-H-26-O ... | reverse complement strand
CCGACGTGTTCCACGTAGAAGGCACGGATTTGTGGCTGACGCCCACATCCGAGGTGGAACTCACCAGCCTGCACCGCGACGAAACGCTCGACGCGGAAAAATTGCCCATCAAAGTCTGCGCCTGGACCGCTTGCTTCCGCTCCGAAGCGGGCGCTGCGGGAAAAGACACGCGCGGCCTGAAGCGCCAGCATCAATTTCAAAAAGTGGAAATGTTCAAGTTCACGCGCCCGGAGCAAAGCTACGCCGAACTGGAAGCGCTGGTGCAGGACGCTGAATCCATCCTGCGGCGCCTGGGCTTGCACTATCGGGTGATGCAACTTTGCACCGCGGACATGGGATTCGCCGCCGCGAAAACCTACGATATCGAAGTCTGGCTCCCTTCCGCCGGCGAGTTCATGGAAATTTCGTCCTGCTCGAACACCGAAGCATTCCAGGCGCGCCGCTCCGGCATCCGCTTCAAGGGCAAAACGGGCAAGAGCGAATTCGTCCACACCCTGAACGGCTCCGGCCTGGCGGTAGGACGCACATGGATCGCCCTGGTAGAAAATTTCCAGCAAGCCGACGGATCGATCCTCATCCCCGAAGCTTTGGTCCCTTACATGGGGGTGGAATGCATCCACCCCGCCGCGAAACCCTAGAGTTAAAAATGACTTCCTCTCGTGATTTGACCGAACTCCTGGCAGGAGCTGGGATTGTTTTCAGCGGGCTCTCTTGGTTGTATTGGCTTCGCCAAGTCGCCCGCGAAGTGAACAAAACTCTTCCCGAAGATAAACGGCTTGAGTGGGCCATACTAGAAAGGCCTCGCAGAATTCGCTGGTTCTGGGCGCAACACGAGAAGCTCTTCCCAGGGAGTCGTACAAGAACCTACGCCGCGCTCTCGCTAGTTCTAGCCTTTCTCATTGCGATCGCTAGCGCCACTTACCTTTTGTTCGCGGAGACTCGATGAACTTGTTACGAGACTGGGCCGACCAGGACCATCGGGCCGGTGGGCTGCGGCATGCCGCCTTCGGGTTCCAGCGTTACCGCGAAGGCTTTCGCCGGCATTCCTTTCGGGAATTTCATCATCCACGGATTAATAGGGCCGCCATGATCGATTACCCCGGCGCTGATGGGCTTGCCCTCCATGGGGACGAGCCACAACTGGTAGCTCTTGTTCGCCGGCGCGGGTTCCACCCACCCGTCGCACACGGCCATACCCATTTTCGCGTTGTACCTGACGCGAAGGTCTCCCTTGGGCATGCCCGGCTGCTCGGCGAGCGCCACGGAGACCGTGTCCTTCGCTTCCAGCAAATCGGCCATGTGACGGACTTCGTCGAGCTGCTTTTTCTGGTCTTCCAGATTGGCGCGCTGCTGAGCCAATTCGCGAGTGAGGCGGGCGTTTTCAGACCACAGGAAAATAGTGGCAATTGCCAGCGCAACGCCCACCGGGACAAGTATGGCAGCCCACCAACGGCCGAAGAATCCTCCGGCGCGCTCCGGCTCGGCCGCGCCCTGAACATGTCGCGCTCCGGCGCCTTCGGCCGACGCATGGATTTGGCGCATCAACCTTTCGCGGACGGCGGGAGATGGCTCCACGCGAGGCGCCGAGAAAGCGAGCAGAGCAATCCTGCCGCGCGCTTCCGCCAGTTTCGCAGCGCACTCGGCGCACGTGGGCACGTGCGATTCGATCGCAGCCTTCTCTTCGCCTTCCAGAACGCCGAGGGCGTAAAGGTCGAAGTCTTCCGGCCGAGTTGGATGTCCGTTCATGACAATAAATTCCGTTTCAAACTTTCCACTGCCGTGCGAATCCGGGTCTTCACTGTGCCGAGCGGATCGCCTGTTCTGCTTGCAATTTCGCTATGCGTCAATCCTTCAAAATATGCTAACTCGATCGCGGCGCGCTGTTCGCTGGGAAGATTCTCCAAGGCGCTCTTCACGCGCGAGAGCAATTGCTGCTGCGCTAGCGCGTTTTCCAAATTTGCCGGCACGATGACGGTTGTCTCCAACAGCTCTTCGCCGCCTGCGCTCGGATTGTGCCGCCGAAGCCGCGATATGGCCCGGTTGCGCGCGATCACCGCCAGCCAGCCTGGCAGCGAACCGCGGGCGGGATCAAATTGCGCGGCGTTGCGCCAAAGCTGAAAAAAAACATCCTGCAAAATTTCTTCGGACGCCTGCGTGTCGCGGAGAATGCGGTTCAGGAGGGAAGAGAGCAACGAGGCGTAGCGGTCGTATAGCGCGGCAAGCGCGGACTCGTCCCGCTGGACGATTTTCTGAATGAGCGCCGCGTCCGTGGCCCTCAACTCTGTTCCCGTGTGACCGCTCACCAGGTTCTGGCGACTCCATTATTTAAAGTACGCGCGAGAAGGGCGCTCCGGATGTTAGGGCGAGCCGGAAACTCACTTATAACCCGTGGTTATAGCGCGCAAATCTGATTCCAAGCGCCGCGCGCAGAGTAGCTTGCGTGGAGTGGAGGCGTCAATCATGTTCTCAGAGGAATTCCGTCAAGCCTGTGCTCAAGCTAGACGTCCGGTGGAGAAATGTGCCCGCGTCGTTAAGAGGTTTAGATACAGCTAGATAGCGGAGAAGGCCTAGGATATGGGGCCGCAAAACGCTTCGTCAACCTGCGGTAAGTTCCTAATTTGTCATCAGTTTCCATTGACATCCTTGGCGGCTTGGCTAAACTTCGACTCGCGCAAGACTTACAACATCCGAACATATCGATTAGGCTCTGGCCAGCGAAGGCGAGATTGATTCGCTGCGCCGAGAAAGCAAGACAGGAAGGAACTCTAGATGGCTATCGTTGCCAAAGCCGCACCGCAGGCGATCCCGCGCATAGCACCGCGCGAGGATTTGAATCCTTACCGCATCGCGCAAATCCAGTTTGATATCGCAGCCGAATATTTGAAACTCGATCCGGGCCTGCGCCAGATCTTGCGAACGCCGAAGCGGATACTCGAAGTGTCCGTGCCCACCAAGATGGACAACGGACAGATCAAAGTTTTCACCGGCTTTCGCGTGCAACACAACATCGCGCGCGGACCGGCAAAGGGCGGCATACGGTATCACCCCGCGGTGACGTTGGACGAAGTGAAAGCGCTGGCCACATGGATGACGTGGAAAACTGCAACGGTGAACATTCCCTACGGCGGCGGAAAGGGCGGCGTGATTTGCGATCCGAAGCGGATGAGCAAGTCCGAGCTAGAACGCATGACGCGACGGTTCGCTTCTGAAATTTTCCCCATCATTGGACCGGATCAGGACATTCCCGCGCCGGACGTTTACACCGATTCTCAAACTATGGCGTGGATCATGGATACCTATTCCATGACCAAAGGGCGCACGTCGCTCGGCGTGGTTACCGGCAAGCCGATCTCAATCGGCGGCTCGGAAGGCCGCAACGAAGCGACCGCTCGCGGCTGCCTGGTTGCCGTCGAAGAAGCGTGCAAGGTGAAGAAGATGCCGCTGCGCGGGGCGACGGTGGCGATTCAGGGCTTTGGAAATGCGGGATCGATTGCGGCGCGTTTATTCGCGGACAAGAAAGCGCGTGTGATCGCGATCAGCGACTCGCGCGGCGGCGTTTTTAATTCGCGCGGAATCGATCCGATGAAAGCGGCGCGGTACAAGGAGCGCTCCGGAACTGTTGTAGGTATGCCGGGAACTTCACGCATCTCAAATGACGATTTGTTAACGATGAAGTGCGACGTCTTGATTCCCGCGGCGCTGGAAAATGTGATTACTTTGAACAATGCGGACCAGATCAAAGCGAAAATCGTGGCAGAAGCGGCCAACGGCCCAACCACGCCGCATGCGGACGAAGTTTTGGCGCGCAAGGGCATCACTATGATTCCCGATATTCTCGCGAATGCGGGCGGCGTGACGGTAAGTTACTTCGAGTGGGTGCAGGACTTGCAGAGCTTTTTCTGGTCCGAAGCGGAAGTGAATGCGAAGCTCGAACTGGTGATGCGCCGCGCGTTTCACGAAGTGCACGAGACCGCGCGGAAGCATCGCACGCACATGCGCACGGGCGCCTACGTGCTTGCCGTCGGGCGCGTGGCGGACGCAACGCTGGTTCGCGGACTCTTTCCGTAGAACTTTCGCGTCGGCGAGCATTGTTCCAATCAGCCATCAACTTTGACCTCCGGGGAAATTTCCTCTTGCGCAGCGAGTGAGAACACGCGTACATTTTTGTTTAGCCGGTGCGCTCACGCGAAAAAGGGCAGCGCCGGCATAGTTGTCTGCGCGTGACTGCGCGAGGTAGTTGCGAATTGAATAATCACACCCACCACGCTCCACCAATTCTTCTAACCATCGCTGGCTTCGATCCGTCTTGCGGCGCCGGAGTGGCCGCCGATCTGAAGACTTTTGCCGCGCACAATTGTTACGGCGTCGCCGCGGTAACCGCTCTCACGGTGCAATCGACCCAGGGCGTGCTATCGGTGCACGCGACGCCTGCGGCCACTTTGCGCGCGCAACTTGATGCGTTAGTAGATGACGTGGCGATTGCCGGTGTGAAGATCGGCATGCTCACAAATCGCGGCAACGCATCCGCGGTCACTGAATTCCTCGACAAACATAAATTCCAGCATGTGGTGCTGGACCCAGTTTTCCGTCCGACTGCGGGGAACGCCGAACTGCTGGACACCTCCGGCCTGAAATTCGTGCGCGATGAGCTGCTTAAACGCGTGAGCGTGATTACTCCCAACTTGCCCGAAGCGGAATTTCTTACCGGCATGGAGGTGAAGGATCTTGCCGCGATGAAAGCCGCCGGACAAAAGTTGATCGAGATGGGAGCGCGCGCGGTAGTGGTCACCGGCGGGCATCTGGATAAGCCGACTGACGTATTCTGCATCGGGACGGAAGTAGAGACTTTTGGCGGCGACCATGTGAAAAGCCCGAACACGCACGGCTCGGGATGCACTTTTTCGTCGGCGATCCTGGCGCAACTGGCAAGCGGCCAACAACTCCGCGAAGCTGTTATTCTGGCAAAAGCCTATGTCACCAAGGCGATCGAGAAGTCGTATCAGATCGGCAAAGGCGCAGGGCCGCTGAATCAGCTTTTCCGTTTTCATCAGGAACAGCCTCTTCGCGGCGTGCACGAAGTTCCCCAACACGGCATGCATCCGGCCGCGGAACCCGCTGCACACTAAAAATCCGCGTAGTAAGAAATTTAGGATGGAAATCTTGCAGGTGAATTAAATTCCGCTCGATTAAGCACTCCCCTAGCCCGTGAATCTTGGTTTTAACATCTTGCTGAAAAGTTCCCGCACAATTATCATCGCTGACGAAATTATCGAACGAGGTGCGTCGTGAAGAAATTTGCGGAGATCATGATTGTACTGGTGGGGATAGCGCTTGGTGCGCAAACGGTGGCTGCGCAGGAATGGTCGCAGCCGTGGGCACGCGAGCGCATCGCGAAATCACCGCGCCACAGCGAGTGGGTCGCGGTGAAGCACGACGGCCGGAACGTGGAAACACTCATCGTGTACCCAGAATCGAAAGAGAAGCGTCCCGCGGTGCTGATCATCCACGAAATTTTTGGATTGAGCGATTGGGCGCAGGAACTTGCTGACGAAGTGGCGGCAGCGGGTTACATTGCCGTCGCGCCCGATCTTCTGAGCGGCATGGCGCCGAACGGAGGACGCACGAAGGATTTTCCCACGGGAGTCACTGAAGCGATCAGCAAGCTGAATCCCGACCAGATTACCGCCGACTTGAACGCTGCTGCGGATTATGGACTGAAGTTGCCTGCATCCAACGGAAAAATCTACGTTGCAGGCTTCTGCTGGGGTGGAGCACAGAGTTTCCGCTTCGCAACCAACCGAGGAGACCTTTCTGCTGCGTTCGTTTTTTACGGATCGCCACCGTCTGCGGACGCAATGTCGCGCATCAAGGCGCCCGTCTACGGATTTTACGCCGGGGACGACGCGCGCATCGGCGCGACAATTCCGGACACAATCGCCGCGATGAAAGCTGCGGGAAAAACGTACGACCCGGTAACGTACGACGGCGCCGGCCATGGCTTCATGCGCGCCGGCGAAGCGCCCGACGCCAGCGCCGCCAACAAAAAAGCGCGCGAAGAGTCATGGAAACGCTGGAAGAGCCTGCTCGCGCAGTGATTTTCTCTCGATAGCACGTCACGTGGTTACGTGCAGTGCTGAGATGCGGAAGGACTCAGCGGCGATATACGATCTTGCCGGCCACGATGGTGGCCATGGGCGCCCCACGAAAGGTGCGGCCGTCGAACGGCGTGTTGCGCGAACGGCTGGGCGAATCGGACGTGCGGTAGGTCCAGGTGTGATCCAGCGAGAAAATCGTCAAGTCGGCTGGCTCGTCGGCTGCAATTTTTCGCTCGCTTCCCAGAACACGCGCGGGGCCGGTCGTAAACAAATCTACTAAACGCATCAGCGAGATTTTTCCCGGATGTAGCAATTCGCTCAGCGCCAGGGCCAGCGCCGTCTCGAAGCCAATAATTCCAAAAGGTGCGCGGTCGAACTCGACATCCTTGCTGGAAGGATGGTGCGGCGCGTGATCGGTGGCGATGGCGTCAACAGAGCCATCGGCCAAGCCTTCGATCAGTGCCGCGCGATCTTCGGCGGAAGCCAGCGGCGGATTCATTTTGTAATGCGAATCGTAGCGCACGTCTTCGTCAATCAAAGTGAAATGGTGCGGAGTGACTTCGCAGGTCACCTGCAGACCTTGCGCTTTTGCTGAGCGGACATAGTCGAGCGAAGCGCGAGCGGACATGTGGGCAATGTGAAGGCGCGCTCCGGTGAGCATGGCAACCTCCACGTCACGGCCCACGCAAATGGATTCTGATTGCGCGGGAATGCCTTTCAGACCCAGGCGAATGGAACGCGGGCCTTCGCGCATCACGCCGCCCGCGAACAACGAAGGATCCTCGCAGTGATCGATCACCGGGAGATCGAGAGAGCGGCAATAATCCATCACCTGGCGCATCAGGCGAGCGGTCGCCACGGGTTTTCCATCGTCGCTGACGGCTACGATTCCAGCGTCTTTCATCGCTGCAATTTCGGAAAGAGCTTCGCCTTTGCTGCCGACGGAAGCGGCGCCGATGGGCCAAACCCGCACGGCGCCAGCGGCCGCCGCACGTTCCACGATTCCGCGCGTGACGGAAGCATTGTCATTCACGGGTTGCGTGTTTGGCATGGTGCACACTGCCGTAAAGCCGCCGCGAGCAGCAGCACGTGTGCCGGTCTCGATTGTTTCGGAAAGCTCCTGGCCGGGTTCACGCAAGTGGCAATGCAAATCGATGAAGCCGGGCGCGACGATCATCCCGGAGGCGTCGAAAATATCTATCTGCGACGCAGAGAGGTCAGGGCCGACCCTCATTATTCTAGGGCCGTCGATCAGGATGTCGATCAACGCGTCTGTCTTGCTCGACGGATCTAGAACACGGCCATTTTTGATCAGCAGCATTATTTATCCTTGCCCGCCGTTCCTGGTGCGGCAGCCGGTTCGGATGCGGCGCCGCCCACCAGATGGTAAAGAAGAGCCATACGAATCGCGAGGCCGTTGGTACCTGCTCCAGGACGCAGGATTGGGGGCCGTCGGCAACGCTCGGATCGATTTCCAAGCCGCGGATCATGGGTCCGGGATGCAAAACGAGCGCGTCTTTTCCAGCAAGGCGCAGGCGCTCGGGCGTGAGTTGAAATTGCAAAATGTACTCGTCGGGCGCGAGGGCAGGTTCGTGGAGGCGCTCTGTTTGTACGCGGAGCACGATAATTACATCGGCACCGTCGAGCGCTTCATCGATATGCGTGACGCGGCGAACATTCGGAGCGAGCGATTCCAGTTCGCGCGGCACCCACATCGCCGGCCCGCACAAGGTGATGTGCGCGCCGAATTTACTTAGCAAATGAATGTTGGACCGGGCCACGCGGCTGTGCAGGATGTCGCCGAGGATGATGAGACGTAAGCCGTCGAGCGTGCTCTTCCGATCGCGGATGGTCAGCGCGTCGAGCAAAGCTTGGGTGGGATGCTCGTGCGTGCCGTCTCCCGCATTCACCACCGGAATGCCGAGGCGTTGGGCCACGAATTCCGGCGCGCCGGACGAGCTATGGCGAATCACGATTCCGTCGGGGCGCAAAGCTTCGAGCGTCCATACGGTGTCGAGCAGCGATTCGCCTTTTTTCAAGCTGGACGACTCGGCCTGCAAATTCATGGTGTCCGCGCCGAGACGGGCGGCGGCAGTGGCAAAACTAATGCGGGTGCGCGTGGAATTCTCGAAAAACGCCAAGGCCACAGTTTTGCCGCGCAACGTGGCCAGTTTTTTCAGCGGATGACGCTGGAATTCCTGAAAAGGCTTGGCCTGATCTAGAATAAAAGAAATTTGCTCGCGGGTGAGGTCTTCGATTCCTAGCAGGTGTTGCAGGCGCTGCAGCACGTTTTCCCTTTAATGCGTTTTTCTCCGGGCCTCCCAAAGGATTGCCGGATTGTTCAAGGAACGCGATCTACGAGAACAACGCGCTCCTCGTCATCAATTTCCATTAAGCGGACTTCCACTATTTCGGTGTCACTGGTTTCGACGGCACGGCCAACAAAGGACGCTTCAATGGGCATTTCACGATGGCCGCGATCGATCAGCACGCATAGCCGGATCCGCTTCGGACGCCCCAGGTCGAAGAGGCCGTTCATGGCAGCGCGAATTGTGCGTCCGGTGTAGAGCACGTCATCGACAATCACCAAATCCTTGTCGTCGACCGGGAAATCAATTTCATTCGAATGAAATACCGGTTGCGGGCCTACCGTGGAGAGGTCGTCGCGATAGAGCGTGATATCGAGAGTGCCGACCGGAATTTTGACGCCCGCTGAATCGTTGATTGTCTTGGCCAGGCGCTGGGATAAGGGTACGCCGCGACGTCGCACGCCGATTAACGCGAGATCTTTCGTTCCACCGCTCTTTTCTACGATTTCATGGGCTAAACGTTGGAGGGTGCGGCTGATTTCTTCCGCGGAAAGCAATTGTCTTTTTTCTACGACGCGCATTGTGGCACGCCATCCTAGCATAGACCTTTGTGTGTTCGCAGCCGGGGAATCGGTGCGCCCGGTCGGGGCGATAATTCTGGCGCTCGCTGGAATAGATGTGGGTTTAAATGCTAGACTACCCGTCGTGAACGCGCCGCAGCCGGCACGCACGTCCCAACGGCCCGCGGAAGTTGACCTCCGAGTCAGCGTTGGTTCCCTCCAGCTAAAAAATCCGATTATTGCCGCGAGCGGTACGTTTGGCTACGGAGTGGAGTTCGCCCCGCTTGTGGACCTTAGCAGCCTTGGCGCGATCGTGGTCAAGGGACTCTCCATTCAGCCCATGGAAGGCGCGCCAGCGCCGCGGATCTGCGAAACATCCAGCGGAATGGTAAATGCGATTGGTTTGCAGAATATCGGGGTGCGAGCGTTCGTGGCGGAGAAGCTTCCTGAGCTTCGCCGGCTGAAGGCTACGGTCGTTGCGAATGTCTTCGGCTGCACCATTGCGGACTACGTCGAGGTGATACGAATCCTGGAGGATGCTGAGGGGGTTGCCGCCTACGAATTAAACATCTCCTGCCCCAATGTGGAGCATGGCGGGGCTGAGTTCGGAATTGACCCAGTACTAACCGCCGAGGTCGTCCGAGCCGCCAGGAATGTGGCCAAACGACCCCTCTGGGTAAAACTGTCACCGAATGTTAATAGGATTGGACTTACGGCTCAGGCGGCGGAGTCCAGCGGGGCCGACGCTCTGGTAGTCGCGAATACCTACCCTGCACTGTGTATAGATGGACACACCCGGAAGTCACGCCTTGGCAGTACGACCGGTGGGTTGTCGGGTCCGGCGATAAAGCCTATAACTATGAGGCTGGTATATGAAGCCGCTAAGGTGATTAAGATTCCGATTATAGGGCTTGGTGGTATTGAGAGCCCGGAAGATATAGCGGAATATATGCTAGCGGGTGCCACGGCGGTACAAGTAGGCACAGCACACTTTGTCGACCCAAGAGCCACAGAACGGCTAGTGGAAGGATTGGAAAGGTGGTGCAAAGACAATAGAGCTCCTGAAATCAGCAAGTTACGAGGCAGTATAGAGGTTGCTGGAACAGGCTCGAAATAGTAAAATTATTGATTCAACGAAGGTTAGGAGATCATGAAAGCAAAAACGTTCGTAGTGCTCGAATCGGTGTTTTTAGGATTGGGTTTGCTTGCGTTCACGCCGTCCGTGAATCCCACAACCGCCGGAAAGCCAAGCAACCCGCCCCAAGCAATTACCTACCTGCAGCAAGCGTCCTCCAGTAAAGCTAATGGTCCCAAACCCCTCGCGGTCTGGGAATGCACCACCAGCTGGTACGGCGAAGATTTCGACGGCCAGCCGACGGCTAACGGCGAGACGTATGACATGTACGGCGAAACCGCCGCTCACCCTACCCTACCCCTTGGTTCCATTGTGCGAGTGGTGAACCCGAAAAACCATCGCAGCCAGATCGTTCGCATCAACGACCGCGGACCCTACGTCGAAGGACGAGAATTGGACGTTTCCTACGAGGTGGCTCGTAGGTTAGGATTTGATCAGCGCGGGGTCGCGAAAGTTCGGCTCGAGCTGCTCAAGGTGCCTACACGCCCGGAACCGATCCATCACGAAGACTAATCGTCGCACTGGATGTAGATAACCTCCAGGCTGCCACCGCCTTATCGCGGGAGCTGCGCGGAGCGGTCGGCCTTTTCAAAGTTGGTAGCCAACTTTTTACTGCCGAAGGTCCGCGAGCCGTTGAAAAGCTCGCGGACAGCGGCGCCGATATTTTCCTGGATCTTAAATTCCACGACATACCCAATACGGTAGCTAAAGCTGTGGCCGTTGCGGTCCGGCTTCCGCGGGTTCGGCTACTAACGCTGCATGCGTCGAGCGGCACCGCTGTGATGAAGGCTGCACGCGAAGCGGCGGGGAACGCGAGCAAGCCTCCGAAATTGCTGGCAGTGACGGTTTTGACGAGCTTTGACGCTGCAACATTGCGGGAGATAGGAATGTCTGGCTCGCTGGAAACTCGCGCAGTCGCGCTCGCGCGACTGGCTAAGAAAGCCGGGATGGACGGCGTCGTCTGCTCTGCTCATGAGGCTCGAGCGATACGGCGCGCTTGCGGTCCCAAGTTCG
>Ga0210385_10002495_pt1 | contig 11113 bp, 8 predicted proteins | sample IncBWH26OmetaG_FD_160107 | JGI IMG/M metagenome (GOLD analysis project Ga0210385, IMG submission 160107) | Forest soil microbial communities from Barre Woods Harvard Forest LTER site, Petersham, Massachusetts, United States - Inc-BW-H-26-O ... | reverse complement strand
AATTCATTTAGTGTTTGATGATAGCGTTGAATCCGTCGTGGTCAAGCGCGGCTTTTGCGGCGTCGGCGGCCTGCTCGGTGGAATAAGGACCGACTTGGACGCGATAGAGCGCGTCGCCCGCAGCGGGAGCGGCAACAAACGAGGGAAAACGCTTCTGCTGGAGCAGATCGGCCATGGCGAGCGCGTCACTTTGATGACGCAGCGCGGCGACTTGCAAGATGATGGAGCCTTTGGCGATGCGAGGCGTCGACCCGGCGGAAGACTTGGCAGGCACGACCGCGGGCGCGCGCGATTCCTCGGGAGCGGGATCTTGGTCGAGGGGCGCGGTGGTTTCGGGCGCGAGCTTTGCGGACGCCGCGGGATTCGCGTTGGCGTCGGATTTCTTATTGGCGTAGAAGTCCCACTCCGTGGGAGGCGCAGCGGAGGACGGCTTGGCCGCGGAAGTGGAGTTGGAAGCCGGGGGCGGTGCGTCCGCGGACGAATTATCGGGAGCAGGTTCCTCGGAGGTGTCGGCGTTGGCCGAGGTCAGGGGCTTTCGCGTGAGGGTTTCGGCGTGGACCGAGCCGCCATATTGGGTGCGTCCCATCACGTAGCCGAGCGTGAAGAAAACTCCGCAGAGAAGCACGACGCCGAGAAAAAGTCCCACGAGATGACGGCTTTCGAGAACTCTGTCGGCGCCTCCGCGTTTTCCACCGCTTGCCATGCGCTCTACTTAACGCCTCCGGAATTTTTCAACCACTGAGAGATGATATCCACCGGCAGCGGAAAAACCACCGTGGTATTTTTCTCCACTCCAATTTCAACCAGCGTTTGTAGATAGCGAAGCTGGATCGCCGCCGGTTCCTTCTGCAGCACGGCCGCGGCTTCGGACAATCGAGCCGAAGCCTGAAATTCGCCCTCGGCGGCGATGACTTTGGCGCGGCGTTCGCGCTCGGCTTCGGCCTGGCGGGCGATGGCGCGCTGCATGTTCTCCGGAATATCGACCTGCTTGACCTCAACCTTCGTTACCTTGATACCCCAAGGCTCCGTATCCTGGTCAAGGATTACCTGAAGCTGGGCGTTTACTTTTTCGCGCTCGGAGAGAATCGAGTCGAGATCGAACTGGCCGACGAGGCTGCGCAAAGTGGTCTGCGCGAGCTGCGAGGTGGCGTAAAGATAATTTTGCACCTGCGAAAGCGCGAGATTGGCATCGACCACGCGGAAATAGCAGACCGCGTTGACCTTTACCGAGACGTTGTCGCGCGTGATCACGTCTTGCGGCGGGACATCGAGCGTCTCGATGCGGAGCGATATGCGGGTAAGTTTGTCGATCGGATAGAGAACGAGCTGGAGGCCCGCGCCTTTCGCTTCGGGCAGCATGCGTCCGAGACGCAGGACTACGCCGCGCTCCCACTCCTTGATTACATAGACCGAGTTCATCAACCAGAAAAAGAAGATGACGATGGCCCCGACGCCGATGATGGTGAAGAAATTGAAGTCCATCTGATTCCTTTCGCTAAAACTGGGTGTCGCGCCCCCGGCGCGGGATTGCTATCGCTGACGTATGAGCCGGCGTTACGAAAGGCAACCGCAGGTCCCTCCGGCACAAAGCGGCGTTCGGGATGACAAGGCTGTGCCGGTCCACGTCGAGCATCAGGAAAGTGCGGGCGCCGAATTTACCGGTTCTACTTCCAGCGTCAGCCCATGCACGCTCTTCACGCGGACGCGCATTCCTTTTGCGAGAATTAAATTGCCCTGAACGGCCGCGCGCCAAATTTCGCCGTGGACGCGCACTTGCCCCACGCCCAAGCGGACATCCAGAGGTTCGGTGACTTCACCCTCTTCGCCGATCAGCTCCTCGGTGCCGGTCGCCGACTTCCAGGTGCGCGAGCGCAGCACCAGCCTCATCAAAATGATTACGATTACGGCGAATGGAAGCGCGACACCAAGCGCCGCGCCGAGGCTGACGCCCATACCCGTCATCGGCGAGCGCACCAGAATCAGTGCGCCAAGGACCATGGAGACAACTCCACCGACGCCGAGGATGCCGTGCGTGGGAAATTTCGCTTCCAGCACGAAGAGCGCGAGAGCCAGCGCAATCAGCGCCAGGCCGGCCACGTTGATGGGCAGCAGGTGCATCGCGAAGAGAGCCAGCACCAGACAGATACCGCCGATCACGCCCGGCGCAAAAACACCCGGATGCGTGAACTCGGTATACAAGCCGAGCACGCCGACGATCAGCAAAATGAAGAAGACGTCCGGATCGACGACCCAGGAGAGAAAGCGCTCGCGGCCGGTCATGTCCACGGCTGTGACGACGGGATTCTTGAGAGAGATCTGGGCGGTGGCTCCGTCGAGCTTGTGATAGGAGCGGCTGTCGAGTTGCGAGAAAAGGTCGCTTTGCGAGTCGGCGATCACTTCGACTAATTTGCCGTCGAGCGATTCCTGGGCGCTGAAGGCTTTTGCGTCCGTCACCGCGGTTGCGGCAAGGTCTGAGTTGCGTCCGCGGACGGTGGTGTAGCTGCGCAGGAACGCCGTGGCGTCGTTGGTGATTTTGTTTTTCAGCGTCTGATCGATCTGGACGACTTGCCCGCCCACTTCCATGATCGGCGAGGCGGCGCCGGTTTCGGTGCCGGGAGACATGGCGGCTACGTCCGTGGACATCAGGATGAAGAAGCCGGCGGATGCGGCGCGCGCGCCCGTGGGCGAAACGTAGCCGACGACGGGGACGTTTGATTGCAAAATGGCCTGCACGATTTCGCGCATGGAGGTATCGAGGCCGCCGGGCGTGTCGATCGTAATGACGATCAAGGCGGCGCGATCGCGGTTTGCCTGCTGGATTCCGCCAACGAGATATTCGGCGAGGATAGGCTCGATTTCACCATCGATGCGCAGTTGAACTACGTTCGAAAAAGCAGCAGCGGGAATGGCGGCATGCGCAGGATGCGAGAAGAATCCCGCGACCGCGAGAAAGAGCAGAGCGCCCGCCAGGACGCACGAGCCGGAGAGAAATCGCCGCCGTGTGCGAAAAGCCATGTCGGAGCGGTAGTATAGCAAGAATAACGGCGGAAACATCGGCGGGTTAGCCGAGCGCCGGGTTTGGGTTCGCTTTCGTCAGTTCGTGGCAGGTTTGGAATCCGCGTCGGTAAAGGACGGCTTATTGAGCAGAACGTCCTGGACGCGCGGGTCCTTGACAACAAGCGCGAAGTCTTTGTCCTTGTTTACGGACAGCATGTCCTTGTAACCGTAGTCGCGAGCCAGTTTGAGGAAATGGGCCGCGCGCTCGGCGTCGCCGTTCTTGGCGTAGGACTTCGCCAGATAGAAATTGAGCAGCCCGGGATCTTCCGCGGAGCGCTGCTGCATGATCGTGCCGCCCTGGCCGGCGTGATTGTCGAAGATGGCTGGATCGATCGAGAGGGCCTGATTGAAAGCGTCCATCGCCAAGTCAAATTTCTTCTCGGAATAGTAGGCGTAGCCGAGGTTGCTATAGACCGTGGCCTGGGAGGCACCCAGCTTCAGGGCGCGCTTGTAGTAGTTCACGGACTTGGAATAGTGGTGAAGGCCGTATTCGAGAGTGCCGAGGTTATTGACGGGAGTCGCCAGCTTCTTGTCCATCTTCTCGGCGCGTTTGTAATAGGAAGCGGCAGAATCGTAGGCCGAGATCTGCTGGTAGGCAACGCCGGTCTTATTGAGCAGGGATGCGTTTTGGGGATCGTATTTGAGGATCGCGAGATAGGCGTCGATCGCGGCGGCGTATTCCTTACGCGCCATCAGAACGTCCGCGCGCAACTCCGCCGTCTTTTCGCTGGAGACTTGCGGCGTCTGCGGAGTGGGTATGGGCGCAGGTATGGCGTTGGTGGCGGACAGGGCGCTCTCTTGAGAGATTGTCGAAATTGCCACAACGAGAATTACAGGGACGGCGAAGAGGGCAAAACGTCGCATAGCCCACCTCCTTTTGCCGAATCGGAAACGGAACGCCCGCGGAAAGCGCCTAATTCTGTGGCTTGGAGTTGTCCGCAGGCGGCTTATCTCCCCCAAAGATACCAAATATCCGCCCGAGGACACCTTTTTTCTTGTCGTCCTGTTGCTGACTGGTGCTGCCAGCGGGCTGCTGGGGCGACCCGGGCGGCGAGGTTTGGCGACTATTCGCTTCGCTGGGTGGAGCAGGAGGAGCGGGGGAGCTCCCGCCAGTGAAAATGTGAGAGAGCCATTCGCCGGGGCCGGTGGTGGACGCACGGCCGCCCGCGTCGCAATACTCGGTGGGCTGCGTGCCTGAAATATTCCTGTTGCATCTTGGGGCAAGAGGCGTTGGAAAGCATGCCCGTATCCGGATCGATTGACTGCTCGACGACACCGTCCGGCGGCTCAAAGTCCGTGGTATTGCGGTATTCGGGCAGCGCTACGGCGCGCTTCATGAACTCACCCCAGACCGAGGCGGCTGATTGGCCGCCGGTGAGGTCGAGGTCGCGGTTGTCGTCAAAGCCTACCCATACGACGCAAATCAAGTTGGAGGTGTAACCGGCAAACCAACCGTCGCGCGAGGTTCCCGTCTTTCCGGCGGCGGGCGCATTGAAACCGAGCGCGCGAACGGGATAGCCGGTGCCGTGATCGATGACGTCTTCCATCAGGCTGGTGGTGAGGAAGGCGACGCGAGGATCGAGCACGTTGCGCGTCTGCGGTGCCGCAGCCTCTTCCGTGTTGCCTTCTTCGTTCACCACGTTGCGAATGAAGATGGGCTCGGCCCGCGTGCCGCCGCTGGCGAAACCGGTGTAGGCGCCGGCGACTTCGATGGGCGTCATTTCATAGGTGCCGAGGGCAAGGGCCGGAGTGGCGATCATGGGATCCTGGATTCCCATCTGGCGCGCCATATCCACCACGCGCTGGTAACCGATCATTTGGGCCACTTTGATGGTGGCCACGTTGAGCGAACGCATCAGCGCGTCGTGCACGGTGACGGTGCCGTAGAACTCCTCGCCGTAGTTATTCGGCGTGTATTCCTTGTTGTCGAATTCGAATGTAGTGGGCGAATCGTCGACTGTGGTGCTGGGAGTGATGATCGGATCGTTGCCCTGTACAGCGCTGTTGAAAGCAGCCGCATAGACGAACGGCTTGAAGACCGATCCCGGCTGGCGATGCGCGAGAGCATGATTCAACTGGCTTTCGCCGTAGTCGCGTCCGCCCACCAACGCACGGATTTCCCCTGTGCGCGGGTCGAGCGCCACGAGCGCAACCTGGGCCTCGGGAACGGGCTCGCCCTTTTTCTTCCAGGCGGCGTACCGGCGCGCGAGCAGCTTATCGACGCTGGTCATGCCGACTTGCACGGCGTCCGTGGCGGCGCGCTGCAGGTCGGGATCGAGAGTGGTGTAAATGTGATAGCTCTCGGTTTCCAAATCGTTTTCGGAATATTTCTCCAGCAGGTGATCTTTCACCATGTCGACAAAATAGGGAGCGGAGCTGCTGTTCATGCCGCCATTTACGAATTTCAGCTTGGCTTTCTTGGCGGCGTCTTCCTGGTCGGCGGTGATGTAGCCGTCTTCGACCATCTGGCCGAGAACGCGATCGCGCGCCTCCTCGGCGCGGTCCATGTGGCGTTCTGCGAGCGCGTAGCGGTTGGGCGAACGGATGATGGCGGTAAGAAAAGCGGATTCGCCAATGGTCAACTCGCGGACGTCTTTGCCGAAATAGGCTTCGGCGCCTTCACCGAAGCCGCGAATGGAAAAACTGCCGCGATTTCCGAGGTAGATGTCGTTGGCATAGAGCTCAAGAATCTGCTGCTTCGAGAAACGCTCGTTCAACTCCGCGGCCATCAGAATCTCTTTGGCCTTACGGCTCCATTCGCGCTTTGTGGTGAAGAAGAAGGTGCGCGCCACCTGCATATCGATGGTGCTGGCGCCCTGCGCTTTCTCGCCCTTGCTGATGTCGGCAAAGGCCGCGCCGAAAACGCGGATCATGTCCAGCGCGCCATGTTCGAAAAAGCGCTTGTCTTCGGCGGCAAGCAGGGCGTGAACCAGATCGGGCGGCAGATCCTCGTAACGGATCACGCGACGCTTTTCACGCGTGCTGTCGAAAAGGTTGGTAATCAGCTCGGGCTCGAGCAGCGTGGAATCCAAGTCGCTGCCGTCGCTAAGCTGGGTGATGTGCGAGACGCCAAAGGGCGAAAAATCCACACGCACGGCGTTGCGGCCGCGGAAATAGGAATTGGTGAAGGAAGGGTGGATTTCGATCGATGATTTGGTAACGGTGAAGTAGCCCGGCGCGCCCTGGACATCGCTCTCCTGATATCCGGCGCGAAGGAGGTAACTGGTCAAATCGGCTTGCTTCATCGATTCGCCCGTATAGATGCGGCCCGGAGCGGTGTAGACGCTCGACGTATTTTCGAATATTTGGCCGGTGAGGCGCTGGTTGATGAGCTTGCCGAACGAGACGTAGTAATAGGTGAGGACGCCGGCCGCGGCGATAAACAGGGCCAGAAACATCCCTAGAATCGCGAAGCCGACGCGGGAACTCCAGAAACCAGGGGCAATTCGGATGCGCAAACCTGTTTTCTCCACCACGGGTTACGGCAAGCGGCTCGCCAATGCCGCTCAAGCGCTCTGAAATTCAACATTTCGAGCGTAAGTCCATTCTAGCGCGGTTCCGGGCGCGATTTCTGCCGGGGATCGGGAATGGCAACAGACATCGGATGCGTGTCTTGAATTACACAGTGTGTTCCGGAGTTGAGAGACACCCTCGGGGGTCCGCTAACGGCGCGGCCGATCCGAGCTACGCTAAATGCTGTGATTGTCTGCGTGCGGATGGAATTGCAATGTGAATTGATAAACGGACAGGTCGATCGGCACAGAGTAATCCAGCGAAATAGCACAGGTACTGACGTCCATTACCACGTGAACGTCGTCGTGCTTGATGGGTATGCCCAAGTCCTGCGCCTTCTTGAAGACTTCGTTCTGGATGTCGTCCTGCGACCGCTTGGGATAGCCGGTGAGCGCGAAGCGAGACTCGGATTCGATCGCGTCCTGAAACTGGTAATTGGCAAAGTAGGGCGGGATTATTTTGAAGGCCGCAAAAGCTGCGCTGCCAATAATCACGACCGTAAGCAGCATGTTGAGCCTAGAACCGCCTCTTTCGCCGCGGCGGTCCGACGGACGATTCACGGGTTTTTCAGTGTTTTGCATAAAAGTAGCGCGACCTGCGGGAGCGATTCCAGAGTGGTTACAGCAGATCGCCAGGACCAACGCTAGCACCGGAGGGTGGGACTGCCTAGGACGTCGGAGGACAGGTGTTTACGAACGGTAAACAGGGCTTTCGGCGGTGGAGAGCCTGCGTCGCACCCTTCAAATCGCGCCCCCGGCGGCTGATTGTGGTTCGGCGATGCGCGAGCTGAATTTATCGGCCGGCGTGCCTGCCTGTCAAATTATCGAGTCTCCTTATTCGTGCGGCGGACATCAAATGACTATGTCCGAATCAGTTGCGTTGGATTGGCCGCGCCGCTCTTATTTTAGCGAAGCCATGTCGATTACGAAGCGGTAGCGCACGTCGCTTTTCAGGATGCGATCGTAGGCTTCGTTGACCTTCTGGATCGGGATGGTTTCGATTTCGGCGGGAATGTTGTGCAGGCCGCAAAAATCGAGCATTTCCTGGGTTTCGGCGATGCCGCCAATCATGGAGCCAGCGAGGCTGCGGCGTCCGCTGATTAAAGGAAATGCGCCCATCGGCACGGGTTTTTCGGGCACGCCGAGCAGGACCATGGAGCCGTCGATATTCGCGAGGCCGAGATACTTGTTCCAGTCGAGGTCGGACGACACGGTGTTGATGATCAGGTCGAAATGATTTTTCAGTTTGGTGAAGGTGGATTCATCCGAAGTGGCGAAATAGTCGTGGGCGCCCATGCGCTTGCCGTCCGCTTCCTTTTTGAGAGATTGACTGAGGACGCTGATTTCAGCGCCGAGCGCGTGGCCGATCTTTACTCCCATGTGGCCAAGGCCGCCGAGGCCGATGATGGCCACTTTTTTCCCGGGGCCTGCTTGCCAGTGCTTGAGCGGAGAATAGAGCGTGATGCCCGCGCAGAGAAGCGGCGCGGCCGCGTCGAGTGGGAGACCGTCGGGTATCCGTAGAACGTAATTTTCATCGACTACGATTTTTTCCGAGTAGCCGCCTTGCGTAGCTTGCCCTTGTTTGTCGCAGCTGTTGTAGGTGAAGGTCGTGCCCGTGGTGCAGTACTGTTGGTTTCCCTTTTGCATTGGGCGCAGACGCGGCAGGAATCGACGAAGCAACCGATGCCAACTTTGTCTCCAATTTTAAATTTCGTGACTTTCGCGCCGACGGCCGTGACGATGCCGGCGATCTCATGGCCGGGCACCATCGGATACTCGGAGCGGCCCCATTCGTCGCGCGTCTGATGGATGTCCGTGTGGCAGATGCCGCAGAATTTGATCTGGATGGCAACGTCGAGTTCGCCCGGCTCGCGGCGATCGAAAGTGAAGGGAGCGATGGGCGATTTGGCGCTGGCTGCGGCGTAGGCTTTGGTGGTGCTCATGCATGGTCCTTTCCGAATGCGGTGCTGAGCTGAATATTCTAAGCAAGTTTTGGCCGGGTGACGCAAGAATCGCCGGCCGCGCGCAAGTAAAAAGCGGACGTTAACCTGATTGTAAGATTCTGGCTTCGTGCGGACGGGGTTTCGGGTCGTACAAAGAGCGCGCGGGAAGTATACTGGCTGCGTCGCGCTCCGCTCTCGCTTCGAGGTGATGAATGAAAGTTGATCCCGCCGCCGGAAAGCCTGCTTCGCCGTCCGTTCTGGTGAATGTGGCAAAACTTGTAACAGATTATTACGCGTTGCAACCCGACGCGAACGATTCGACACAGAGGGTCGCGTTCGGTACTTCGGGGCATCGCGGCTCGTCCTTCGATCGCGCGTTCAATGAGTGGCACATTCTGGCGATCACGCAGGCGATTTGCGACTACCGGAAATCGCAGAAGATCGACGGGCCTCTTTTTATCGGCAAGGATACGCACGGGCTTTCCGAGCCGGCGTTTGCCAGCGCACTGGAAGTGCTGGCGGCAAATGGCGTGGAGGTGATGATTTCGGACGACACGACGGCGTATACCCCTACTCCCACCGTGTCTCTGGCGATCCTGCGTTACAACCGCGGGCGCAAAACGGGGCTGGCGGATGGGATTGTGATCACGCCGTCTCACAATCCGCCGGAAGACGGTGGATTCAAGTATGACCCTCCGCACGGTGGACCCGCCGATGCGCAGACGACGGGCTGGATTCAGTCGAAGGCGAATGATTTCTTGCTCGCGAACTTGGCGGGCGTTAATCGCACGACGTACGCGAAGGCGCTGATCGCTGCGACCACGCACAAATTCGACTACGTGACGCTATACGTGGATGATCTTGTAAACGTGGTCGATCTGGAAGCGATTCGCAATGCCAAGATTTCGCTCGGGGTTGACCCGTTGGGCGGCGCGGGAATCGATTACTGGCCGCGCATTGGGGAAAAATACGGGCTGAACCTGACGGTGGTGAACAAGGAAGTGGATGCGACCTTTCGATTCATGACGGTGGATTGGGACGGCAGGATTCGCATGGATCCTTCTTCGCCTTATGCGATGCAACGGTTGATCGGGCTGAAAGATAAGTTTGACATCGCGTTTGCCTGCGACACGGATCACGACCGGCACGGCGTGGTGACGAAGAGCAGCGGGCTGCTGCCGCCGAACCACTACCTCTCCGTTTGTATCGATTATCTTTTCGCGAACCGCAAGCAGTGGGGCAAAGACGTCGCCGTCGGCAAGACCGTGGTGAGCAGCAGCATGATCGATCGCGTGACGGCGAAGCTCGGCCGGCGGCTTTATGAAGTGCCGGTTGGCTTCAAATATTTTGTCGATGGATTGCTGGACGGCACGCTTGGATTCGGCGGCGAGGAAAGCGCAGGCGCGTCGTTTCTGCGGCGCGACGGAAGCGTTTGGACGACCGACAAGGACGGGATCATCGCAGCGCTGCTTTCGGCCGAAATCACGGCGACGATCGGACGCGACCCTGGCGAAATCTACAGCGAGCTGACCCGCGAGCTGGGCGATCCGGTTTACGACCGCGTGGAGGCCGCGGCTACTCCGGCGGAAAAGGCGGCGCTGGCGAAATTGTCACCGGCGGACGTGAAGATCACCGAGATGGCCGGTGAAAAAGTCGAGCAGATACTAACGTCCGCGCCGGGCGATGGCCAGGCGATCGGCGGAATCAAGGTGAGTTCGCGCAACGGATGGTTCGCGGCGCGGCCATCGGGCACCGAAGAGATTTACAAGATTTATGCCGAGAGTTTTCTCGGCCAGGATCATCTGCAAAAGATCGAAGACGAAGCGCAAAAGATCGTTTCGGATACGCTTGCCCGCAGTGGTTCGGCGGCAGCTAAAGCGTAGCGGAAACAGGCGAGCAGCACGAGGAGATGCAACGATGAGCAGCCCCGCTTACGGCAGTCACGCCGCTGACCCGAGCACTTTGGATGTGTTGAGAGAACTGGCGCTTGATCTGCGATGGTCTTACAACCATTCGGCCGACAAACTTTGGGAACGTCTCGATCCCGATTTGTGGGAGGCGACGCACAATCCGTGGGTCGTGCTGCAGACGGTCTCACGCGAGAGGCTTCAGAGCGTTACGGCCGATCCGGATTTTCAACGGCTGGCGGCGGGGCTTCACAGCGACAAACACGCAGCGGAAGACGCAGCGGGATGGTTTCAAAAGGCCCATCCGCAAGCGGGCCTGAAGACTGTGGCGTATCTTTCGATGGAGTTCATGCTGAGCGAGGCGCTGCCGATTTATTCGGGCGGACTTGGCAACGTGGCGGGCGATCAGCTGAAAGCAGCGAGCAATCTCAACGTGCCGGTGACGGGTGTGAGCCTGCTCTATCAGCAGGGATATTTCCGGCAGGAGATCGACGGCGACGGGCGGCAGCGGGCGCTGTATCCGTTCAACGATCCCGGGCAGCTCCCGATTACTCCGCTGCGTGATGCGGGCGGCGAATGGCTTCGCCTGACGATGGATTTTCCGGGCACGAAACTTTGGATTCGCACCTGGCAGGTGCAGGTGGGGCGCGCGAAATTATATCTGCTGGACACGAACGATCCGGCAAATATTCCG
>Ga0210385_10002493_pt1 | contig 11126 bp, 9 predicted proteins | sample IncBWH26OmetaG_FD_160107 | JGI IMG/M metagenome (GOLD analysis project Ga0210385, IMG submission 160107) | Forest soil microbial communities from Barre Woods Harvard Forest LTER site, Petersham, Massachusetts, United States - Inc-BW-H-26-O ... | reverse complement strand
CCCCGGCTACGGTCGTCGGGGCGACTTCGATCGCCGTGCTGTCCTTCCTGGGATTTGACGGCATTTCGACCCTCGCTGAAGAGAGCCGGGAAGGCATCGGTGCCGTCGGGCGCGCGACGCTGCTGTCTCTGGGTCTGGTTGGCGCGCTCTTCATCGCGCAAACGTGGATCGCCACCGATCTGGCGCGGGGCATGAATTTCAGTTCCCTGGCCACGGCGTTCTATGACATTGCCGAGCGCGCCGGCGGCAACCCGTTGCGCCTGCTGACGATACTGGCCGTGGTGGTGTCCTCCGGTGTGGCCAATGCCATGGTCGCGCAGTCCGCCGTCTCGCGAATCCTGTTTGCCATGGCGCGCGATGGCAATCTGCCTTCAGTGCTGGCGAAGGTCCATCCGCGCTTCCGCACTCCCTATATCAGTACGATTCTGGTCAGCGTGGTGTCGCTGGCCGTCGGCTTGATTTTTGCTGCGCGCCTGGATGATTTGAGCCGTATCGTGAACTTTGGCGCACTGAGTGGATTTCTACTGCTGCATTTATCGGTGGTGAATCACTTCCTGCGCCGCGAGCGAAGCCGCGACTGGCTCAGGTACCTCATCTGTCCGCTGCTCGGATTTGTGGTCATCGCCTACGTGCTGTACGAGATGGATGCGACCGCCAAGATCTTCGGCGGATGCTGGATCGTGGTCGGTCTCGGCTACTACCTGACGCTGCGCCTGGTGTTCAAGAAGAAGTTGCAACTGGCCACCTAGGCCGCACGGATGCGCCTTGAAAGCGTCCAGTTGGACCAACTTCGGCGATCAGAGTATCGTTGATTGCGGGAACCTCTCAAAAAGGGGGCGGGGGGTATGGTGATTCGATACGGCGCAGCTGTTGCAGTAGCCGTTGCTTTGGCGGTCGCAGGCAGCGACGCCATCGCGCATCATTCAGTGGCGGGCGAGTTCACGGTTACCAAGACCCTGCAGCTCAATGGCGTCGTTTCCGAGGTGGAGTGGGCGAATCCACACATCTACATTCATCTGGACGTCAAGGACGGGGCCGGCGCGGTCACGACCTGGCGCCTGGAGAGCGTACCGGTCGGCATGATGCGCAAGGCCGGACTGAGCAAGGCCCTGCTGCTCGGCAATGGCCAGACGGCCAGCGTCCAAGCCTATCCGGCGCGCGACGGCACCCCCCACCTGGGATACCTCGTGAAGATCACCTACGCGGATGGGCACCACTACCAGTTCGCGTCCGATAAGTAGGCGCGGCGCTGAGCATCCAGGGGGCTGTCGCATGAATCGTCACTCCATACTCATCGGCATCGGCGCACTGCTTGCAGGCGTTGCCGCATCTGCCGTGCTCGCGCAAAGCCTGCCAAGGCTGCCGGATGGGCACCCGGATCTGAATGGAACCTGGGACAACGGATCCGGAATCGACTTCCTGCATCCGCAGCATCTGGCGGACGGCTCGATCTGCGTCTCCGGTTGTGATGCGCCACCGGCGGCAGCGAAGCCCGCTTCCTCGGCACCCGCCCGCGTACGGCCGCCCCGCAACTTCCCCAAGTACCGTCCGCAGTACCTGGCGAAGGTCGCCCAACTGGAGAAGAACCAGTTGCAGTTTGATCCGGTGCTGCATTGCCGCTCGCCGGGCCTGCCGCGGATCGGTCCGCCGGATAAGATCGTGCAACAGGCGAGGCAGATCGTCTTTCTGTACGACGATGTGTCCGGGGACTTCTTCCGCATCATTCCCACCGATGGTCGCCCGCATCGCAAGGACGTGGATCCGAGCACACTGGGTGATTCCGTCGGGCACTGGGAGGGCGACACGCTGGTGGTGGAAGCGAACCAATTCAACGATGACAGCTGGCTTACCGACAACGGCGCGTTTCATTCCACCGAACTTACCGTCACGGAGCGCCTGCAGCGTGTCGGAAACATGCTGCATTACGAAGCCGTCGCGACCGACCCCAAGGTGCTGACGGAACCCTGGAAGGTGACCCGCCTGGCACAGCTCACCGATGTGGACCTGGTCGAAGCGACGCCCTGCATCGACAAGGATCTCGGCCATGTCGTGGATGGAACGCATCACGACAATCCACGCTAGGGCCTAGCGTCTCACCTCGGGGTTGGAGTCCATGCAGGCATATTCCTTCAGGCGCAGACCCGGCTGACGTCGATAGGTCACGCGCGTGCTCCACGGCTTCGTGTACCACTTCGGATCCGTGATGGTGACGATGTCTTCGAGTGTATCGGCATCGAGCTTTCGGATCCGCTCACCGACTCGCATCTGCGTCGAATGCGGCAGACCCGCGGCATCGAGCGTGGTCAGGTCGTTGAAGCCCTGACTTTCCACCACCAGGGTGTCGCCGTCCCAGTGACCGGCAGACAGACCCATCCAGTTTGGATCCATGTCATCCAGCCTCGGCAGCGTCAGGTCCAGGTAGACCATTCTCGGCATGTGGTGAACCTCATGGATGAAGGTCACCTGCGTCGGCTCCTGAAGGACCTCGATCGGAAAGGCGGCAAAGAGGATGCGCGGAAAGCCGTGGGGTTTGCAGGTCTGGATGGTGTCGAAGTCAGGCTTGCCGGCCCGCCGGGCCCTGATCGCAGCGGCGTACCGGGTCGCGGCCTCCCGGGTCAGCGGGGGCAACCTGCCGTCGATCGTTTTGACTGCCGAATGATCGCCCTGGATCAGCCAGACGCCCTCGAAGTTCTGCCCCGGCGGTGGGTTATAGATCGCTTGAGCGCAAGCCGCAGCAGCGGCCGTGAGCGCGAGCAGGCAGCAAACAAGGCTCAACCCGACCCGTCCGCTCACCTCGCCACCGTGTGGCCGGAGACCGGCATGTTGCGGTTGTTTTCCTCGCAAACGTACTCGGCGATTCTCAGGTCCGGCCGCCAGGCGTAGGTGATTCGCGCGAACCAGGGTTCCGTAAAGAACTCGGGATCCTCGATGCGCACCAGATTCTCCAGAGCATGACCGCCCTCGATCTTGCGGATGCGCTCGATCACATGCATCTGTTTGCCGTGGATGACCCCGATCTCGTCGATCCAGGTGCGATCGTTGAAGCCGAGGGTGTCGATGACCAGCGTGTCGCCGTCCCAGTGGCCGACCGAATCACCCATGAAGGTCGGCGCAAGCGTCGGCGGATGCGGCTGATCCATGTAGATATGCCGGATGTTGTGCGCCACCTCATGGACGATCACGGTCTCGCCATGCGTCTGGATGATCTGGATCGGGTAGGGCGAGTTCATCACCCGGGGTACGCCGTGCGGCAGGCAGTACGAGGATGCATCGGCCATGGGCGAGCCATCCTTCTCGGCCTTGACGCGTGCGTCCCACTCCGCCTTACCCCGCGCCGTAAACGGCGGCAGGCGGCCGAGGGTGGAATTGATCTGCGGGTTGTACAGGCGGATGTACCACACCCCCGACAGGTCCCGCGGATCGCTCGATGACACTTCAGGTCGAATCAGCGGGCCGTCGATCACGTCCGAGGGGGCCGTTAGCCCGGAGGTACTCGCCAGCACCCCAATACCGACAATGCACGCAGATAGAAGGTATCGCATAGATGCCTTAGAACGAGCCTTCGCCCCCCTTCAGGAAGCGCGCGGCGATTCCGGCGAGGACCGCCGAGCCGCGGGCCATGATGGTTTCATCGATCACCATGCGGTTGGAGTGCAGGCCGCAGCAGCTGCGCCAGTCGCTGCCCTCGCTGCTGGCGCCCAGAAACAGCATGGCACCCGGGGTCTTCTCCAGGACATAGGAGAAGTCTTCGGCGCCCATGACCGGTGCCGGCAGTGGCATCCAGCTGTTCGCACCATACAGTTCATTCACGACCGTGCGCCCCAGCGCAACCGCGCGCCCGTCGCAGCGCGTCACCGGGAATCCCCATTCAATCGCGACTTTGGCCACAGCGCCGTGCGCCGTGGCAATCCCCTCAGCGAGCGTCCGTAACCCGGTCTGGATGGAGGTCCGGTTCGCTGCTGACAAGGTGCGGATCGTGCCCCACATGGTCGCGGTCTCGGGGATGACATTGTCGGTGGTGCCCGCGACGATGCGCGCGATGGTGACCACCACCGGATCGAATACCGGAACGCGACGGGTCACATACGTTTGAATGGCCGAAACGATCTCGCAGGCAACGGGAATCGGATCGAGCGCATCATGCGGCATGGACGCATGGCCGCCGCGACCCTTGATTTCGATTTGCAGCGTGTCGGCGGATGCGAGCAAGGGGCCTTCCCGGCTCGTGAATACCCCGTGCGGCGCATTCGGCAGCACGTGCAGGGCGAAAGACGCATCAGGGAGCGGATCGAGCAGTCCGTCCTCGAGCATGTGGCGTGCACCGTGCCAACCCTCCTCGCCGGGCTGGAACATGAACAGCACCGTCCCCGGCAATTCGTTGCGGCGGGCGCAGAGCATGCGGGCCGCGCCGACCAGCATGGCCACATGGCTGTCATGGCCGCACGCGTGCATGGTCCCGGCTTTCTGTGAGGCGAACTCGAGGCCCGTGTCTTCCTGCAGCGGCAGGGCGTCCATGTCGCCGCGCAACAGCACCGTGCGACCGGCAGCGCCGCCGCGCAGGACGGCCACAATTCCGCTCGTGGACGGGCCGGTCCGATATTCGAGGGGCAGCCCGGCAAGAGCGGCCATGATCTTGGCGGCGGTTGCCGGCGTCTGCAGACCCAGTTCGGGCTCCGCATGGATGGCCCGGCGTAAGCGCACGAGATCCGGCAGCAGCTGTGTGGCCTCTTCCGGCCAGGGGGCGACATTCGCGTTCAATGGACGGCACCCGCGCGCAAGGGGAAGGTAATCACTATATCCGTCGCCACCGCCGCTGACCATCTCCGCGGGCAGTGTTACGGCGCTGCCGCTATCGCCGGAATCATCCCGGGAAACACGAACTGCTGGAGAATGACCAGGGCCACGAGCATGAGAGTGAGAATGACGCTGTGGATGAAGGTACGGGCAAATACCGCGCCCTCCTGACCCTTGAGCTGAGTGACCGCCGCGCCGGTCGCGATGTTCTGCGGGGAAATCATCTTCCCCATGACCCCGCCGGAGGAGTTCGTCGCCGCGAACAGCACCGGATTGAGGTTCAGCTGACGTGCGGCGACGACCTGGAGATTGCCGAACAGCGCATTCCCCGAGGTGTCGCTGCCCGAGAGTGCCACGGCGATCCAGCCGAGAAACGGTGACAACAGGATAAAGAGATAGCGGGTCGAGGCTGCGCCTTTGCCCAGGGTATAGGCAAGGCCCGAGTAATTCATCAGATAGGCGAGCGCGACGATCAGCACCACCGTGAGGACGGCGAGCCAGATCTGGCGCAAAGTCTGCGCCACGCAGTGCAGGAAATCCCGGGGTGAAACCCGAAACAGCAGGCAGATGACGGCAGCGGAAATCAGCACCGCGGTTCCGGTCGCGAGCGGTTGAAAGGACCAGATCGCGGCATAGGGCTTGTCGTGATACAGGGTGATCGAGATCGCGTTGTTCAATCCCGGCCAGGCGATGGCCTGCTGGCCCCGCGTGGCGACTCCGAAGTAGCCCCAGGCGATGATGACGGCCGTGAGGATGAGCCATGGCACCCAGCCCTGCCAGGCGGGAACGGCTGAAGGCGCGTTGGATGAGCCGGCCGCCGCGCCATTGATCTGATAGAGGGGGTCCGGCGCCACGTGCCATACCCTCACGAACAGCAGGGTCGCCGCCAGCGACAGCAGCGATGACAGGACGTCGGCCAGGGTGTAATCGATGAAATTCGAAGCGATGAATTGCGCGCCGGCGAACGTGGCGCCCGCCACCAGCAGCACGGGCCACAGACTGCGAACGGATCGCCAGCCACCGTACAGTGCGATCACGTAGAACGGCAGAATCAGCGCCATGATCGGCAATTGACGGCCGACCATGGCGGCGACGGTACTCGCCGGCAGGCCCGTCACGGACGCCAACACCGTCACGGGAATGCCCAGGGCGCCGAAGGCCACCGGTGCAGTATTGAAGATCAACACGAACACCAACGCCTCCATCGCCGGAAAGCCGATCAGAATCAGCAATGAACTGGTGATGGCGACCGGACAGCCGAAGCCGGCGATGCCCTCGAGCAGGCAGCCGAAGCAGTAACCGATGACCACGAGCACGATGCGCCGGTCATTGGGCAGATTGCCCGTCATCCAATGGCGGAAGGCATCGAAGCGGCCCGACCGCACTGCGATGTTGTAGACGAGCAGACCGTTGAAGACCAGCCACATCACCGGCCACAAGGCGAAGGTCGCGCCATTGAGCATTGACTGGACCGCAGGCCCGAGGGGCATTCGCCACGGTCCGATGGCGATGGCGAAGGCGACGACCAGCGCGACCAGTGCCGCCTGCCAGGCCGGCCGTCGCAGGATGCCCAGCAAAACCACCAGCGCCAGAATAGGTAGTGTTGCAACGCAAAAAGAGGCGGCGAGGCTGTCGTCGATCGGGGTCAGCAGCTGGTGGAACATTGAACGCCTCCGGCAACCTGAGCGCAGCATATCGGGACCGCTGGCCAACCGCACATGCATCACGGCGGTGCATCCGCAGCGGGCGCACCGTCCCTGGCGCCGGGTGACGAAAAATTCAGAAAGCTTTTGTCACCATTTGTCGGTTGCAACGTTGTGCCTGTTGGGACTACCACCTGCCTTAATTGGCTACCAAGGAGACGCTCTTGAAGATTGCAAACAAGCCGCTGCTGGCCGGCTTCCTGCTGGCTCTGACCCTGCCCTTTGCCGCGAACGCGGACCTGCCTGGCAAGCATCCCGCCTATCTGCACGCGCTGACGGATCTGCGCACGGCGCGCTGGATGTTGGAGCATCGTCCCGGAGGCGCGGGGGTGAGTTCTCACGAGGACGTCGCGGTCGCGGAAATCGACGCGGCGATTGGCGAGATCAAAAAAGCAGCCATCGACGATGGCAAGAACCTTCAGGACCACCCTTCAGTCGATATGCCCAATAACCGCCCGGGCCGCCTGCACAAGGCGCTCGAGCTGCTCCACAAGGTGCACTCGGACGTGGCGCGAGAAGAAGATGATCCGATGACCCGCGGCCTGCGTGACCGTGCCGTTGGTCATATCGACGCGGCCATTCACGCCACGGATGGCGCACTGAAGGACGCCGAACACGGCGGTTGATGACATGGTGAGTTGAGTTCTGAGGAGCTCGCAGCAAACGGGGCTGCCGCCAAAACGGCAGCCCCTTTCATTTGCGGGGTTCGACGCGGATGACGCCCATCATTCCCGCGTCCTCGTGTTCCAGCAGGTGACAGTGATAGACAAAGGTTCCGACCGTATCCGGATCGCGAAAATCCATGCGCACCCGCACGCTCGGGTACTGCAGCATGCGGTCGGAAAAATACGGGACGTTGACCGTGTCGCGCAGGAAGGGCTCATTGACCGGGACCCCGTTCCATGCCACCAGCGCGAAATGTAATTGATGGATATGAAAGGCGTGCAGCTCGTTGGTGCGATTCTCGATGATCCAATCCTCCACATCACCCTGTTGCACCGTTATGTCGGGCTTGGAGTTGGCGGGATCAAATGCGGTGGGGGTCTTGCCGTCGACGGTGATGTAGAAGGTGGTGGCGCTGTTCGGATCCTGGGGATTCTCGAGTTTCTCCGAGAAATACAGCTTGCGGACTCGAACCGGTTCGACATCGCCCAACCAGGGCTGCGGCCGCGCCGGCAATGGCGTCGAGGTCGCCGGGAGCGTGGATTGCGGCTCGCGCGCATCGGGATCGGCGACCAGGAGCGCGAGCGCGCGGTTCGGATCGTTCTCCCCACCCTGCCCGGTATCGACCGTGCGGGTGACCAACAGGGCAGGCACACCCTGCGGCGGTCCCTGCATCACGAACTCCACCCGCGCTCCGGGCGGTACGCCGATGTGATCGACCGAGGTGATGGCGGGGGTGGATCCGCCGCGCCAATTCATCGGCACGCCATCGATCGCCACCAGGCCCAGCGGTTGCGGTGAGCGCCGCAACAGGACCGCCAGGTTCAGATAAGTCACCGCTGAGGCATTGACCACGCGCCACAGTTGCCGCTGCTGCGGTTTCAGGCGAATGCTCGCCGGTGGATAGTCAGGGTAGGGCACCGGGACGAAATTGACGCTGAGGTCCTTCGCGGGTTTGCCGAAACCGGTGCCGTTGTTGGCCGCGTCACCATCGCGATCGATCAGATTCCTGGGTACCACCGGCTCGGAGCGTGACGGCGGCGCATCGGGATTCAGCAGCTCCTGGTCGCGAATCACCAGTACCCGCTCCGGCATTCCGGCGACTTCCGGCACCGCCCGCTCGAGGCCTTCGATGATCATGGCACCGGAGGCGCCCCCCAGGACCTGTTGGCTGCTGAAGCCGTGGATGTGAGGGTGATACCAGTACAGTCCGGGCGGCTCCTGCGGCGGGATGCGGAATTTGTATTCGAACGGTGGATCGGAGGGCTGAATCGACGTGCGCAGAACCTCATCCTGATGACATCGGGCCGGTACGGTCAGTCCGTGAAAATGCAGGTTCGTGGACGTGGCGGACATCAGGCCGCGGTTGCAGGGATCGGCCGCAGCGTGTCCCAGGTCGATGTCCATCTGCATGGCGTGCGGCGCTGAACCCGGCTGCGCCGGCGGCTCGGTCAGCGCATTGATCAGATGCAGATCCAGCAGCTCTCCCGGATGCAGGCGCAGCGTCGGTGACTGCGAGCCGTCCGCGAGCAGGTAGCAGTAATGCATCGAGCCGTTGGCGGCCGGGGTGCTGCGAATGGTGAGCTCGACCCGCAGCACGCCGTCGTGACTGCGCAGATCGCGCGGCTCCGGAACCGCGCTGCCGGGAGACGGGCGAGGGCACCCATCCGGTGGGCCGGAGTGGGCGTGCGCCCCGGCGCTCAGCAGCAGGCACAGCAGCGCCAGAGCCGTCGGCGGGCTGCGCCGCCCGGCGAAAAATCGACGGCTTGTCACCCTGCGTATGCTAGCCGGCCAATATGACGATTTATCGCTGAGGAGCGGGGTCGGAACGGTTCCACCAGCCGCCGCCCAATGCCACGAACAGGGCCGCGGTATCGGCAAGTCGGCTGCCCCGCGCCTGCTCCAGGTTCGAGATCGCCAGCGACTGAGCCTGCTCGGCGTTGAGCAGATCGAGGTAGGTGATCGAGCCCTGAGTCAGGGAAGCCCGCGATGCGACGAGGCTCGCGCGTGCCGCCTGATCGGCGCGCTCGTCCGCGGCGACGGCTTCGTCGTCAAACTGCAATGCATTGAGGGTGTCGGCCACGTTCTGCAGGGCCGTCAGCACCACCGTGCGGTATTCGGCGCCTGCCTCATCGAGCGCCGCATCGGCGGCGAGCTTGTGGTGCCAGAGCGCACCGCCGGCAAACAAAGTCTGACTGAGACTCGCGCCCGCGGACCAGAAGGTATTGCCGCTTGCGAGCAGCGTCGACAGGCCCGTCGAGGCGCCGCCGTAGGTTGCCAGCAGATTGATCTGCGGCAGCATGTCGGCGATGGCGACCCCGACCTGCGCGCTGGCGTAATGCAGCTGTTCTTCGGCTGACAGCACATCCGGGCGCTGCCGCACGAGGGCCGATGGCAGGCTGACCGGCAGGTCGGTCGGCAGCGTCAACGCCGAGAGTTCAAAGGTCTGCGAGGGGGGCTCACCGGGCGAGCGTCCGGCCAGCACGGCCAGCAGATCACGCTGAATGGCCAGCTGCTTGCGCAGCGGCGGCAGCTGGGCTTCGGCTGCCGCGAGCGCCGCCTGCTGCGCCATGACCGCAGTCTGCGCGATGCTGCCCAGTGAGAGTTGTTTGTTGAGAATGTCGAGACCGTCGCGCTCACTGCGCACGATCGCCTCGTTGGCCTCGATCTGCGCCCGCAGTGAGGCCTCCTGAATGGCGGCGGCAACGATGTTCGAGGTGAGCGTCAGGTAGGCGGCCTCCAGGTCGAAGCGTTGAGTGTCCGCCTGCGCCTGCGCCGATTCGATCTGCCGGCGATTGCCCCCGAAGACATCCAGCATGTACGACACGCTCACCTGCGCGGTTTGCAGCGTGAACAGCGGCTGCGCCGATGAGAGGGTCGGGGCGAGCGTTCCGACCGCGTTGCGCTCGCGGGTGGGCGAGTAGGACGCCAGCAGGGTCGGGAACAGTACCGCGCGCTGCGCCTTGAGCAGTTCGTTCGCCTGCCGCAGTGCCGCCTGCGCGGCCTGGACCGTCGGGCTGCCCTGCAATGCGCTCTCCACCAGGGCGTCCAGCGGCGGACAGCGGTAGACCTTCCACCACGCATAGGGAACGTTGGCGCCGCTGGCGAATGAGGACGGTAGATCCGTTGCGGTATAGCGATCCGACGCGGGACTTTGTGGCCGCTTGAAATTCGGCCCGACGGCACAGGCCGTGAGGACCGTCACCGTCACACCAAGGATGAAGAGTCTCATCGCAGCTCCTCGCTGGGCCGCGGTATGAAGCGTCGCCGCGAGGCCAGCAGGATCATGGCGGGCAACACCAGCAACACCAGAATCGGCGCCAGCAGCATACCCCCGACCACCACCAGCGCGAGCGGCCGTTGCACCTGGGAACCGATGCCGGTCGACACGGCGGCCGGAACCAGACCGACGCAGGCGACGATGCAGGTCATCATCACGGGACGCATCTGGACGCGGCAGGTATGCAGGATGGCGCTGACGCGGTCCATGCCCTGCTCGATGTGCAGATTGAAGTAGGACAGCACGATGATGCCGTCCATGGTCGCAATCCCAAAGAGCGCCACGAAGCCTATCGCCGCGGAGACGCTGAAGGGAGTGTGGGTCAGCGCCAGTGCAAAGATGCCGCCGACGAGCGCCATCGGTATCACGCTCACCGCGAGCAGCACATCGATCAGTGACCCGAAATTGATGAACAGCAGAATGCAGATCAGCGCCAGACTCACCGGAACGGCGATTTTGAGACGGCCCAGGGCATCATTCAGATTGCCGAACTCGCCCACCCATTCGAGACGATAGCCGCCCGGGATGGCGATGGCTCGGGCAACCCGCGCCTGCGCATCGAGCACCGCGCTGCCAAGATCGCGGCCACGGACACTGAACTTGATCGGGACGTAGCGCTCCTGCTGTTCGCGATAAATGAAGGAGGGTCCGGAGACGAGGCGTACCTGCGCGACATCCGCAAGCGG
>Ga0210385_10002492_pt1 | contig 11129 bp, 13 predicted proteins | sample IncBWH26OmetaG_FD_160107 | JGI IMG/M metagenome (GOLD analysis project Ga0210385, IMG submission 160107) | Forest soil microbial communities from Barre Woods Harvard Forest LTER site, Petersham, Massachusetts, United States - Inc-BW-H-26-O ... | reverse complement strand
ACGGATTTGACAACTTCTAGCGCGGCCGGTCCCTGGAAATCGGAAACCGCCTGGGCAGACAGCGGTGGCGGCATCTCCCCGGATTCCATCCCAATACCATCGTGGCAGAAGCTCTCGGGCGTGATTACCTCGTCCAACAGGGGATCCACGACTCTACGCAACGGCCCAGACGTGTCGGCCAACGCGAACTTTACTTTTTACGTCTGCGCCGACCAAACCACCTGTACGGCTAACGACTACGGCGGAACCAGCTTTGCGACGCCCATGTGGGCCGGGTACCTGGCTCTGGCCAATCAACAGGCCGCGTCCAACGGAGACACGATCGGCTTTATCGACCCGATCATTTACCCTGCGGCTCTGACCTCGAGCTATGGCACCTATTTCCACGACATCACCAGCGGCAGTTGCGGCACCTATTCGGGAATCACCGGCTACGATCTGTGCACCGGCTGGGGCAGTCCGAATACGACCGGGATCATCAATCTGTTGGCTGGATCTGCGACGCCGAGCTTTACGCTTTCGGCTTCACCGAGCAGTCTGTCGGTAACCCAAGGCAACAGCGGCACCAGCACTATCACGGTGACCGACGCGGGCGGATTCACGGGTAGCGTTACGCTTGCCGCTTCCGGCCTGCCCAGCGGTGTGACCGCGGCGTTCGGCACGAATCCCACAACCGGGACCAGCGTGTTGACGCTGACGGCGAGCTCCACGGCGACTACTGGAACGTCCACGGTGACCATCACCGGAACCTCCGGCAGCCTGACCGCAACCACTACCGTTGCCCTCACGGTGAGTGCGACGGCGTCGCCGAACTTTACGATCGCTGCTTCGCCCGCGTCCTTGACAGTAACCCAGGGCGCCAAGGGAACGAGCACGATCACCATCACCAGCACGGGCGGCTTCAACTCTGCAACGACCTTGAGCGCGACCGGCCTGCCTACGGGCGTCACGGCGGCGTTCTCGACTAACCCGGTGACTCCGGCGGCGAACGGCAGCGCGACCTCAACGCTTACGCTGACTGCTTCCGCAAGCGCCACCGTCGGCGCGGCTACGGTGACGGTCACCGGAACCTCGGGCTCGACCACTCACAGCACAACCATCGCCTTAACGGTGAATGCTGCTTCGGGGACGAAGAACTTCACCCTATCGCTGTCTCCTTCTTCTTTCACAATCGACGATAGCGGCAGCGTATCCACTACTCTCACTGTCACCAGCGTGAATGGATTCAATTCTGCTGTTGATTTGAGCGTGAACGAATTCCCCACTGACGTATCGGCGACGGCCTCGGCCAACCCGGTCACGCCACCAGCAAATGGCAGTGTGAAGGTAACCATCACGTGGAGCGCTAGCAGACGCGCACCAACCGGAACCACAACCATCGAGCTGATCGGGACGTCTGGATCACTCACTAACGAGACGCCCGTAACCATAACGGTAGCGCGTTGAAGGGCGGATTGGCTTAACGAAGCAATTGAGCCGGCCCGAAAGGGCCGGCTCGATTTTCTAATGAGACTCTTTTGAGCGAGACCTAATCGGCTCTGGCGTCAGCCCTTCCACGCTCCCAGCAAACGCCGAACGTCGACTAACTGGCCGAGGTGGTACGCGTTGTGGTCAGCGAGTAGCAAAGCCTCGCGCAGAACGGTTTGGCCGTCGCCCCAGGGAATGCGGGAATATAGATCGGTTCTTGGATTTGCAACCAGGTCCTGCATGGCTTTCAGGTCTTTGCGGAATTGCTGAATGCTTCTATTCCATGCGGCTGCAGTCGGAGGGGCTTCCGTCTTGGGCCAATAACCCTTGGGCCAATCGGGAGATGTGTGTTTGGAGTTGCGGCTGAACTCGAGAATGTCCCACTGCGCCAGGCGAAGATGCTCGACGAGCATCCATGCGGAGTGCGGAAATCCGTTGGGTTTGTCGCCGCGTAAGTCCTCCGGCAGGTCTTTCACAACTTCGTCAAAGCGGGCGTGGGCTCCGCCGCCGTTGAGAAGGTAAAGTACATGTTCGCGGAGAGATTTGTCGCGTGAATCTTTGATCGCCATTCCGCCCTTCTTTCCTCTTCGACACCTTACCTTACTTCAACCTGGGATTTCCGTTGCTCCCTCTCTGGTCTGTGTCCAAATAGAGGGATTACTGTCCGGAGCTTCGCCTCTCAGCACACGGCCAATGCCGCGAACGATGCGGCGCATAGGGAGAACGCCTTTGTCATCCGTCAGAAATACCTCGCCGATGCGACGGCCGCGGTAATACCAGCGCTTGACGAGCGCGAGGTGCTCCATGACTTCGAGCGCCGGCCGCGCCTTTGCCGGCGGGAACGAATCCAGAGTTCCCTGCACCCGCGATTCCATGGACTGTGACTTTGTGTGCTCGGCGGCTTGAATCGAGAATGCCGCCGGCCCCGAGATTGCACCGCACTCCACACGGAAGAAGTTGACTGAGCCCACGAGACGGCTGGGCTGGATGATCAGCGCTGAAAACCGGTCGAGGCGGCGGACGATCTCGGGGAACTGGCTCACGACGGGCTTCAGCTTCTCCATGCGGGCGTGGATGGATGCGGCGTCTTCGAATGCGAGATTAGCTGATGCGGTGTCGCGTTGCGCCGAGAACTCCCGGGCCAGAGATTCTCCTCCGGAATCGAAATAAGCTTGCACACGGTTCACTTCGGCGGAATATTCTTCGTCGGTGCAGCCTTTGAAGCAGGGGGCGAGGCACATCTTCATTTCCGAGTAGATGCACCCGGGAAACTTGGGATCAGGATGGAGGTCGTCGACGCAGCGGCGCATCTTGAAGAAGTCGAGCGAATCGTTCATGAACTTCTCGGCAGCGGTGCGGGACTGGAATGGTCCGTAGTAGAAGGCAGGACCTTTGAGGCGTCCCAGACGCGTGGTGATGGAGGCGCGAGGGTATTCGTTTTCGAGGTGCAACTTGACCAGCGGAGTGAAGCGGAACCGCATGCGGTTGCCATAGGTCTTGGGGAAGGATTCGCGCAGGACTTGGTAGAGCAAGAAGCTGGATTCGAAGTCGGAACTAGTCGTCCGGTAGTCGATTGAACGGACGCGATCGCGCAGATTTAATTTCCTGGTGCGTTCTTCTACTGGGCCGAGCAGGCGTTGGAGACGGCGGCGGAGATTTGCAGTCTTGCTCACGTAGGGCTCCGCGCGCACGTCGTTGCCGCGCAGCAGGAACACGGCCGGCGCGGGTGGAACAGCGGCGAAGATCTCGGTGTCGCGCTCAGGCGCGAATTCCAGGCACTCAGTCAGCACTGAGACATTGTAAGCAACTCTTCACCACAGGTCTTATCGAAAAGGGAGTTTACAATCCCCCGTGGAACCGTCCGAAGTAGTGAGCAAGATTGAGCGACATCAGCAGGATGCCTGCCCCGAGGACGAGCACGTGCGAGGTCTTGCGCAGATCGAAGCTGCCGACGCGACAGACCAGCAGATAGGCGACAGCCAGGTTGAAGAGGCCCCATAAGACATTAACCACGGAAGACGACAAGCCGACGCCGGGTGGTGAAGCGAAAGGGCTTTGAAAGGCATGCCCCGAGACTCCGTTGCCAAAATGGGGTAAGGCGTTCGCGAGAAATACACCCCCGAAGAAGTACGCCACATAATGGTACCAGCGCATGGTTGCTCCTTATCTAACTGCAGATCGCGTTCACCATAAATCGCGCCCGCAATCGATCAGCGGTGAACGACCTACCGAAAACTGGCGCTGCGGAACTTCTGGCGGAAGTCTTCGCCTTCCATTTTGATGATGCGGCACATTTCGTGCAGACGGGAACGCATTCGTTCACCGATGCGGTCGCCGAGAGTTTCGGAGCGCGAGGCGGCTCGGGCTGGAGAAACGGAGCCATTTACCCCAGCAGCCGGCTGATCTTCGAAGTTTGTCGTAATGATCGTGGTGCGATTGTCGTTGTAGCGCGTGTTGAGGATTAAGCTGACAGTATCCCAAACCCATTCGGTGGGCTTTACTGCGCCCAGTTCGTCGAGAACCAGGACGTCGGTTTCAAAAACAGGACGAAGAACGTCCAACTCGGTGGCTTGAACCGCGGTGTTGTACGAGTTCTGGATTTCCTTCAGCAGTTCGCGATAGTCGTAGAACAGGCAGGCGATACCCTTGGTGAGAATGAGTTCCTTGGTGATCCCAACCGCCAGATGAGTCTTGCCAGTGCCGATCTGGCCGATGATCAGCAGGCCCATGCCATCGCGAGGATCGTACTCATGCGCGAACCTGGAGGCGGAAATCTGAGCAAACGCGAGCGAAGGATGGGCACCCGGAAAGTCCGTGGTATAGCTGGCGAGTTCACAATGCTCGTAACGCGGCGGAATGCGTGCCGCGGCGAGTAGAGCCCGGCCTCGCGCTTGGAGCTGGCAATCGCAGCGCGTGACTCGCCGGTCTTTATTCCTATTATTATTCTTCTTGCTCTCGCCATTCTCATTCGTGTCTTTGTCTCGGGGCGCGCCGGGGCTGGCGGGAAGCGTCTTCCAACCCGTACCCTGGCATAGCGTGCAAATTTCCGCATGGGTCTTGGCTAACTTCAATCCTGATTCTTGGATGCTTCTCAAATCGGCCTTCTTAATTTCGATCTCTCTAAACTGTATCAGTCGACTCTGCACCCGGACGCGATCTTCCCGCAAGTGCGAAACCGCAGACGCCTGTGCACAAACTGTGAAGCCACGGCCGAGGCTGTGGAGGACGGAGGAAAACCCCTCCGGCTGGCTATTTGCGTTGTACGTGGATCGGCATAACGCCTTTCCACCGTTCTCCCGGCCCAGAACCCGCCCCCTCAGCCCCAATCCGGGACATGGGGATGCGAAACAGGCTTCGGGCGCGGATTTTCACAGTTGACATTCTCTGCAGAGAGAGGAGAATACCAGCCGTCAGGTTTCCCAACTCAGCCACAAGCTTTTGTCATCCCGGTGTGCGCTGGGTATGAACGAGACCTGCTAGGAGAAACTATGAATAAGGCCGATCTGGTTGACAAGATCGCGGGCGCTTGCGAAATCAGCAAGGCGCAGGCTGCGACAGCGATTGACACCGCGGTGAGCAGCATTACAGGTGCCTTGCGGAAAGGGGATCGCGTAGCTTTGATAGGTTTCGGCACGTTCTCGGTATCGCAGAGAAAGGCGCGGAACGGGCGTAATCCGCAGACCGGCGCCACTATCAAGATCGCTGCCCGCAAGGTCGCGAAGTTTACCCCTGGGGCCGAACTGAAGAAAACCGTCAACAAGAAGTAGCGAAAACAGAAGTAGCCAAAACTTAAAACTAGAAACTAACTAAAGAGAGTCTTGGATTCTACGAAAACGGCAGGGGGGTCGGCCCTGCCGTTTTCGCTGTTTTGGCAACTATGATCGTGATCGACCGTCTGCGGCTACAATGGCTTCAGCATGATCGCCCATCTGCGCGGAAGACTGCTGGCGAAGCATCCCAATCAAATCGTAGTGGAGACGTCCGGCGTCGGTTACGAAGTCAACATCAGTGTGCCCACCTTCTCCGAATTGCCCGCCAACGGATCCGAAGTTGCTCTGCACATCCACACCCATGTGCGCGAGGACTTGATCGCGCTGTATGGATTTCTCCGTCCCGCCGAGAAGGAGCTGTTCGAGAAGTTGATGACAGTGAGTGGAATCGGGGCGAAGCTGGCCATCACCATCTTGAGCGGAATGGCAGCCGACGAAATGGCGGGCGCGATTCGCGGCAATGACGTGGGTCGGCTGACCCGGATTCCAGGCATCGGCAAGAAAACCGCGGAGCGCATGGTGTTGGAGCTTAGGGACAAGCTGCCTGCGGCGGCGGGAACTTCCACAGTAGCCGCGCCTGTGATGAGCCCCGCGGAAGAAGATGTTCTGTCCGCCCTGGTCAACCTTGGCTATGCGCCGGCCGCAGCGGAAAAGGCACTGGCAGGTGTGGTCAAGAGCGGCGTGGGCAAGAGTGACGGGATCAAGGCCGACAGGTTCAAGACCGACAAGTTCAAAACGGAGAAGCCGGGATCATTCGATGCCCTGTTCCGCGAAGCATTGGCCAGCCTCTCGAAGTAAAGGTGGAATCGATCGGCGAAGTGTGGATCGCGGCCTTGCAGCAAGCGCCCTGCTTCCTACCTAGTTACCCCTCCGGTTCGACGCGCCGGTACCCGGTCCAACCCGGCGATTTACAGGGGTTTAACTACCGAAAATCATATTGCTATTCAACAAACCGGAGCGCGGCGTCGCTAGAATTCCTGTAAGTTACACAAACATAACAGTTTCAAACAATGTACTGTTTGGAACGAGAGTTGCACTCAGTTGCCTCGCCGTAGGGGTCTCATACTCGTCAGGCTATCTTCAGCAGGTTCAGTAGAAAGTTCAGTCAGCAGTTAACATTTCAATCTCTCGGTTGGTGGAGGAAGCAATGTACACTCGCAGCTTCAATTTGGTTCTGGTTCTATTGTTGGTGGTTTGTTTGGGCGGCGCTCTGCCCGTGTGGGCGGAATCGGCCTCGTCGGGCACGGTTTCCGGCTCAGTGGCTGACCCATCGAATGCGGTGGTGTCGGGTGCCACGATTACGCTAACCGATATCGCAACCAACATTCCGCGAACCGCTACCTCCAACGCTTCCGGGCGGTACTTCTTTGCGGACGTTACCCCGGGCACCTACACTCTCACCGTCTCCAAGGCGGGATTTGCCACCACCAAGACCGACAACCAGATCGTCCAAGTCGGAGTCAATCTGACCGTCAATTTGGCTCTGCAGGTGGGCGGCGCGAATGTGGTTGTAGAGGTGTCGGCCGTCGGCAATGAGTTGCAGACCATGAATGCCACGGTGGGTAACACGATTAACACCGTCACCATCGATAACCTGCCCAGCCTCGGCCGCGACGTCAGCACGTTCGTGGAATTGCAGCCCGGCGTAGGTCCCGACGGCAGCGTCGGAGGCGCGGTTCTCGACCAGAACTACTTCTCGCTCGACGGTGGCAATAACACCAATGACATGGACGGCAGCATGAACGTCTACACCAACAGCTATGCTGGCGATCCGACCGGTGGTGTGGCCACTCAAAACAACCTCGGAGCTGGGACGGGCGGCCCCACGGGCGTGATCCCCACTCCGCAGGACAGCGTTGAGGAATTCAAGGTAAATACTTCAGGCCAGACGGCCGACTTCAATAGTTCGGCGGGCGCCGAAGTGAAGATTGTTACCAAGCGTGGAACCAACGCCTGGCACGGCACCGGATACGAATATTACAAGGACAACAACTGGTCCTCGCAGAGCTGGCAGAATGATTACAACAGCACCATTGATGTGAGGGCAAGTCAATGAAAGCGATGGGGGTTGGCGGGTCCTCGGACGGATGGTTGATGTTAAATCCCGATTACACTTATTGACCCAGGGAGCACGACCTCAATGAGTGTAATCGCCTGTTAACGTCAGTCATCGTTTTTATGTCAAGGAGTCTACAATCCGGGCAGGGTCTCAGTTTGAAGCTGCAAGGGGGGAGCATGAGCAAGCCAGATTGTAGCCGTGTTATCCGTCTTGCCGAAGCTCGAGGGAGTATCCCGGGCCCCGCGGGCGAACACGCCGTTGTCGTTTTCCGTCGTGGTCCACTAGATGTAGCCCTTTCCCTGCCTCTGCGCCCGAGCCAGCAGACGCCGCACTTGCAGGACGAAATTTACTTCATCGTTCGGGGCCAGGGAGTGCTATGCCACGATGGCAAGCGGGATCGGTTCGAGTCAGGCGACCTGCTGTTCGTGGCTGCGGGAATCGAGCACCAAATCGAGGAGATTTCCGAGAATTTTGTGATGTGGCGTGTATTCTACGGCCCCCATGGTGGCGAGGTGTCAGCATAGATGAGCGTAATCGCCTGGTTACGACAGTCATTGCGGGAGGTGCGTCATTGCGAGAGATAATCCTTCGGAGGTACAGGAGGAAAGCATGGTCGTCTCCAGCTTGATCACGGGACACATCAATGGCCCGGTCACTTGGCGAGAAGTCGCTATGCTAGCGATCGTAGTTGCAGTGCTCTGCTACTGCAAGCGCCGATACAAATACTAGGGCCAATCTGTTTGTGCCGCTAGAGTCGCTCAACTGGCGTAACATCCCCATTACACTCGGTGACCCTGTGACCGGGGTTTTGAGTGTAATCGGCTGTTGCGGATGACGGGCTACCGGAAGTTACGTCCCAGAACAGACTTTCACCACACTGGCCAGACGTCGGCTTCTGGGAAGTTTCACCACATAGGTAACGATAAACGCGCATCTCGTCACTCATCGATCAGTGACCAGATGCCGACTTTCAGGATTAGGCTCAGTCGGGGAGAGCTGTCTCTCTGAGGAGACAGCGAATGTATGCATGGCATCAAACACAACAGGGATGGAGGGATTACGTTTCGATGCAAAAGCGCAAACTCGGCAAAGATTTGACTGTCTCCGCTCTCGGCCTTGGCTGCATGAGCATGACTTCGGCTTACGGTCCTGCTGCAGACAAGAGCGAAATGATCCGCTTGATGCGCGCCGCCTACAATGAGGGCGTTACCCTCTTCGACACGGCTGAAGCATACGGGCCGTTCGCGAACGAAGAGCTTGTCGGCGAAGCTCTGCAGCCTATCCGCGAAAACGTGGTGATTGCAACGAAGTTTGGTTTCGACATCGACTCGGAGACCGGCAATCGATGAAAACACCAAGTTCGACCCGAGTGATTTCCGCAATCACGTGCCTCGATTCTCGCCTGAGGCACGTAAAGCAAACATGGTGCTCGTCCACGCGGTGCAAGCGGCAGCAAAACGTAAGGGCGTGACTCCAGCCCAGATTGCCCTGGCCTAATTGCTAGCGCAGAAGCCATGGATTGTGCCGATTCCAGGCACCACGAAGGTCGCCCGCATGGAAGAGAACCTTGGCGGAACGTCGAGCTTACAGAGGGCGAGTTGAGAGAAATCGAGAATGCAACTTCTAAACTTTCCCTCGAAGGCGCCCGCCTCCCCGAAGCCATGCTGAAGATGACTGGTCGCTAAATGCCTTTTTGCCCCGCAGTGAGCTTTGCTCAGCATCAATTAGTACCGAGAAACGCTCTTGTAGTGATTAAAGGAGCCAACCGCCGGATTGTCGACCAACAGGAAGTAATCCAAAACTGAAGGCCACGCCATCCCTGCCATGCCACGCTAATCACATTAGAGAGACGTTGGTGTAAAATTGCGGCCTTCCTGCCAAATTCTCAATGGCGGAGTCTTGCGAGGTCTGCGATGCGTCTCCTGTTTCTAATTGCTTCATTGCTCCTTGCCGCGATCACTGTTGCGCAAACACAGAGGCCGAGCGACGTTGCAGACTTCATAAGCGTTGATGCCCCAGTCTTCGTGCTCGACCATGTCCGAGTTATCGATGGGACGGGGGCACCGCCGAAGGAAGAACAAGCCGTTGTGATCGCGAACGGAAAAATACAATTCATCGGCTCGGAGGCGTCCGCCCAAATCCCTGAGGGCGCGCAACGAATTGAGCGCTCTGGCTATACCGTTATCCCCGGTATCGTTGGAATGCACAACCATCTCTACTACACCGATTCCTATGCCTTGCAAGTTGTCAGCGGAAAGATTGGCGAGCCGGGATTATTCATTGCGGAGATTCCTTACACGGCACCGCGACTCTATCTGGCGGCTGGCGTAACCACAATGCGCACGACAGGGAGCCTGGAGCCGTACACCGACTTGAAGGTCAAAAGTCGAATTGACGCGAACCTGATGCCGGGACCTAGCATTGACGCGACGGCGCCCTACCTGGAAGGCGCGCCGACGCGATTTGCGCAGATGCATGAACTAACCGGACCGGACGATGCGAAGCGCATGGTGGACTACTGGGCGGCGGAAGGCATGACATCCTACAAAGCCTACATGAACATCACGCGCGAAGAGCTGAGTGTGGCGATCCAGCAGGCACATGCACACAAGCTGAAACTGACAGGGCATCTTTGCTCCGTGACCTGGCCGGAAGCGCTAGCTCTCGGAATCGATGATTTGGAGCACGGACCGGTCTTTACCGACACCGAATTCGTGGCTGACAAGAAGCCAGATGTGTGCCCAGCGGGCGGTGGCAGCAGCAGTTGGGCCAAACAGGACGTGAACGGAACGCAAGTGCAGGAAATGATCCGCAATCTCGTATCACATCGCGTCGCGGTGACTTCGACGCTGCCGGTGTTTGAAGCCGGTGCACCGGGGCGGCCAGCGTTGCAGCCGCGCACGTTGGATGCAATGTCCGCAGAATCGGCGCAAAGCTACCTCAGCGCTCGTGCAAGAGTGGCTTTGGATTCACCGATGACGACTCTGCTGCGCAAAGAGATGGATTTTGAGGTGGCATTTGTCAAGGCGGGAGGCTTGCTGCTTTCCGGCCCGGATCCCACCGGAAACGGTGGCGTGCTGCCGGGTTTCGGCGATCAGCGCGAAATAGAGCTGCTCGTGGAAGCCGGTTTCACTCCCGTGGAAGCAATTCAGATCGCCACGCAGAATGGCGCCTTATATCTCGGCCAGCAAGATCGAATCGGAACCCTCGCATCTGGCAAACAGGCAGACCTCGTTTTGATCAAAGGTGATCCCTCAAAACGAATTGACGAGATCGAGAACGTCGAGACGGTGTTTAAGGCTGGGATCGGCTACGATTCCAAGAAGTTGATTGACAGCGTGCGAGGACAGGTCGGAATTCGATAGGTGCATCCACTTGGGTATTGCCAGCTGCCACCAGCACGATTCCGGGCGTGTAGCCGGCAAACCTTACCTTACAAGATTAGGCAAGAGTTGCCCGTCAATCTCCGAGAACACGATCTGGTACCGGCCGAGCGTTTGACCGATCATAGCGGCTGCGGGATGGGGTGGAGTAACCAATGCTCCCGAAGTTATTCCGCGCGACGACACCGGGCAAGTCGGCGGACGTTGAGCCTGAGATTTCCGGGTTGAGATCGTGGTGCCCTGCAGATGCGACCATTCCGGATGGATGGTTGGATGACCGGAAGCTATCCAGAAACGGGCTTCCGGGAGATCGATCCTTTGCGTCTTACCTGGGTTCGACAGATGTCCTCGAAGCCGACTTCTGCACCGCAATAACTTCCGTATTGCCCGTCATCCGCCGGCAATCCACATTTTCGTGTCGCCGACTCTTTAGAAGCCCGTTTGAGGCAC
>Ga0210385_10002491_pt1 | contig 11130 bp, 11 predicted proteins | sample IncBWH26OmetaG_FD_160107 | JGI IMG/M metagenome (GOLD analysis project Ga0210385, IMG submission 160107) | Forest soil microbial communities from Barre Woods Harvard Forest LTER site, Petersham, Massachusetts, United States - Inc-BW-H-26-O ... | reverse complement strand
TTGAGCTGCAGGTCGTAGGGGTACGTGCCGGGCTGGTCGAGCACCTGGAAGTGCTGCTGGGCCTCGGGAATGAGGGCCGTCGTGCCGAGGTCCTCGTAGACCTGGGCGCCGCCCGACAGCATGGTCTCAAGCGCGGTCTCGTCATTGCTGACCGTCTTGAAGGTGATCTGGTCCAGGTAGGGCTGGCCGGTGTCCCAGTACGCCGGGTTCCGCTTCACCACGAGCTCGCTGCCGTAGTTGTCGGTCACCACCTCGAACGGTCCCGCGCCCACCGGGTTCTTGGCGAACGCCTGCTCGCCCAGCTTCTGGATGGCGGTCGGCGACCCGATCCAGATCGGGATCGTGTCGAACAGCTGGTCGATGAACGCCGCGTTCGGCTCGTCCTGGTGCACCACGATGGTGTACGGCCCGGTCGCCACGAACGACCCGGGGACGGGAGCCGACGTGGGGTTCTTCGGGTTAGTCCGGGCGACCTCCCAGGTCGGCGAGATGCCCGCCTTCTGGCCGAGCGGGCCGAAGTCGCGGTTCCAGTTGTAGATCACGGCCTGCGCGTTGAACGGGGTGCCGTCGGTGAACTTCACGCCCTTGCGCAGCGTGATCGTCACGGTCTTGGCGTCGGGGCTGAACGAGTAGCCGGTGGCCAGGTCGGGTTCGATCTTCCCGCCCGCGCCGAGCATGAACAGCTGGCCGTAGACCGCCTCCATCATGTCCTGGTTGGGCGCGGCGTCCACGTTGGTCGCCGGGTCCAGCCCGTAGGGCCAGTCGCCGGAGTACCCCTTGCCCTCGAGCACGGTGATCGAGCCGCCCTGCTTGGGCTGGGACGCCTGGATCGGGCCCGAGGTCGAGCTTGGGCCGGGGCTGGCAGTGCCCCCGCTGCTGCATGCGGCGGCGACGACCATCACCGCGATACCGAGACTGGCCGCTCCCCATGAGCGGAGCCTAGATCCCATGGCGCTCACCTGCTCCTGATGACTCCGATGCCGATATATGACATTCGATTGGACGATCATCCAGAGATTTGCCTTGGATGCTGCCACTGGATCGGAGCCGGTGCAAGAGCGAATTTTCCCGGTCGGCCGGAACGCCGATGCGGATGCATGGGTGCCGTTTACCACCTGAAGCCGCGGGCCGGCCGGCCAGGGACTCCCCTGGCCGGCCGGCCCGCGGCTGACTCTGGCGCCTGGTCTAGGGCTTGGCGGCCTCCGGGGGCTTCTTGGCGAACGTCGAGCTGCCGCCGCCGCCGTCGAGGACGAGGGTCTGGCCGGTCATGTAGCCGGCCCCGTCGGAGGCCAGGTAGGAGACCGCCGCCGCGATGTCCTCGGGATAGCCGGAGCGGCCGACGGCGAGCCGTGAGCCGCGCTGCTTGATCTCGGCGTCGACGTCGATGTCGGGGTCGAGCGACAGCAGCGCCCGCGAGGTCGCCACCATGCCGGGCGAGATCGCGTTGGCGGTGATGCCCCACGGGGCGACGTCGGCGGACAGCGCCCGGGTGAAGCCGAGCACCCCGGCCTTGGACGCCGAGTAGGCGGTGGACATCGGAGCGGAGACCTGTCCGGCCTGGGAGGAGATGTTGATGATCCTCCCCCACCGCTGCGCCCGCATGTGCGGCACCGCGAACCGCGACATGAGGTACGTGCCGCGGAGGTTGACCGCGATAACGAAGTCGAAGACCTCGATGGGGACGTCCACGATGTCCTGGCGGTCGAGGCCCTGGGGCGCGCCCGCGCCGTTGACGAGGATGTCGAGCCGCCCGCGCCAGGCGGCGGCGGTGTCGACCATGCGCTGAGCGTCCTCGGCGACGGAGATGTCGCCCAGCTGCGCCATCGCGGTGCCGCCCGCGGCGGTGATCTCCTCCACCAGGGAGTCGACGCCGCCCCAGGACTCGTCGGCGACGCCGACGACTTCCTGGCGGCGGTTGAGTACGCCGGTGGCCTGCTTGTCGGTGACGACGACGGCGGTCCCGGAGGCGGCCAGGGTCAGGGCGACCGCCCGGCCCATGCCGTCACGCTTGCCGCAGCCGGTGATGAGTGCGACGCGCGTTGTCAATGCGCACTACCCGAGTAGCCGGGGAGGTCTGCCGGGTAGGTGATGTCGATCAGGTCTCCCTCGATGCCGAGCTGGTGGGCGGCGATGCCGCGGAACACGTCCTTCGGGACCAGGCAGTCCTCGCAGGCATCGGGGCCGGGGGACACGGTCAGCGCGACCCGGTGCCCGTTCTCCTCCACCCCCAGGTTGTAGCCGTCCGCCGCGAGCATGGTGGCGATGTCGCCCAGCTGCTCGGAGTAACTCACTTCTTCTCTCCAATCGCCACTGACGTTCCTGACCATTCCCCGAAGATCCGCACCACCATGGAGATGGCGGCGTTCTTCGCGCCGGCCACGACGACCGGGATCGAGGTGGGGCCGGCCAGGAACTTGTGGAAGGCCTCGTCCCCCTCGTACTCGCCGCGGAAGCTCTTGCGGGCGACCTCGGCCTTGCCCATGCGGGTGAGCTCGGCGCCGGTGCGGCCGCACCGCTCGAGCAGCCAGTTCTGCACGTCCTGCTTGGACAGGCCGGCGTCGGCGAACATCTGGGCGTGCTCCGGGCACAGCACCAGCGCGACGGACGAGAGCGGGAAGATCTGCGAGCCGACCCGCGAGATCGTGTCCTGGAAGTCGCGCAGCACGTCCTCGTAGTTGGGTGCGTGGCGGTTGTCGACGAACTCCATGGTGCGGGTCAGCGTCGCCGTCACGGCCGAGGCGCCGCCGGTCACCCCGCCGTTCTCGGCCAGCGGCTCCCAGGGGGACTCTTCCTCGTTCTCGGCCAGGCACACCTGCCAGCGGCCGGGCAGGCCCTGGGTGGCCTGCTCCAGGACGTGCGGGTGGATGCCGAAGCCGTTGCGGACCAGCAGGCCGATGGCGCGCGGGATGGTGGCGTTGGGCCGGAAGCCGGGGCCGAAGGCACCGCCCGCGGTGTTGAACCCGAGCTGCTGGCGGACCGGCCCGTTGACCACGATCAGCGGGGACGGGCCGCTGGTGGACTGGAAGCCGCCGCCGCGGGCGGCCCGGTCGCGCAGCAGCGCCTCGAACGCGGCGAGCACGACGGGAAAGTACTCCGGCTTGCAGCCCGCCATCGCCGCGTTGATCGCGGCCAGGTAGACGTTGACGTCCTTGCCAACCTGCTCGAGCGACCCGATGATCTCCTCGGGGTCCCGGTCGGTGGTGGCGAGGAACTCTTCCAGCAGCGGCTTGGAAACCGGGACGAGCGGGAGCCCGTCGGACCAGCCGCGGGAGTAGCAGTACTCGATGGCGCGCCGCGCCTCGTCGGGGTCGGGGGCCGCCGCGACCACGTCGTCGGCGGCGGCCCGGTCCGTGTTAGCCGCGGTCATGCCTCGGCTTGCCCCGGCTCCACGAGCAGCGCGACCACGTCGTCGAGCACCTGCGCCGCCCGCTCCTTGACCTTGTCCTCGGTGAGCACGGCCACCGGGTGCGCCGTGGTGGCGTACTTGTAGCCGGGCGCGCCGCGCAGCGCGGCCATCGCGTCGGCGGTGGGGACGAACGAGTCGGTGATGATCGCGGCGACCGGGAGGCCGGCCGCCTCGAGGACCACGCCGTCGGCGGCGGCCGCCGCCGAGCACGAGCCGCAGTCACCCACGCCGGTGATGACGACGTCGTTTTCCGCCACCAGTTCCTTGATGACGTCCTCGGGCTCGGGTACGGCGAAGTTGACCTTGGTCCGCTTGGTGACGGTGACGCCGTACTGGTCCTCAAGCAGGCGGCCGACCTCGTCGAGGAACGGGCGGGCGTTCCGCTTGGTGTTGATCAGCAGGCCGACCCTCTTGCCCTCTAGGCTCGCGAGACGGGGTGCCCTTGGTGCCGCCGGCTTGGCGGCGCTGGTGACGGTCCCCGTGGGGTCCAGGATCGCGTTCGGCATTACTGCTCCGATCTGTCGCACTTCGCGACGCTACTTTTGTCGCGCGCTCGATGTAATTGGCGCTTTTCTGCCATCGAGTGCGCACCGGGGGGCACGAGGGGTCGTCCCCCCGGGGGCCTTCAGTGCTGGTGCACGATAACGCCGCGAATGTTCTTACCATCCATAAGATCTTGATAGCCTTCGTTAATTTCGTCCAGGCTGTATTTCCTAGTAATGAGTTCGGTGAGCTTGATGTGACCCTCGTGCCAGAGGCTCAGGATCATCGGGATGTCGTAGAGCGGGTTCGCGCCGCCGAACAGGGAGCCCTGCATGCGGCGGTGGTACCCGATCAGGATGCCGCCCGGCAGCACCATGTCGTAGTACCCGACGCCGGTGATGACGACCGTGCCCGCCTTCCCGGTCATGTCGACGGCCGCCCGGACCACGTCGTTTTCCATTTCGCCGACGGTGCAGATGACCTTGTCCGCGAGCTGGCCGCGGGTGAGGTCGACCAGGACCTCCCTGGCCTTGACCGGGTCGCCGAACGCGTGCGTGGCGCCGAAGTCGAGTGCCTGCTGCTGCTTCCACGGGTTCGGGTCGATCGCGAACACGTACTTGGCGCCGGCGTACCTGGCGCCCTGCACGGCGTTCATGCCGACGCCGCCGGTGCCGAAGACGACCGCGACGTCGCCGACGCGCACGTCGCCGGCGTAGATGGCCGAGCAGAACCCGGTGGTAACGCCGCAGCTGACGAGGGCGGCCAGCTCCATCGGCACGTAGTCCTCGATCTTGACGCAGGACCACTCGGACAGCACCGCGTACTCGGCGAAGGAACCGACGACGCACATGCCGCCGAAGTCCTCGCCGTTCTGGTGGAACCGGAAGGTCTTGTCGGGCAGGCAGCCGACGCCGGCGTACAGGCCCGCGTCGCACAGGTTCTGCTTGCCGGTGGAGCAGTAGCGGCACTTGCCGCACACCGGGATGTACGAGCAGGAGACCCGGTCCCCGACCTTGACCCGGGTGACCCCGGGGCCGGCTTCCACCACCACGCCGGCCCCCTCGTGCCCGCCGACCATCGGCAGCCGCGCCATGCCCCGGGCCCGGATGTGCTCGTCGGAGTGGCACAGGCCGGCCGCCTCCATCTGGATGAGCACCTCGTTCGCCTGCGGCGCGTCCAGCTCGAGCTCGGTGATCTCCCAGGGGGTACCCGCCTTGCGCAGCACTGCGGCACGGGTCTTCATAGAGCGCCTCCGACGTTGGGCCTTACCTAGTTCCCGGTCAGCCAGTATTGTGGCCGCACTCATGACAACCTGCTTGCACGGCTGTCCGGATATTAGATTTCATATCACGCGCTTCCCGTCGCGCCAAGTGTCATATATCGTCTTCCGTGGGCCGGGAGAAGCGGTTATGACCTGCAACAAATCACCCGGTCAGGCACTGTTGCCGCGCCCAGCGTTCCCGGGTACGGTCCGGTGCCGACGCAGGCGACGCAGATAGGACGTGTATGGCTGACATGGTGCGTGCGGTGGTCCAGACGGGGCCGCGGCAGATGGAGATGCGCGAGTTTCCCCGGCCGGTGATCGGGCCCGACGACGGCGCGCTGCTGCGCGTGGAGGCCTGCGGCATCTGCGGGTCGGACGTGGAGCAGTACAAGGGGGCGATGGGCACCCGCGGGCTGCCGATGATCCCCGGCCACGAGCCGCTCGGGATCATCGAGGAGATCGCGCCGGCCACCGCGGCGCGCTGGGGGGTCAGCGCCGGGATGAGGGTCGCGGTGGAGATCCTGATTCCCTGCCGCTCCTGCGACCTGTGCCTGGCCGGCCGCTACATGCAGTGCAAGAACCGGGCGGGCAGCCACGGCGGCTACAACCCGCCCGAGCGCGGCCTCGGCCTGTGGGGCGGCTACTCCGAGTACATGCACCTGCACCCGAACTCGATCGTGCACCCGATGCGGGCCGACATCCCGGCCGAGATCGCCGTCATGTTCAACCCCCTGGGCGCGGGCGTGCGCTGGGCGCTGCAGTACGGTGGCGTTCACCTCGGATCGTCGGTGCTCGTGCTCGGCGCCGGGCAGCGCGGCCTGGCGGCGATCCTGGCGTCCAAGTACGTGGGCGCCGGGCTGATCATCGCCACCGGGCTCGGCCGGGACGAGAAGAAGCTCGCGCTTGCCCGCGAGTTCGGGGCCGACGTCACGATCAACGTGGATGAGGAGGACACGGTCGAGCGGGTCAAGGAGCTGACCGGCGGGGACGGCGTTGACGTGGTGCTCGACCTGACGCCCATGGCGCAGCAGCCGATCCGCGACGCGATCAACGCGGTCCGCTGGGGCGGCACGATCGTGCTCGCCGGGCTGAAGGGCCACAAGGAGATACCGATCACCACCGACATGCTGATCAACAAGGCGCTCACGGTGAAGGGGGCGTTCTCGGTGGACGCGGCCGCCTACACCGACGCCATCAAGCTGATCGAGTCAGGCAAGTTCCCGCTCGAGAAGATGCAGACGCACAAGTACGGCCTGGACGACGTGGAGCACGCCATCAAGCTGCTCGCGGGCGAGGTACCAGGCGAGGACGGCATCCACGTCGCGGTTATGCCCGGCCGCTAAGCGTCGCGGGGAAAGGAACATCGCCAGCCAATGCCTATCATCGACTCCCACGCCCACATCTTTCCCGGCGACTTCGGGCCGGCGCCCGCCGGGTGCGACCCGGCCGCCTGGCCCTCCGTCGAGAACGGCCCTGAGCCGGACGTCAAGCTGCTCGTCAACGGGCCGATGCGGTTCCCGGCCAAGCGCGTCTGGTTCGACGCGCAGCGGCGCCTTGAGGCCTCCGCCGCCTCCGGCCTCGACGCGGAACTGCTGTCCCCGTTCCCGGCGCTGCTCAACTACCGCGTTCCCGGCCCCCTGGGACGCGACCTGTGCCGGGTCACCAACGAGTACATCGCCGGCCTGGTGGCCGCCTACCCGAGGCGGTTCTACGGCCTCGGCACCATCCCGCTGCAGGATCCCGACCTGGGCACCGCCGAGCTGACCGAGATCGCCAAGCTCGGCCTGGCCGGCGTCGAGATCGCCTCCAACATCAACGGGGTGTCGCTGCACGACCCGTCGCTTGACGGGTTCTGGGCCGAGGCGGAGCGGCTGGGCACCGCCGTCTTCGTGCACGGCATGCCCGCGCCGACCGACCGGGTGCCCGGCGCGGCCGTCGCCACGTTCGGCGTCGGGGCCGAGGCGTCGCTCGGCGCCGCCGCGGTCATCTCCGGCGGGGTCGCGGAGAAGTACCCCAACCTGCGGATCTCCTTCAGCCACGCCGGCGGCGGGTTCCCGCTCATCCTGACCCGGGCGCAGTGGTTCTGGGGCCGGACCTGGAACGAGGAGCCGCCGCTGCCGGAGTCGGAGCGGCCCGAGGCCGCCCCGTGGTTCGCCGCGCACTCGCCGATCGAGCTGGCGCGCCGGTTCTACTACGACTCGCTGGTATTCGACCGGCGCGCGATCAGGTACCTGGCCGACATGCTCGGCACCGACCGGCTCCTCGTCGGCTCGGACTACCCCGCCATGACCAGGGAGCAGCCCATCGCGCGGACGCTCCGCTCGATGGGGCTTTCGGAAGCAGAGCTGAACGACATCCTGTGGAACAACTGCTTCCGATTCCTCGGCATTGACCCGCCAAAGTTATCCTTGACAATGTGGGCACCATTGTGAGCAGCCTTCCTACTTACCTAGACGCGCTCGAAGATGACGGCGTCTCCCAGCCGTGGACCTCGCCGGGGTCGGTCGCGCAGCGGCCGCCCCGGCTGCTGCTCACGCTGCTAGGCGACTACTGGTGGCAGCGGACAGAGCCGCTGCCGTCGGCCGCGATCGTCGCGCTGCTGGCCGAATTCGGCGTCAGCGACTCGGCCGCCCGCGCCGCGCTGTCCCGGCTGACCCGTAACGGGCTGCTGGTGACCTCGCGGAACGGGCGGCGCACCTACGTTCGGCTGTCCGCCCGGGCCGCGGACATCCTCGACGACGGGGCCAGGCGCATCTTCTCCTTCGGGCGGCGCCCCACGACCTGGGACGGCATGTGGTCGCTGGTGGCGTTCTCGATCCCCGAGGAGCACCGCTCCGCCCGCGATGAGCTGCGCAAGGCACTGCGCTGGCTCGGGTTCGCCCCGCTGTACGACGGGTTGTGGGTCTCGCCCCGCGACCACGCCGACGAGGTGATCGGCCGCCTGTCCGACCTGGGCATCAGCACCGCCACCGCGTTCCGCGCCACCGCGCTGCCGCTGCCCGGCGGCAGCCCGGTGGGGGCCGCCGCCGCGCCGGACATCCCGGCGCGGGCCTGGGACCTGAGCGGGCTGCGGGAGCGGTATGACGAGTTCACCACCTTCGCCGGGATGCTGCGCGACCAGACCGAGGCCGGCCAGGTCAGCATCGCGGACGGCCTCGTGGCGCGCACCCGGGTGATGAACGAGTGGCGGGCCTTCCCCGCCCTTGACCCGGACCTGCCCGACGAGCTGCTGCCGCCGCCCTGGCCCCGGGCGGCCGCCCGCGAGCTGTTCGTGGCCTGCTACGACCTGCTCGGCCCGATCGCGACCCGCCGGGTGCGGCAGATCATCGCCCGCTACAGCCCCGAGCTGGCGGTCCGCGCCGCTTACCACAGCACCGAGCTGGTCATGTCGGACGCCCTGTCCTGAACGCCGATCAGGCGCAGGCCGTAACGGCCTGCGCCGTAATCCCCTGGTAGTCGAACGGGTTGACCGGGGCGTTGCCGCCGGCGAACGCCGCCGGGAGGCCGTGCGGCCAGCTGAACGACACGCGGGTCCAGTACCACGTGCCCTTGCCCGCGACGCAGACCAGCGCCGGCTTGCTGAGGGTCACGGCCACCGGGACCGCGTGCAGGGTGCCCTCCGCGCAGTCCGGCGCGCAGTCGTCGAGCTTCTCCGTTCCGGTGCCGGCCGCCGTCGCGGAGTTCCACGTCGGCCAGGTCATGTTCCACAGTGACGTGGTGCCGTCACCGGACAGCTGGCAGCCCGTCTGGCAGGCGGGCGCGTGCAGCGCCGTCCCGCCCACCGACCCGCCCTCGGCCAGGTACACGACCTGCCCGGACGGCGCGCCAGCGGCCGCGCCCGTGCCGGCGGCCGCGCCGGAAACGGGCACCGCGGTGGCGGCCCTTGACGGCGAGCTCCCGTTAGCCGACAGCGACACGCTTGAGGTTCCGCTCGAGCAGCCGGCCAACGGCACGGCCAGGACCGCGGCGCACAGCGCCGCGGGAAGGAGGGAACGCGCCAGCCGAGTCATGGGCACCAGCCTTAGTGTGACCTGAACGTACCCCTGGGACGCCCGAAACCTACCATCGGTTGTCGTCTACTTACGTCACCCGGGCCGGCTCGTCACCACCAGCTCCCCCGGCACCGGGCCGGCGTCATGGTCGCGGTGCGCCGCTCGGCGTTCTCACCGCGCCGGCGGCCGCTGGCCGTACCCGGTCAGCTTCGCGGCGACGGCGGCGATCTCCGCGGGCGGCAGCAGGCGCGGGCGGCCCGCCGACGCGGCGCGCAGATACACGTCGCACAGCCACTCCAGGTACTCGCTCTTCCCGTGCGCGGTCGCCAGGTCCGGCCCGACGGTGACGGCGCCGTGGTTGCCCATGAGGCAGCCGGTGCGGTCGTGCAGCGCGTCGGCCACGTTGCGCGCCAGCTCCCGCGTGCCGTAGGTCGCGTAGCGGGCCACGGGCACCGCGCCGCCGAACATCGCCGCGTAGTAGTGCACCGCCGGCACCTCGTCCACCAGGGCGGACAGCGCGGTCGCGGCGGGCGAGTGGGTGTGCACCACCGCGCCCGCCTCGGGCCGGGCCGCGTAGGCCGCCAGGTGCAGGGGCAGCTCGCTGCTCGGCGCGAGCGGCGCCTCGACCGCGCTGCCGTCGAGCCGGTGCACGCCCACCAGCTCCGGGGTCAGCCCGGCGTAGCGCACGCCGCTCGGGGTGACCGCCACCAGGTCGCCCTCCCGGACGCTCACGTTGCCCGCCGTCCCCACCACGAGGCCGGCCCGGGACAGCTCCCGGCAGGTGGCCACGATCGCCGCGCGGGCGTCGGGGAGCAGCATCGCGAACCTCCGGGTGTAGCGTCGGCGGTGTGGGCAACGACGTACTTGATGACGTTATCGGCTGGCGGGACGGCCACATTATCGCCCTTGACCAAACGGCCCTGCCGCACCGGCTCTCCGTGCTCGACCTCACCACCGTGGACGAGCTGGTCGACGCGATCGTCCGGCTGGCCGTGCGGGGCGCCCCGCTGCTCGGGGTGGCGGGCGCGCTCGGCGTGGCGCTCGCGGCCCGGCAGGCCGAGCGCGAGGGCTGGGACGCCGCCCGGCTGGACGCCGAGGTCAAGCGGATCGCCGACGCCCGCCCCACCGCGGTCAACCTGCGCCGCGAGGTGCTCGCGGTCGCGGCCCTGCTGCCCGACGGCGCCGCCGCGGTGCGGGCCGCCGCGCTCGCCGTCCGCGATACCGCGGTCGAGGTCAGCCGGCGGCTGAGCGAGCGGGGCGCCGCGCTCCTGGTCGGGGAGTGCGGCGCGGGCCCGCTGAAGGTGCACACGCACTGCAACACCGGCGCCCTGGCCTGCCTGGGCTGGGGGACGGCGCTCGGCGTGATCCGCGCCCTGCACGACCGGGGCGCGCTGGCGCACGTGATCGCGGACGAGACCCGGCCGCTGCTGCAGGGGTCGCGGCTCACCGCCTGGGAGCTCGGTCAGCTCGGCATCGAGCACTACCTCGCGGCCGACGGCGCCGGACCGTTCCTCATCGCGCAGGGGCAGGCCGACGCGGTGGTCGTCGGGGCGGACCGGATCGCGGCCAACGGCGACGTGGCCAACAAGATCGGCACCTACTCCCTCGCCCTCGCCGCCCGCCGGGCGGGCATCCCGTTCGTGGTCGCCGCCCCGGAGTCCACCATCGACGAGGCGACGGCGAGCGGGGCGGAGATCCCGCTCGAACTTCGGGCGGACGAGGAGGTCACCTCGTTCCAGGGCGTGCGGGCCGCGCCGGAGGGCACCCGGGCGCTCAACTACGCCTTCGACGTCACCCCGGCCGACCTGGTCACCGCGATCGTGACCGAGGACCGGGTGATCCGCCCGTAGCCGCGGCCCCGATCTCCGCCAGGCACCGCCAAGCCCGAGGCTGACGCGCCGGGCCAGGCACGGCCGGGACACGGGGCGGCTAGCGGGGATCGCGGCGCAACGGGTGGCCGACCGGGACCTCCACCAGGACGATCC
>Ga0210385_10002490_pt1 | contig 11130 bp, 8 predicted proteins | sample IncBWH26OmetaG_FD_160107 | JGI IMG/M metagenome (GOLD analysis project Ga0210385, IMG submission 160107) | Forest soil microbial communities from Barre Woods Harvard Forest LTER site, Petersham, Massachusetts, United States - Inc-BW-H-26-O ... | reverse complement strand
GACGAAAACAAGGTCCGTTGCACGGTTACCCACAGTCTGGGGAGCCATGAAGGAACTCACAAACTGAACACCCAGGCTCGAGCCCGTGATGCTGCTGTCAATGACCGTTGCGGACGTCGAGAGGGTTCCGACCGGCAGTGTCGCGAAATTATAGGTCTGAATCCCGGCGCCAGCGTTGGTCGTGGTGCTGTTCTCCACCACCAGTAGCGAGCCGTTGGAGCCAATCAGTTCGTAGGAACTCGTTGCGGCGGACGTAGCGAAATTGCTCAGCAATGTCACCGTCGGGCCGCCGGCCAAGGGCTCCTGCAGAATCGACTGCGTTCCCGAGTCATCAGTGAAGTAGAGATTAGTGCCATCCGCGACGGCTACGGAACTGAGAGTTCCGACGCCGGTGTACTCGAGAGTCGCCGTCGTCGCGTTGTAGGGCAACCGGTACAGGTTTTGGGTTCCGCCCCCGGTGTTCGCGGTCAGGAACAGCACCGTCCCGGTGAACACTGAACCATCGAAGGCCAGATCGTCAGCGCTGAACATCGTGGAGATGACGGTGTTGCCGCCAGTGATGATGGTTGAGGCGCTGGTGAAGGTGTCATCCGTATAGAGTTGGTCGCTGCCGTTGCCATCCTCCATCAATAGACCGGCCAGCAAACCCGATGGTGCGTAGAGTTCCTCAATGCTCGTCGAAGTGATGTTCACGACGGTCGGGGCAGTGCTCGCGCTGTCCTTGTAATGCACGACTTCCCAGACATCGCCGGTGGTGCTGCAGCCGGTCGTCCCGGCGATATGCAGCACGACGAAGATGCTGGTCGGATCCAGCACATTCGTGTAAGCGCCGTGGTAATCACAGATGACCGTATTGATCGCGTTGCCGCTGGGCAGCGCCAACGACAGATTGCTTACCTGGGTCGCGACCGGCGTAGTGGACGAGGCCAGATTGAGCGCATACACGTGAAGGTTGTTGTTGGTGTCGGTCGCCACATACATGAAGGTCGCCGGCGTGTAACCGGTGACCTTGTAACTGCCGCTGGTGCCGCTCACCGTAATGGCATAGCCGAAATTGAGGATGCTGCTGTTCGGGCTCGAGGTCACGAACGCCGGAGTGCTGTTCAGCGAATTCGAGGGAATCACGAAAATACCAGTGGCATCGCCGGATGCGCCCAATTGCGGCGGTACCGCGGTGTATGGAATCCAAAACGCCGTGGTGGAGCCTGAGGAACTGGAGCTGCCGCCGCTCGAAGAGCTGGAGCTGCTCGATGACGAGCCACCGCTGCTTGAGGAGCTGCTGCTGCTGGAAGAAGTGCCTCCGCCGCTCGAGGAGCTTGAGCCTCCGGAGGAGGAGCCGCTGCTACTCGACGAAGAGGAGCTGCCACCAGAGGAAGAGCTGCTGCCGCCGCTGGATGAAGAACTGCTCGAGGAACCGCCACTACTGGAACTCGACGAGGAGGAACTGCTGGAACTCGACGAGGAGCTGCTCGAACTTGACGAAGAGCTACTGGAACTTGAGGAACTTGAACTGGGTGATGAATGATCGTGGCAACCGGCGAGTGCCAGCATCGCGACCATCGAGAGAATGAATGGTGTCGTGTTTGAAGCCATGCTTCCGCCCCAATTCAAGTTATTCTTCAAGGCCCACAAAATATAGCGCGATTGTCCGGTGGGCGCGACCCTTTCAAATGCCGAATATTGAAATGGAGTTCAATCAAATTACGGCACCGCCGCACATGCGGCGCAGCATGATCTCGCATCGTGGGTTTTCTTGCTGTGGCGCACGCCACGAGGCCGCGTTGATTGTTGCAGCGCGTGGGGCGCGCCCCCATGCCTCTCGCTAATGCGTCCGGACGTGGAAGGCGAGGAACAGATTCCCGGGACTTTGGCCGCCGATGATTCCGTAGCCTGAGTTCACGAACAGGTAGCCGTTGGCGGCGACGATCGAGGCATTGTCCAGCGCCCCGCCGGTGCCGGGTACGCCATTGGCGGTCGTGAGCGGTTGGGTGGTGTCGAACTGGAACAGCAGCTCGCCGGTGTTCGCATCGAACGCGCGCAGGAAGCCATCCGCGCTGCCCTCCACGACCGCGCCGGCGATGACGGCGGGGGCACCGGTCAAGCCAATCACACTCGCGCAGGTCTTCACGCGCGTCCTGCGGTCACCCGAACAATCGGGCTGCGGATAGTAGGACCAGAGCACCTTGCCCGAATCCACCGCCACTGCGTGCAGTGCGGCCACTTCGCCCGGGTCCTTGCCATCGGCGCCCGGAAAGGTATTCATCGGAACGAAGACGCGGGCACCATCAAAGGCCAATCCCCAGTGGATGCCGCCAATGACCGACCCCGCACCGAAGCTGTGCTTCCAGATCACTTTGCCCTGCGCATCCGGATCCAGGGCGTAGAGCATTCCGGACTTCTGCCCGGCCAGCACGACATCGTGGCCATCGGGGCGCTTCGCCAGCACCATCGAGGCACCGAAATCGTGATCGAGCAGTCGACCCTCGTGCGGACAGTTCAGTCCATCGTGGCGGATCATGCAGCCGGTGAGAAAGACATCGTCCGGTGTCGACTGGAAGTGCCAGCGGATGGCGCCGGTCTTGAGATCGATGGCCAGCACCGAATCGATGGTCGGCGCAGCGGGCGCGGAGGTGGCCTCCCCCGTGCCAACGTAGAGCACGCCGCGTTGCTCATCGATAGCCGGTGACGTCCAGATCGGTGCTCCCGAAGGGCCCCACATCATCTGGCCATCCCCCCGGTCCCTGACGGGCCTGGCATCCGGCATGGTCTGCGCAATCCAGATCTGTGCACCGGTCTTCGCATCCAGCGCAATGACGGCGCCATGCGTCGTGCAGCACAGGTGAGTCGGATCTGCACCGACATTGATCTCGGAGGCCGAGAGTGGCACGTAGACCCGGTCGCCCAGCAGCACGGGCGTACCGGTCGTGTTGGAGAGTGAAGTGAGATGAACCGCGTGCCTCCAGATCGGGGCGCCGGTGGCCGCATCGATCATATGGATCCGCGTGCCCACATCGGCAAACACCAGCACCTTGCGATGTGAACCCGGCAGTGCGCCATAGCCGACTCCGGTACGCAGCGGCACATCACTCTTATATATCCACTTCAGGCACGGGCGCTGCGCGATGTCGATGGCGTACAACTGCGCGGCGTCGGCGACCGGCAGGAACAGGGTCGTTCCCACCACGGCCGCCTGCGCCCGCATGGTCGTGGCGCGCGGAAAGGCCAGCGCCCAGGCGAGCTCCAGGTGCCGGAAATCAGCGGTCGTGATCCCCGCCTCCTGTGCGGTGAGATGTCGCTGGTTGCGCTCATCGAAGCCGAAATCGGCAACCGTCGCGGGCATGCTGAGATCGATCCTGCGGCGCTCGGGCGGGCAGCGCATCTGGCCGGTCCAGGCGTCGCTGACGCGTGCACGGCCGATGAGGAAATCGATGAGGTCGGAACGCTCGGTGCCAGACAGCGTCTTGCCCTGGCTCTGCATCTTGCCGACGGTGAGCGCGTAGTAGATCTGCTGATAGCGCATGCCCTTGAGGGTCGCAAGGGTGGGTGCACGCAGTGCCTCGGCGTGATCGTGGCAGGTGGAGCAGGTGCGCTGGTAGACCCGTTGGCCCGCGGCCGCGGAGTCCTGCTGCGACGCGGCGCGCGCGGCGCAGGCCAGAAACAAGAAGGTCAACACGCCTATGCCGCGCCAGTCGAATCGCATACGCACTGCTCCACTCCCGCTCGGTGCAGAATACGCTCAAGGGGGACCCTTGATCATGAACAGAGCCAATTCGGGATCGTCGACCGCTTGCTGGGCAGCGCTGGCGCTGCTCTTCGTGGGCGTGCGGGTGCGGGCGCAGGATGATCCCTACCTGCGCACCTGCGCGGCCTGTCACGGTCCGGAGCTGCGCGGCGGGGAGACCGGACCTGCCTTGATCGGCAGCACTTTTCAGCAGCACTGGGGATCGGTCCCCCCTGCGGGCCTCGAGGAGTTCACGCGCCGGACCATGCCGCCCACCGCGCCGGGATCCCTGAGCGATGACGACTATGCGGCCGCACTCGCGCGGGTTCGCCGGGCCAACGGCTGGGTGGTACCGCCCGCGCCGCCGCTCGCGGCCGGTTACCCCAAGATCCCCGCCACGGCCGAATGGCTGAATAATCGCGGCGATCTGGGCAGCAGCAGCTACTCCCCGCTGGCTCAGATCAATCGCGACAACGTCGCGAAGTTGCGCATCGCCTGGCGCTGGAAGTCGGACAACTTCGGGCCCGTGCCGGAGTACTACTTTCGTCCGACGCCGCTGATGGCCGACGGCATACTCTATATAACGGCTGGTATCCGCCGCGACGTCGTGGCCGTGGATGCCACGAACGGCGAAACGCTGTGGATGTACCGCCTCGATGAAGGTGAGCGCGGCGCCGTCGCGCCCCGGCGCAACTCGGGGCGCGGTGTGGCCTACTGGCGCGGCAGCCGCCATGGCGAGGGCAGCCGCATTTTCACCATCACCCCCGGTTTTCAGCTGATTGCGCTCGATGCGCTCTCGGGAGTGCCGGTGGCGTCGTTCGGCAAGAGCGGCATCGTCGACTTGAAGGACGGACTGCCGCGGGTCGCGGAGCTCCCGAAAACACCCCCGGGCTCCAGCTCCCCACCGGTGGTCGTGGGCGATGTCATCGTGGCCGGAGTCTCGTTCTCGGCCGGTGGCGCGCCGCCCTCGAAGTCGGCCGTGCCGGGTTGGATCCGCGGCTACGATGCGCGCACCGGCGCGCTGCTGTGGGCGTTCCACACCGTGCCCCAGCCCGGCGAGTACGGTGCGGAAACCTGGGACGACAACAGCAATTCCTACACCGGGAACACCGCGGTGTGGGCACCGTTCTCCGCGGATGCGGCACGCGGCCTGGTCTACCTGCCGGTGGAAGCCCCGACTGCGGACTTCTACGGCGGCCATCGCACCGGCAACAATCTGTTCTCCGATGCCCTGGTGTGCATCGACGCCAAGACCGGCAAGCGGCTGTGGCATTACCAGATCGTGCATCATGACATCTGGGATTACGATCTGCCGGCCGCTCCGGTGCTGGTGGACATCACCGTCCAGGGCAGGAAGATTCCGGCGGTCGTCCAGGTCACCAAGATGGGTTTGATCTTCGTCTTCGACCGCGTGACCGGAAAACCGGTATGGCCGATCGAAGAGCGCGCGGTGCCGCAGACGGATGTGCCCGGTGAGAAGACGTCGCGCACGCAGCCGTATCCGACCCGCCCCGAACCCTACGAGCCCCAGGGTTTGCGGCGCGAGGACCTGATCGACTTCACGCCCGATCTGCGCGCGCAGGCCGAGGCGATCGTCAAAGATTATCGATTCGGTCCGGCGTACATGCCGCCGTCGGTGGTCGTCGAGGGCGGCAATCTCGGCACGCTGCTGCGACCGTGTCTGTCGGGAGGCGCCAACTGGCAGGGCGCCGCGGTCGATCCGGAGACGGGCATTTTCTATGTCAGCTCGATCTCATCGGTGTGCCCCATCGGACTGCACCAGGATCCGAAGATCTCGGACGAACGCTACGTGGGAGTCTACGGTGAGGGCTTCCCGCATGGATCCTTAGGGGGCCCCAATGGCCTGCCTCTGATCAAGCCGCCCTGGGGCCGCATTACGGCCATCGATCTGAACTCGGGCGACCATTTGTGGATGGTAGCGAACAGCGAGACACCCGAATGGGCGACGAACAATACGGCATTGGCCGGCATCAAGCTGCCGCGCACCGGCTCGTTCGACCAGGTCGGCATGCTCGTAACCAGGACGCTGTTGTTCGCCGGCGAAGGCAGTGGCCTGTATCGCGCGGGTGGCGGCGGCAATAAGTTCTATGCCTACGATAAGGCCACGGGCGCCATCGTGAATCAGATGACGCTGCCGGCGAATCAGTCGGGAGTGCCCATGACCTATGCCCTGCACGGGCGGCAGTACATCGTCGTGCCGACCGGCGCCAAGGATCATCCCGGAGAGCTGGTCGCCCTGACCTTGCCGTAGACTGGTGTATGCCGCAGCAACTGAACCTGCCGAACTTCTTCGCCGGACCGTACATCGACCGGCGCTCGGAGGCGCGCGAGGATGAAGCGGCACTGCGCACCATCCGCGCCGATCCGCGCACCCGCTATGTCCTGTCCGTCGGTGGGCTGCAGCTGCTGCATGCCGAAGGGCCCGCGAGCGCCGCCCGGGTCGCCTTTCTCGCCAGTAGCGACCCGCTGGTCAGCGGCAGCGCCGAGACCGACCTGGTGCTGCTCGGTCAGTTCCAGGATGACTGGTGCATGCTCATCGATCTGCCCGCCGATGCCGCGGTCGCCGTGCCTGAAGGCACCCGCTTCGCCGAGCTGCGGCCGCTCGTAGCCATCTTGTCGGCGGCGGAGTCCGCGCTGCTGGCCTACGCGCGCGGTCTGTCCCTGTGGCGGGCGCGACAGCGCTTCTGCGGGGTGTGCGGGCAGCCGACCCGGCCGACACGCGGCGGTCACGTACTCAAGTGCACTCATCCGCAGACGCCGCATGAGTTTTTTCCGCGCATCGATCCGGCCATCATCGTGCTGGTCAGCGACGGCGATCGGGCATTGCTCGGGCGGCAGGCGAGCTGGCCTCCCGGGCGCTACTCGACCATCGCCGGCTTCGTCGAGCCCGGGGAAAGTCTCGAGGATGCAGTGGTGCGCGAGGTGCTCGAGGAGACTGGCGTCCAGGTGGACGAGGTGCGCTACCAGTCCTCGCAGCCCTGGCCGTTTCCGGCTTCATTGATGCTGGGATTTCGGGCCACCGCCGGCGCCCAGCGCGAAATTCGACGCGGCGTGGAATTAGAGGACGTGCAGTGGTTCTCGCGCGCCGACCTCAACTCCGGGAAGGTGCTGCTGCCGCCGCCTCAGGCCATCGCACGCCGCCTGATCGGCTCCTGGCTCGACGAAGGCTAGACGACGATGTGCCTTCTGGTTCTGGCCTGGCGGGTGCACCCGCGCTATCGGCTGATCGTCGCCGCCAACCGCGACGAGTTCCATGCGCGGCCGGCGGCGCCGATGTCGATCTGGAGTGACGCGCCCGACATCCTCGCCGGCCGTGACCTCTCGGCCGGGGGCACGTGGCTCGCGGTCGAGCGCCTGCGTCGCTTTGGCGTCATCACCAACTTCCGCGATGTGCAGGCGAAACGACCCGATGCGCCGAGCCGCGGCGGTCTGATTCCGGGCTGGCTGGGGACGGCCGTGCCACCCGCGACCTTCCTCGAACAGCTCGAACCGGAGTCGCAGCGCTATGCCGGCTTCAACCTTTTGCTCAGCGGCGCAGACACCCTGGAGTACGCCTCGAATCGCGCCCCGCGGTATCGTGCCAGCCTGGCGCCCGCCGTTTATGGGCTGAGCAATCTGCTGCTGGATACGCCGTGGCCAAAACTGACGCGCGTGCGCGAGCAGTTTGAGACGTGGCTGGCCGCCAGTCGCGCGCCGTCGGCCGACAGTGAACTCCTGTTCGCGATGCTCGCCGACCGCACCCGGAGCCTCCCGGAGACGCCCGCCGGTGCGCGGCCGCTGCCCGCGGAATGGGTCGAAGTGCTTTCCTCACCGTTCGTGGTGCACCCGCTGTATGGCACCCGCTGCTCGACGGTGGTGATGATCGGCCATGACGAGTCGCTGTGCGTTTGGGAGCGACGCTTTGACCCCGGCGGCGCCATCAGCGGCGAAAGCGCCTGGAACCTCGCACCGGGTGAATGGCCGGGCTGACGTGTGCCCTTGACCCGCCTGCATTTATATGCATAATGCGCGCAACTTTATGCAGCAGGCCGCCCGTGCTCTCCGACGCCCAACAAGCCGATCGCCGTAATGCCATCGTCCGCCTCCTGCGCAACACCCTGGTGCGCAAGCAGGGCGATCTGGTGCATTTGCTGCAGCGCGATGGCTATGCGGTCACCCAGTCTTCGGTGAGCCGGGACCTGCGGGATCTGGGGGTGCTGAAGGCCGGCGGCCGCTACGTCATGCCCCCCGATGAAGTCACCCGCGCCAACGGCAATTTCGGGGCGCTGGCGCAATTCGTGCGCCAGATTCTCCCCGCCGGCACCTGTCTGACCGTGGTCAGGACCACCATCGGCGCGGCGGCGAGCGTGGCCGTCGCCATCGACAAGGCCGAGTGGCCGGAGGTCGTCGGCACCATCTCGGGCGACGACACCATCTTCATTGCCACGCACGGCGAGCCGGCCCAGGGGCTGCTCATCGCGCGCCTTCGATCGAACTTCAGAGTCTGAATAACATGTCCAAAGAACCCATCGTCCTCGCCTATTCGGGCGGCCTCGACACCTCGTTCCTGGTGCCCTGGGTCGCGGAAAACTATCACCGCCCCGTCATCACGGTGACCGTCGACACCGGCGGCATCGACGCCGCGACGGCCACCACCCTCGCCTCGCGGGCGCACGCGCTGGGCTCGGTCGAGCACCACACGATCGATGCGCGCGCCGACTATTTCGAGCAGGTGCTGCGGTTCTTGATCATGGGCAATGTGCGCCGCGGCCAGCTCTACCCGCTGTGCGTGGGTGCCGAGCGGGTCATGCAGGCCCAGACGATCGCCCGCATGGCGCGCAAGCTGGGCACCAACACCATCGCCCATGGCTGCACCGCCGCGGGTAATGACCAGGTGCGCTTCGAGGTCGCCCTGCGCACGCTGGCCCCGGATCTGACGGTGCTCGCACCGGTGCGCGACAAGGCCTTCCAGCGCAAGGATGAGCTCGCCTATCTCGAGGAACGCAAGCTGCCGGTGCCGCCCTGGGGGGCGGCCTACTCCGTCAACCGCGGCCTGTGGGGCGTGACCATCGGCGGCAAGGAAACCCTGAACTCCCATGGCAGCATCCCGGATGAGGCCTGGGTGCTCTCGCGCGATGCCTTCACCCATCCGCACGCGCCCGAACGGCACACCATCAGCTTCGCGAAGGGTCGGCCGAGCGCCCTGGACGGCGTGAAGCTCGATCCGGTGCCCCTGATCGAGGAGCTCGAGATCATCGGCGCGAAGTTCGGCATCGGTCGCGGCGTGCATCTCGGCGACACCATCATCGGCACCAAGGGCCGCGTGGCCTTTGAAGCCCCGGCCGCCGAGGCACTCCTGAACGCGCATCGGGAGCTCGAGAAACTGGTGCTCACGGCGCGGCAGCAGCGCATCAAGGAGCTGGTGGCGAACCCCTACGGCGACCTGGTGCACGAAGGCCAGCTGCTCGATCCGGTATGTCGCGACATCGAGGCCCTGCTGGTGTCTTCGCAGGAGCGTGTGACCGGGGATGTGCATGTCCTGATGCGACCCGGCAGCCTGTTCGTCGAGGGGGTGGACTCGCCCTACTCGCTGATGGCCGCCTCGCGCGGCGTCTATGGCGAGGCCGCCGGCGAATGGACCGCGACCGATGCCCTGGGGTTTTCGAAAATCGTTTCCTTGACGGGTATGTTCCACCGGCGCGCAGGAGAGGCACAGTGAGAAGTGTTGTCGTCGACAAGATCGCCTCGATCACCCAGGCCTGCGGTCTGGCACGGGAGGTACGCATTTCGGCCGACATTCCGGCCGAGGAAGGCGTGGTCGTGGTCGTTGAGGTGCTGACCAACAAGGCCAATTACAACACGCTCGAACTCACCAGCGGCCGCATGGCCAAGGTGAACAAGGGCGATGTCGTCATCGGCGCACTCGGGCACCGCAAGGCGCTGTTCGGGTATTCCGGTCACGTCCCGGAAAGCGTCAAGCCGGGCGACATCATTCAGATGCTGAACATCGGCGGCGTGCTCGGCGTGTGCGATTCGGCCAACCCGGACAAGGGCAAACCGTTCGATTGCCGCGTGCTGGGCGTGGTGCTGACGTTTCCCTACCTCGGCGAGCGCATCGGCGTTCCGGCGCGGGTCGGCGATCGCAAGCTCGATCCGGCGAGCAAGCTCGACACGGCCGGTGTGCCGGTGATCGCGCTGGCCGGAACCTGCATGGAAGCCGGCAAGACCGCGGCGGCCTGCGCCATCATCAGCCGCATGCGCCACCGGGGACTGACCATCGATGCCTTCAAGGCCACCGGCGTCTCCCTGCGCCGCGACATTCTCGCGATGGAGGATGCCGGTGCGCGCGACTCGCTGATCTTCACCGACATGGGCATCGTCACGACCACGCGCGCCACCGGTCCGGCGCTCACCCGCACCATGCTGACCGAGCTTGCCGCCAACAAGCCCGATGCGATCGTCTTCGAGCTGGGGGATGGCCTGCTGGGCGCCTATGGCGTGGACGCCATCCTCGAATGCCCCGATATCCGCGCGGCGCTGTCGGCCGTCGTGCTGTCGGCGAATGACCCGGTCGCCGCCTGGGGTGGCGTGACGCTGCTGCGCGAGCGCTTCGGGATTGACCCGTGCGTGGTGACCGGGCCGTCCACCGATAACGCCGTGGGCGTGCAGATCATCGAAGAGCAGATGAAGGTGGCGGCGTTCAACGCACTCGGCAACGGCGCGGCGCTCGGCGATCATCTGATCAAGCACCTGGGGCTCACCACGCGCAGCGCGGACGCGGCCGCATGAACACGGGGACCATACCCGCCGTGGTCCTGGGAGGCAGCGGCTATGTGGCCGGCGAGCTCTTGCGCCTGCTCGCCGCGCATCCGCATTTCAGGCTGGCCGGCGTCCTGTCCGACAGTCAGCCCGGTGAGCTCGTGTCCGATGCCTTCGGCCACCTGCTGAGCGCCTACCCGCAGACGCGCTTTCAGTCGCAGTCGCAGATCGAGAAGCTCATGGGCGAGCTGCCGCGCTCGGCGCTGTTCTGCGCGGCGCCGCACGGCGCCGCCGCGGGCCTCGTCGACTCGCTGCTGAACATCTCCGCGGCGGCCGGCTGCGCGCCACGCGTGGTCGATATCTCCGCGGACTTCCGCTTCGCGACCGAGGCGGCCTACGAGAAGGTATACCAGCACGCGCATGGCGCCCCGCAGCGGCTGCGCGAGTTCACCTGCGCGGTGCCCGAGCATCTCGGGAAGTCCCCCACCCCGCATGTGGCGCACCCGGGTTGCTTCGCCACCGCCATGCTGCTGGCCAGCGTACCGCTGCTGAAGCTGGGATTGGTGGCGCCGACGCTGTTCGTCAGTGGCATCACCGGCAGCACGGGCTCGGGCCGCAAGCCGGTGTCCGGCACACACCATCCGCTGCGC
>Ga0210385_10002489_pt1 | contig 11131 bp, 6 predicted proteins | sample IncBWH26OmetaG_FD_160107 | JGI IMG/M metagenome (GOLD analysis project Ga0210385, IMG submission 160107) | Forest soil microbial communities from Barre Woods Harvard Forest LTER site, Petersham, Massachusetts, United States - Inc-BW-H-26-O ... | reverse complement strand
CAGCATGGTGAAGTAGCCCTTAATGTGGTCGGCGGACTGGGCGGCCGCATTGGCGACCAGGTTGAGTCCCCGGCCGGTGAGGTCATCCAGGATCCGGCCTCCTGCCTCGTCGCGGGGCGGGATCGTGAAGGAGTACGTGGAGCGGGGGCCGATCCCCAGCCGTTCCTTCCACCACGGCCGGGTGTCTTTCGGGTCGCGGAGCACGAAGCTGATTCCGCTGTTGTCGCGGCCGAGCTCGGCGCTGATCAGCACGCCCGGATGGAAGCGCAGCTTTTTCAGGTGGTGACCGATCTCGTCGAAGTACTCGTCGCTGAGCTCGCGCTGCAGCGTGGCACACAGCGCCCGCATCCCGTCGGAGCGGAACTTCTCGCCGTGGTCGTCCGCGAGCTGCCGGAGTTGCCTGAGGCGAGCCACGTACGCCTCGAGATGGTTGACCGCGCCGAAAAGGTTGGTTGAGGGGCTCTGGTACGAGCCGCCGTAACCGCCGAAGATGCCCCGCTTGTCCTGCAGCGCGGCCTCCGCCACTGCGTACATCGCCCGGATCACCTCGGGCTGGGCGAGGCAGTCGGCGAGGATCCGCTGCCGGTAGCGGATCGGCTCGGGGTCGGTCAGCCAGGCCAGCAGCACTCGTCTCGAAACGTCCCAGAGGAACCGGTCACCGTCGGCCATCGCGTTCAGCAGCGTGGCCAGCTCCAGGTCCTGGCTGAGGTCTTCGTGCCAGGGCGGCAGGTCGGCGCCGAAGTCGAAGTCCCGTTCCCGGTCCAGCAGGTAGACCTTCACGACGCGATCCGCCCGCGCAGCCGCTCGTAGGTGAGGCCGTGCTTCTCGGCGATGGCCAGCGCGTGAGCCAGGCCGTCCGCTGGCTTGCGGATCACCTTGTAGGTGCGCTCGGCCGGGTTCTCCGGGACGATCGTGCTCATCATGCTGACCACGGAGTCGCCCATCGACGCCAGCTCGTCCACGAAGGTGACGTAGACGCACAACGCGTCGAGCTGCATGACCTTCCTCATGAGCTTCGACCCGAGGAAACGGGCGTCATGCAGGGTCGTGGAGCTGAAGATCTCGTTCATGATCACGATGCTCGCGGGCGTGGCCTGGCGCAGGATGTCGCCGATCCGCAGCAGGTCGTCTTCGAGCTTGCCGCTCATCCTGGTCAGGTCCTCTTCCCTCCCGAAATGGGTGAAGACGCGGTCGAAGAGGAACAGGCGAGCGGAACTGCCCGGCACCGGGCAGCCGACGCTCCCCAGGCAGTGCACCTGGCCGAAGGTCCGGGCAAAGGTGGTCTTGCCACCCTGGTTGGGCCCGGTCACGACGAAGACGCGCTCGGAGTCCTGCAGCCGGAATTCGGTGGTGACCACCGGTTTGCCGCCCGCGACGAGCTTGTCCGCCAGGGCAACGTCGAAGGTGTCGACGGCCAGCACGTCCTTGGAGTCCGCGGAGACCTCGGGGTAGCAGAAGTGCAACCCGGCGGAGCGCAGCGGGCCGATGTAGTCGAGGTAGGCGATATAAAACTGGAGTTCCTGATCGGCGCGCTGGATTCCCTCGTCGAAGAACGCGGCGTGCTTGCCGCAGAATTCGTCCAGGGCGGCGAATTCGTCCGGGAACAGCCGGGCCACCAGATCAAGAATCTGAGCCGCGACGTGGTTCATCCCCGGCCAGGTCCGGTAGCGCACCTTGTAGTCCGCGACTGCGCCCTGCTTGAAGCGGTCGAAGGTTCGGAGCACTTCGGCGCTGTAATCGGCTTCATCCTGATAGCGGCTCACATCGACCCGGCTGCCTCGGATGCGGGTGCAGTAACGGATCCTGCCGAGTGCCTCTCTGCGGTCACGTGTCTCGCTTTCGAGCTTGATGAACCCGGCCGTAGCAACGTAGGAGGCCAGGTAATCGCGGAAGGCGAGCAGGCCACGGGATTTGATCCGCGCCGCGGCAAGCTGGTCGGCGAAGGATCCCACGGCGTCGCAGTAGATGGCCGCCGCGTCGAGGAACCAGCCTTCCCTGTGGTAGCGGTACTGCATCTTCGCCAGCTGACCGAGGTGGGCCCGCACCTGGCTCATGAGCTCCGCGAAACGCGTGACCTGCTCAAACAGCGCGGGATCTGCCAGATCCTGAAAGATCTCCTGGCGGTAGCGCACGGTATCGGTGTCACGCAGATTGCCGAGCAGGACGTTTGTGATCAGCTCTCGCTGCTCACGCTTTCCCGCGATGGCCGCGACAATCTGGTCGAAGTTCAGATCCCGCGCGAAAGAGTCTTCCTGGTCCGCGGCCGGCGGCTGGGTCGCTGACGCTGATTCGAACAGCAAGCTGGGGTAGGTCTGCGGGCCGTCTCCCGGCTCAGACTGCTGCGGTCGCGGCTCCATGGCATTCCCTCCCGCGCACAGGTTGCCAGCCAGTCAGCAGGAGCCATCAGCCACTAGGGCGAGCTCGGCGAGCCCCATCGCCGTGATCCAACTCTACCTGCGGCCAGGATTGGGCCACCCGTGAACCGCTGAGGGGCTAATGTCGTTAATGCACTGCAGGGGGCCTTCTGCACGGATACGGGTGGTTGCTATGGCAGGTGGCGCTGGCGGGGGATTCGAGGTCGACTATGCCCTGCTCGCTAAGGCCGCCGAGGGGATCAACGGGGTGATCTCGCAGCTGTCGGACCTAGGGATCGTGGAGACTGGCGAGGAGGGCCGCGGGTTCGCCCTGCTGGACATGGACTCCGAAGGCCTCGGGGTTCCCTCGCTGATGAGCGCGTTCTCGGGATTCACCGGCCGGTGGTCGTGGGGTGTCCGCACGCTGGTGCAGGACGGGAACCAGTTCGCGCAGCGCTTAGGGCTGGCCGCCGGCGTCTATGCGGACACAGAGAGCTACCTGTCGGGCGTCATCAAGGTGGCGGTCAACGCGGCGTGGGGCGACCCGCATCTGTCCAGCCAGCAGGTGGAAAACGAGTCCTACGGCCAGATCTTCTCGGCGTGGAAGCCATCGACGACGCTGACGTCGCAGGAACGGCAGGAAATGGACCAGATCAACTCCAGCGAGGTCAAGGACATCAAGGGCGGCCCGTGGTGGCTTCAGGCGGCGAAGACCGCCCGATAAGCATCTGTGCTGACCCGGCACGGACAGGGCCGGGGGCGCAGGGTCAGACGGGGAGGTTACGGCGATGAGTTGGTGGAGTTCGGTGCGGCACGTCGCCGCTGATGTGCTCACGGCCCCGTCGCGGGGGGTCGCGTCGGCGCTGCGGGATGTGGGGGCGACCGGGCTGGCGAACGACATCGACGGGTTCGACAGCCGGGTGAGCTCGCTCATTGGCGGTGCCCAGCCGGAACTGCAGTTGGGCCAGACCGACGATCCAACCCAGCTGATCCACGGTGACCCGCAGCAGGTCGTCGACGCGGCGACCAGGCTGAAGGCGTTTTCCACCGCGTTCGGGGAGGTGTCCACCGGACTGGCAGGCGTCAATGTCGAGCACTGGCAGGGCGTGGCGGCGGACGCCTTCCGGGCGAAGTACGCTCCGGAGCCGAAACGATGGTCGGACGCTGGCACGGCGTGCGGCGAATCCGCGGCGGCGCTTGAGGACTACGCCCACACGCTGACCTGGGCGCAGGGCCAGGCCCGGGACGCGATCACCCTTTACGCCAGGGGTCAGCAGGCGACCGCGCACGCCGAGGCGGCGTACAGCTCGGCGGTGTCGGGTTACAACACTAAGGCGGCCGCCTACAACGCCGCGTTACAGGCGGGCAAGAACCCAGGTACCAGGCCGGTCCAACCGGGCCCGTTCGTTGATCCGGGCGCCAGTGACCGCGCCGAGGCGCAGAGCATGCTGTCGGCCGCCCGGGCCCGGCGCGACGCCGCTGCGGACCAGGCCCAGACGACGCTCGCCCGGGCGACCGACCTTGCGCCGGCGACGCCGTCGTTCCTCTCTCAGCTCAGCGATGACCTGTCCGACGGCTGGAACGTCGGCCATCTCGGCGCGACCCATTTCGCTGGCGGGTTTATCAACGGTGCGTCGGGGTTCCTGGACTTCCTCCGCTCGGCCAACCCGACGGACCCGTACAACGTGCTGCACCCCGGCGAGTACCTGACTGGCCTGGACGCGCTGCAGGCCGGGCTCGTCGACATGAGCCTGCACCCGTCGGTGCTGATCAACTCGGTGCTCGGCACGGGCTGGCGGACCGACCCGTTCAGCGCGGGCGGGAACCTGACCTTCAACTTGCTGCTGCTGGCAGAGGGCGGTGACGACCCGGACGCGATCAATCCGGCGGAGAAGGTGACCGACGCCGACCCGGTGGACGTCGCGACCGGGGAGGTGCTGCTGTCCCAGACCGACGTCACGCTGCCCGGGTTGCTGCCGGTGGTGATCGAGCGCACCCACATCTCGTCCTACCGGATCGGGCAGTGGTTCGGCCCATCCTGGGCGTCGAGCCTGGATCAGCGGCTGGAGCTCAGTCCAGACGGCGTGACGTTCGTCGCGGCCAACGGTGTGAAGCTGCGCTACCCGCATCCGGATGCCGTGGGCGGAATCGCCTGGCCGGAGGCGGGCGCGCGATGGCCGCTGCGGCGGACCGAGTCCGGCGGCTACCTCGTCGCCGACCCTGCCGCCGGCCAGGTGTGGGTGTTCGAGACCCACGCTGGCACCGGCATCTGGCCGATCTCCTGGATCGGGAACCGAGCCGGCCACCGGCTGCTGTTCGTCTACGCCGACGACGGTCGCCCGTCGGGACTGCTGCACTCTGGCGGATACCGGATCCGCATCGACACCAGCGACGACGGTCGCGTCCGCGGTCTATATCTCCTTGGGGCGGCCGACGGCGAGGTCGAACTGGCGCGATACGGGTACAGCGGCGGCCACCTGACGGAGGTGTTCAATTCGTCGGGTCTACCGGTCCAGTTCACCTATGACGAGGCCGGGCGGATGACCTCGTGGCACGACCGCAACGACGTGACTTACCGGTATGGCTACGACGGCGATGGCCGGGTCCAGTGGGCGGCGGGCCCGGACGGGATGCTGTCCGTGACCTTTGCCTACGACCCCGAACGCCGCATCACCACAGCGACTGATGCTGCCGGGAACGCGACCACGTACGCGATGAACCCATGCGGGCGGGTGATCTCCGAGACCGACCCGCTGGCCAGCACGACACTCTCGCACTGGGATGAGCACGGCCGGCTGACCGGGCGCACCGACCCGCTCGGCGCCACCACCGGATACGAGTACGACGACCTGGGCAACCTGCTGGCGGTCCGGTTCCCGGACGGCTCCGGCAGCACCCTCGAGTACGACCAGTGGAGCCAGCCGGTCACCATCACCGGACCGGACGGGGCAGTCTGGCGGTACGCCTACGACTCAAAGGGCAACCGGATCAGCGAGGACGATCCGGCCCGGGGAGTGACGCGCTACGAGCACGACGAGCACGGCGGCCTCACTGCGATCATCGACCCGCTGGGCGCCGTGACCCGGGTCGAATCCGACGAGGCTGGGCTGCCGACCATGCTGACCGACCCAGCCGGTGGCGTTACCCGGCTTGAACGTGACGCGTTCGGGCGGGTCATGGCAGTGACGGACCCGGTCGGCGGCGTGACCAGGCTCGGCTGGACGATCGAAGGCAAGCTGGCGTGGCGCACCTCCGCTTCCGGCGGAAGCGAATTGTGGACCTACGACGGTGAAGGCAACCTGACCTCCTACACCGACGCCGATGGCCGGGTCACCCGCACTGAGTACAGTCACCTCGATCTGCCGTCCGCGCAAACCGGACCCGACGGCGCACGCACGAAGTACCGGTACGACACCGGGATGCGCCTGACCACCGTCATCAACCCCGACGGCCTCATCTGGCGGTATGAGTACGACGCGGCCGGGCGGCTGATAACAGAGACCGACTTCAACGGCCGGACGCTGGTCTACGAGCGCGACGCGGCCGGGCGCCTGGTCGCGCGCACGAACGGCGCCATGCAGACCGTTCATTACCGCCGGGACCTGGCGGGCAACGTGATCGAACAGCGGGCCGACGCTAGCTTGACCACGTTCGCCTACGACCCGGCCGGGCGGCTGCTGCGCGCCGTCAACGCCGACGCCACGCTGGAGTACACCTATGACGTGCTCGGCAGGGTCTTGAGCGAGACCTGCAACGGTCGGCCAGTGGTCAGCAGCTACGACGCGGCCGGGCAGCGTGTCGAGCGCCGTACTCCTGCCGGGGTGGACAGTGCGTGGAACTTCGACCCGGCCGGGCGTCCGGACTCGCTGCGCACCAGCGAGCAGATGCTCGTCTTCGCCCACGACGGCGCCGGGCGCGAGATCCAGCGTCGGATCGGCGACGCGGTCACGCTCACTCAGCGCTGGGACGCTGACCACCGGCTGACCGCACAGTCGGTATGGAACACCGCCGGCCAGGCCCAGCGAGGCGGGCCAGTCCAGTACCGCGCGTATACGTACAGCCAGGCGAGCGATGTGCTCGCGATCGCAGACCACCTGACCGGCGACCGGCGATTCGAGATGGACCCGGTGGGACGGATCACCGCCGTCCACGGTCAGGAGTGGACCGAGCGCTACCGGTACGACGCCACGGGCAACCTCACCGGCGCAAGCGTCCCCACTGCCGGAGGTGACGCTGCTCGAAGCCTCGGCTACTCGGGAACGCTGATCCGCCGCGCCGGGCACTACAGCTACACCCACGACGGTCAGGGCCGCATCACCACTCGGCGAGCCAAGAGCCTGTCTGGCAAGGTCAGGAGCTGGGCCTTCACGTGGGACGCCGAGGACCGCCTCACCGAGGTCGTGACCCCGGACGGTGATCACTGGCGGTACCGCTACGACCCGATCGGCCGCCGCATCGCCAAGGAGCACTACGGCGAAGACGGCACCACCCCGCTCGAGACAACCGCCTTCACCTGGGATGGCCCCCTTCTGATCGAGCAGGCTAGCCAGCGTCCAGGTGAGCCGCCGCGCACCACGACCTGGGACTACGAGCCCGGCTCCTTCACTCCCCTAACCCAGACCGAACGCAGCGGGCTCCGCGATGCCCCGCAGGCCGACATCGACCAGCGGTTCTACGCGATCATCACCGACCTGATCGGCACGCCGTCGGAGCTCATCGGCCCGGGCGGGGACCTAGCTGGCCATCAGCTGCACACGTTGTGGGGCACGACCACCTGGGTAACCGGCGGAGCCTCGACGCCTCTGCGGTTCCCCGGCCAGTACGCCGACCCTGAAACTGGCCTGCACTACAACAACCACCGCTACTACGACCCCAGCACCGGTGCCTACCTAACCCCCGACCCCCTCGGCCTGACTCCCGCCCCAAACCCCCACCACTACGTCCCGAACCCCGCCATCCTGACCGACCCCCTCGGCCTTGCGCCTTACCCCGCTGGTCTCAAGAATGCTTCGGCGGGCCTGAAGTCACTATTCTCGGACGGGAGTATCAGCGGGCGGTCCATCGTCAGCATCCGATCTGAGCTCCTTGACGATGGGTTTGTCCAGCAACTCGCCGACAATAAATCTGGATATCTATTTAAAAATTCACTTGGGGAGCAAGTGCGAATAATGTATAGAAATGGCGGATGGGATATACGCATTAGGAATCGGTATGGTAATTACCTAGACCAGTCTGGAAACGTAGCTCCGCCAACCCAGGCTCATGGGATCCCGGTGTACTCGAAATGACCAGTCCCGCCCAACTGTTGAATGAGAAGCTCAGGCGTTGGAATTTCTTTGGGGAATGCATAATCTGGGACTTCCACTCGACGCGCTTTACGTATGGTCTGGATCTTGCAATTAACTATGTATGGGATGAGGCAGGGCGTGTCCGGGAGGATACACTGGAGAAGCCGCTCTTGTATGTGTTCCAACTCCTCGGAGTTGATTCTATTCGCTTGACCGCAGATCTGACGTCTGGTATGAAAGCTGATCCTGGAATGATAAATTGGGGCTTCGCCGAAGTAGCACGGGTTGAGGCATTCGAATCAGCGGCTGGTTGTGGCCTATCTATTAGATGGGAAGGCGAACGACGTCTGGATCTGGAATTCAATGACTACATACTTCTGTCGCCAAAAGGTCATCCGTTGTGATAGCAAGGCCACGCTAAAATGCATTGGATGTACTTTCCAGAGGCAGACATAGGCGAACTCCGCGAGCAGTGCTTGAGCGGCTCGCCAATGATCCCTGGGACGAGGTTCGCGCAGTTGTCGCCAAACGACTTAACGTTGAAGAATCGTAGCGGTATTAGCTCTACCAAGCTGTTGGGCGATCGACTGGGTTTCGCCGAAGTGGCTCGATTCGAGGTATTCGAATCGCCAGCCAGTTGTGGCCCGTCAATCAAATGGGAAGGAACTTGACGTCTGGACATCGAGCTCAAACGGTGACGGCGTGGCGTGGAGAGGGTCTGAAGTGGATCCTGAGCGCGTACGCCCGTAAGCAGGGCCCGATGGAACGGCCGAGCCATGCTCTGGGAGGGTGGGACTGTGGCGAGTGATCCGACGAGACGCCTGATCTTGTTGCGGCATGCGAAGTCCGCCTGGCCCGACGACGTCCCTGATCATGAGCGGCGGCTAGCTCCCCGTGGCCGCCGTGATGCGCCCGTGGCGGGCATTTGGCTGCGGGAAACTGATCATGTGCCCGATCGGGTGCTGTGCTCAACGGCCGTGCGGGCCCGTGAGACCTGGCAGTTCGCTGAGGAGAAGCTGGGCGCTCATCCGCAGACTGTTTTTGAGGACGGGGTCTACGGAGCGTCAAGTGCGGAACTCCTGGCGTTGGCGAGCCAGACGGCAGCGGACGTCCGTACGTTGCTGATCGTTGGGCACGACCCGGCGGTGCGAGGGCTGACCCTTGACCTGGCTGGCGAACAGCCCGGTGATGCGGGAGCAGAGGCGCTGAGCCGGGTGCGAGCCAAGTACCCCACGGCCGCGATCGCCGTCCTCTCGTTCCAGGGTGACTGGGCCGAGCTGAGCCTCGGGCAAGCTCAGCTTGTCGAGTTCGTGGTGCCGGGGGACTTTCACACTGCCCACGGCCGGCGCTGAGAGCCCGATGGCGGCGACGGCGACGGGGATGTTGTGTCGGCGATCTTGCGCATCTTGTGGGCGTTCGACCTCAAGCTTCATCTGGTCTAGGCCTGGGACTTAAGCACCGATGCGCAGTTCATTGAGTAGCTCCGCGACGTCGTCGGCCTGTATCTACGCCATCACCGGCTGGAGACCGACATTCGCCGCTGGGCCAACGAACGAAGACGGTGCCGAAACCGTTCGTGTGGGCCAAGGCCGCCGACACGCTTCTCGGCACCCCTAGCCTCCGATCAATCACTCAGTGCACTAGCTGCGGCGACGTCCCTGGCCGCTGGCTGCGGGGCATACGATCTGGAGGCGCGACGCGCTTGATCGGAAGTTCCTACATCTCGGAGCTCTAAGGGATTACCCTTACTCCTTGTAGGTTGGCTTCGCCCCAGCGCCGCTCTCGACCGTCCACGGTTAGCTTGTCGTGATCATGTCGTTAAGGACGGTATGTTCCGGCCTCGCGCATCAGGTGGTGTAGTCAAGTCACGCTTGGTAATAATCAGAGTACAGCCCGTATTTCGGCAGGGACCCGAGGGCGAGGTCAGAGGGGATGAATGCACATGGGTGTTCGTCGACTGATTTCGTTCGGCGCGCCTTACCGCTATAGAACGTACTATCGAGAGCATGGTGTGCGCACTGCCGAGCTGGCGACGGCTTCGTGGTACAAGAGTTCTGCTTCTGCATACAACGGCAATTGCGTGGAGGTCTCACATCTCAGCGGCGACCTCGTCGCTGTCCGGGACACTAAAGATAGGGCATTCGGTCCAGCCCTAATTTTTACTCGCCCAGAGTGGGATGCATTTCTGGTGGGTGCCAAGAATGGCGAGTTTGACTCTGCCTGATTCCGTTGCTGTTGGTCAGCCCCACTCTTCTGTTGCAATCCTGATTAGCTCCTCGCGAGACTTGTCCAGGTTGAGCGAGTTCTCTTCTAGGGCTCGGAATGCCACACTGTACTTGAAAGTCTCGTCTTGATTCTCAACTTGGTCAGTTCCAGTCAAGTGCTCAAATGTCACAATGTCGCTGAGTGGAACGTCATGAAGCTGAGGAAATTTGACATAGGTAAATGCTCCGGTCACCACCGGAGGATCAGTCTTCAGCGGAAGAACTCGCACCCTTATGTTGCGCAAGCGGGAGACCTCGACGATGTGCTCAAGCTGCGCCCGCATGACCGATGCCTCGCCTAGCTTGCGGTGCAGGACTGACTCGTCCATGACGACGGACAGTTGCAGAGGCGGTTCTCGCTGCAGAACCTGCTGGCGCAGCCGCCGGGCCTCGACCCTGCGCTCAACCTCGCTCGGCGGCACGGTGAACATGGAGTGCCAGCCAAGCATCACTGCCCGTGCGTAGTCCTCTGTCTGCAGGAGCCCGGGAACGATCTGCGGTTCCCAGTTCCAGACCGATTCAGCCTCCGCTTCGACGTTAAGGAACTCGGCATGCTCACCCGGCAGGCGGGCGCTGATCGCCTTGAGCCTCCCAGAGGCCTGTGATTCCTCGGCCAGCGCCAGCAGTTCCTCGCGGCGCCGCGGGTCGACTCGGTAGAGCTCAAGCAGCCGTCGCAGGTCTGTGCGCTTGACTCCGCTCTGGCCGCGCTCGAGCCTGCTGATCTTCGAAGTAGACCACTCGAGGCGGCGCGCGACTTCTTCGCCGATGAAACCGGCACGTTCGCGGAGCCGGCGCAGTTCGGCGGCCAGCCTACGGCGACGGACGTTCGGGCTGCCGTAACCAGTCACCCGCTCGGCTCCCTCTGGGATCAAGAGATCCCCAGCCCTCTGTGACTCAGTATGAGCGTAGAGGCTGTAGAGGTGACTTGAGAAGACCAATAGGAGAATTCCCGGTGCAATTCCCGTCGGGTGTTGCGATCTTGCCAGTTTTTGCCGTCTACTCGAAGAGAGGCCAATCGTTGTCGTGGGGCGGGGGGCCGGGAGGCTAGCATGATCGGCTGGTGGGGGTTCCAGATCGTGGAACCGCCGCGTGCCTCTTCTGGACTGGCCCGCATTCGGCGCTCACTCGCGACCGAGAATCGCGCGTCGATTCCTATCGAGAACACGCAGCCGGTGCGGATTGCCCCGCCGCGGCGCTCACGATCTCCTCCGGGGGCTGCCGGGAA
>Ga0210385_10002487_pt1 | contig 11136 bp, 9 predicted proteins | sample IncBWH26OmetaG_FD_160107 | JGI IMG/M metagenome (GOLD analysis project Ga0210385, IMG submission 160107) | Forest soil microbial communities from Barre Woods Harvard Forest LTER site, Petersham, Massachusetts, United States - Inc-BW-H-26-O ... | reverse complement strand
TCTCGAAGACGGCCATGCTGCCATACAGCGTGCCATGTCCGACCAAGACGTTGATCACAAATTCCCCGCTTGAATTTACGACGTAAGCGGCCGTAAAATTCGGCTGGTCGGCTGTCGCCGGTGGATTCGTATTCGCAAAGGGACCGGGTTGCAGGCTGATATTGCCGCCGATGAGACCGCCTTCGAGCAGGGTAACCGAATTGCCGTCTTCGTTCGTTCCCTGCGATGTTGCGGTAACCTTAAAACCCGTTGGAAGGGAGCCGGCGTCACAATTGCCTGTTACCCCGGTGTACGCAATTTTGTACGTACCGATATAACTTACGGGGCCGCCGGGAGCGCTTGACGATTGTGAGCCGACGAAGCCTGAACTTCCCGAGCAGGCAACAGCACACAAAAAGGCAGCGAGGGCGCCGCCATACCGCAACACATTTCGCATTAACAGTCGTTCGCCGTTTCCAAATCAGGGGCATTCTTAGCCGACAGCGGAAAACTCTACGCGGAAGAGCCGGTCGACGTACGCGAACATCGCGGCGTCGATTGCCTTAAGGCGACCTCGCGTGGCGCGTGGCCAATGCGAGGCGGGGATCGTTCGCCTCCACAAATGCGCGGAGTCCCTTGGCAATTGTGTGGAATTGACGGATGCTGCTCGCTTGGGCTCGCTAACATGGGTCAAAATACCCATGAGGCAGTCGGCTTTCCAAGGAAGGTTGTAAAGCCGAGCGGCAAACTTCATCTGATCTATTTGTCAGAATGAGGGTGTGACAATGTCCAGCGAGCTTGTCTTTAACGTGATGGCCTTTGGCGCGGTCGGCGACGGAGCCACCGACGATACCCAAGCGATCTACAACGCCATCGCAGCGGCGAGTGCGATAGCAACAACCACCGCGCATCAAACGGTATATTTTCCTCGCGGAAGATACTACATCAATTCGCCGTCCTACCAACTAACGCCGGCATCCTACGTCACGCTGCAAGGCGAAGGGATGTTTTCGTCAACGATTCTGGCGGGGGCAGCGTTCGCGGTGGGAGCGATTCTCAGGTCGTCGGCCGCATACAGCGACTTTATCATTCAGGATTTGGGGTTCGACACCGGCGGTCATGCCGGAATCGGATGGATTGTCGCAAACACCTATGGCCATACTAACTGGCTCATTGCACGCTGCCGCTTTGCAAATCTAAATGGTATTTCAAATACCACCGCCTCGTGGGGATTGAACATTGGTGGCGGGGACGGTACGACGCAGACGTGTAGCAACATGCAGCTGCGTAATAATTTCTTTGACGCTACATACTCTGGGACTTCCAATACTTACGAGACGGCATTGGCGGTATCATGGATCGACTCATCGATTGTCGAGAACTATTTCTATGATCAATGGACTGGTGCGCAATGCGTGCTGGGTATCTACGGCTTTGGTGCGCGGATAAATGTCTTTGGAAACGCGTTTAATCAATGTAGCGGCAGCTACTATGCTATTAATCACACCGATGTCGACTGTCGAGATAACACGCATTACATGACTCTCGCGGGCGGTCCAATTGGCGAGGGGGCGAACTCCGTCTATATTGCAAACTGTGTCAAACTTCGCATCAGGGGCGAGCGGTTTATATGCGGCATTACGTCGTCGACCGAACCTATCTGGGGCATCCGCGTCGTTGATGGCCCGACGTTCGATGGCTACGACGTCACGTACGCCAATTCGTATGATCTATTCTTTGACGGCTGCACGTTCGATTCGTATCAGTTCGGCATTCAGATAGGGGGCGGTTCCTCGGGGGGCACAATGGCCATGACCGATATCTACGTAACGAACTGCCGCTTTCTGAATATGGTTAACGCCGGGTTCTATCTTAATGGCAACTCGACGTCGGGGCAGGCACGTATCGTTGTCGACGGGTGCAGCGCGCCTGCAACGGCGCTCGCCTCGGGGGGATGGAGTATTGTGGAGATCGACGCCCCATCCGGCAACACAATTAGCGATATCACGATAAAGAATTGCAAGATAGGTGCGATCACAGGAACCAGCACGTCCGCAATCGGGTGTGAGGTCGCTGGCACGGGCGCGATCTTCACGGTTGTAAACAATGACTTCAGCGGAAACACGAACCCGGTTCGAGGCGGGGGCGCGAAGCTCGCCCTCGTGCGCGGAAACGCCGGTTTCAATCCCGTTGGAGAACTAACCGGTACTGCACCGCTTCCGGGCGCCCCCGCCTTCCCGGCTTCCGGTACAGCGACGACGCCCTGCGCATTTGATTGCACGGTGATCCCCACCGCGGGGACAAGCCCGATTACGGCTGTGCAGATCGGCGGCGTCATTTCCCCATACGCGACCATTCCGGGCTACACCGTGGCTGCGAGCAGCAGCGGCAGCCCCATACGCGTGCCGGCGGGGCAACAACTGAAGTATACATACGCCGCGGGTAGTCCTTCGCACACATGGTTCGGTGAGTGAGCCTGAACTAGAAGCGCTATGCCGCGGTGCAAAAGTCGACTGAGAAGAGTCAGTCGACACATTCGAACATGCCCGGGTCGACAGTTTTCAAACGCGAGCGCGTAGTGCGCGGCCAATGCGAAGCCGGATCACTAGCCTCCACGTACGCGCGGAAGCCCTCGGCACTTATGTGGAATTGACTGCCGGACCAAGGTCCATTTACCGATTTTTGGAGAATCAGCGAGGATGGAGAACGCGCGCAGCGATCGCCGGTTCTATGGCAGTTTTGCAGTCCTCGTTGTTGCTGCGGGATTGTGGTGGCTTCTAGCGCCGACGTCGTTTTGGCAGCAGTATGGCTGGTTAGCGCCGTGGGCAACTGGCGTGGGTGCCGGCCTCCTCGCCGTCGCTCTTTGGCGGCGCTACCGCGGCGGGCACCAAAGACAAGCAGCTAGCCGTAGCTCATCTTTCCTGGTGTACGGCTATCATGTGATTGGGTTCTTCTTTACCCTGCTTCTCGGTCAAACGATGCTACGGGGACTCAGCGGTGAGGCGCTCTGGCTCGCGGCTCTTGGTTATTTCGCATTTTACGGAGCGATCGTCGTCGGTCTTGCGGCACTGCAGCGTTACCTAGATCCGCCGCGAACGTCGGCCGATGAGTTGATCGATACGGATCCGCCGCAGGAATATAACGTCCTGCTCATGATCCTGGCCTGCATTGGGATTCCGCTCTATTTCATATTTGTTCAACCGAAGCTGCAGCATCTGCCTGGCCAGGTCCAGCGTGTTATAGGATTTCTGGTTCTCGTGGCCGCGTATCTTGGGGCGCAATGGTTTGACTACCGGTATTTGAGGAGCAACGGCGTTCGATCTCGCTCGACTTGAGGGAGCTCAGCGATGAAACAGGATTGCGAGGATCGTGGTGATCCAAGTCCCGAGGATTGTGCCGATCACCCAGTTGAACCGTTGATCGATCTGGCCGAAGCGCGCGTCAAAGCCGTCAAGCCGACGGTCGATCGAATCAAGCCGTTTATCGACTTGTTCGAGGACTCCCTCGACACGCGACATCCGGGCTTCCAGGGCTTGGGCGCTCATAGGTCCTCCTAACATAGCATAGGTCAGGCGGCTTGCGAAAACTCGGTGCGGAACAGTTGCTCCACATACGCGAACATCTGCGGATCGATTGATTCGAGCCGCGCCCGTGTTGCGCGCGGCCAGTGTGACGCGGGATCATTCGCCTCCACAAATGCGCGGAGTCCCTCGGCAAAATATTCGTCAATGCCGGTTGCTGCATAGGGCGTGATAAAGGTACGCGCGTTGATAAAGAGCCGCCGGATCTGCGGATCGATGCCCGAACGATACACACCGCCGCCGAGCGCACAGTCGAGCGCATGACCGAATTCGTGCGCGACGGTCATCGCGCTGCGCGAACGCAAGTACACTGTCCGCTCTTCAACCACGAACAGGCCGGCGGGCGGTGCTGGCCACGCGTCGACGTCAAGGCCGAGGCGCGCGAGCGCGGGCGAGGCTTCGGCGTAGGTTTCGCCGCGATGCAGTGGGGCTACACGCGTGTGGCGTTCGCGTGCAAAACTCAGCGCGCCGGTACCAAAGCGCTCGAGTGTCGTCGCAATCGTGCTCGCGCCGGTTGGCCGATTCGGCACGATAAGCTCTCGGGCAAGGCTGTAGCAGTCTCCCATGAAGGGAGAGTCTCGCGCACGCCCATTATCTCAAGATGACCGGCGCGTTATCCCTACATAGCGGCGGCAGCAACGACCGCTTTGTAGAGATCGATCCGCGAATACACGCCGAATCCGCTGCCGTTATCGAGAAAGCCGCCGCCGGGGCCTTCGGTGGTGGTGAGAATATGGTCGGCTTGCTCGAGTGACGTGATCTTCGGGAACGCCGCCATTAGGAGATAGCCGGCCTCGCGTGCGTGCGTGAAGATGTCTTCTCGCGCGTTTGCGTAAGCCGGGTGCACGACCGGCAGGCCATAGGTTTGTGTCGATTCGTAGAATGCGGCGTTTTTCGTAGCGTCGGCAAAGCGGCCCGTATCGGTGGAACAGGTCGCGCCGGGTTGGGCACACGCGGCGTCGAGTGCGCTCTGCAGCTCGGCGTGCGCGGCGTTGGTGGCGCGGAAGCCGCCGTCGTGGGAAAGTAGATGCGCGAGAACATAAAGTGCGAGCGTGCGGCCGGCGAGTACGTCCATCGCGTAGTGCGCGCCGACGATAATACGATCGTTACCGTATTCCGCGGCGCGCGCCACCATCTGCGAATAGCGCTGGGGTTGGAAAATGCCGAGCAACACCGATTCGGTGTAGCCGTACGTTGTATGACCGCTTGGAAAGGACGGGCTCGCGCGGAGATCCTGGGCTGGGCCGTCGAGGTAGAACGCGTTGCCCGAGCGCGCACCGAAGAAGTCGTCAGCGGTGTACGTCAGAATGCGGTAATCCGTTTGGAAAGGTCGAGAATCGCCGCACGGATCGGCGCCTGGGCTCTTGCCGCCCGGCAGATCGTAGGCTTTGCCGAAAACGTCGGTCTGCGCACCCGGCACCTTCCAAATCGCATCGGCACCGTCGACCGTAACGGCTTGGCAATTCCCAGCCACCGTCGCAACGCCGCCATTGGCGAAGAAGAACTTCGCTGCATTGGAATCAGCACTGCTTTCACCGCTGGCGGCAGATATGAGCACCTGCACATGGGGAAGCGAGCCGGTTGGCTTCCAGGTCAGGCCGCCGTTGCTGCTCTTGTAATCGAGTATCGTTCGATAGGCAGCCCCGACGCCCGAGCCCAGTCCGTCGGACAGACCCGCGGCGTTATCTCCGGTAATAAAGGCATCGCGGAGCGCCTGCGCCTGTTGCTGCGCAAACGGTAAGAGCAGCGGCTGTCCGTTGGTCCCGCTCTGCACCGCGTAGGTGACGCGGTGGTTTGCGGCGAGCGCGGCGCGGCCTTGCGGCGTGCTCAGTAGCTGACTGAACGGCGCGAGTCCTTCTAAGGCGTAGAGCGTGGGGTCGAGGGCGAAGGCTTCGATCGACGTTGCGGCCAGCGCGGCAATGAGTCCCAAAGCAAAGAGACGCGTCTTCATACCGACCTATGGTAGCGGGGCGCGGGTCGAAGTGTCTTTTAGAGAACCTTAATTTGCTACAATACGGGCTCGGGCCGCGGGACGGAGGTGACCCATGATGCAAGCCGTCGTGCTCAACGGAGCTCGGCACATCACGATTGAGGCCATTGAGGAGCCCGCGCTGCGCGCGCCGACCGACGTGCTCCTGCGTCTCACCTCGACCGCCATCTGCGGGACCGACCTACATATGTACGAGGGGCGTCTGGGCGGCGGCCAACGGTTGGTCATCGGCCACGAACCGCTCGGCGTGGTTGAAAAAGTTGGCGACGCGGTCGTCAACGTCCGCGTCGGCGACCGGGTGACGGTACCCACGCACATCTGTTGCGGGTTCTGCGCGAACTGCGTACACGGCTACTCCGCGCAATGCCTCACCAACAATCCTGGCAAAGCGGGCGCAGCCTACGGCTACCCCGGCATGGGCGGCTATACCGGCGCACAGACGGAATTGCTGCGCGTACCGTTCGGCGATGCGAATTGTTTAAAGCTTCCGGGCGAGCCCGGCGACCGCTTCGAACACGACTTCGTGTTGCTCGCCGATGCGTTACCGACCGCCTTTCACGCCACGCAAATGGTTGACGCTCGTACCAGCGACATCGTGGTGATCTATGGCGCCGGCGCGATCGGGCTCTTGACCGCGATGTGCGCGTTTGTGTGCGGCGCCGCGCAAGTCTTCGTGGTCGACGCGATTCCCGCGCGGCTCGAAAAGGCCGGCGAACTCGGCGCGATTCCCGTTGACATGTCCCAAGGTAACGCGGCCGATCGTATCCTCGAACAGATTGCGCGGGAACGGCCCGGCATTGCCTGGCGCGGTGAGGAGGCGAACCTCGGCGCGACGGTCTGTGTGGACGCGATCGGCTTTCAAGCGCGCGACCCGCGCGATTACGCGATCGAACATCCGACCGCGGTCATCGACGATCTCGCGCGCATCGTCGCACCCAAAGGCCGTCTTTCGATCATCGGGGTGTTTCTCGATAGCGATCCGCTCGCGCATGGCAAGGAAGCGCAGCGCGGTGAGTACGTGATCCCGTGGGGCACGCTCTTCAAGAAGGGCGTCACCATCGGCATGGGTCGTGACGACGACGAGAACTACAACGACCACTTGCGTGACATGATCGTCGCCGGCCGGATGAAACCCAGTCAGATCGTATCGCACCGCCTGCCGCTGCGCGACGCTGCCGATGCCTTTGCCAAATTCGATGCACGCAGCGACGGTTACATCAAAGTCGTCCTTGAGCCATAATAAGGAGAAGACGTGAAGGCCTTATCGTGTATTCTTGCGTTCGCCTTTGTCCTCGCCGCTTGCTCGAAATCCGGCGGAACGGCGTCGAGCGGCGACTGGACGCTCGCGGGCTACAATCTGGCGAACAATCGCTACGTCACCTCGACGATCGATGCATCGAACGTCGCGCAGCTTGCACCGGCATGGACGACCCAGATCGAAGACGTCGGCGAACAGGAATCAGCGCCGATCGTCTCCGGCGGCACGATGTACGTGTCGACGCCGCACAATGCCGTGCTGGCGCTCGATGCGACGACCGGCAAACTCAAGTGGGATTCGGCATACACACCGGCGGCGATCCTCGACTTCGCCGTAAACCGCGGAGTGGGATTCGGTAACGGTAAGGTCTTCATCGCGACGCAAGATTGTCACGTACGCGCGCTCGACGCGAGCAGCGGCAAAGAAGTGTGGAACGTCGTCGGCTGTTCGCTGCAGGCAAACAACTGGTATTCGATGGCCACCTACGTCTATAAGAACATGCTCTTGACCGGCGTCGCCGGCGGCGACTTCGGCGGTAACGGAAACCTTCAGGCATTCAATCTCGACGACGGTAAGCTGCTGTGGCAGTGGAACACCATCCCAGGCCCGGGCGAACCGAACCACAACACCTGGGCGGGCGACTCGTGGAAGCACGGTGGCGCGGCGCTATGGGGCGGGCTCGCCGTCGATCCCGCAACCGACACATTGTATATCGCGCCCGGCAATGCGGCGCCCGATTTTGACGATATCAATCGTCAGGGCAAGAATCTATACAGCGACTCGGTCGTCGCGCTTGACATCTCGGGCGCGCAACCGAAGATGAAGTGGTACTACCAGATCCTGTATCCCGATGCGCACGATGCGGATCCCGCGATGCCGCCGGTGCTCTTCGACGGCACCGTCAATGGCGCGTCGCAACACTTGTTGGTCGAGGCCGACAAAGCCGGGAACTTCGTCGTGCTCGATCGCATCACCGGCGCGGTCGTGCATCGCCTTGCAGTGTCGAATCAATATGGGCTCGCGAGCAACCCGACGCCCGCGGGATTGAAAGCGTGTCCGAATCACGGCGGCGGTGTGGAGTGGAACGGCGGCGCCTACGATCCAACGACCAATTATTTTGTCGTACCGTCGACGCAAGAGTGCGGCATCTTCCGCAGCTACGCGGTGCAGCCGCCGTGGAAACAAGGCCAGAACTATCACGGTGGTCCGCCGACGAAACGGCAAGATGGGACGGGCGTGATCAATGCCGTCGACATCTCGAGCGGCAAGCTGGTGTGGCGAGTGCCGGTACCGTATCCAGCGCAAGGCGGCGCATTGATCACGTCAACCGGCATCGTGTTCTCGAGCGATCTCGCCGGCAATCTCTATGCGCTCGACATGAAGACCGGCAAACAACTGTGGACGTACGCGACGCACACCTCGATCGTTGCGCCGTTCTCGTTGTACACGGCCGGCGGACAACAATATCTCGTCGTGCTCGGCGGCGATCCGGGCAATCAAAAAACACCGAATGTTCCCAATCCCAAAGGGAGCTTCGTCATGGCGTTTCGCGTCGGCGCGACCAACCCGGTCGCCAATAATACGACGGGTCAAGCCGCCGTCGTCGCTGCTGCAGCCAGCGGCGCGGTGCAGATGGGCACGGTTCCCTACACGCAAGCGCAAGTCGCGGCGGGTAAAGCGGCCTACGCGCAGTCGTGCGGCGCATGCCATGGTGCGCAACTACAAGGCATCTCGGCACCGGCGCTCACCGGTTCGGCCTTCGGCGACTCGCACCTCAGCGTCTCGGCGCTGCGGACGATCGTGACCAAGCAGATGCCGCTGACGGCCCCTGGCTCGCTTAGTCCGGCGGCATACGCCTCGATTGTGGCCTATTTGGCGGCCTCCAACTGCGTGAAGCCGTCAGGCGCCACACCCTTCCCGACCAGCGACCAGCCCGCGTTCAAAGGCGTCTTGCTGGTGGGACAATCATGTCCGGTAAAGTGAGATTGACCGGGCCATCGCGGGCCTCTATGCTTGAGGCCCGGCTGCCCTCACAACTCCGTCATGACGTCGACCGGTCCGGCGCGTATGCTGACGGGAGTCCCGGTAATTGCACCGGACATTTGAAGCAAAAAGAGGTACAAATAATGCCGCTAATTCAGGTAAGCGTGATCAAGGGTGTGTTCTCGCCCGAGCAAAAAAACCAGATGATTTCTCGTCTGACCGACGCGATGGTCTCGATCGAGGGTGAGAACATGCGTGGCGTCACGTGGGTGAAAGTCGACGAGATCGAGAGCGGTGACTGGGGAATCGGCGGCCAAGCGCTGACAACCGACGCTGTGAAGGCGCTCGCCGCCGGAAAAACGCCCGCCGCCGGGTGATCGCCACCGGGTCGCGCCAGGACAAACCGCAGTTCGTCGGTCGCGACGACGAGCTTGCGTTTCTGGAACGGCTGACCAGCGAACCGATACCATCGATCACGTTTGTGAACGGGATTGGTGGAATCGGAAAGTCGCGGCTTCTCGATGCATTTGCGCTGCGCCGGCGATCGACCGGCGCAGTCGTCGTGCGCGTCGACTGCCGGCACGTCGAGCCAACCGAGAGCGGGTTCCTCCGCAGCTTGAGCCTCGTCGCCGGCGGCGACATCGTGTCGGTTGAGGATGCGGCCCAGCGCCTCGGAGAGCTTGGCAACGTGGTTCTCGTGCTCGATGACATCGATGCGCTGCGGCTGGTCGACACCTGGCTGCGACTCGTCTTTGTGCCGGCATTACCACCCAACGTTCATGTAATCTTCAGCGGCCGCAATCCGCCGATATCGGCGTGGCTGCAAATGCCCTGGAGAGGTGCGTTTCGAACGCTCGAGCTCGCGCCGCTCGACGACGCCGATGCGCTGGCGTTATTGACCAGCGTTGGGATCGATGATCCGCAGGCCGGGCGAATCAATCGAATCGCCCGCGGCCATCCACTGGCGCTGACGCTCGCAGCAATGACGATGCAGCAAGCCGATGACCCATCGCTAGAAGCGCTGGCGTTTCACCGCATCGTCGAAGAGCTTGCGCGTCGGCATTTGACGGAAATTGGTGATCCCGTTACTCGCCGGGCGGTTGAAGCGGCTGCGGTCGTGCGGACCGTGACCGCGCCTTTGCTTGGGGCGATGCTGCCGGACGTAGCACCGAGCGACGTGTACGAGCGGCTTCGCGTACTGCCGCTCATGCGGCTCGCCCGCGACGGTCTGCAACTGCACGACTCTGTCCGCGACGCAATTGCTCTCGAACTGCGTTCATCGGACCCGCAGCGGCACCTCGCGCTTCGCCGCGTGTGCTGGAGCCATCTCATGTGCGAGCTGCGCGCGGCGCCGTCATCGGAGCTGTGGCGATGCACCGCAGATCTCTTGTATCTGCTCGAGAACCCGGTCGTACGTGAGGCATTCTTCCCCTCAGGCGCCCAGCGCTATGCGGTCGAGCCCGCTCGCACGTCCGACGCGGCTGCGATCCTTGCGATTACCGAGCACCATGATGGCAGCGCGGCTGCGCAAATAGTCGATGCGTGGTGGAAGCACGGACGGGAGGGCTTCGGTGTCGTTCGCGAGCGCAACGGCGACATGGCCGGCTATCACGTGCTGTTCGAGGCTGCAAGCTTCAACACGGCGGGAGCGCTCGCCGATCCGGTGCTTGCGCAATGGCAGGCTCACCTTGTAGCGAGTCCGGTTGCGCCCGGCGAGCGCGTACTTTTTGTTCGGCGTTGGTTGTCGCATGTCGATGGCGAAGCGCCCGGCGCCGTTCAGGCCGCATGCTGGCTCGATATCAAACGTGCGTACATGGCACATCGCCCGCACCTGCGACGCGTCTACTTAACACTGCACGATCTTGGGCCGTATGCCGCCGCGGCGACGGAACTCGGCTTCGTGATCCTCGACGCGTGCACGGCAACGATTGACGGCGAACAGTATTACACCGCGATGCTCGACTTCGGGCCTCAATCCGTCGACGGTTGGTTCGCTCGACTCGTCGCCGCCGAGCTCGGCATTGCGACGTGCAGTTTACTCGACGTCGGCGCACGCGAGTTGGTGGTAGGCTCGCGACGGGCGCCATTGACACGTCGCGAGTTCGATACGTTCCACTATCTCGTGCAGCGCGCGGGAGATGTCGTGAACCGCGAAGATATCCTTACCGGCGTTTGGGGTGACGCTGCCGACGTCGGGAGCAATGTCGTCGACGTGGTGGTCGGCGCGCTGCGCAAAAAGCTCGGTGAACGGGCCAACGTCATCGAAACGATCTCCGGCGTTGGCTACCGCTTCCGCGAGGGCGACACTAACTTTCAGTAGCCTCCAGGGGTCTTGCAGGCTGAAG
>Ga0210385_10002486_pt1 | contig 11136 bp, 10 predicted proteins | sample IncBWH26OmetaG_FD_160107 | JGI IMG/M metagenome (GOLD analysis project Ga0210385, IMG submission 160107) | Forest soil microbial communities from Barre Woods Harvard Forest LTER site, Petersham, Massachusetts, United States - Inc-BW-H-26-O ... | reverse complement strand
GTGAAGGTGCAGGAACATATCGGCAGGCTGCCGGTGGCCTTTTACGATGCCAACAAGAGCGGCACGCTGGTGTCGCGCATTATGAGCGACGTGGAGGGTGTTCGGAACCTCATCGGAACGGGACTGGTGGAGTTGACCGGCGGCCTGGTGACTGCGGCCATTTCCACCACGCTGCTGTTTCGTACCAGCGCGACGATGACATCTTTCGTGCTGATTATCCTGCTGGTGTTCGGGCTGGTGCTGCGGCGCGCCTTCAAAACCGTCCGCCCTATTTTTCGCGAGCGCAACAAGATCAACGCGGAAGTCACCGGCCGGCTGACCGAAACGCTCGGGGGCGTGCGGGTGATCAAGGGCTATCACGCGGAAAAACGCGAAGCCGGAGTGTTCGCGTCCGGGGCGCAGCGACTGCTCGCGAACGTCTTTCAGTCGCTGACGACGATTTCACTGATGACGTTGGCGTCGACGGTGCTGCTGGGGTTGGTGGGAGCGCTCATCATGTTTCTGGGTGCGCGCCAGGTGGCCGCGCACCGCATGGACGTCGGCGATTTTGTCATGTACACTTCGCTGCTGGCGTTCATGGTGGCGCCGGTGGTGCAGATCGTAAATATTGGAACACAGATCTCGGAGGCACTGGCCGGGCTGGAGCGCACGCGGCAAATTCTGCGCGAGCGGCCGGAAGATGAAGACCCGCTGCGCTCCGTCGCACTGCCCGAGATCGACGGGCTTGTGCAGTTCGAGCACGTTTCCTTTGCCTACGAAGCAGGTAAACCAGTGTTGCACGATATGTCGTTCGACGCGCGGCCTGGTACAGTGACGGCGCTCGTCGGCTCGTCGGGTTCCGGCAAGTCGACGATGATCGGCCTGATCACTGCCTTCCACTCGCCGAGCGAAGGACGGGTACTTGTCGATGGCTTCGATCTTTCGACCGTGGCGCTGGCGAGTTACCGGCTGCAGCTTGGTGTGGTGTTGCAGGACTCGTTCCTGTTCGATGGAACGATCCGCGACAACGTTGGCTTCTCGCGTCCCGCGGCAACGGAACAGCAGGTTCTAGAGGCCTGCCGGATTGCGCGGGTGGATGAATTTGCGGAGAAGTTTCCGGAGGGCTATGAGACGGTGGTGGGCGAGCGCGGGGTGAAGCTGAGCGGCGGACAAAAGCAGCGAGTTTCCATCGCCCGGGCGATTCTGGCCGATCCTCGTATTCTTATCCTGGACGAAGCGACTTCGAGTCTCGATTCGGAATCGGAAGAGTTGATTCAGACCGGCCTGTCGTACTTGATGCAGGGGCGGACGACCTTTGTGATCGCGCACCGGCTTTCGACCATCCGGCGCGCGGACCAGATATTGGTCGTCGAGGACGGCCGCATTATCGAACGCGGCAACCATGCACAGCTATATGCGGCGGGCGGGCGTTACTACGATCTCTACACACGGCAGCACGGGCTGGAGTCGAATTTGTTCCTCGCACCGGGAGAAGGCGACAAGGTGGAAACCGTGGCGAGTTGAGCTTTATACTTCCGGCGTCCGGCTTGTTATGATCGTAGTCCCCGGAATCTAGAGGAGCTGATTGTGCCACGCCAGCTAGTGCTGATACATGGATATTCGGACAAGGGAGAAGCGTTTTTCCCTATGCGCGATGCCCTCAGACAGAGAGGGATTGAGCTCACCGATATCAATATCTGCACATACATCACGCTGAACAACGAGATCACCATCAAAGACATTGCCGAAGGGCTGGAGCGGGCCTTTCTCACTCATCCGGTTCTCAAGAACGAACCAGGATTCGAATTCGATGCCATCGTGCATTCGACGGGCATGCTGGTGATCCGTTCGTGGCTCACGAATTACGGGATTCGATCCAGTCAGAACGAGCGGCTGAAGCGATTGAAGCATCTGATCGGAGTCGCGCCGGCGACCTGGGGGTCGCCGCAAGCGCACAAGGGGCGCACGTGGCTGGGCGCTCTGATCAAGGGCGACAAGAATCCGTTGGGGCCGGATTTCTTGAACGCCGGCCACCGGGTGCTGGAAGGCCTGGAATTAGGCAGCAGCTTTACATGGGAGCTCGCGCATTTGGATCTGCTGGGCAAGGAACCCTATTACGATAAAGGGCCGAATACACCATTTGTGGCGGTGTTCATCGGCAATGAGCCGTACACCGGACTGGACAGTGTAGCCAACGATCCTGGCACGGATGGGACAGTGCGCTGGTGCGGCTGCGGATTGAATACGCGCAAGATCCGCATCGACCTTACGCGCACGCCAACGGACCCGGACGGCAATTCAGTTCCAACCGACGCAAACGGAGTGGCCACGCAGCGCGTGTGGATCTCGGATTTCGCGCTCAGCCGGCTGGATATTCCGATGATTGCTGTTGACGGCCGGAATCACGGAACCATCATTCACAACCCGGAGGACGGCATGGTCGATTTGATAGCCGACTTCCTGAGAGTGGGTGAGCCTGGCGGCGAAACGTACGACGCGTGGCTAAAACGCGCCGCCCAGTACGGCGAGAAAGGCCTACGGAAGATGATGGAAAGTCCGGATGCCGGGTTTTTTGGACGGCTGTTCTGGCGCGCTGGGGAAAAGCTGGAAGGCTGGCAGCAGTTTGTAGTACACGCGCGCGACGAGCGAGGCGATCCTGTAACGGATTACATCATTGAGATCATTCACGACGGTCAGGCGTTCAAGGCGATGTACACAGATGTGCATGCGTACGGCCCCGACCCGAGCTATCGCTGTATCCATATCCATCTACCGAAGGGAGTCACTGATCCGGCGCTGAAGCTGAAGGCGCGAATTCATGCCTCGACCGGGACCGAACTCATGGCGTACCAGGGATACGGCGAGCAGAAGCAAGAGCTGACCGCCAGTTCGGAGCCCATTGAGCTCGATCTCAATTTGGGCGGAGACGGGTCGCTCTTTTTCCCGTTTACAACGACTCTGATCGAGATTATTCTCAATCGAGAGCCGCTACCTTTTAATCAGACGGCCAAAATTCTGACCTGGGTTCCGTTACCCTAGTGATCTGGGGGAAAACGTTCGTCGAGCTGCTAGTGTGCACCGGATTCTTGTGTTCCGCGGTTGCGGAAGAACCGGTGGGAGCGCGGGTGGAATCGATTTTTTCGGCAGTGGCCGACGGCAAGTCGCCGGGCGTGGCGGTCCTGATCCGGAAAAATGGCGGGACGCTTTTTCAGCACGGCTACGGTGTTCGTGAGCTGCGTACGGGGGCAAGGATTGACGAGCATACCGATTTTCGGCTCGCGTCGGTAACCAAGCAGTTCACGGCGATGACGACGATGCTGCTGGTGAGGGACGGAAAATTGCGTTATGACGAGAGCCTGACCGATTTGTTTCCCGACTTTCCGGCCTATGGCCGGAGCATCACAATCCGGCACTTGTTGACGCACACGTCGGGTTTACCGGATTACGAAGATCTGATGGACGAGGTGGGGAAGAAGAGAGGCGCGACGTGGACGGCCAGCCACCAGATTCAGGACAGGGAGGTGTTGGCGCTGCTGAAACAGCAAGTAAGCGGCAAATTCGCGCCGGGTACAAGCTGGGCATACAGCAATTCGGGATACGTGTTGCTCGGGCTGATTGATGCAGAAGTCTCGGGAGAGCCGTTTAGCCAGGTTTTGAAGGAGCGGATCTTCGGACCGCTCCATATGAGTAACACGCTGGCGTACGTGAGCGGAAAAAACACCGTGCCCGAGCGTGCGTACGGGCATGAGAAGGACGGCAACGAGTTCGTAGAGACCGATCAAAGTCCGACCTCAGCGACTTTGGGCGATGGCGGCGTCTATTCGAATCTGTTGGACCTCGGCAAATGGGATGCAGCGCTCGAGAACCACATACTCCTCAGCGAGAGCGAAATGAAAGCCGCGCTGACGGCGGTGAAACTTGCGGACGGATCTGAACCGCACTGGCCGGTGGCGCCCGGCGACGACAATTTGAATCCGGGTGCTCCGGTCCGGTATGGTTTCGGATGGTTTCTCGATCCGTATGAGGGCCGCGCGCGGATGTGGCACACTGGCACCACAGTGGGATTCCGCAACGCTATTGAGCGATTCACGGCGGAGCGGTTGACGATCATCGTTTTGTGCAACCGGTCGGATCTGGACGCCAATAAGCTCGCGCTTCAGGCCGCCGCTATGCTGAGGCCGCAATGAAAGTGGTTGTCTCTATGTTGCGCGGCGTCAATCTTGGACCTCACAGGAGGATGAAGATGGATGCGTTGCGGGCGGTGTATGAATCGATCGGCCTGCGCGATTCACAAACCTATGTACAGAGCGGCAATGTCGTTTTCAAGGCGCGCGAGCAGAATCTGGGAGCGCTCACGAAGCGGATTGAGGACGCGATTGAAGGCACATTCGGCTTTCGCGCGGACGTGATTTTGCGAACTTCTGCCGAGCTGAGAGAGGTGCTTGCGAAAAATCCATTCGCGACGCGCAGCGGCATCGACCCGGCCAAGCTACTAGTGACGTTTCTAGCCAGCGACCCCGGCGAGGAAGCTCGGGAAAAAATCCGTCAGATCAGAGCCGAGCCCGAGGAGTTGTGGATTGACGGCCGGGAACTGTTTATCTATTTCGCAAACGGCATGGCGCGGCCAAAACTGTCGATCCCGCTGATTGAGCGTACGCTCAAGACCTCAGGAACGGGCAGGAACTGGAACAGCGTCCGGAAGCTGCTGGAGATGGCGGAGACGATGGAATTGTAAGGGCAGCCGCTTGTGCCCGCGAGCCGGTTGTGCAAACCTAGCACTCGTTAGGTGAGGTGAGGAGATGCCGTGCAATCCGGAAGACCTGAAAAAAGTTCCGCTCTTTTCCTTGTTGGACGAAGAAGAGACCGCGGTTCTGGCGGCGCAAGTAGAGCTGCGGCGATTCGCCCCGCGCCAGCGAATCTACAAGATGAGCGACCCGGGCGGGCGGGCGTACGTGGTGGTGTCCGGCAAGGTGCGGCTTACGACGGTGGATGAAGACGGGCAGGAGGTGATTGTCGACGAGCCTGGAACGGGCGAGTTTTTCGGCTTCGCTTCCATGCTGGACGGTACGCCGCACCAGACCAGCGCGACGGCAATCGAGGAGACAGTCTGTGTAGAGGTGGACCGCGACGACATTGCCGAACTGCTGCAACGCAAGCCGCTGGCGGGGATGGACATGCTGACGGTGCTGGGACGCCACTTCCATACCGCACACAAGCTGGTGCGCGTGCGATCCTTGCGGAACCCGAACGAAGTGATCGAAGAAAAAGTGACGCCGGGCGAGCGGGTCGCCGATTCGGTGGCGCGGTTCGGCGGGTCGTGGGCGTTCATCATCACGTTCTTAGTGGTGCTGGTGGTGTACACGTGCGTGCAGGTGTTGCTGGGCAAGTTAGCGTGGGACCCGTATCCGTTCATCCTGCTGAACCTGTTTCTCTCCATGCTGGCGGCCATTCAGGCGCCGGTGATCATGATGAGCCAGAACCGGCAGGACAAAAAGGACCGGCTGCGCGGCGAATTGGATTTCGACGTGAACCGGCGGGCGGAATCGGAGATTCAGGGGCTGGCACGGAAGCTGAATCTGATTGGCGAGAAGGTGGAAGATGTGGAAGAGCTGTTGCGCGAGAGATTGCAGGCGAAGGTCTAGCGCATTGCAAGCGGTCCAGGTTGTGAGTACACTGTCGTAAACCCATCCAAGGAGGGCCTGCATGAACGGGCTTTTTGGTTCCGCGATTCTGGACACGGCCGTCGGTCTGGTGTTCATCTACTTGCTGCTGGCGATTTTCTGCACGACGGTGAACGAGTGGATCTCCGGAATCTTTAGCAGCCGCGCGAAGTATCTCGAGCAGGGAATCAAGCAACTCCTGCAGGATCCGAGCGGGGCGGCAAGCTTGCTGCAAAGTTTCTACGCTCATCCGGTGATTGCGTCGCTGATGGACGGACAAAGCCATCCGTCGTATATCCCTGCCAGATCGTTCTCGCGGGTTCTGATGGACTTGGTCACACCTAAAGTTTCCGGCACTCTGGATTTCACGGCACTCGAGGACGGGATCAACGATCTGCCTGCCGGCCGTGTGAAAACAACGCTGCTGGCTCTCATTCAGGACGCCGATAAAGATCTGGCGACAGCGCAGCGAAACATTGAGGCTTGGTACGACGACGCAATGGAGCGGGTATCCGGGTGGTTCAAGCGCCACACGCAGGTAGTGATCATTGTGGTGGCTCTGCTGATCACGGTGGCGATGAATGCCGACACGCTCTATATGGCGCAGCGGCTATGGGCAGATCCTGGGATGCGAACCAAGTTGGTGGAACAGGCGAGTGCGGAGGCGAAGACGCTGAACCCGAACGGCGCGACGCCTCTGACGACGACGGAAATTTCGACGGAGGAGAGCCAACTGGTGGGCAGCGTGATCGGCTGGGGACATCACCCGGGCGACACGCGCGCCTGGCTCGAAGCCATCTTGGGCTGGATCATTACCATGGTAGCGGTTTCCATGGGAGCACCTTTCTGGTTCGATGCGCTGAATAAGTTCATGAACGTCCGGACCGCAGGCAAGTCGCCGAACGAAGAGGCCAAGACGCCGGAGAAGCCGACGATGCCGGCCGTGAATCCGTAGCAGGGTGCGGAGGCTGAAGGGTTAGCGGGGCCGGGAGCCGGCGGGCCCGGGCTTTGTTCAGTTCATAGCGGTGGACATACGGCTCGTGGTGTCGTCTCCGGCATCACAGTCCAATATGAGACCAGATCAAACGGGTTTGCAAGGATTGGCAAAACGGAGGTCAAGGCTATTCTGGTCTGAAGATCTCGATCAACAACCATGAATCTTTTGCGAAGTTCTCTTCCGCTGCTGTTTGCGGTGCTGGCGAACGTATCCGCGATCGCGCAGAGCCCGGAGCCGCCACAGGCCGAGATATCTAACGGAGTACTGCACGTTGGGTTCTATTTGCCCGATGGGAATAGAGGTTTTTATCGCGGCACCAGGTTCGACTGGTCGGGAGTGATTCGCAGCCTGGAGTACAACGGCCACAATTATTACGGGCCGTGGTTTACTGCGACCGATCCGAAGGTGATTGACTTTATCTTTGACGGCGACAATATCACCGCGGGCCCGTGCAGCGCGATCATGGGCCCCGTTGAGGAATTTTCCACGCAACAAGAGGCGCTGGGCTTTGATGAGGCCAAACCGGGCGGTACCTTTATTAAGCTGGGCGTCGGGGTACTTAGAAGGCCCGACGCCGGAGATTACAACCCGTATAGGTTGTATGAGATTGTGAATGGCGGGAAATGGAGTATCCGGGCAAATAAGAACTCGATAGAGTTCATGCAGGAACTAAGTGACCCGGGCTCAGGATATGCGTATCGTTACACGAAGACGGTAAGTCTGGCGAGAGGCAAGCCGGAGATGATGTTAGAGCACAAGCTTGAGAATACAGGCCGGCGAAAAATCGACACGAGCGTTTACGATCACAACTTCCTGGTCTTGGACAAACAGCCGACCGGGCCGGACTACTCGGTCAGAGTGCCGTTTGCGATTCACGCAGAGCACGCGCAGCACGCGGAGCTTGCGCGGGTCGAGGGGAATCAGTTCACGTATCAGAAGAAGCTGGAAGGACGCGAAACGGTGTCGGCTGAGTTCTCGGGCTTCGGCAAGACGGCGGCAGATTACAAGATCGACATTGAGAACCGCAAAGCTGGATCGGGTATGCAGATCACCGGAGACCGGCCACTTAGTAAGGAGAACCTTTGGTCCATTCGTTCGGTGCTTGCAGTGGAACCTTTTATCGATATCTCGATTGAACCTGGTAAGACATTTACCTGGAGATATGAATACACTTACTATTCGCTGAAATAATCAGATGCAAGCGCTTTACATCACCGCGCCGGGAGCAACCGTGCTGCGCGATCTCGCCCCACCGAAACCAGGGCCTGGGGAGATTTTGCTCAAACCGCGCTTGATCGGCCTCTGCGGAACCGATCTCAGCACGTTTCGCGGCAAGAACCCGCTGGTCAGTTATCCGCGCATCCCCGGCCACGAGATCGCCGCTACTATTGTCGAACCCGGTTCGGATGTCCCCGGCGAGTTCCGGTCCGGGCTGAACGTCACACTGTATCCGAACACTTCCTGCGGCGCCTGTGCCTCCTGTAAGCGGGGCCGAACCAACGCCTGCAAGTTCAACCAGACGCTCGGGGTGCAGCGCGACGGCGCCATGGCCGGTCTCTTCACCATGCCGTGGCAAAAAATCGTGGAAGCGCCGCGCCTTTCGCTGCGTGAATTGGTTCTTGTTGAGCCGCTCGCGGTTGGCTTTCATGCGATCGAGCGAGGGCGAGTTACTCAGGGAGACACGGTCGCCATACTCGGCTGCGGCACGGTCGGATTGGGCGCATTGGCGGCCGCGGTTTCGCGCAAGGCCACTACGATTGCCGTTGATCTGGATGACCACAAGCTCGCTCTGGCAAAACGAATTGGCGCTCAACACCTGATCCATTCGGGTCATGCGTCTTTCCACGGCCAACTGCAAGCTATTACGGGCGGCTATGGACCCGATGTCATCATCGAGGCCGTAGGCACTGCCGCTACCTACCGTAGCGCCATCGAGGAAGTCGCGCACACGGGACGGGTGGTCTATATAGGTTGGGCAAAGGAGGCTGTCAACTTCGAAACCAGCCTCTTCGTCCATAAGGAATTAGACATCCTGGGCTCACGCAACTACCTGAATGAATTTCCGGCGGTGATCGAGGTTCTTGCGAAGGGCGATTTCCCGGTGGAAGCGGCCATCTCGGCAACCGTTCCGCTGACATCCGCTGGAGACGCGCTCCGGGAATGGAGTGAATCGCCTCAAAGCTTTACGAAGATTCTGGTCGACATGGACGCAACCGGCTGTTGAAGGTGTTGCATCCGCCCCGCCGTTTAATATATATCGCTTAGTGAGAAAAGGCTGGCTGGCTGAGAACCGTAAAAGTTAGGATGTCGATTGTTCCATAGATTGACGGCTAGCCGTGGCCTGTTGCCCCTCGTGTCGATGCTCGGGATTCTGCTGGGCCCGTCAAGCCTGTGCGCTCAAACGGGGTCGACGGCTTCTGGCGTGCCGCAGTCTCCCGGCCCAAGTTCGCCTGCCACAACCACCGCCGCGAGTTCCGCGGCGCAATCGCCGGACGAAGCTGAGGCGCAACGACGAAGGTTGAAAGCCGCGGCGGAAGTACGTGCGCAGGAACATCAGCGCATTTTGGGCGTGATGCCGAATTTCAACACGTCGAACGTTCAGGATGCGGAACCGCTGACGGCTAAGCAAAAATTTGAGTTGGCGGCGAAGGGGGCGTTCGATCCATTTACGTTCGCTGTTGCCGGATTGGACGCTGGGTTGAGCCAGGCTGAAAACGATTTCCCGGAGTATCGGCAAGGCGTGCTGGGATACGCGAAGCGGTTCGGGGCGTCTTACGCCGACAGCTTTGACAGTACGATGATCGGCAACGCCCTGTTTCCGGTGCTTCTCAAGCAAGATCCGCGCTATTTCAGAAAGGGCACAGGCAGCTTCGCCAGCCGTTTTTGGTATGCGGTGGCATCAACAGTGAAGTGCAAGAATGACAGCGGCAAGTGGGCTCCGAATTATTCGAATGTGCTGGGGAACATCGCCGCGGGCGGAATCTCGAACCTGTATTATCCACCCGCAGATCGCGGGGCCGGCCTCACTTTTCAACGGGCGGCTACGGTGACGGCTGAGGGCGCTCTTGGAGCTGTTTTCATTGAGTTCTGGCCGGATATCTCACGAAGGCTGTTCGCCAGGCACGGCGCCGAAAGCTCGCGCTGAGGGCGGCCATTCACGTATACTCTTCCTCGATGCCAAGCTTCAGTGCGCAATGCACATCATTCCGCGATCTTCACGCCAGTGGTTGCTTCGTGATTCCGAATCCGTGGAACGCCGGCACGGCCAAATATCTGCGGCGCCTTGGATTCCGGGCATTGGCGACCACTAGCGCCGGGGCCGCGTTTGCACGCGGGCTGCCGGATGGGGCCGTGAGCCTGAGTGAGATGCTGGGTCACATCTCCGAAATCGTGAAGACGACGGACTTGCCCGTGAATGCCGATTTTGGGGCAGGGTTTGCAGATGAGCCGGAAGAAGTGGCAGAAAACGTGAAGGCGTGTGTGCAAACGGGAGTTGCCGGTCTGTCGATTGAGGATGCGACGGGCTCTGACTCCAAGCCTCTCTACGAATTCTCTCTGGCCGTGGATCGGATCAAAGCTGCGCGCGCCGCTATTGACGAATCCGGAAGCGGTGTCCTCCTCACGGCACGAGCGGAGTGCTATCTTACGGGCCATCCCGAACCATTCGCGGAATCGATCCGTCGGCTCCAGGCGTATGCAGATGCGGGTGCGCATGTCCTATACGCGCCGGGAGTGACCAAGCTCGAAGAAATGCGGAAGATTGTCGCTGCGGCGGCACCGAAGCCGGTGAATATTCTGATGAGTTCCGATTTAGGGATGAGCGTGTCCGATCTGGCGGCGATGGACGTGCGCCGGATTAGCGTGGGTTCCGCTCTCGCGCGCACAGCGTGGTCCGGGTTCATCCGCGCGGCCAAAGAAATCGCGGAGCAAGGCACCTTCGGAGCGTTCGCAGGGCTGACTCCGCATGCGGAATTGGATCGATTCTTCCGGGAGGAATCAACGGGCGCGGCCAAGCAGTAGCGGTTCGTCAAAGTGCGGCTATGTCCCCCGGAGGGCCGTGGAGGGTGTAGAAGTATCTCGGACGGCGGATCTCCCGAACGAATTCAGCGTCGTGAGTATCCCGGCACAGAAGCACGCCGTCTTTTCGCACCAGGGACACGTCTCTGAGCTGCACAAAACATGCGAGGCGATTTTCGGGGAGTGGCTCCCTGCGTCCGGGTACGAGGTTGCACGCGAACGGCGAGAGGCGCCGGATTTTCTGGAACGCTACGGGGAGGGCTTTGATCCGCGGACGGGAATTGGGGAGACTGAAGTATTGATAGCAATCAAAGATAGAAATGAAAAGTGACCATGAGATACGGGCCGGCTTAGGGATGTCTTAATCCGGCGATGAAGTTTGACCGCCGCCGGCGAAAAAGCGATCACAGAGCGAGCGTATAGCATCTGTCAGCCCTTTGAGCGTTCGCGGTTTTGTGATGCAATCGTCTGCTCCAAACGCTA
>Ga0210385_10002485_pt1 | contig 11138 bp, 7 predicted proteins | sample IncBWH26OmetaG_FD_160107 | JGI IMG/M metagenome (GOLD analysis project Ga0210385, IMG submission 160107) | Forest soil microbial communities from Barre Woods Harvard Forest LTER site, Petersham, Massachusetts, United States - Inc-BW-H-26-O ... | reverse complement strand
TGACGGCCGCTGGCTGAACCTGCCCGGGGGGACCATCCCGCGTAGGCCCGCGCTGAGCGCGCGCCCGCTTCAGCCGACCCGGATCGCAACGAGACACGCATCGTCGTCGGTGTTGGATGAGGACTCGGCCACTATCCGGTCCGCGAAGGAGCCGATGTCGCCCGGGGCCGCCCGGCTGGCGATCTGCATCAGCGCGTCCAGGGCATCGTCGATGGTCTTGTCCCGGCGCTCGATGAGGCCGTCGGTGAAGAGCAGCAGGATGTCGCCGAGCTGCAGCGGCGTCGTTGTCTCCGCATACTTGGCTTCCGGATCGGCGCCGAGCAGCAGGCCGTGCGGTGGCGACAGCGTGCACGCCTGGCCATCGCGGACCAGGATGGGTGGCAGGTGCCCGGCTCGCGCCCAGCGCAGCGTTCGGTCCGTCGGGTTGTACAGCCCGCAGACGGCAGTGCCGATGATCCCGTCGGTGAAGTGGCACGCGGCGCCGTTCAGCCAGCCCAGCAGCGTGCCCGGCCCCGCTCCGGTGATCGAGAGCCCCCGCAGGCCGTTACGGACGGTCACCATCCCGGTCACCGCGTCGAGGCCGTGGCCCGCGATATCCCCCACCACCACGAGCACTTCCTTGCTCGGCATCAGCACCGTGTCGTACCAGTCGCCGCTGACCAGGCTCCCCGGCCCGGACGGCCGGTACCGCGCGGCGACCTCCAGCCCGGCCGCGGCCACCGGCTCCGCAGACCGGGGGGTGATCGCCTGCTGCAGGTGCATCGCGAGGCGATGCTCCTCGGCCGCCCATTCCTCGGTATCTGCCAGCTGTTCGCGCGCCGCGGCGAACGCCACCTGGGTGTGGTAGTCAGCGGAGAGATCCTGGTAAGCCCCCCTGACGGCAACCACCGCACCGGCCGGATCGATGACGGGCTCGGCGTAGGCGCGGATCTGGCGCACACTGCCGTCGCCGGGACGGACGAGCCGGAACGCGGCGGCGCTTTCCCTGCGCTCGATGAGCAGTGTGTCGCGGAAGCCCTGGACCGCGGGGACGTCGTCGGGCGGGACCCGGGAGTGCAGATCCGCGATCGGGACCGGAACGCCGTGCGGCTGGCCGAACAGGTCGAACGTAGGCTCGGTCCAGTGCACCTCGCCGGTCCGCACGTTCTCCTCCCAGGTGCCGATCCGGCCCAGCCGCTGAGCATGCTGCAGCAGGGTGGCAAGGCGGTCGGTGTTGTCCGCTGGCCGCCAGGCGATCGCCACGCCGTCGTAGAGCCGGGCGATCCGGACGGCCGGGGCGGGCATCGTGGCGGCATCGCCTGCCTGGGCGCCCGCGGTCTCGCCGGACACGTACTGCGGCTCGCCGGTCATCAGCGCCTGCGCGCAGCCGTCGAACAGGCCCCCGGCGAGCGCTGCCTCCGGATAAAGCTCGAGTATCCGCCGGCCCGCCAGCTCGTCGGGCCCACGGCCGGCCGGGTCGCGGAACCTGGTGCTGACGTGATCGACGCGGAAATCGGTGACCTCGCCGGAGTCCCGGACGGCGTGCGCGAACATGAACCCGTCCAGCAGTCCATCCATCAGGCCGAAGATCCAGGACGCCCGGTGCCTCGACGCCCGGTCCACGTCGGGAAGCTGGGTGGCGAGCGCATGGGTGGCGAGATCGGCGAGGGAGATGAGCTGGCGGCGGAGCTGAGCGGGGAAATCGGCGAGCGGTTCCGGCCAGCAGATCACCATAACGCCGATCAGCGCCCCCGAGTCGTGCAAGGGCAGCCCGACCCGGGCCCCGCCGGGCCAGCGGCCCATCAGCGGCCGGTCATCGCCAGGCGGCGGGCCCGCGGGCCACCAGGCCTCCACCCCGCTGCGCGCCACATCCTGGGGCAGCGACGGCATGTCCGGATGTATCCGGTGCCAGCGGCCTGCCTCCCGTTCGCCGAACCCGGCCTGCCCGGCGAGCTCGAGGCCGCCGTCCGGCTCGATCAGCCAGAGCGCAACCGCGGCCGCCCCGGCCTGGGCAAGCACCTCATCGAGCAGGGCTGCGGCCACGGCGCTGCCGTCCGGCGCCGCATCGGCAGCCGCCCAGGCGAGGCTGAGCCTGCCCACGGCGGGATCCGGCGCCTCGGCCGTCCCGTCCGGGGCTCGCTGGCCGGCGATCTGCGCGGCCAGGTCCGCGACAGTTTCGCCGGATTCCGCGGCCAGGCTGTCCAGCTGGCGCCGTGCCTGCGTGGGCGAGCAGTGCAGCTGTTCCATGAGCATGCCGGTGGCCACGTCGATGACGGAGCGGGCCGCGGCTCCCGAGCGAGCCGCGTCGAGCTCGCGCCGCTGCCGGGCCACCAGCGCCCTCAGCCGGGCGATCTCGGGACCGCTCGGTTCTGCCACGCCTTCCTGCCTTCCCGCGAGCACCGCAACCGCCCGTACTCGCACGCTACCGCGCGTTTTGCAATCTGCTGACTATTCTCCGCCTACACGGGGAGTGACAGGATCGGTCTGTCGCATGTGCTGGCCGAGACGGGCGCGGCGGGCAGGGGCGGGGGCGGCGGGCCAGACGAGCACTCACCCTGCCGTGACGAAGTTGCCTTGCGTTGCTAAGGAGTCCCGATGACGACAATCACCGAACGCGCGGGACAACCCGCGGACAACCGGCTGCAGCGTCTGCTGACCGGGCTGACCGCGGTGCGCAGTGGCGACTTCAGCACGCGTCTGCCCGCGGCGGATGACCCGCTCATGGACGAGATCGCGGCCGTGTTCAACGGCATGAACGAGCAGCTTTCGCTCGTCACCTCCGAGGTGACCCGGGTCGCCAGGGAGGTGGGCAGCGAGGGCAGGCTCGGCGGCCAGGCAGAGGTGCCCGCGCTGGCCGGAAGCTGGAAGGACCTCACCGACTCGGTGAACTCGATGGCGGGCAACCTGACCGGCCAGGTGCGCGACGTCGCCCGGGTCGCGACGGCCGTGGCCAAGGGCGACCTCGGCCAGAAGATTACCGTCGACGTCAAGGGCGAGATGCTCGAGCTGAAAAACACGCTGAACACGATGGTGGACGAGCTGTCGGCGTTCGCGGACGAGGTGACGCGGGTGGCCCGCGAGGTCGGCACCGATGGGCGGCTTGGCGGGCAGGCGCGGGTGCCGGGTGTCGGCGGGACGTGGCGGGACCTGACCGATTCGGTGAACTTCATGGCGGGCAACCTGACCGCGCAGGTCCGGTCGATCGCCCAGGTGGCCACAGCGGTGGCGCAGGGTGATCTCACCCAGAAGATCAACGTCGACGCGCGCGGCGAGATCCTGGAGCTGAAGACCACGCTGAACACGATGGTCGACCAGCTGTCGGCGTTCGCCGACGAGGTGACCCGGGTGGCCCGCGAGGTGGGCACCGAGGGAAACCTCGGCGGCCAGGCCGCCGTGCGCGGGGTGTCGGGTACCTGGGAGGACCTGACCAACAACGTCAACGTCATGGCGTCCAACCTGACCGCGCAGGTCCGCTCGATCGCCCAGGTGGCCACCGCGGTGGCCAACGGCGACCTGTCGAAGAAGATCGACGTGGACGCGCGCGGCGAGATCCTGGAGCTGAAGACCACGATCAACACGATGGTCGACCAGCTGTCGGCGTTCGCGGCCGAGGTCACCCGGGTCGCCAGGGAGGTGGGCAGCGAGGGCAGGCTCGGCGGCCAGGCCGAGGTCGAGGGCGTGTCCGGCACCTGGAAGCGGCTGACCGAGAACGTCAACGAGCTGGCCGGGAACCTCACCCGCCAGGTCCGGGCGATCGCAGAGGTCACCAGCGCCGTTGCCACCGGCGACCTGACCCGGTCGATCTCGGTCGAGGCCCAGGGAGAGGTCGCCGAGCTCAAGGACAACATCAACGCGATGGTCCATTCGCTGCGCGAGACGACCAACGCCTACGAGGACCAGGGCTGGCTGCAGTCGAACCTGGCCAGGATCGCAGGCCAGATGCAGGGCCACCGCGATCTCCGCGTGGTCGCAGAGCTGATCATGGACGACCTGGTCCCGCTGGTCGGAGCGCAGCACGGCACGTTTTTCCTGGCCGAGAGCAACGGCGGCGAGACCCGGCTGCGGCTCATCGCGGGCTACGGGCTGCGCGCCGACATCGAGGCGCCGAGCCAGTTCCGCCTGGGCCAGTCGCTGATCGGCCAGGTGGCGCGCACCAGGAAGCCCATCGTGGTGACCGACCTGCCAGCCGACTACGTGAAGATCTCCTCTGGGCTCGGCGAGGCGGCCCCGGTCAACCTCATGGTCCTGCCGATCGTGTTCGAGGACCAGGTCCTCGGCGTCATCGAGGCGGGCGCGTTCTCCCGGTTCACGCAGCTGCACCAGGACTTCATGGAGCAGCTGATGGAGACCATCGGCGTCAACGTCAACACGATCATCGCCAACTCGAGGACCGATGCGCTGCTGGCCGAGTCGCAGCGGCTTGCGGCGGAACTGCAGGCCCGAACCCGGGAACTCCAGGTCCGTCAGGACGAGCTGCAGCGCTCCAACGCCGAGCTGGAGGACAAGGCCGCGCAGCTCGCCAGGCAGAACCGGGACATCGAGATCAAGAACGTGGAGATCGAGCAGGCCAGGCAGGAACTCGAGGACCGCGCGCGCGAGCTCGACCTGGCGTCAAGGTACAAGTCACAGTTCCTCGCTAACATGTCACACGAACTCCGCACCCCGCTGAACAGCCTGCTCATCCTCGCCAGGCTGCTCTCCCAGAACGCGGAGCAGAACCTGACTCCCAAGCAGGTCGAGTACGCACAGGTCATTCACTCGTCAGGGACCGACCTGCTGCAGCTCATCAACGACATCCTGGACCTGTCCCGGGTGGAGGCCGGCAAGATGGACCTGCACCCCGAGCAGTTCGCCCTCGCCGCCCTGGTCGATGACCTCCGCGCCATCTTCCGGCCACTGACGACGGAAAAGGGCCTCGAGTTCGAGGCCGAGCCGCTGCCGCCCGGCCTCCCCGCCGAGCTGGTAACCGACCGCCAGCGGCTCCGGCAGATCCTGCACAACCTGCTGTCGAATGCGGTCAAGTTCACCGAGCAGGGACGGGTGGAGCTGCGGATCACCGCGAGTACCGCGCCCAGCGCCGCCGGCTCGGTCATCGCGTTCGCGGTGACCGACACCGGCGTGGGTATCAGCGAGGAGAACCTGGAAGTGATCTTCGGCGCGTTCCAGCAGGGGGACGGCACCACCAGCCGCCGCTACGGCGGAACCGGCCTGGGCCTGGCGATCTGCCGGGAGCTGGCCACCCAGCTGGGCGGGCGGATCACGGCCGAGAGCGTTCCCGGCGAGGGCAGCACGTTCACGCTGTTCCTGCCGGCCCAGCTTCCGGCCGCCGAGGAGCGCGAACCGGCCGCCCATCCGGCTGCGCTCATGGCGTCGAACGGTGCGGCCGCGAGCGGGATGGGCGGAGCTAGAAAGCCGGAAACTAAGCTCGCCGGTCCGCCGCCGGACGCGCCGGCCGCGCAGCGTAACAGGCGGTCACAGACGCCGCCCGGAGCGCACGACAGCCTCAACGGGAAGAGGGTCCTGATCGTCGACGACGACATGCGCAACGCCTTCGCGATCACCAGCATCCTGGAGCTGTACGGCATGACGGTGCTGCACGCGCCCGACGGCCGGACCGGCATCGAGATGCTGCGCGCCAACCCTGGCGTCGACATCGTCTTGATGGACGTGATGATGCCGGGGCAGGACGGGTACACCACCACCGGCGCGATCCGCAAGATCCCAGAGCTCAGCGGGCTGCCGGTGATCGCGGTGACGGCCCGCGCGATGCACGGTGACCGGGACAAGAGCCTCGCCGCCGGGGCAACCGACTACATCACCAAGCCCGTGGACACCGAGGAACTGCTCAGCTGCATGGAGCGCTGGGTCAGGGTACCCGGGGCCAGCGAAACGTGATACCCAGAGAGATGACCGGAAGGGCACCAGCGCCACGACCACGGACGCGGCGCACGCGCGATGGGAGGCGGAACGCTACGTCCGGGGCTGACCTGGCGCGTGAAGCCACTGGGCTGCTGGGCACCGCCGAGACGTCTGCTCCCAAGTCCCTGAATCAGCTCGTGGCCCAGGCCGCACGGCAGGTGCCCGGCTGCTCCGGTGCTGCGGCCGTCTTCTGGCAGGGCGGCGACCCCGTGGGTGTCGCCGCGAGCCATCCGTCCCTGCCCGGGCTGATCGACGTGCAGGTGCACTGCGGGAGCGGCCCGCTGCTCGATGCGCTCGGTTCGGGAGAGCCGGCCGGCAGCGCCGATACGCTTGAGGAGTGGCGGTGGCCGGAGTACGCGAGCGCGGCGCTGCGCCAGGGCGTCCGGTGCTCGCTCAGCCTGGCCCACCGGGCCGGCGGTGACGCCGTGTGCCTGTCGCTGTACGGCGCGCGGCCCAGGACGCTGGGCCCGGATTCAGTCGCGGTGGCCGAGCACCTGCTCGCCTTTGGCGGAGCTGCGGTCGGCGTCGCATCCGAATACGGTGACGCCCGGCGCGCAGCCCGGCAGCTTCGTGACGCCGCCGAGTCCCGCGCCGTGGTTGACCAGGCCAAAGGTGTGCTGATGCATGCACTCGGCTGCACGGCCGAGGAGGCACTGCAGCGGATGCGGCAGGTCTCGCAGGCGCAGAACATGAAGGTGACCGACGTCGCTACGAGGATCATCGAGTCGCGTGGACGCGGCGAGGGTGACGCGCTCGGCTGGACCAGCAGTGCCTGACCAGCGCGTGGCACGGTCCGCTGGCCCCCGGGAGGCGGCAGGCGAGGCCGCGCCGCTGAAGGCCAGAAGCAACGCGTTGCGGCAGGCCGCCGGACTGCCCGGGGCCGAGCTCGGGCCGCTGCTCGAGGCCGCGCTCGCCGAGCTTGACGGGGCCGTGCAAGAGCTCGCGGGCGCGAAGGACGCTTCGGGCAGCCCTCGCGGCGACCCGGCCGACGGCCCGAACGCTGAGCGGCGGCTGCTGCAGGCCGTCTTCCAGCAGGTCCCGGTGGCGCTGTTCCTGCTTGGGCTCGACGGAACGGTGCGGCGTGCCAACTCGGCCGCCGGGCAGCTGGTGGGCTCGGGCTCCGGGTACCCGACGGGAAAGCTGCTGACCGCCTTCATCGACCTGCCGTTCCGTGCGGCGCTGCAGTCCCAGCTCGCGGCCGTCGTGCGCACCGGCGAGATCCGCACGGTGCGCTGCGGCGTGCTGACCGCCGATGGTGTCGCGGAGCGTGAGATCACCGTGTGCCCGGTGCTGGCGCGCGGCGACTCCGGCCAGCTCATCGCCGCCGTGGGCGCGCCCGGCGTCGCCCCGGCCGTCCCGGAGCCCGAGCACGGCGGGAGCCAGAACGGGGAAGCAGGGCAGGCAGACCCCGCGCTCCGGTCGGCTGTACGGCGCCTCGACCTCGTGACGTCGGCTACTCGCATCCTGCTCGAGAATGCCGACAGCACCGAACCGGTCACAATGCAGCGCTTCGCGCGGCTGCTGGCGCGTGAGCTGTCTGCGTGGCTCATCCTTGACGTGGAGCGGAACGAGCGGCTGCGCCGGCAGCTGGTGGTGGGGCCCGAAGACCAGCCGTCCGAGGAGCTGGCGCGCGAGGTGGCGGGGGTGGACCCTTCGCCCGACTCGGCTCCGGCGCAGGTTCACCAGACGGGTATCTCGATGCTCGTCGCGCACGCCGAGGACCCGGGCATTCTCGGAACCGGCTCCGGCGGTCCTGGCGGCGCGCCGCTGCTGATGCAGCTGGGCACCACGTCGCTGCTCAGCGTGCCGGTCGTATACGGCGACCACCGCTACGGTGCGCTGACCCTGGCCCGGGCCGGGAGGCACGGTCATTTCGGGATGGCCGACGTCGGGCTGGTCGAGGAGCTCGGCGAGCAGCTCGCGCTGGCGATGCGGGCCGGCCGGGTGCTCCGGCACCGTACCGAGATCGCCGATGTGCTGCAGGCGGGCCTGCTGCCCCGCCATCCCCGCCAGCTCCCGGGCGCCGAGGTCGCCGCCGGTCATCTGGCGGCCATCGCGCAGTACGTGGGCAGCGACTTCTACGACAGCTACCCGGCCGGCGGCGGATGGGGAATCTCCATCGGCGACGTTTGCGGCGGCCAGGAGCTGGCGGCCGTCGCCGCCGCTGCCAGGCATGCGATCCGCGTGCTCGCGCACTCGGATCCCGATCCGGCGGCGGTACTGCGCGGCGCCAACGAAATCATGATGGAGGAAGAGTTCGGCGGCCGCTTCGTCACCGCCAGCGTTGGCTACCTGCAGTGGCAGGACGGCCGCCTGCACGTGGTGCTGGGCAGCGCGGGCCATCCGTGGCCGGTCCTGGTCAGGCCGGACGGCAGGACGCAGGTCCTGCAGGGCGGGGGGCTGCCCCTCGGGATCTTCCCGGACGCCGAGCCCGCCACGCAGGAACTGGACCTCGAGCCCGATGACCTGCTGTTCCTCTTTACCGACGGCCTCATCAGCGCGTGCGGGCCGCACATGGTCGATTTCGAAGACCGCCTCACCGACGAGCTGGCGGCGCTCGCCGGGGAACCCGCGGCCCGGGTGGTCTCCCGGATCCAGGAGATGGTGCTGGAGATCGGCGGGGGTGAGCTGCGCGACAACGTGACCATGCTGGCGCTGCGGGCCGGTGAGCCCCCGGACGGCTGACTGGAGCCTGGGCGCCGCGCCCGCTCGAGCGGCTTGCGGTCAGCTTCGCGGGCCAGCTTCCGCGCCGACGATCTGCTCGCGCAGGTAGTCGAGGGCCGCAGCGAGCAGGCGGGACACGTGCATCTGGGAGATGCCGAGCCGGTCGCCGATCTCGGCCTGGCTCATGTTCCCGTAGAAGCGCATCATCAGCAGCTTCTGCTGCCGTTCCGGCAGGTCATCCCAGTGAGTCCAGACAGACTCAATGTCGAGCGCGTGCTCGAGGTGCGGGTCTTCCTCACCCATGAAATCGCCGAGAGCCGCCGCCTCCTGGCCGCCGGGCAGCGGCGCGTCCAGCGACGCCGCCTGGAATACCAGGTCGGCGTGCTCGGCGTCGCGCAGGTCGGCGTCGCTCACGCCGAGGTGGGTGGCCAGCTCGTCGGACCGCGGCGACCGGGCCAGCTGCTGAGTCAGGTCAACCCTGGCCTGCCGCAGTTCCTGGCGCAGCTCCTGCACGGACCGCTTCACGTGCACCTGCCAGCGCTTGTCCCGGAAGTGCCGCTTGATCTCCCCGCTGATGCACGGCTGCGCGTACGCGGCGAGGTTCCTGCCGACCGCGGGGTCGAAGTTATTGATGGCCTTGAGCAGGCCGACGTATCCGACCTGCATCAGTTCCTCTTGCGACTCCGGGCTCTGCCGGTATCGCATGGCGCAGTGCCGAACCAGCGACTGGTATCTGGTGACGAGCTGCTGACAGGCGGTGTCGCGTTCGAAGCTCTCGCGTGGCAGCGACTGCACAAGGCTTACGAGGGCCTGATCACTCAGGTCCTCGGTGTGGGCGGGCAGGTGGGTCAGGGAAGCCGTCATGTTGATACCTCTCCGCGGCGGGCTAGTTCACGTTCATGCCCTCCACGCGAGCCTCAAACATCGGCGGTCATCGGCGCCGCCAAAGCATGATGGCGATACCGGCGAATACGACCGCGGCCGCGGCGGCAAGCGCAGAGGGGTTGCTGAGCCGGCCGCCGGCTGCCTGCTCCCTGACCTGGGTCGCGCGCACGGCCGCCTGCTCCCTTGCCTGGGTCGCACGCGCGGTCGCCTGCTCCTTGACCTGGCTCACCTTCTGCTTCGCCCGCGCCTTCACATCCGCCTTGGCGGCCAGCGCCTCGGCCGTCTCGCCGAGCTGCTGGCGGGTCTGCTCGATGTCTTCCCGCAGCTCGTCTTCGGTCCGTCCGGTGCTCATCGGTGTGTCCTCTCCTTGATCTCGTCGACATCGGCCTTTACGCTGCCGATCGTTTCCTCGGGTACCGGCGGCGTGGCCTTGCTCAGCCGCCCCTTGCCAAGCAGCGCGGCTGCCCCGGCCACCAGCAGCAATGCGACGCCGACGATGAGCGCGGCAAGCCACGCGGCCAGGACCGAGGCGATCGCGATGACCGCGCAAGCGATCAGGCAGCCAAGCCCGTAGACGGCTATGCCGCCGCTTCCCGCGAACAGGCCGATGCCGAGGCCGGCCTGCTTTCCCTTCCGGGTCATTTCCAGCTGCGCGAGCCGCAGCTCGTCCCTGATCAGATGGGATACCTGCTCAGACAGGTCTTTCACCAGCTCGCCTGCGGGCCGTTCTTGCGCCGCCACCGGCTGCGAGCCTCTGGTTCCTTCGCTCATCAATTCACCGTCCGGTCTTCATCCGGTCACGTTCGGTTTGCGGCTACCCCCGCATGCGGGCCCCTAACGCATACGACGGGCACAGTGTTAGCGGGCGTGCTCGGGTGCCGCCTCGTCGCCCGCCTGCCGGTCGGCTTCCGCGTTGATCTCTGCGCCGAGCAGAACCGCCAGCCCGGCGAGGTAAAGCCAGAAGATCAGCACGACCACACCGGCGAAGGCGCCGTACGTCTTTCCGTAGGAGCCGAACTTGGACACATAGAACGAGAACCCGAGAGAGGAAAGCAGAAAGATGGCCGTGCCGGTCACCCCGCCGGGGCTGACCCACTGCCAGCGCGGCGATTCCCGGTTCGGGGCGTAAAAGTAATAGACCGAGAACAGCAGCGAGACGGCGATGACCGTGAGCACCCAGCGCCCGGCGGTCCAGGCAATGTCGAAAGCCGTTCCGGTTGCCGACATGTGGCCCTCGACGGCCCTTCCGATGGAGGCGCCGAAGACGATGAGCGCGGATGCGATGCCGCCGCAAACCGCGGTCGCCAGCATCAGCGGGAAGGCCCGGAGCCGCTTGGCGACGAAGCTGCGGTCGATGGGTACCTCGTAGGCGATGTCGAGCCCGGTCTCGAGCGCCGCCATCCCGCTCGACGCGCTCCACAGTGCCACGGCCACGCCGACGATCAGTACGGTCAGCGAGGCCTTGTCGGACCGGGTGGTTGCGGAGTGGACGGCGGCGGTGAACACTCCCGACGCACCGGTCGGCAACGTGGTGTTCAGCCCGTTGACCAGCCGCTGCGTCGTGCTGCTGCCAACGTGCGCCAGGCTGGCCAGCCCCAGCAGCGCGATAAGGGCGGGGAACAACGCCAGGAACCAGTGGTACGCGAGGCTCCCCGCGGTCATGCTGCAGCGATCGCGCACGAACTCCTTGG
>Ga0210385_10002484_pt1 | contig 11139 bp, 8 predicted proteins | sample IncBWH26OmetaG_FD_160107 | JGI IMG/M metagenome (GOLD analysis project Ga0210385, IMG submission 160107) | Forest soil microbial communities from Barre Woods Harvard Forest LTER site, Petersham, Massachusetts, United States - Inc-BW-H-26-O ... | reverse complement strand
ACCAACGGCACGACGCCGACCAGCAGTTCGAATCTGTACAGCGGAGCGATCACCGTCTCCTCGACCGAGACCCTCCAGGCGGTCGCCACGGCTTCGGGATATTCGACGAGCGCAGTCGCTTCGGCGGCTTACACCATCAACCTGCCGACACTTACCGCTCCCACCATCAGTTCTATCTCGCCTGCATTTATCGACGCTGGAACTCCAGCGTTCAGTCTCACCGTGACCGGATCGGGATTCACTTCGAATTCTGAGGTGTACTGGGGAACCAGCGTCCTCACGACGCAGTATCTTAGCGCAACTCAATTAACCGCCCAAGTACCTGCGGCGTCCATTGCATTCTCGGGAGTCAGCATAGTCTCAGTGCAGAATCCAGATGCAGGCGGAAGCACCTCGAATATTCTTCAATTCGAGGTCGATTCCGCGCCTGCATCGACATCCTCGCCGACCTTCGCCACGACAACAGCAACCGTGTCGGCAGGATCGACTGCGACTTATCGGGTCACACTCCCCGCTTCGGCCACGGATGTCTCCGCGACGTGCCTCAATCTGCCTTCAGGCGCGACGTGCAGTTACTCGCCCACCACCGGCGCTGTAAGCATCATTACGAAATCATCGACACCAGAAGGGATATACCAGACTACTGTCGTATTCACAGAAACGATTCCCGGTGCTTCCGCTGCATGGGTATTGTTCCCTGTTTTCCTTCTGCCCTTGGCGTCGGTGAGGAAGCGTGCGACATACCGGAAAATTTGGTTCGCGGCTTGCCTGCTCTTGGGGTTGGCTTTGGCAGGTATCGCTTCCGGCTGCGGCGGAAGTCCCGGCGCCGGCATATCGCCCACACCTAAGCCTACACAACGGGTGACAAGCTCCGGACTCGTGAGCATTACTGTGAAATGAAGCTACCGTAAGTGGCGCCGTTCAGAATGTCCAAACGCTTCTTTGGGATGGACTTTGTTTCTTTTCTTCGGTTGGTGTCCGCACAGAGCGTGACTCAGACCATGCACTCCGCATACCTGACTCTAGCCAAAGAGATTTGAGATTTTCTGGTCTTCGATGCTCGACGGATTCAGTTCCAATCTACTGACGCCCGGGAAACGACTATTCCCGGGCGTCAGGTCCTTTATTGACCACTTAACCTCGCACGAGCCAAACAGTCGACGAACGAAGGCGCCGTTTGTGACACTGTGCTTGCAGGCTGCAAAGCTGATGCGCTTCGAGGGTTTGCCGGAAGGAGTTTCAGCGGCCAAGGAGAGGGATTCACGCTGAACAAGCGCAGTGAAAAGAAGGAGAGCAACAGCCCTCACTATGAAAGAAAATCGGAGCTTCAACAACAGAACACCTCCGCCGCGTCGAGGAATACTGCGGAATTCGTTTAAAAAGACTATCGAGAGACTGAGTTTTGAACAAGATCACTTCGGCGTTAGCATCTCTCTACCGGAAGCTTGAATTCGAAGGTCGATGATCTGCTAACCCGAGCAAGGAATGTTCCCGAACGGACAACCTTTGTCCCGCCATAGATCGCCAGTCAATCCACGTTCACACACCGGTCTGCGGCTTTTCCCGGCCGTTGAAGTCGAGAGCTGCATTCCCATTTCGGTGAGCAGGCTATCCAGAACAAGATTTTGGCCTCAAGTTCAGGGTTGCCGGTTATTCTCCCAACACCCAACACCGCGTAAGCGATGAGTAGAATTGTCTCCGTGCTCACTCCAGTCTCGCAATGGCCCAGTTGGGCGCAGATGCTCGTGTTTGGTCCCCACGCGGCCCTGATGGGATTTCTGCTGTGGTACTGGTGGCCAAAAACCAACAAGGATTGGCGGAGATTTGGAATCGCCTTCGCCTACCTGGTCGTCTTCTACCTGGTGATCAACTACGTGTTCGGCTTTTGACGGCATCTCCGTTTCTCACCGGAATTGGGTTGGGTCCGGTTTGACTGGACCTCTAGCAAGCAAGCGGTTTGCAGATGCCTCACGATTTGGTTGGCACGTAGTAAGGAAGAGACACTCGACGCATGTGGGGTCCGAGTATTCCCTCGCGAAGTGCAAGTTCCAGTTCTCGCTCAAAGCCCGCCACTAGCTTTGTAAGGTTCTCGTAATCACTCTGCGTAGTTGCGCGAAATGGGCTACGCCGAACTGAAAACCATCCCCAAGTAAACCACGCCCACAATTTAGGCGATGCGTACATCTCGAAGTGCTCGGAAAGCCCCCTCGCCAAGAATCCCGGAACGGGAGGAAGCCTCTCGTGATTCATGATCTCTTTGGGCGGTTCCACACGCGCATTAATCCTAAAGGCATTGCGATCATGAGTCGCGAATTGAATTGAAACGCGATCCACACGCGATTCTCGGGCGCGGACCAATTCACCTAACGGAAAAGCCCGCACATATCGCCGATCGACGGGGGCAGCAATTGTTTCAGACGGTGCGAGCTTAAATCCCTGTTGAACCAACGACGGCAACAAATGCCGTTGAAGGCCCTCGATGAGCCATCTTCGCGCTTTCGCGTTTTCAGGATGCATAGCGATTCAACGACCGTCATTCGAGCGGCCTGGCTCCAGTCTATGCGAAGAGTTTTGCTGTTCTGGGCGAGTGGTCGCCGACACAGAAACTGGCAAGAATTTGGTCTCAATGTTAGCATCGCCGGTGACTCGCCAGGAATGCCAATTCAGGGTTGTCCCAACTTGCGTTGCGCCGTCTCAGGCCATAATTGGGGAATGGCTTCGCTCGACTCGCAAATTGATGATTTGATCCTTTCTGTTGTTCCTACATCCTGGGTGAAAATCGCCTTCGTAATTGGAAAAGTCGACATGGGATTCCGCAAAGACCTGCGCAGAGAGATTGAGCTTATCTAAACGCTGAACGTATAGAAGCCCTGATTCAGCAAGGCGTCCTCGACTCACAAGGGAATGTTAAGAAGTGGAGGTTTAGTGAGGTACGCAAGCGCGAGAACGCGCCTCTCGGTTAGTTCTGGTCGAGTAGTGGCCCACCTGAATTGTCCCACCCTGAAGTTACATTTTCGGTAACAAAGTGCGTCGCCTGTTGCTTAAGTAGTAATTTACGAGTCGGCGGCATTGCCCCGGAACTTTAACTTTGAGCCACCTTGAATCTGTACCACGTTAGAATCAACTCCGTGACCACACGCACAATCAACATATGTTTCCACTGCTCAGAAGTTGAATATGTCCGAGGACAGCGTGCCCACCTTGCTTTGCATATGCAGCTTGGATCAAGCATTCTCGCAATTCCTCTGATCGGGATTAGCGGAGCTCTACTCTGGCTTACCAGGAATCTTCACTGGCTCGGCGTTGCGTTGATCGGCATATCGCTTGCACTGGCATTCATTCTTGGGACGGTCTTCCTCCTTATCCCGCCACTGACGTTCCGCCGGGAATCAAGGCTACAGGAGGATGTCTCGTTGACGTTTTCGCCTGAGAGTGTTCATTTGAAGACGAAGGATGTTGACTCGCAATTGCAGTGGAGCACATTCTCGATGGCTTTGATTGATTCGCACTCTTATTTGCTCTACTCCGGGAAGAGTAGTTTCGCCTTGATCCCGAAGCGGGTCTTTCAGGATGCAGACCAGCAGAAGGAGTTTGAGCAGCTACTCTTGCAGCAAATCCCGAAAATCATTACCAGGAAGTTAAAGATGCGGTGAACATCTCAACTCCTGTGTAGTGGGCTACTCTTCCCTTTCTGTTTTCTTCGCTCCGCGAACGGCTGAAAACTGCAGAATTTTGAGTAGAAGACTTGGACGGTGATTCGACAGGAAGGTTCATTAGTCGAACAAGGCGGCTCGGGATTTATAGTCCCCTATCCCTGAAAAAACTCATCGTAAATCACTATTGAGTTGCGCCATGCCGCAGGAGCACCCGCACAGTGGCTGCCTGATGGAAATCGTATGCGCCCCGCAATGGAGTACAGCCGTTGCGCGTTTTCATATTCAAATCGGCGCCATGCGCTATCAGCAGTTCGGTCATCTCAACATGCCCGCGAGCGGCAGCCCAGTGCAAGGGCGTGTTGCCATCCTTGTCCCTGGGGTTTATCTCGGCCCCTTCTGCAAGCAGCAGCGTCGCTGCATTGATCCTGCCGTCGAATGCGGCCCAGTGCAGGGGAGTTCCTCCCGCATCGGTCCGCGCGTTTATCTCCGCGCCGTGTTCGATAAGAACCTTGGCAACTTCAGTCTGACCCTTATCAGCCGCCATGTGGAGAGGCGTGAACCCGCGCGGACCTCGACATTTGACCAAATCAGGTTCTCTTTCAAGAATCGATTCCAGTTCTGAGATTTGACCGCTTACTGCGTCACGCTCCAAGGCGTTGCAGGCAGCAGTTGTTCCATTCGAGGACCCTTCAACCGGGGTGGTTAAAGCTGCTTCTGAACTATCTGCAGCCGTGCTCGGAACGATCTGCCGATCGAGCCCATCGCAGTGAACGAATCCGAGTTTTTCAGAGGTGTCGGCGTTGAAAACGCTACAAAACATGCCTTCGCCCGTAGTGACTGATAGACCCACGCGGACAACCGTACCGCGCGTCAGAGTGAGGACGACATCACTCTCTTTTGTAGTCTCCGAGTAAATTGGAAGTGAATCACTGTTGACGGTACCCAGCGGGTTTTCCGTGGACGTCGTAGTGGGAGCAGAAGCGGACGACGTGCCGTGACCTGGATGGATTAACACCTCACGATTCCAGTCTTCAAACATGCCGCGCCGGAAGGCCAGATATCTCTCCCACTGACCGAGGGGAACCTCCTGCTTCTTTACAAAGATTGAACGCTCTGCAGTGAAAACCCCTTCTTTGAAGCTGTAGGTGGCGCGGTACTCCAGCCAGTCTTCGCTTATATCCATATCTTTCGGCGGAGTCATCGTCCAGCCAGGAGGCAGCCGAAGATCAGAATGGTAGACGGTCCTTCCAATAGAACCTAGAGTTGGATTGTCGTCAGGCTTCTTCTCTTTCGTTCCAGGCGCAAGTTCTCCGCCAATAGGCGGCAACGGTGGAGAAATCCAGTGCGCGGCGCGGCTTTCGTCCCACTCGTAGTACTTTTCGCGCGTGTAGTCGAAGGAGATCACGAACGGGCTACCGATCTGCTCGACATCTGAAACCTGTGGGTTCGAGGCTTCTCCGCCGTATCCCTGGGTGAGAACAATCGCCTGAACGAGATTCTTCCATTGGGATTGCGGTGCACGCCGGAAGGCGAGTCGGAAAAGCATTTCGAGATCGCCCGATGTCGTTTGGGTAATGTGCCCCTTCAGAAGGCCGCGATCGGAAAGTTGTGCCATAACATTAATGCGAATTGAGCCGGGAGAGGGCGGCTGCGCGGGCGTGTACTTAAGAGAGGCGGGGCTTGAGTTCGGTATCGCGAGCGCTTGCTTATCGCGTAGATTCGGCATCAGCGTCCCAATCGGCGCGACTTCCGCGGTTGAGTCAATCCACGTAAACGAATTGTCCTTTGCCACTAACGTGATGACATGATTGAACTGGGCAGGTGAAGGGACGGTCGGGTCCAGATCACGCTGGCTCGAAATCAGCACCGGCCAGGCATCGATGCCAACGGCCTTAAGCAACGCCGCGAGCAGCGTGTGCTTATCCTTGCAGTCGCCATATTCGTTGGCGAGCACATCGTCGGCCGCATGCGGCTGATAGCGACCAATACCAAAATCAAGCCCGACGTAGTGAATATGCAGTGCAACGTCTTTCGCAATGGCGCGAACCTTATCGTCGTCGGTGGTGAGGCCGCGAGTGAGAGCGTCAGCGTGAGCCTGGATGGCAGGAGTAATGGCAAGCGAGTTGTTTTGCAGAGATTGGTACCACGCACCAACCTGCTCCCAACTGGTGAAGGTTGTAACCTGCACCGACGGCTTCCAATGCTTCTTCGGTACTGCCTTCGGATCCGGATGCGTAAGGTTCGAGCTGACCCAGTGATACATTTTCCGGCCTGATGCAGCGGCAATTGTGGGTTGCACATCAGAACTCACCACGGTCACAGTCATGTCAGCGGGCACATCGAGGTCAAGCTGCTCGTCGAGTACGACAACGTTCTTCTCAAACGAGTATTCGAGCCAGAACTGGCCGGGCACCTCCGGCTTGAGAGTCCGCAGGGTGACCTGGTACTCGAGCGTGTCACCAACGCCGAGACCACGTACCGCGACATGCTTCTGGTGGATGTCCGAGTACAGTGGCGCTTCGCGGCTCACATCCGCGGGCATGTCTTGCACGTTGTATTCAGGCGTTACAACGACTGAACCGTCTGGTTTCCGGACACGCACATATGCGATGTCCACCTGCTGATTGGAGGCGGAGAAGGTAATCGGGAGAACGGCCATCGCCTTCACCCCAGCGTCAGCGAGAATCCGGATGCGGGCGGTTGTTTCCCGAGTACCGGTCCCATCGGCTCCTATATGAATACGCGTACGGTATTGATCAAAGACGAGTGCTTCTTTCGATAAGTCGGCAGGGTTTACAACAACTTTGTCTGAAGACGTTCCGGCAGGTGGATTCGACGGTTTGTTTTGACTGATTACAGCCGAAACGCCCACGACGAACCAGAGCACCGCGGCAGACCCGCGGCGCACAAGATTGAAACTGCGCATAGTAGAAGTGATTAGGCGCATGGGGAAAAAGTGGTTCGGGTTACAGGAACGATAGCAGAGTTGTTCTCCCCGCAGGATGACACCAAGGTTTCATAGTATGTAAACAGTAACGGCCATTCCCAACCGTTCCTCGTCTCTCCCGCCAATGTCATAGCCCCGCTCAATGACATGGTTCGATCTGGATCAGAGTGGGTAATTGCCAATTGGAGAGTATGGTGATCTGGCGCACGTTGGTTCCGGTTTGACGGTTATACGACCGGAATGATCGCTTTCCTAATTCTGAACCCGGAGTGCACGCCAATTGGATTTCCTGCCAACAATCATCGATCGAGATGCGATTGGTTTAGAGCATCCTCGAGTACGCGATAATGGTCGGCGTAAAACAGGATGGCGTAATTGCGAATCCATGTTGCCAACGGGCCGCCGAGGCCGAGTGACATTAGCAGGCCGAAACCGATGGCCAGCAATTCGACCAAAACATCAATTGCAATGCGGCAAAATGCTAGTGCTCCAGTCGCGTCTTCCAGCATTGAGTTGAACGCTACAGCGAACATTTCGAGAGATCCAAAAACCATCCGACCTAAAATCCAAGCAGCCAGTGCAAAAATGATCCCAATAATAAGTGGAAGCCCCAGACGCAATATGAAATACGAGAAGAAGGTCTCGCCATTTTTGCGAATTCGAGCCTTCACAGAAGCCCATGCCTGCCTAAAAGTGAGCTCCTCGAGTGCCATTGGCGGAAGAATGAAATCAACCATCACAATGTGAGCTATAGCGGCTCCGAGGTAAACGAGAAAGGCAAATCCCATACATGGTAGGAAGGTCATGAGGAAGACTCCAGGATCCAGTTTCCCCTCGGGCGTTCGCAGTTTGAAGACGCTTATCGCGACTGAGATGAATCCTCCCAGCACGAGCATGGTCAAACCGACCACGGTCAGCCAGAACAGGAGGGCAGCCCGAAACAAGCGCATGGCCGGAACTCGATAAAGATCCCAGATGGGACCAATTTGCTTAGTCTCATGCGCAACGCAGTGGAAAAATACAAAGCGAAGATGAACAAAGACGTAGAAAACAATAAAGGAGAGCAAAATTATCAGCACGGCTTCCAGAATTGAGAAGAAGATTGTCTCCGGAGACAGCAGTGTGGTGAAGTCAAATTTAGAGATGTTGAACGAGAACAGATCCGGAATCCAAAACCTGGCATTGACCATGACTCCTTCGCTAATTACGGCTATTGCAGCCAGCTTCAGGAACGTCCGACAACTAAATGGGCGGAAACAGTAGCGGAACGTGCGCAGCATGGCGGGCCAGACTGCTTGTGAAGCAGATAGCGATGGCATAGGAATTTCGAATTTCGCGGTCCAGTTTACGATAGCACCCAGTCAAAATGGTTGGGCGACATTGTCAGACTTAACTCACCGCGCAACGCAAAGAGACGGATTGAGATAAACTTTTGGAGGTTTCAGCCAGACGAATTCAGCTCGTCCGAAACACTCCTTGATCAATAAACTTGTCCTCTCAAATCTCGCCCATCGCCCCGTGCGCACAGTCTTGAGCGTGCTCGCAATCGCGGTTGAAGTTTCTATGATCCTTACCCTCGTTGGCGTCAGTTATGGGACGCTGGACGGGACAGCACGACGCGCCCGCGGTGTGGGAGCCGACATCATGATTCGTCCTCCTGGATCGGCAGTTCTTGGATTAAGCACTGCGCCGATGTCGGATGATCTTGTGGATTTTGTCGCCAAGCAGCCAAACGTGGCACTGGCTACTGGAACCGCGATTCAGCCTTTGTCAGGCTTCGACTCGATTACCGGACTTGATCTCGACCAATTCTCGAAGATGAGCGGCGGATTCCACTTTATAGAAGGAGGCCCTTTCGCGAGCGATCAGGACATGCTTATCGACGAATACTACGCCAAGGAGAAGCGGCTGCACGTAGGCGACAAGGTCCAGCTGATTAATCATGAGTGGCGAGTGGCAGGCATCTTTGAATCGGGCAAACTGGCCCGCATCTGTGTGCGTATTACCGTCCTTCAACAGTTGATGGGAAATGAACATCATCTGAGTCAGATTTACGTCAAGGTCGACAGCCCCGATCACATTCAGAAGGTACTAAGCGGATTGCGGGCAAAAATGCCAGCTTACCCCATTTATACGGTTGAAGAGTTCACATCTCTCTTGTCGATCAATAGCGTCGGGCTGCTGAGGAACTTTATCGGCGTCGTAATAGGTGTAGCAGTAATCGTCGGTTTCATCGTTGTGTTCATGGCAATGTATACCGCAGTGCTGGAGCGGACACGGGAGATCGGCATTTTGAAAGCTGTTGGAGCTTCGTCCGGCTTCATCCTAAATCTGCTCTTCAGGGAGACACTACTGCTCTCGATTCTGGGAACGTTTGCTGGCATCTTGCTCACCTACGTGACCCAGTGGCTGATGCAGCATGCCGTTCCGGCCAGCTTGACCCAGGAGACGGTGTACGCATGGTGGCCGATCGCGGGCGGCATTGCAATTCTGGGTGCTTTGCTTGGCGTGGTGGTTCCAGGCATTAAAGCGGTGCGGCAAGATGCTACAGAGGCGCTCTCGTATGAATGAGACGCCAATGATTCAAGTCCTAAATCTGTATAAGACCTATCGCGCAGGCGATGTCGATGTGCATGCTTTGCAGGGTGCAAACCTCGAAGTTTCTAAAGGTGAGTTCGTATCCGTTATTGGTGCATCTGGATCTGGAAAATCGACACTATTCAACATTCTTGGGGCTCTGACCCCGCCCACATCCGGCATCGTCCGCATCAACGGGAATAATCTCAACGACCTTTCAAACGCCAGCCGCACCAAACTCCGAAAAGATACGGTGGGCTTCGTATTTCAGAAATACAATCTTCTACCAACCCTGACTGCAGAGGACAACATCCGCATCGTGCAATTCATAGCAAACGGAAACACGCAGTTCTCTTCAGAGTTCCAAGAAATATTGAATATCCTTGGCATTGCTGATCGAATGAAGCACAAGCCGCGTGCGCTATCCGGTGGTCAGCAGCAGCGCGTTGCAATTGCACGAGCACTCGTTAACCACCCTGCCATCCTTCTCGCGGATGAACCGACCGGAAATCTGGACAGCCAGAACTCGACGGCGGTACTGAAACTCCTGGCCGATCTAAATCAGCGACTCGGCCAGACCATCCTCATGATTACCCACGATCAAGAGGCGGCTTCCTACGCCGGCCGTTCTATTCACATGCGGGACGGTCAAATCTACTGATGAGACGCTTCAGACAATGAGCAGCGAAGGCGGCGTTTCGGTCGGGTCGTGGTGGATCCGGAACTAACCCTTGTTTTTTGCCGTTTTGTGGTTACTTAGCATGGGCGGTGATAGGACAGGAACCCTAATTCTGGCTTAGCGATTGACTCGACGATTTAGCAAGATGTTAAATTCACGCTTGTGTGTGCGCACTGTAGGGAACAGCGCGCTTAGAGTCATTTGCGGTCCGAAGGTTGTTGTATTTCTTCTTCTGCGGTCGATCGATTTCGGGACTTCTAAATGCATGGCGATACGCGAGTGGTGGAGTTCCAACGATTGTGCCAAAGTGTTCCCGCAGCACCGATGCGGATCGGAAACCTGTCCTCTCCGCCACTTGCTCAATCGGGAGCGCCGTGGTTTCCAGCAATTGCTGGGCGCGTCTTATTCGTGCCTTGGCAATCCATTGTGCGGGTGATAGGCCGACCTGATCACGGAAACGCCTGCTCAGTGTTCGCATACTCATTGCGGCATGGCGCGAAACCTGAGAAAGCGAGAGCGGTTCTTCCAGATTTTGCTCGATCCACTCCAGCAGCGGCCCCATGGATTCGGCCTCTTCAGGATCTTCATGCGTAATGAACTGAGCCTGCCCACCAGAACGCTCCAAGGGCATGACCGCAGCACGAGCCGTAGTAGCCGCGATCTTCGAACCTAGATCGCATCGAACCATGTGCAGGCACAGGTCCAAACCCGCAGCCGCGCCAGCCGAGGTGAGGACCTGGCCGTTGTCGACATAGAGCACTTCGGGATCAACTTCGATTGCAGGATAGCGGCGTGCAAGCTCTCGGGCGGCCCGCCAGTGCGTGGTTGCGCGGAGACCGTCGAGCACACCGGCCGCAGCCAGCACAAAGGCTCCCGTGCAGACGGATGCAATGCGGACGCCGCGCTTGCGCGCAGCCCTGAGCGAGCGAATGACTTCAGGCGGAATGGGCCGCTCGAGATTATCAATCCCTGGAATCACGAGGGTGTCCGCATGCCTCATCTTAGAAAGCCGCCATGGTACCTTGAGCGACAAATGCTCCGTTATCACTTCTGAATCCGGACTACAGACGCTCACTTCGTAGCATGGTTGCGCACTGGCGTCGAGGGCGCGCTGAAAAATCTCAACGGGCGTGGCGAGATCACCCAACACCACGCCGTCGAAGGCGAGAACGGCTACTCGGTGCGGGGACCTGCACTGCTTTCGATTTGGCTTGATTCCTGCGAACATTGTCTTTCTCGCCACTCGTCAGATTATCGCTCATTCCCTACGGTTGCTTCAA
>Ga0210385_10002481_pt1 | contig 11148 bp, 9 predicted proteins | sample IncBWH26OmetaG_FD_160107 | JGI IMG/M metagenome (GOLD analysis project Ga0210385, IMG submission 160107) | Forest soil microbial communities from Barre Woods Harvard Forest LTER site, Petersham, Massachusetts, United States - Inc-BW-H-26-O ... | reverse complement strand
AGGCAACGCTGGAGTCCGGTGTCACCTCGGTGCGCGATTGCGGTGCGGCGAATGGCATCGCACTGGACCTGGCCAGGGCCGTCGACGACGGGCTCGTTCCCGGTCCGCGGATCCGTGCCGCGGGGCGCGTGATCACCATGACTGGAGGCCACGGCCATTTCATCGGCCGGGAGGCGGACGGCCCAGCCGGGGTGCGGCAGGCCACCCGCGCGGAGATCAAGGCGGGCGCTCACTTCATCAAGGCCATGGCGACCGGCGGGGTACTCACGCCGGGCGTGGTGCCCACCCAGACGGCACTGCAGCCCGATGAGCTTGAGCAAGTAGCCAGGGAGGCTCACAACGCGGGCCGCCGCGCTGCCTGTCACGCGATCGGCAACGAGGGCATCAAGAACGCGATCCGGGCAGGCATCGACTCCATCGAGCACGGCTTCTACCTCGACGATGAGGCGCTTGAACTGGCCCTGGATCGCGGGACGGTGCTGGTGCCCACGCTCATCGCGGTGAACCAGATCGTGAACAACGGCAAGACGGGGGCGATGCCCGCCTGGGTGGTGGAGAAGGCAGAGAGCGAATCCGGCCACCACAGGGAGAGCTTCGCCGCCGCTGTCCGTTCCGGCATGAAGGTCGCGGCGGGGACTGACGCGGGCACTCCGTTCAACCCGCACACTTATCTGCCCCAGGAGCTTGCGCTCATGGTCGATTACGGCATGCGGCCCATGGAGGCGATCGTCGCCGCGACCCGCAATGCCGCCGAGAACCTTGACCTGGCGCCCGACGTGGGGACGCTCGAGGTCGGCAGGCTCGCGGACATCGTGGTGGTTGACGGCGACCCCAGCAGCGACATCACCGCCGCCGGGAGGGTCCGGTTCGTCATGAAGGACGGCGTGCTGGCCCGCGATGATCTCAGTGTCCCGGCGGCCGGCTGACCTGCCGTGAACACGAGTCTGACGAGGCCGCCGTGACCACGACGCCGCGCTGAATCCGGTCCGCACGATCGGGGCCCAGGTCAGCGAGCCGCTTCGGCTGCACCTCGGCGGTACCGCCGTCCCATGTGGCTCTAGCCGGAGTGATCGATATCTGCGGGCGGCAGGTCCTTCACCTGCTGCTTGGTGATGTTAAGCCGGATTCCGTCCTGGACTCCGGTCACCGCACTGATCGGGATGGCGACTTCCTTGCGCCCCCAAAGATGCCCTTCCTGAAGGAGCACGTGGGTTACCCGGTCATCGCCGGCGTCGGCGAGGAAACCCCGCACCCGTCCGATCTCACCGTCGACGGCATGGACACGATCACCGGGCCGCACCTGTATCTCACCTTGCGGAACGACGTCTCGGATGACCACTCTCCGGTGTACCGGCTGGGGGCCGACGTCGATGAGATCGCCAGGGCCGGCAGGTGCGTATGCCTCGCCACCTTCGTGTACCAGGGCGTCGCCGAGGAGGCCACCGCTGTCGGTGCCTTCCACCACGTCGCTTTCCTCGGCGCGGTCCAGCTTGTCGAATTCCGCGCGTGTGCAGCGCAGCCTGATTTCGCCGCCCGTAGTGTCGACCAGGTCTGCGGGAACGAGCCTCCCGGCCTCGCGGTGGTGCCCCGGCTGGATGACCACGTGGGTGACCGTGTCAGAGGCTGGGTCGATGACTACACGCCGCACTTCGCCGCACACTCCGTCCGAGCAGCTCGCCGTAGCCCCGATCGCGAACTGTGTCTCCTTTGCCACTGTCGCCCGCCCTTTCCGGTGATGGTCGGATACCTACTCTCCTCCGTCATCCTCGCAGGAGCCAGTCCGGTAGGGCGGGACGGATCGCGGACGCTGCGTCCCGAAGGCAACGTGCGATGCCGCGTTGAGCCCGCCGCGGTCCGGCTTCAACTGGCACCTGCCTGGGAACCCTGTCGTTGTCCGCCAATGCCAGGGAGGAGCCACCATGACAGAACCTCAGCCCCGCAGCGACTTCGCCAGCTTCCCCGCACCGGCCGAGGGCATTCTGGTGGCGATGTTCATCACCGTCCGCGAGGTTGCGCGATCGCGGGACTTCTACTCCCGGGTCCTGGGCGGCACCGTCATCCTGGAGGAGAATCCCTGCACTGTCAGGCTGTCCAACTCGTGGATCATCATGAATCCCGGCGGGCCGCCCACGCCCGACAAGCCGGGCATCTCGGTGGTCGACTACCAGCCCGGCGACACCACCTCGATCTTCCTGAACTTGAGGGTCGCCGACATCCACGCCTGCTACGAGGAGTGGAAGTCAAAGGGGGCAGAGTTCGTGACGCCGCCCATCGACCGCGGAGCAGAGATCCGCTGCTACCTGCGGGACCCTGACGGATACCTCATCGAGATCGGCCAGTCCACCGGCCTGCTGCATGGCCATCTCGCCGCAAAGCGCCCAGAGGACCTGCCTGGCTGAGCTCACCGCTCTGCCTGGCCGCGGACGGCGACATCCCGTACCGTGCCCGGAAAGTTGGGGCAGAGGCTCCCTTATCGAGCCAAGCCAAATGCGCCGCAATTACATTGCCGCACTTCAAGCAGCCGACACGGATCGAGACGTTAGGGCCCTGATCGCGTTCGCCCGCAGCTAGCCGTGTGCTGGGTCGATGTCCGCGGACGGCAAATCTTTCACCTGGCGTTTGCTAAGGCTGAGACGGATAAGAAGGGTCCCGATCTTAGTCACAGCGCCGATTGGGACAGCCACTTCCTTGCGGCCCAACGCGTGTCCCTCTTGGAGGAGCACGTGGGTCACATAGTGACCGCCAGGCTCCACGACCAGCCCCTGGACCTGTCCTATCTCGCCGTCGGTCGCACAGACGGCCAATTCGCGGCGTATCGCCACCTCGCCGAACGGGACGGAGTCGACGGTGACTTCCTGGGGGGCTTTCGATTGGCCAGGGCCACGGTCACGCCAGACCCCGGTGTTACCGGCCGCCCCGAAGACTCCGAAGGACACGGGGATCATGCCACGGGGCGAGCCTTGGCCGGAGGCTTGGTGCCCGGTTGGGTCGAGGTCCGGCACGACCTCGGTCTCTCCGGCGGGCGGGAGCGCCTGGAACTCGGCTAGGGTGCAGCGAAGCCGGATCTGACCCGTCGTCGCGTCCACAAGATCAACAGGGACTAGCCTTCCTGGGTCATTCCGGTGCTTCTGGTCGACTACGAGCTGAGTGACCTCTCGGGCGACCGGGTTGACGATTATGCGGCTCACGTGGCCGCAGGCTCCATCGCTGCAACTGGCGTCGGCCCCGATCCGGAACGGCATCTTCCGCGCCATAGCAACCCTCCTTGTTTCTTGGACCTTAACAAGCCCCAGCGCGCAGCACCGACGGCAAAACCGGCGTCACGGGGCGCACCGGAGCTTCGGCCAGGGCCGCCTCAGCGGCCTGCTGGCCTATCTGCTCGACTGTCCGGGGTCACCGCTACCTTGAAGCCCATGGCACCCACCAGCGACTCGGCGTCCGCCTCTCCCGATGAACCGGCAGAGGCGCAGTTCGGACCACACCGGTTTTACGCTGGCGAGGGCGGCGGCAGCGAGCAGTACCGGGGAGCCAGGTTCGACGTCGCAGACCTGCGTGGCACCCGGTTCACGGACTGCGACATGACCGGCGTCACGATCCGGGACTGCTGGCTGGTAAATGTGAGCATCTCCGGTTACCTGAGCAATGTCACGGTCAACGGCGTCGACGTGACCGATTTCGTCAACGCTGAGCTGGACCAGCGGCACCCCGAGCGCGTGCAGTTCCGCGAGGGCCAGACGGCCGATGACGTCCGCGCGCTCTGGGACACGATCGAGCGGCTGTGGGCGCAGGCAACCGAGCGAGCCGGTCAGCTGCCTGCTGCGGCGCTGGACCAGCAGGTCAACGAGGAATGGTCATTTGCGCAGACACTGCGCCATCTGGTTTTCATCACCGACGCGTGGGCCAGCCGGACAGTGCTGGATGAGGAAATGCCCTACCACCCGCTCGGGCTCCCGCAGAGCTGGTATCCGGCCGCGGACGCGGCCGCGCTTGGCATCGATCTGTCGGCGCAGCCCAGCTACGCCGACATCCTGGCCGCCCGCGCCGACCGGATGGCTGTGATGCGGCGCACAGTGGCGGGCCTGACCGACGCCGACCTGGCACGGCCCTGCCAGCGCTCGCCTGCTCCCGGTTACCCGGAGCAGGAGCGCCCCGTGATCGACTGCATCGCCGTGGTGATGGATGAGGAGGTGGAGCACTACCGGTTCGCCGTCCGCGACCTGGCCGCGCTGGAAGCCAGCTAGACGAACGTGTGGCCTTCCGCGGCTGGCGTTCCCGAGCCGGGTGACGCCAGCCGGCTTGCCAGGTCCCTGCGGGACCGGATCCCGATCTTGTCGAAGATATGCCCGAGGTGGAATTCGACGGCTTTGACGCTGACATACAGGTCGGCGGCCACCTCCCGGTTCGACCGGCCGGTGCAGACCAGGCGGGCCACGGCCAGTTCCGAGGCGGTCAGGTTCCAGGCTGGCCGCTGTTCGGGCCTTATCTCTGCTCCGCAGAGTGCAAGCTCTTGCTCGCACGCCGCCACATGCGGCCGGGCGCCGAGGGCCGCCATATGGTCGCGCGCCTGCCGCAGCCGGCGGACCGCACGCTGCCGATCACCGGTGCGCCGCAGTCGGCGGCCGTCATCTCGTTCCAGCAGGGCACGCTGGAACGGCAGCGGCATGTCCCGGGCCAGCTCCCACGCGGCGGTGAAGTAGCTTCCGGCTCGCTCGAGGTCGCCCTGGAGAACGGCCAGGTCACCGTGCAGGCGGTTCGCCGTCATGCTGGCCGAGGCTCGGCCGCAGGCCGGGATAGCGGCGTCGAGTTCTGCCAGGGCCGCCTCGGCGTCTTCTTGGCGGCCCAGGCCGATCAGGGCCTCGGCCTCCAGCGGGCGCCAGTCGGCCACGCCCGCGACCTCGGCCAGGCCGAGCTCCCTGGCAGGTTCCGTGGCCGCGAGCACTGCTCCCAGGTCACCCCGGGCTAGCGCCAGCTCGGCGCCGGCCATCGCCGCGATGGTAACCCCGGTTCCGGTCCCGAAGGCATGGGCCGCGGCCCGGGATGCCTCGACGTGGGCGCTGGCCCGCTGCCATTCTCCGCGCGCGGCGGGAACCAGGGCGGCGTAGCCGTGCATGAAGGCGGAGTCCCAGGTCCGGTCCGAATCACGGGCCAGCGAGACAGCCAGTTCGCAGTGCATGAGCGCGTCGTCCCAGGCGCCGAGGCGGTACTCAGCGTCGCTGAGATAGACCAGGCAGTGGCCGGGGTGGTGCGAGCTCACGCCGGCCCGCAGCCGGTCCACGCCTACCGACAGGTCGCTCATGGCGCCGGCCATGTCATCGGTGAACAGCCGGCACATCCCCCGCATGACCAGCCCGTCAGTAAGCTCCAGCGGCACCTCGGCGGCGGCCGGGGCCAGGCCGTCCAGCCGGGCCAGGCCCTCCGGGCCGCGCCCGGCCAGGGTCAGGCTCAGCGCAACCATCATCTCGGCCTGCAGGAGCGCAGCCGGATGCCCGGCGCTGGCGGTGACGGCCCGCTCGCCCCAGGCCAGCGCTTCCCCGACCCGGCGCAACGTGCACAGATAGGCGGCCAGCGAGGTGGCCGCGGCCGCTCCCACCAGCGGTTCGGTGTCCGGGTCGTGGGCCTGCCAGGCTTCCAGCAGATGAGCCTCCACGACCGCCCCCCGTCCGCACAGCAGATCCAGACGGCCGCGCAAGCCGCTGCGCCGGGCGCTCGGGCCGAGCCGGGCGACCTGCGGCCACAGAGCCACGGCCCCGGCGACGTCGGCGCTGTCCACTAGCGTCGCCATAGCGTCGAGCAGCCGGCGTTCTTGCTCGGCGCGGGCCGTGCTTGCCGCCGACGCCTGCGCCAGCCACGCGGCGGCCTGCGCGGTCGTGCCCGCCGCCATTGCCTGCCGGGCCGCTTCCTCCAGGTCACCGGCCAGGGTGTCGTCCGGCCCGATGGTGGCGGCCACCCGGTGGTGCAGGCCGGCGGGCGCGGGCACCAGGGTGGCCGCGACCTGGTGCAGCTGGTGGCGCCGGGCAGATCCGAGGTCATCGCGGACGGCAGCGTGGATGAGCGGATGGGCGAAGGCGATAAATGATTCCGGGCCAGGCCGGTCTTCTGCCAGCAAGCCCGCCGCGTCTGCTTCGTCTAGGGCGGCGAGCGGGTCGGCCACACCGGCCAGGGCGGCCGCGGTCGCCAGTGGGCAGCTCCGGCCGAGGACGGCAGCCGCGGCGACCAGCCCCTGAGCTGGCTCGGAAAGCGCTCGCAGCCGGGCTACGACCACCGTGGCCAGCTCCCGGGGCGCGGGAAGATCATCATCGGCCCGCGCCAGCCCGTCGGTGCCCAGTTCTTCGAGCAGGGCCCGGCAATGCAGCGCGTTGCCGCCGGTGTGATCCAGCAGCTGCGCGACAGCCCGGCCGGAAAGTTCACCGACGCCAAGTGCCTGCGCCATGGCCACCAGATCCTGGCCGCTCAGGCCGTTAAGCGGCAGCCGGGTGACCCGGTCATCGCCGGCGGCGAACCGGCTCCACCCTTCGCCCAGGCGGCTCAGCTCACCAGGCCTGGCCGACACCAGCCCCAGTACCCGGTCGGCTCGCATGCGCCGCAAAGCGAACAGCAGCGCCCGGGCCGACGGTTCATCGGACCAGTGCAGGTCGTCGACCACAACAACGACGACCTTGTCGCTGGCCTGCAGGTCGCCCAGGGCCGTCACAACGTGGGCGCCGACGGCCATCGCGTCGGCATCCATCCACCGTGCTGCCCCGGCGGGGGAAGCGCCGGCCGCAGTCACCGCACCGGCGGCAGACAGGAGCTGGTCGATGAGCCCCCAGGCCAGCAGCATTTCCGCTTGATCACCGCTGGCCCGCAGCACGCACGTCTCCGGATGCGTTGCCGTGAAGCGCGACAGCAGGCTGGATTTGCCGATCCCCGCCTCGCCCTCCACCAGGACGAACCGGGGTTGCCCAGCCTGTACCGCCTGCATTTCGGCGTCGAGGATCGCCAGCTCTCCTGCACGGCCGACGAAATTGTCCACTCCCGCCAGTGTGGGCACCTGCGCACCCCGGGCGCAACTTCCGCGCTGGCGGCAGGCCTGATCTAACCGGACGGCGGCTCGGTAGGGGCGCCGGCTGAAGACACCGATTCCCGCCAGGCCGCGACCTGGCAGGCATCGGCTACGGGGTGTTCAGCTGCCGGGTATCGCGCCTGCGCGTTGCAGGGTCTGGTAGACGGTGCTGACCAGGTCGGGCAGATCGTCGTTGGTGATGGTGCTGCTGTTGGCGGCGACGGCGATGAGCATGCCGGTGCGGGGGAAGTACAGGTGGATGACCCGGGCGCCGAACGCCTGGCCTTCGTAGGTCCAGAAGATGCCCGTCTGCTGGGAGAACTGCTGCTCGACGCCGAGCCCGTAGCCGCGCGGGTCGGCGGCGGTGGCGCGGCGGATGGGCTTGCCCGTGGCTATGGACACCAGGGATTCGAGCTGGTGCTGCTGGCGGGCCGGCAGGAGCTGCCCGGTGTAGAGGGCGCGGTCCCAGGTGGTCATGTCGGCCAGCGAGCTGACGATGCCCCCGGCGGCCTGGGCCCAGGTCAGGGCGAGCGGCGGCATGGCCTTGCCGATCAGCGAGGGCGGGGCGCCGGCGATATTGAAGTACCCGGCCGGCATCCGGCCCGCATCGGAGACGGGGCAGGTGTAGGGCGCCAGGCAGGTGGTGGCCAGCCGCAGCGGGCCGGTGATGCGGCGGGTCAACTGGCTGGCGTAGGAGTCACCGGTGACCTTCTCGATGATCATCTGGGCGAGGAGGTAATCGGTGTTGGAGTAGGCGTAACCCTTCGGGCCGAGCGGAAGGCCGGCGGCGTAGGAGACCAGCTGGGCGGCGGTGACGCGGGTGCGCTGGTCGGCGGCGAACGCGGCGATGAAGGCGGGCTGGTAAATGTAGTCGGGGATGCGGCTGGTCATGTCGAGCAGCTGGCGGATGGTGATGTGGCGCCAGGCCGGGTACTGCGGCAGCCACCGGCCGATCTGGTCACTGATGGACAGCTTGCCCTCGGCTTCGAGCTGGAGCAGGATCACCGCGGTGAACGCCTTGGTGTTGCTGCCGATCTCCCACAGCGCCCGGGGAGACACCGGCGGCCCGCCGTTGTAGCGGATGGTGCCGGCGGCCAGGGCGATGGCCGGCCGGGAGCCGGGGAAAGTGACCCGCAGCGACACCGCGGAGATGTGCTCGGCCGTGCGCCGGGCCGTCAGGTAGCGGCTGAGGTCGCCGCGCAGCGCCGTCCGCAGCGCGGCACCACTCTGGCGGGCGGGACCGGCCGAGGCGCTGGCGGGGGCGGCCAAGGCCATCCCGGCCGTTGCGAGCAGGGCGCAGGCCGCTGCGGCCGCGGCCAGCTTGTTCCGGGCTTTCCTGCGCAACCCGGGGCGGTTTCCGGTTCTCATGTCAGATCCCTGAGTTCGTGCGCCGCGACGTGGCCGCGGAGTCGGGCGCCGCCGTCGATGGCGCAGGCACGGTGTCGTGGGGCGGGGCAGCGGGTCGGGCGGCGGAGCGCCAGATCCAGACCGCGAGCAAGATCATCGCCACGGCGAACGGCAGCATGAACAGCACGACTATCGGGCCGTAGGACCCCATCGTCTCGGCGAGCTCCAGCCCGACGGTGAACAAGACCGCCAGCCAGCGCGGCACGGCGCGGCTGCGCCACAGCGCGATCCCCATCAACACTGGCGCGGCGTATTCGCCGACGAAATAGGCATACTCCGCCACGTGGGCCGGAACCGAGCCGAAGCTGGTCACCAGGAACCGGGCAGCCGCCGTCTGGGTCATGTGCGCCGACGCCGCCGCCGCGAGGTTGACCCCGACCAGCACGTTGAACAGGGCCCCGGCGAACGCGCCCACGGCTCCCAGCATCGCCGCCACGGTGGCGATCACCCAGCCCCGGCCGGTGACCAGCAACGCGATCGCGGCGTACGACACGGCCAGCCCGCCCAGTGCCAGCAGCGACAGCGACCCCGCCAGGTACAGCTGGGAGGAATGGGCCGCTGCGATCGGCAGCAGCTTCAACGCGACGGCCGTACTGGTGACCACCTCGTCGGTGCCCTTGGGGTCCAGCGCCTCGCAGCTGATGTAGAGCACCGCCGTGACCGGCAGGAAGACGGCCAGTATCCGCTGGCGAGCCCGGACTGCCTTGCCTGCAGGATGCTCCGATCGGCTGAGATGGCCGCCCCGCGCACCCGCGTCGGATCGCGGGTCGGAAGCCGACGGCGCATAGGCGAGGGGGTTCCTGTCGTGCATATCGGTCTCCTGGTCTTATTGGCGGCCGACCTCCGGCTGCCGTGTCTCAACCCTGGCCGGGCCGTGCGGCGGTGTCGCTAGGGAAGACCCTGGGGTTCGGCCCTAGACTTCGCGCCCCGCGGCGGGAGGCCGTAGAAACCCGCACGTCAGCGGCGCCAGGGCAAAGCTAGGGATCGACCCTAGGAACGTCCCTAGCGACTGCGCCGCCCCGCCGCGTCACCATCGAGACATGACCACTCCTGCAGACAGCGATATGACGACCACCATGCGAGTCACGGCAACGAACAGGGTCCCGATGGACTCAATGAGGAAGACCGCGCTAGTCGCCGGCGTCTTCTACCTGATCACCTTCATCTCCATCCCAACCCTCGCTCTCTACGGCCCAGTGAAAAACCACCGGGATTGGATCCTCAGCTCCGGCTCCCACACAGGCGTGCTGGTGGGCGGCTTCCTCGAGGTGGTCGTCGCCCTCGCCGGCATCGGCACCGCCGTCACGCTGTATCCGGTGGTCAAACGGGAGAACGACGGTATGGCGCTTGGTTTCGTCGCCGCTCGGGTCCTGGAAGCCGGCATGATCTTCACCGGCGTCGTCAGCCTGCTGTCGCTCGTGAGCTTGCGGCAGGACCTCGGCGGAGCGGCCGGGGCAAAGGCCTCGCTGGTCACCACCGCCGCCTCGCACGTCGCGGTCTACAACTGGGCGTTTCTGCTCGGGCAGAGCCTCATGCCGGCCGTCAACGCGCTGCTGCTGGGCACCCTGCTGTACCGGTCCCGGCTCGTGCCCCGCGTCATTCCTGTGATCGGGCTCATCGGAGCCCCCCTGCTCATCTGCACCGTCATCGCAACGCTGTTCGGCGGGTTCAAGCTGGGCTCCCCCATGCCGGCTGCACTCCTGGTGGCTGCCTGGGAGCTGTCGCTCGGTCTCTGGCTGGTTGTCAAGGGTTTTAAGCCCGCCTCCCTCACGACCGGAATCGCCGCAACCGACAGGGCATCCGCCTCGTCGGCGGCCAGCTACCCCCCGGTCACCGAGGGGATCCCCCGATGAATGGTCGAAACGCGACCGGGATTCCGACAGAGCAAAGGCCGCCGGCGCCCGCGAAAGTTCCGGCATAAGCGAGGGAGGACGCACGGCATGCGAGTGATGTTGATGATCAAGGGCGATCCCCAACCAGGCGCGGTGCCCAGCGACGAGCTGCTCACCGCGATGGGCAGGTACAACGACGATCTCAAGCGGGCCGGAGTGCTCGTCGACCTCGCGGGGCTGCTCCCGAGCGCTGAGGGACGGCGTGTCAAGTTCTCCGGGGGGAGCCGCGCTGTCATCAATGGGCCGTTTGGCGAGTCGAAGAAGCTGACCGCGGGCTACTGGATTCTCCGGGTGAACTCGATGGAGGAGGCGGTGGAATGGGCCGCACGTGCCCCGTTCGAGGCGCTTTCCCGGATCTACCCTGGCGAGTACGGCGCGGAGGGCGAGATCGAGATCCGTCAGGTATTCGAGCCGTAGGGTCCTGACGTATCGAACTAGCGGGGACACGGCCCCCGGACGTACCTGAGCACGAGGCTAGCAAGATCCGTAGACGTATGCGGCGCCACGATACGCAGGTGGCACAACGGCGGCGGGAAGAGGGGAGCTGATGGACAACGCTGGTCTGCCCAGGCATCCGTCGGGCCAACTACCGCCTCGAATGCGGGATGAGGAAAGGGCTCCGGAGAGATCTCCGAAGCCCTTCTCGGACTGGCAATTGAAAATTGACTTTCTGGTCGGGGTGGCCGGATTTGAACCGGCGGCCTCTTCGTCCCGAACGAAGCGCGCTGCCAAGCTGCGCTACACCCCGGCGACCGCCATGGAAGTCTAGCGGTCGCTGCGCGGTGGTGCGCGCTCAGCTGATCCGCG
>Ga0210385_10002480_pt1 | contig 11150 bp, 14 predicted proteins | sample IncBWH26OmetaG_FD_160107 | JGI IMG/M metagenome (GOLD analysis project Ga0210385, IMG submission 160107) | Forest soil microbial communities from Barre Woods Harvard Forest LTER site, Petersham, Massachusetts, United States - Inc-BW-H-26-O ... | reverse complement strand
CTCCTGTTCGTCGGGGATGGTCACGCGTGGGCGAGACGAGTCCCTGGCCTACGCCGCGAGGAGTCGGCATCACAGCCTCACTCCTGATCGCACGAGCACGGACAGCGGCGAGGCGTCCGGCGCCGGCCGGAGCCCTCAGCCGATCGGCTCTGCCAGCTCGACGATGATCCCCTCGGGACCGCGGATGTAGCAGAGCCGATATATGTCCTTGTAGCGCTCCACCTCGCCGACGAGCTCCGCGCCGTGGGCTCGCACGCGAGCGACAACGGCGTCGATATCGTCGACCGCGAATGCCACATGACGTATGCCCGGGACGTTCGCCGGCGCGCGCCGGTCGCCGCCCTGGCCCGACGGGGCGTGGAACTTCGTCAGCTCGAGTCGTCCGCGGCCGTCCGGTGTCTCCACCATTGCGATCTCCGCCCGGACACCTTCGAGCCCCACCACGCGGTCCACCCAACCGCCCTCGACCCGCCCCTCGCCCTGCAGCTCGAGTCCGAGTTGTAGGAAGAACGCCGTCGCAGCCGCAAGGTCGTCGACCACGACGCCCACGTGGTCCATTCGTTCGAGCGTCATGCCCTCGACGTTAGCGATACGACGGCCCCGTTCCTCATCCGGCCCGCCGGGGTGATCGAGCCGCTGCGTCGGATGTTGCTCAGCAGTGGCCGTTCAGCCTGACGCAGGTGCGCAGTGCGCCGAGCACGGCCAGGCGCTGAGACAGGCCACTAGTGCGTAGCGCGAGGCGGCTGCTGCTCTCCACGACCAGCCAGGCGTCGCCCACGCGACGGCCGGTGATGTCGCCGAAGATCCCGCTTTGCTCGTTCACCACCCCAGGATGCCCGGCGACCGGGGTCGCGCCGGGCAGCGGCGCGGGCAAGGTCCCGGGGTGGTGGGCGTCGAGCAGCAACGCGACATCCGTGGCCCAGCCGCGATCGGTGATCTCTGTGTCGATGCACGAGAGATACGCTCGTCCGATCACCTGCGGAACCGGCCGCACCCGCAACACGACGTTGCCGAGTTGCTGCTGCGCTCCGGGCAAGCGGGAGCTGTCGATTGCGCATGGCCCCGTCGGCGCGCTATGGCGCACGAGCACGTGCTGGCCGTGCGATCTGCCGGCGGACGGGATCGCAAAGAGCATGTTCAGACTCACCTTGGGAGTGCGCTGCCAGGAAACGGTCGGATCGGGAACCCACGGAGTGCCTCCGGGCAGCCGACGGGTCGCAAGCTCGTGACCGTTGGCGGCCAGCGCGACCGGCTTGAATGCTCCGATCGCCTGCGCTGAGCCGCCGTGCTCGACCTGTGGAAAGCCGACCGCGACGCGGTATCCATCCGGCAGGCGAGGTTCGGGTCGGGTGAGGATCGTGAGGGTCGGCGATGCGCGCACGGCAGCAACCTGGGGAGCGGTGAGGTAGTAGGCGACTTGATAGGAGAAGTGCCGGCCTTCGCGCCCGCCCGAGCCGCCGACCACGTCGGCATCAATGAACGGTTCAGCGACCGTCGGTCCGGACCCGCAGCCGCTGGCGCCGCCTCCGTACTGGCGCTCGAAGTGGCCGTGGCCGAGCGACCGTTCCCGCGTAGTGAAGTCCACTTGATCGCACCAGCCCACGTGACCACCGGCGATGTCCGGTGTGAACGCGATGCGGTAGCTGGTGCGACCGAGCGATTGGCTCGGTTCAGGCAGTGCGCCAGCAAGCGGAGCGGAGGAGTGCGTGCCACCGAGCAACACCGCCGCTGCGGCCGCGCCAGCCAGGAGTAGCGCCATGAACGCGAGCAACGCGAGCGTTCTTGCGCCGTGACGCCAGCCGGGACGCGCAATGGCCGCCCACGCGAGAACGCGCTCCCGCGAGTCTGGGTCGGTGGCGAGGATCGTCTCCACCTGCCGGCGACGGGCAGGCGACGCGAGCGCCGAGCGCGGATCGGTGCTCGGATCGGGCACCGGGTTGGCCGCCCGCACGATCTCGATCGGATCGTGGCTCACTCGCTCGTCTCCACTCATTGCTTTCCTGCTTCACTCAGCGGCTCGATCAGCCCACAGCCCGCGTGCGCAGGGCGCTCGGTCTGCGCCGCCTCGGACGGCGCGCGTTCGAGCGACTGTGTGAGGTGTGCGCGAGCACGATGAAGCCGCACGCGGAACGCGGCGCTCGAACAGCCGAGCGCGCTCGCAGCCTGTGCTGGAGACAGCCCCTCCCACGCGACCAGAAGCAGCGCCTCGCGCTCGCGCACGGTGAGCGCGAGTAGCGCATCTCGCAACTGCGGCTCGACTTCCTCGCTCACCGGCGCATCGTGCTCGGGGGGCAGAACGAGCGTGCGTGTGAGCCGCGCGCTGAGCGCCACCGAGCGTAGATGCCCGCGGCGGTGGTTGGCAAGGGTGTGCCGCGCTACCCCGTACAGCCAGGGCAATGGCTCCCCCGGCACCCTGTCCAGCGCCCGCCAAGCCACGAGGAACGTCTCGCTCACTACGTCCTCCACGATCGCTTGCGGAGCCCGCCGCAGCACGTAGGCGCGCACCTCCGGGTGACAACGCTCGAACAGCGCTTCAAATCGCTCCTTTCTGTGCCTGTCAGGCGGCGTCATCATCTACCTATGTCCGGGTGGGCCGCGGACGTTACACCGGCGCCCACACGGCGAATACGGCTTGATCTGACTGGGTAGGCCCGCAATAGCCGATGCAGCACGGAGGTGGTATCTGAGCAGAGGCTCTGGGTCTCACGCAGGTGCGTCTGGCGCAAGCGAACCGTGCTCAACCTGTACGCCAGCCCCCTCAAATCGACCTTAATTGAGGAGACAGGACATCACCCGCATGGTTACCAACTCGGGCGTTTGCTGGCTACGCGGGCTCCGAAAACCAGCCGTGCCTTTACTGATAGGGTAAAGGAATGGCGCGCATCTCGACCAAGAACCAGATCACGATCCCGGTCGCAGCCCTCGCCGAGGTAGGGCTGCACGCCGGCGAGCGAGTCACGATCGAGCCGGCCGGCGACGGGGAGCTACGAATCCGCCGCACGACCAAGACCTTCGAGGATGCGTTCGGGACGCTGACGGGCACCTACCCTGCCGGCTATCTCGGGCAGCTCGACGCCGAAGATGAACTGCGGTGAAGCTGGTCCTCGACGCGGACGTCCTCATCGGAGCGCTCGACGCCAGAGACCCGCATCATCATCGCGCTCGCGCGCTGTTCACCAAGTGGCGCGACGACCAAGACGCTTGCGCGGTCAGCATCGTGACCCTGACCGAGGTGCTAATCGCTCCCTCGGCAGACGTGTCGAAGCGCGCCACCGCCCGGGAGGCAATTGCCGCCCTCGGCGTCACCGTGCACCAGCCGAACGAGGCAATCGGGGTCGAGGCGGCGCGCCTGCGACAGCGGCACCCGATCAGCCTCCCCGACGCCTACTGCCTCGCAACCGCGAAACACACGAGCTCGACGGTCGCATCATTCGATCAAAAGATCCTGAAGGCCGCCACGCGCGAGGGCATCAAGGCCGGCTAGCACCAGCAGGCACGAACGAGATAGCCCTGCGAGCCGACCGTCCGGGCATTCCGGCCTCCAGACGGATGCGGCACGAATACCCTCGCAGAACGAACGAGGTTCGCTCCATACCCATGGGGACCGCCATGCGGCACCGTCTGAGCGGCGCGACGGTTGACGCGGACACGCTCGCAAGAGGGGACGAAACAGTAATCAGAGGAGTGCCGCCAGGCACTCCTGCAGATCGTCCATTCTGAGCGTATTACCTGCCTCATCCAGGGACCCGCGCATGTGCACGCAATGGGGAAACAACAATCGAACTCAGTCCTCCTTAAGACCCTTGGGCGCGCGACCGGTTCGCGATGGCTGACAGCGAGTCGGTCATACTCTCGGAGGCATGCCACTGATACCGGTTCCAGGACCGCTACAGATCGCCAACTTCGCGGCTAAAATCCGCCAAGAACGGAAGCGGAAGGCCACCGCTCCTCAGCTCACTCTCGACTTCGCGCGCGAAGATGAATGGCTGACTGGTAACGCGCTCAATATCCGGGCCAGCGTCCGGGTTACCAACTGTGGCCAGCGCGCCGCTTCGCTGGTTGCGATCATGGTTCCCTCGCTGGTCTGGTCGCCAGGCGGCACCAACCCACAGCGCGATGACACCGGTGGATGGCGCCTCGGTCTTAAGGGCCAATTTAACCACCTGGACTGGATGCCGCAGGAACTCACGCCTGCCGAGAACCGCTTCGCAGCCGTGGCTCAGATCCGCCGGGATGAACTCATCTTCATCGGAGGAGCAAATACAACAAAGACATTCGAAGAAACCGGCATTCTCGCAGTTCGGGCAGTCCTCTCATGGGCAGACGGCACAGCGCCTGTAGAGGCTTACACAGACGAATACGAGATCGAGATTTGTTGGCGCAGGCGAAGTGCCCAGCGACCGTCGACGTTCCGGATAACGGTTGGACTCGTCCCCGTGTAATCGGATTTCGTCCTCACGTGAAAGCGGTTGGCACTCGCGGCGAGAGTTTATCTGTTTTTCGGTGGATCTGCCTTGGTCTGACCGGAGTGGATGACCACGGCGGAGCTAGCTGAGTCGACCGATGTGGGCGAGATGATCGAGCCTCGACCTCCTCCACCAAGAAGACCGCATCACCACGGACATCGCCAGCGCCGAAACCCAACTCGCCACCGCGTAGCGCTCCGCGACAGACGTGCAAACCACGCTCGACAAGGCACCCGAACCCCTCGCCAACTGCCAACACGCCTACAGCAACGCGCCCGGCCACCTGCGCCGCCAATGGAACCAAGCCCCGTTCCTACGCCTCCACGTCCACGACGACACCATCAAGCACGCCGACATCGCCGAGCCCTTCGCCACCCTCACTACACCCGACCTCGACCAGCGCGCAGCAAGTGCGAACACGCGCACCGTCACTTCTCACGGCCGCGGTTCAAATAAGAATCAAATAGTCGGGGAGATAGGTTCAGATCGGCTCTGCTAAGCCATTTTACGCGCTTCTGCGGCCATTTTGCGGTCGCCGAAACCCAGATCCGACCCAACTTGCCCTGACAAGGCACCTTGACAAGAGCCGGCCGACAAGATATCTTGTCATCCCGTGCGCATCGCGCAGACCGCTCGAAAGCATGGCATCGGAGACGACGACATGCTCCACGCGGTCCGCAACCCCATCGCGCAGTGGCAACTCGATGACGACTTCACGATGCGTGTCGGTCCCGCCCACGATGGCGACCTCCTCGAGGTCGGCGTCCTCGGCATCGACACCGACGATCCCGTGATCGTCCACGCCATGCGCGCTCGCCCCCAATACCTACCCCACCGATGACCGGAGCCAAAGCCATGCACACCGAAGAGGAGATCCAACGAGCGGCGAAGCTTGCCGAGGAACTCGACCCGTCTACTGTCCCGATGGACGACACGACCGACCTGCGCACCCTTGCAGAGGCCGTGGACAGCGTGCGCGCAGGCGAAGCCCGTGTTCGCGAGCTGGTCGCGCGGGCACGCGCCAACCACCGGTCGTGGGGAGAGATCGGCATCGCGCTCGGCGTATCTCGCCAGGCAGCCCGCGAGCGATTCTCCGAGACGATCCGCGCATAATCGTCTGCCTGGACGTCACGAGCGTGTGGTCGTGACTCAGTGGAGTTCCCCCGGTTTCGAGGGCACTTGAGCGCTTGGGTCGACTCTGCGTACCTTGGCCGCATCGCTATTTGGGTAGTTCTAACTCCTTTCACCTGTCTTCGCAGACAAGAAACCTCGGAGACAAGGTTGTGGGCATGGCCACGAGCGATCAGGCCGGGTGTGGGACGACTTCGCTGGCGGGACCGGTTCCTATGGTCAGACGGGTCCAGGTCGTATGAACATGTTTGCCGCTGTATCGTCCGGGTCGTGCAGCAGTCGAAGTATCAATGTGTGCCGACCCGCCGATGACAACCCGGGGTGTGCCATCGCCCACTGCTGCCGCGTTCTCTTCGCTTCGAGAGGACGATCCTGCAGGCTTGGCGCAGGTAATCGAACTCGGCATGGCGGAGGCAGAGGTTGTACAGAGAGAGTCGCGCGAGACTCTCTCCATGATCGCTAGTACTGCGCGAGATCAAATGCTGAAATGGGCGGTCGCCGACGGACTCCCTGATGGCGTGGAGAACAACCTCGTCTACTTCATAGGAGTATTTGGCACGCACTACGCGGCAGCAATGGACGTTCTCGTTAAGGACAGAGACGTGCACTCGTCCGCGGCGCTTAGCACTAGCTTCGCGTCCCTCGAGGCCCTTGAGAAGAAGGAAGAGACGGTATCCGATCCCGCCCTCAGCGATACGCTCCTCGCCCAGGGCGTCATCGCCACGATCGTGGACCAGCTTCTGGGCGCCTGGATGGCAATTGCGATCACGCATGTGGGCAATCTCGACGCAGAACATGCCAGTATCGTTGCTCAGGGCATCGCGAAGGTCGCGATGCTCTATGAGCTTGGGGCGATGCTCGCCGATGAGATGCCCTTGGTTGCTAAATTGGCGGCACGTCTGGCCTCAGAGACGGCTCCGGCGCTCGTGAGAGCGCTTAGCCACGAGGACCGCCGCAAGGGCAAGATCGCGGGTATCGGATATCACGCCCTGAACACGATCGACCTTACGGGCCTGTCCCAGCGTGAGCCAACACTCCGTGAGAAGTACGGGGTTTCGATCGAGCGAGCGTTTGAGCGCCAACTGGCTTTGCTATTCACGTCATTTGGCTACGCCGTCATCGAGAGCGTCCCCGGGAAACGTCAGGTGGATCTCCTCTGCGTGGCCGCAAGCCCTCAGCCAGCAACGATTGTAGTTGAGGCGAAGACGACGACTGCTCGGGAGTACAGTCTGCCTGCGACCCATGAACGGGCACTAAATGAGCACGTCGAGGAAGTTCGCAAGAACCTACGCGGCCTTCCCCCTCTCAGGCTGATTTTGGTCGTGGCACCACGGTTCTCCGAGGGTGCGGCGCGACGTCTCGAGGCAGTTGGGAGACGACAGGGTGTGGGCTGTTACGGCGTACCAGCGCACGTCTTGGCGCTACTCCGTATCGGACATCTCGGGGAGATCCCATTCGACATCCTCTACGACGAGCTAAGTACTGGCCCCACGATTGTCAGCGAAGACCTAGCTCGTCGCGTCACACGAATAGCCGAGTCGCCAACTGCTGGCTGGAAGGAGCTTGTCGCGATTCAGCGGCGTGCCAGAGCAAGTGGATTGGACCCGGTTTGACGGACACGGGGATCTACCCCTATGGACCCATGAAAACGAGATCCAGTCAGGGGCGCATGAGAGCACCCAAGTCGTTCGCCGCGCCTGCACAGCGACGGCATAAGCGCTCCGGGCTTCGAGCACATCGAGCGCCGGATGGCCGTGATCGCTCGTGAGCGGACTGTCCCCGCGGCTGCTAGACCAGCCCCATGCCGAGCGCTCCCCTCACGCGCCATCCTTTCCGCGCGGAGGCGATTGTGGACCACGTTCGGCACCGCGCGCTCAACGAGTCGGAAATGGCGCGTAGTCGCTCGGCACCTAGCTCGCACACCCTCGTGTGAGACCGCCAGTGCGTAGCCTCGCGCGGTCCACCCTGACGGCGCCGCCGTGCGCGACCAGCGGCCAAGACTTGTCGCCGGATGTTCCGCGCCGATCAGCGTGAGTCCTCCATCGGCAGCGAGACGAAATCGGACTCATACAGCCGTTCGTGGTCGAGGATCGCGACGCGCTGCAGGCAGTAGAGCTGCCAGATTTCCCGCCAGCACTCGCCGTCGGGGTCCATCACCTCGACGTTCAGGCCCATGTCTTCTGCTGCTTTAGCGTCGATCACTTGTCCATGTGTGTACCAGCGGTTTGTGTCCAGCAGCTCGGAGACCGGCTGCGTCCAATTGTCCTCTTTGAGCATGCGGCTGCGCAGTAGCTGCTCGGCGAGCGCGCGGGCGCGGTTGTGCAGGTTCCTGAACAGCTCGATCGTGCCTGGCTCGAGTTTCTCGAGCATCATCCGCGCAACCTGATCGTCGGGATTATCTGCGAGCGCCTTCTCGTAGCGCGCGAGAGCGTCGAGGTGCGCGTTCACGGAGTGCATCAGAATGTTGCCGCTGCGGTCCCGCCAAGGCACCTGCGGGTCGATCGGGCCGAGCTCCGAGCTGTTGCTCATCATGATCTGATCGGCGCCGAGCGCCATCAACGTCCCCGCGCTCTTCGCGCAGTCCGGGACGATCACCCTTAGCCGAGCCTCCCCGGCTATTTTCTGGACCATCGTGATCAGCTTCTCGGCGGCGTCGATGTCGCCCCCTAGCGTTTGCAGCAGCAGGTCGATCGGCGTGCCCGAGTCAATGTTATGGAGCAGGTCGCCGAAGCCGAGGGTGTCCTCCCGTGAGATCCCGACCTTGTCGGCCGCCACGAAGCAGATCAGCTTGCTGCCACTACGCTCCTGGATGCGCGCGATCCGCTCCTGGCGTTCGTAGCGGGCGTGGTGAAGCGCGTGGAACATCGGCGTCTTGACCTTCCGCTTCTCGTCCGCCCCCTCAGCCGCTCCTGTTTGCCCCCCGCCGTTGGCGGGGGCGGGATGATGCCCGTCGGTGCCGCGGCTCGTGCTCTCGCTGCTCATGTCGGAAACCGCCTTCCTTATTTTACCCATTGCACCCGTCCGGCGCGAATGAAGTAGTGACAGCGCCCGCTCCCGCTGGGGGCGTCGACGCTCGGTGAAATTGTGAGCAGCTCGCTCGGGCTGACAATCCAGCGTGGCGCACGGGCGATGTCAAGGTTCAGCATCACCCGGTGGCGCTCCTCGCACGGGCAGTCAAACACTAGCCACTTGGCGTGCGTGCGCGTGCCGACGAGCACGGCACGGCGGCGGCCGATCCGCTCGGGCACCTCGTCGGCATGTTCGACGCTTTCGCCCACGCGCCAGCAGCGGCGGTCGAGCGCCTTGAGCAGGCGGCCGCCGACGCGTTCGAGCGCCTCGATCAGGCCGCCCATGTCTGCTCCAAGAACGGGGCGCGGTCGCCCAGGCCGAGCTTGCCAGCCGCGGGGTCGCAGTAGTGGCCTGGGCGCGGATCGGCCCGATTGACAGAAATCTCGCGTTCGTGAAGGCGCAGCAGCACCTCGCTTGGCACCGGCTCGGGACCGTAGCCGACGAGGCGCTCGAGCAGCTCGGCGACCGCCGCCGCGGCAGCGGCCGTGGTGTAAGCCACGACGGCCGGCTCGACCCCGGGCAGTGCAGCTGCGTACCCCTCGCGTTGAAGCCGCGAGCGCTCCTCGGGCGGGAGCTGCTCGGCCTGCGCACGGGCGAGGTCGATCCGGTCGCGACAGACCAGACACCCGGCCCCAGGGGACAGCACTGTCACGCGTGCGTCGATCCCCTCTAGGAGGCCGCTGGTTCCGCTCGAGAGCAGCACGCCGCAGTCGATCACTGGCGTGAGCAGATAGCTCGCGAAGCGCGAGAGCACGAGCCGCCCGGCATTGTCATCGGTGCAACCGAAGACCACATCGCAGCCGACCAGTGCCCGCGCCGCGTCCTCCACGGTCACCTTGCGCGGCACCTCGTGGATCGTCGCGTTCGGGGCGATCCGGCGCAGGTGGCCAGCGAGCACGCTCGTCTTCGCGGCACCGACATCCTCGGGTGTCGAGCCGTAGACGCGCGTGAGGTTGGAGCTTGAGAGTGTGTCGGGGTCGAGGATCGTGAGGCTCCGAACTCCCAGGCGGATCAGCTGCTCCGCAACCGCCGAGCCGGTTCCGCCCGCCCCGACGAGCCCGACCGAGAGGCTCGAGAGGGTGTGCTGCACGGCGCCACCGAACGCGCGGACGTTGCGATCGAGAAGTTCGTTCTCAAGGGCGGGCGTTGCGACAGTGCTGGCCTGGGTCAGCCGCAGGCGCTGGCCGACCTCCCAGAGGCGCTGCAGTGGCCGCGGGCACGCGTCAGCGATGACTCTGCCCGTCCAGTGGGCGTGCTCGGGAGTTCCGGAGAAGATCAGGCTGGCGTAGAGTGCGCTGGCGCTCCTCAGACGGAAGGGCTCGGCGAGCGCCTTATCGACTCGCTCGTCGCGTGGGGAGCGCTCTGGGGTCGCGCTCGCCCCGGGGTGGGTGTGAAACCAGAGCGCGCTCGCCCCGATCTCTTGGGCGCGGGCGAGCGCGGGCATGAAGCCGGCGGAACTCACGAGCAGCTCGGTCGGCTCGCGCAGCTCGTAGCCCTCCTCGGGCACCGGGTGAAGCTCGCGCCCGAGCAGCCGCAGATGCCCGTCGGTCGCCGATGCGCTGCCGACTAGAAGCACGGCGGCGCTCTCGCGCGGCTCGGCAAGCATGGCGCGCATCGTGCTGGCGATCGATTCGGGCAACACGAGCGTCGCCGGACCCATCACGCCGCCGCCTTGGCCCAGCGGTCGAGCTCGCAGGAAATCAGCGCGAGGAAGCTCTCGATGCCGTCGATGCCGGTCTGCCATTGGCCGGGCTGGAAATGACGCGACCAGCGCTGCCAGCTTCGCCCCAGGTAAGTCTCGGTCAGCTCGGTGCCCGGGATTTGCCCCGCGATGCTGACGGCGGGGCTAAACCACCACATGTCCGGGGCGAGGTCGGGGTAGCCGGGCATCAGGCGGATCAACAGGTCGCTGCGTGCCACCAGATAGCCGCCCGGCAGCGGCCAGCCGGTGAAGATCAAGCAACTAGCCGCCCCGTCCTGGGCGCTCTCGTAGGGAATGCCGCGCTCGGCGAGAAACTCGGCGTCGGCGGGCGGCAGTGTCATCGCGCGATCCCCCACTGCAGGCTTGCGCCTGGGTTGATGTGGGCAGGGGCGCTGATGAAGCGCAGTCCGTCGTGGATCTCGACGACTGTGTCGTTTTCGAGCTTGCGGTCAGAGCCGCCGGGGACGACCTCGAACAGGTCGCGGTCGGGGCCGATCGGCGGGCTCGGCACCTTGCGCAGTTCGGCGCCGGTCATCGCGCGCTCGTGGACTGTGTACTCGGCGCGGTCAATCTTGATGTGCAGGTTAGGGGGGTGCTTGGCCTCGGGGGCCACGGGGTCGCTCATGGTGGGCTCCTCCTAGTCGGGTGCAACCATGATACCACGCAACCGTTCTGCCTTGAATTCCATCCGTCGGGGTGCGATAATGCTCGTATGCAAACTCCAAAGGCAATGACCATCCGACTTGCACCAGAGCAGGCTGAGCAGCTTGAAACGGTGGCCG
>Ga0210385_10002479_pt1 | contig 11151 bp, 13 predicted proteins | sample IncBWH26OmetaG_FD_160107 | JGI IMG/M metagenome (GOLD analysis project Ga0210385, IMG submission 160107) | Forest soil microbial communities from Barre Woods Harvard Forest LTER site, Petersham, Massachusetts, United States - Inc-BW-H-26-O ... | reverse complement strand
CACGGTTAATCTTTACTACGGAGCCGCCGATTGTTCTATTGCTCTGGCTCGAGCAAGTGTACGAGCACTGCTAGGCTGGCTGGACGCCAATGGAAGCTCTGATCGCCGTCAGCGGGCGGAGGATTTGTAAAACCGCTCTACGTGGAAACAATTGTCGTTGAGCGTGGCGGTCGGCGATGCCCGGGGTGGAAGCAGGTTGTTCGCCTCTGTGACTAGTAAATAACTTGGTTACCCATGATGTTGGCAGACAAGAGAACGGGGTTGCACCCTTTCTCGCGCTTTCCGAGAGGTGGGCCCCCGGCGTCACAATCGTTCCGCATACTAGTGTTGTGCGCCTTGGTGGGCAAGATCCAGCAGGTGACCGATCCGACGGGCACCTACGCTTTTGCCTACGACAACATGGGACGCCTAATCGGAACGAGCACGCAATATACGTTCCTGCCGGGACACAACTTCCAGAACAGCTATACGTACGACGCGGCATCGAACCGCACGTCGCTGACCGCGCCCGACGGGAGCACGAACTCCTATAACTACGACACGCTGAACCGGCTCACGATGCTGACCAACTCGCTGACCGGGCAGTTTGGCTTCGGGTACGATGCGCTGAACCGAAGAACGCAATTGACCCGTCCCAACGGGATCAATACCAATTACAACTACGATTCCGTGTCGCACCTGCTGAGCGTGCTGCATCAGGCGGGATCTACCACGCTCGACGGGGCCAGCTACGGCTATGATTACGCCGGCAACCGGACGAGTAAAACTAACTATCTCAACGGTACCACTTGGAATTACGGCTACGATGCGATTTACGAGTTACTATACGAGTTACTACAGGTAACCCAGGGAGGCAGTACCAAGGAGAGCTATTCTTACGATGCGGTTGGCAATAGACTGTCATCATCCGCAGTGCCGACCTACAGCTACAATTCGTCGAACGAACTGACGTCGAATTCGTCAGGGAGCTACACGTACGACGCAAACGGCAATACCCTCTCCGATCCCTCCGGCAAATCCTACTCCTGGGACTTCGAGAACCGGCTCACTCAGGTTGTGAATCCCGGCGTTGGCACCACCACCTTCCGCTACGATCCGTTTGGCAGGCGCATCCAGAAGAGCGGCCCGCTCGGCACCACGAACTTTTTGTATGACAGCGCGAACCTGCTGGAGGAAGTGGACAACTCCGGCGGCGTGCTTGCAAGATACAACCAAACACGTGGCTTAGACGAGGAGCTATCTGAGCTTCGCGCAGGTGCTACCAGTTACTACGAAGCTGACGGTCTTGGCACGATCACATCGTTGAGCAATGCCGCTGGGGTACTTGCCAACACTTATAGCTACGACTCTTACGGAAGGCTGACCGCTTCCACGGGAACGCTTGTCAACCCATTCCAGTACACAGGGAGAGAGTTCGACTCGGAAACGGGTCTCTACTTCAACAGAGCACGCTATTTTGATCCAGCTACAGGGCGCTGGCTCAGCGAAGATCCGATTCGCTTCTTCGGGGACAAGAACTTCTACCGATACTCTCTCAACAACCCTGTCAACTACTCCGACCCAAGCGGGCTGCAAGCTCCCGCCCCGGCTCCAGCACCTATCCCCGGTGCAGGGCCGATCATTCTGATCGGCATTGATGTCTGGCTAGCCCAACATGACTGGCAGGAATTTCAGAAACTATGTGCAGCCTCGGGATGGTCGTGGTGCAGTCCGTCTCCTCCGCCAAGTCCGTCGCCAAATCCTAACCCTAAGCCAGGGAAAGACTGCAACAACAACGACGACGATTGCGATAAGGAGTGGGCAGAGGCACGGGAGGCGTGCCGTCAGTTGCTGTCCCAGCCGAATCCTCCGCGCCGTCTCACAGGCGGCTACACGAACATCGAAGACTGTGCGCGTGGCCTCGTATCTGAACGTTGCGGCGGTAATCCCATTGATTACGGTCCGAAGGGAAAGGGAAAATAGGCGCAGAAGAAGTCCCTCAGCTGTGCATTCTGAGCCCTAGGAGAAGCTGAAATGGATATCCCCGACTTGCGCCGGAAAGCTGATTCGGGCAACGTAGCAGCCCAAGCCATTCTGGGAAGCTGCTATCTGGATGGGATCGACGTCGAGATAAATTACGGCGAGGCGTTCCGGTTGCTATCGGCTGCCGCTGGCCAAGGAGCTTCGCGTGCCGTGGCGAACCTGGCCCGCATGTATGCCGAAGGGTTGGGAATCCCGAAGAATCTGCCCGAGGCGATTCGGCTCTACGAAGCGGCAGCAAAAGCGGGAGAGTTTTTCGCTCAGGTCGATCTGGCCCGGTTGTACTCGAAGGGTACCGGCGTGCCAGCCGACAAGGATGCCGCCCGCAAGTGGTACTCCGCCGCTGCCGCGCAAGCGGACCGAGTTGCCGATTGCGAAGAGCTACGGGAAGCGAAGGTTTACGTAGCAAATGGCAGATGATGTTCTCCGATCCGAATCGGCGTTTCCCGACCCTTTAGCCGGGTGCGCCACTTCTCACGCTTTTTGAGAAGTGGTCTCCCTAGCCATGTCCGCTCTTGCCTACGACAAAATGGGACGCCTGATCGGAACCAGCAAGCAGTATACGTTCCTGTCTGGCTACAACTTCCAGAACAGCCACACCTACGACGCGGCGTCGATCCGCACGTCGCTGACCGCGCCCGACGGTTCGACCAACATGTATCAGTACGACACGCTGAATCGGCTGAGCAGTCTGACCAACTCGCTGACCGGCCAGTTCGGCTTCGGCTTCGATGCGCCAGGCCGGAGTGATCTGCCCCCTATTTCCGTTCACGGGACACACACTCACTCAGGTCGTGTCCATTCATAAAAGAAGTGGACACGACCTCATCACCTCATCCCGTTCTCCCACGTCAAGACGGTAGCCGGTCCTCTCGTTGCTCTGCAACAGCTTCAGCATCAATCAGTTGGGGACTATAAAATTCAACAAATTTCGACAGGGGCCGGAATCTGGTTCTGGACCAGGGGTCGGAGGTTCAAATCTCTCCCCTAGCGATCTCGAATTCGCCAACAGTGTCCATCATGCTCGAAGGACATGTCGAGCGGCGCGAAGATGACAAATGCAAGATCGGAAACGGCGGGCACATTACCAGCATTTCGAGATGCTATGAAGTCACGCAGATATCTTGTTCTGGCAGATGGCTTTTACGAGTGGAAGCGATCTGAAAAAACGAAACAACCGTTCTGCTTTGAAATCGACGGCGGAAGACTATTCGCATTCGCTGGATTGTGGGATTGCTGGAAAGACCCGACTGGGCAATGGATCAAATCGTTTTCAATCCTGACGACGACGGCGAACGCGATAACGACTCCCGTAATCAAAAAATGCGAGAACGCAATTCTCGGAAAAACCAAGGGGAGGATCTCGTTCAGCCTGAAATTGCTACTTCGGATGACCGTTCCGAGGTGCTTCGGCTGAAAGACCGGATTTCAGCCTTGATCACGGAGAACAATCGATTGCGACAGGAGAAGACGATCGTCGTTGAGCGACCTCGTGGACAAAACAAATCCCTCACGGATTCTGTTAAGGAACAACAGCACAACTTCTTCAAGTACAGCAACACGCGAAGATACTAGGTTCAACGTTTCGGCCGATTTGCGAAATTTCCTACCGTCTGCCGACTGGTTCAACGCTTCAACCTCAATTGCAACTCCGGCCATCCGACACTCCGCTGTTCAATCGTGTCACAGTCCGTAGTTGCGAGGATTTGGAATGCAAGTAACCTAGTTTTTCAGAAGCTCCGGATGGTTCTGCGTTAGCCAGGCCACAACGTCGCGCCGCAAATCAATTGCGGTCTTGATCGCCAGTTCCAGTTCTTGACTGGAGACATTTCCGGCGGAATCGTAACTCGTGGCATTGCGTTTCTTTGAGAGCGTCTTCATCCTTTGAATCAGCTTGGCATCGGCTTTCATCGTCAATTCGAGCGACTCAATTGTCTTCATGTGATGACCCGCCTGGACCGCCGTCCGATAGCCCGATGCTCGCAATGCAATGTTGGCGGATGTACGCGCGGCGCTGAATGCAGCCTCGAAGCGTCGATCCTCGGAAAGACCAACCACATTCGCATCCTTTAGGTCCCGATCGACAATCGTCAACAAGCTCCTGATTTCATCGGGACTCGTTGGCTCCGGCTTTAGCCATCCGTATTCCGCCCACTTCTCTAAGCTCATTTTCATCTCCGATCAGGAAGATCTTTTCACCCCGCACGACGGAATTCAGAAAGTGGTTTCCTCTCGCGAGCTTGGCCTTAAATTCTGCCAAAGAATACACGGTCGGATTGACGGGGCGCCCTAGCGACAATTCAACATGGCTGAAGCACCCGATCACATCTTCTAGAGTTACGTTTCCGACGATCAGTAGATCAATATCGCTTTCCGCCTTTTCCTTGTGTTGCGCCATCGAACCGTAGATAAAGGCAATGGACACGCTGTCGGCAATGGAGGCCAAGGCCTCGCGAAGCACCTGGATCGCGCCGACCGTCTTCGCAACCAAGGCACGCAGTTCAGAGAAAACTGGATGATTCTGATTGGCGCGATAAAACACCTGTTTCCCTACCGTCGTGCGTTCGACAAGACCCAGACGGGAGAGCGTCTCCAGTTCGCGTTGCAGCGTGCCCGCGCTAATATTTCCAAGTTGACGCGTGATTTGCCGGTAGAAGAAGGATTGATCGGGATGGCCAAACAAAAGGGCTAGCACGGCCCCTCGGCCCTTCCCGAATAGCATCCGCGCCAATGCTCCAGAATCAGCTCTCATATTGAGAGCAATTGTATGCATTTTGAGAGCAACAATCAACTCTGCTCTCGCAGCTACGCAGTCTACTGGAGGAGCAATGGCAGAGACCTCACTTTGGCGATCATTATTCTGGACATTAAATAGTTCGTTCCCAGTGAACTGCAGACCGAGAGCTCGCCGTGCCGCTTTATCCCGCTCAATGAAAAAGGGGCAAACCATTGATTATTTCTATCGCTGTGGCACGCAGGTGGAAACGGAAGAAGCCCTCACTGGCTGGTTGCGCGGCGAGATCACCCGGATCGAACAGCGGCTTGCGAAACTGACGGATCCGTTGTTGGAGCAACGCGTCGAATTCTCCAAGCTTGCAGAAGCCTAGGGAGATAGCTTGCCTATTGGTTCGCGCAGAGTGGCGTGCAGCAAACGACGCACTCAGGAGTTTACGATTTTCTCCAGGGCAGGTTTATTACGAATGATTAGGGTGGAGCCCTTCAACTGCAACAACTGCTTCTTTTTGAAATCAGAGAATAAGCGGCTGACTGTCTCGCGCGTGGTGCCAATCATTTCCGCGATTTCTTCATGCGTTAGCGTCAATTTCAGATGCGCAGGCTCGGTCCCGTTCTCCACATTGGGCGACCAGGAAAGTAGTAGCTTTGCGAACTTCTCTGAAGGTGAACTCGTCAATCCTAAAGTGCGGATTTCCTCATATGCGGTGTAATAGTTGCGGCTGAGTTGCTCTGCAACTCGCAATGCCACCTCTCCGTATTCGCGCAGGAATTGCAAGAGCGCGTCGCGGGCGATGAAATTGGCTTGGCCCGGCTCCATCATTTCGGCCGTTACCTCATAAGGCCGATTGGAAATGGTCGCGTTCAGACCCAAGACATCTCCGGCCTCCGAAATCTTGGTGATGATAGTTTTGCCTTCGGTCGAAGAAGTGGACAGTTTGGCCTTTCCCGCACAGAGCACGAACACCCCACGCGGCTTTTGGCCCTCGACAAATAGCATCGTCGACTTCGGATACATCGCAGTGGACTTGATTTCATTCAGTCTTTGTACTGCAGGGAGAGATAAATTACAGAATAAATGCTCCTCACGCACGGGACAGATGAGGCAGTTATCGATGATATTCAAGCCGTAAGGGCCGCGCATTCAGCACCTTCGAAGTGAGCGTATTGTAGCACCCGATGTGTGATTGGCATCACGCACAGCCGTGATCTCGGTCACCGCTTTATTGGGTCCGCTGGCACAGAATCATCAAGAACAAGGTCTTACAAGCACTTTCAAAGCGCTCAAGGGAGTACGCGGGCGTCTGCCAGTTGACTTAGTCGCTCTCGGAGAACCTCATGGTCCGTTTCAGCCAGATGGTGGTGGAGCATCCTTGGATCGAAGAAATTGACACTAATCCTCTGCTCGCCTCGTCGAAAGGTCTGTTAGCTCTAGATACGCGCGTGCTTCTGCACGACACGAGCCTGCATCCAGACCAACTTCCAAAGCCGGCGACCCGTCCCTATCCGTCGCAGTACGTTTCACAATTCACCATGAAGGACGGCTCGGAGGTTACACTCCGGCCGATCCGCCCCGAAGACGAACGGCTGATGAGTAAATTCCATGAGACGCTTTCTGAGCGAAGCGTCTATATGCGTTACTTTTCCTCGCTGAGCCTAAGCTCACGTGTGGCGCACGAGCGTCTGGTTCGCATTTGCTTCGTGGACTATGATCGCGTGATGGCTCTGGTGGTGGACCACAAAGACAAGGTCACCGGCCAGCATCGGATACTGGGGGTCGGCAGGCTGATCAAATTACCCACGAAGAATGAGGCCGAGATTGCGATCCTGGTGTCAGATCAGTTCCAGAAGCAAGGCCTGGGAATCGAATTGCTGCGCCGCACCGTCCAGATCGCGCGCCACGAGAAACTAAATAGTGTCTCCGCCGAAATGTTGCGGGACAATTTTAGCGTGCAAAAGATTTTCAAGAAAGTTGGGTTTCGTGTGCGAGGGGTGGCCGACTCTTCTTCCATATCGGCCGTGCTTGACCTCTGAATCCCGCGACGCCAGCCTCACGACGACAAAAACAGGTCTACAGGAATTACTTGAAGCCTAGCATTCTCCCTCAAGTCTGAAACCTTCTCCCGTTTTGGCACCATGAGTGATCCCAGACACGTTGTTTTGTGACCGGAATCACAGAATTGCACCGGTCCGCCAGTAGAAAATTGGACCAATTCGCACTAGACAGGCGGCACTGATTGATTCTTAAGTGATGAGCAATTGTGAACAGTCTTGGAATCGCAAGTCACATTAGAATTTCTGCAATTTCCAGGAAATCAAACTGGTGACTAGGGGGCTTGCCCTGATGAATGAGATGAAGCCGAGGGACTCAAACTTGTGAGCCACAAACTTTGTCACAAAGCCTGTCGACTTCTTCTTTTCTCGGCGTTATGTCTTTTCGTTGCGGTGGCTTTTGCCGCCAGCCAGGTTGGCCAGCAGGCTGCTGGTAAGAACGCCAAATCCGCCAGCGCACCTACGGTCGCTGCGTCTTCTCCCGAAACTTCCAAATACGTGGGAGCGGAGACCTGCAAAACCTGTCACGAGGAGATCTATAACTCATGGTCGAAGACGCCGCACTGGAAGACCACACTGAACACAAAAGGCGGTCCCTCAAAGCAAGGTTGTGAGGGCTGTCATGGTCCCGGAGCGGACCATGTGGCGGGCGGCGGCGACAAGACCAAGATATTCGTGTTCGAAGGGAAGTCACGGCAGGAGACTAGCGCTCGGTGTCTGACCTGCCACGGCGAAGCCCATGAACAATCGCATTTTGCCGAATCTGCTCACGCCAGCAGCGATGTGGGATGTCTCGACTGCCACTCACCCCATCACGCCAAGGAAAAAGAGTTCCTGCTAGTCCAGGAGCAACCCCAGTTGTGTTACGGATGCCACATCTCCGCCAAGGCGGACTTTGCCAAACCTTATCACCACCGCGTCAACGAGGGCTTGATGCAATGCGTGGACTGCCACAACCCGCATGGTACAGCAACCGTACGGCAGCTACAGAGTCTGCCGAGCGGCGACGCCATTTGCTACAAGTGCCACGTCGATAAGCAGGGTCCTTTTGTCTACGAACATGTACCGGTGAAGACTGAGGGCTGTACAAGTTGCCATTCGCCCCACGGATCCACTAATCCGAAGCTGCTCAATGTGATGCCGGTGAACATGCTCTGTCTGCAGTGCCACACGTTCTCGACCACGTTGACGGCGGGCGGACCAGCCGGGCCCGCGCACAATCAATCGGCGAAGTATCAGGCCTGCACGATGTGTCACACGCAGATTCATGGCTCCAATTTCAGCGACGTGTTCTTCAAGTAGGAAGTACTAATGGAGCTGGCTAGAAAATTCGTCCAGCAATCTTCGTCACTGGAGAAATGGAGATTCCTGCGCTTGCAGGCAGAGATCAACTCGTTGGCGACGCGGGGTCAAAGCAAGCGTCGGATCGTGATCGCTCTAGCGGTGTTCGTATGCGCAACAGCAATGATCGTGTGCTCGCCGGAAACGCTCTTCGCGCAGATTCCCACCGCGACCCCGGCCCCAGTGCCGACGGCGAGTCCGGCACCAGCCGCACCCGCCGAACCCGATGGAATAGCCCGCGGCGGTTACCAGATTCACCAGTCCATCGAACTAGGCTACCGGACTACCGACGTGACCGGAAGCGGGGATATGTACGACACACTGGTGAATCTACAGACTGGCCCGCGCATCCTTGACCAGACGCTTACGATGCAGTCGGTCGATCACCAGGGCTTACTGTTCGACAATCTCTACCTCAACAGCGTGGGATGGGGAGGGGACCCGAACAACTACCTTCGCCTGCGCGCGGACAAGAACAAGTGGTACAACCTGCAAACCAGTTTCCGTCGCGATCAGTATTTCTCTGATTATGATTTGCTGGCGAATCCACTGAATCCGCCGCCTGCACCTGCTCCTGGGGGCTCAACTCCCTCGATCCCGATAGTCGACTCGCCGCACCTGCTCGACACCACGCGACGGATGAGCGATGTTGACCTCACGCTGCTTCCGCAGTCAACTGTGAGTTTCCGTTTGGGATATTCGCATAACAATATGACCGGGCCTTCGTACAGCAGCATCCACGAGGGCACGGAAGCTTCGCTCCTGCAGGACTGGAACACAACCATGAACTCTTACCGCTTGGGAGTGGACTTTCGAATCGCCCCACGGACCGTTCTCAGCTACGACCAAGTTCTCGACTACTACAAGGGAGATACAGACTACCAACTGAATCCCATTAATGAGGCGCTCCTGCCAACCACGCCCGCTAGTTCCGTTTCGTTGGGTTTGTCCATCGATACTGCGAACAAGGAACCATGCGCCGTGCCGACCGGCCAAAGCAGCCTGATTGTCAATGGGATCCTGACCAATGTCACATGCAGCGCGTACTTCAGCTACTCGCGTAACCAGCGGATTCGCACCTCCACGCCCACCGAGCGCATTAGCCTGCGCAGCAATTACTTCCGGAAGTTAGAGCTGGTTGGTTCTTATTCCTACAGCTCTGCGGTTTCGAGCACGCCGTTGGACGAATCTTTCAGCGGCCTGATCACGCGCACCAACACTCTCGCCCTTACTGGCTCAGGGACTGCCGCCGCCAACCGCATTTCCGACTTGGCTGACCTAGGGGCCACATTGCACCTGACCCAGCATCTGCGCCTGATCGAAAAATTCTATTTCTGGGCCTATCGCATTCCACAGAACGGAAATCTCAACGAACTTGACTACAGTTGCGCAGCGCCACCATGCACTTTGCTGAGTACGCCGCTCACCACGCCGGTAGCGACGCCAACCACAATCCAATCATCCTTCAACCAGACCTGGACGAGAAATCAGACCGAACTGGCATGGGACATTTCGAAAAAAGTGGGGGCACGCATCGGTTACCGCTACGGCGATCGGGATTTTAACCACTTCAACGATTTCCTACCCGGCGACTTAGACCATTTCGTGGGATTGGAGAAAACTGCGCTCCTCGGATTCTGGGCGCGGCCCACCCACACCTTACGATTGAATTTCGATCTGGAGCACACAAACTACAACGCCGTGTTCGTTCGCCTGTCACCGCGCAAGGACGCGCGCTATCGCTTCCAGATGACCTACACACCGCGCTCGTGGGCAACCCTGGGTGGTTCCATCAATATCCGGCAAGAATCCAATGCCGACTCAGAAACTCAGTACCTGGGCCACAACCAAAACTATGGGTTGACCGCGTCGCTGGCGCCGCGCGAACGCTTCGGGCTGGATCTCGCATACAACTTCAACAGCGTGATCCAGAATGCCATCATCTGCTTCAACGACACGCCGCCAATCGGCGTGATCCTTCCGTTCGTGGCCAATGCCGCTAACAACAATTGCGCGGGAAACGACACTTCGAATAACCTGATGGCCAATTCGTACTACACGAACCACGCCAATTTCGGAATGGCCACCGTCAGGTTCAAGCCCGCGAAGCGAGTGCTGGCTAACATCGGCTATAGCGTCTCCAGTGTTGACGGCAGCGTGCCGCAGTTCAACATTCTGCAGCCTCTCGGTACAGTGCAATACACGTATCAGCAGCCGGTGGCCAACCTGAGCGTGGATATTGGCCACAAGCTGGCCTTCAACATGGGCTGGAATTATTACCAGTACGGGGAAGGTTCCTTTGTCGGTCCGACCGCCCCACGCTATTTTCACGCCAACTCCCTAACCGAGTCTCTGCGTTACTCATTCTGAAGCTCTTGTTTTCAGGATAGGCAAAAACAGAGATGTATCGTAAGAACGCTTTCTGAGTTGTTGTAGTTAACAAATTGAGGACGCGAATACAAATACAGAACCGAACGGAGCTTAGAGATGAAAACAAGCAGGATGCAGGTGTTCGCCACGGTGACTGTGATTTCTCTCGGGTTTGTTCTTTCATCGTCGGCTCAAGCGCAGAGCGCGTCGGAAACCCTCTACAAATCAAAGTGTGCCATGTGCCATGGCGCTGACGGAACCGGTTCGGCGACGGGGAAGAAAATGGGTGCCCACGATTTCACTACGGCCAACGTGCAGGGAATGGCCGATGCGGAACTCTCTACTATCATTACGAACGGCAAGAACAAGATGCCCGCGTACGGAAAGTCTTTGAAAGCGGATGACATTAAGGGGCTGGTGGTTTATATCCGCACCCTGAAAAAGTAGTGGCAATTGTGAAGCCTCGTTCAAGGGGAATACGATCCGCCGCGCGGCAGAATCTGTGTGCACGCTGAGAGTGTATAGAAACTCGGTAAGGAGAGGCGCGCTTTTCAAAGTGAATCTGCGAGATCGCATCCGAGACTGGTCGCAGCCCATCTATTTTCTGGGCCAGAATCCCATCTCGCTCACCGGTGC
>Ga0210385_10002477_pt1 | contig 11165 bp, 6 predicted proteins | sample IncBWH26OmetaG_FD_160107 | JGI IMG/M metagenome (GOLD analysis project Ga0210385, IMG submission 160107) | Forest soil microbial communities from Barre Woods Harvard Forest LTER site, Petersham, Massachusetts, United States - Inc-BW-H-26-O ... | reverse complement strand
TGTGGCCCAGGCTGCTCCCATGCCTTTAAAGCTCGGAATTAGAAGGAAATTCAGCGCGATATTGATCGTTGCTCCGACAAATCCCATTATTCCCATGTATATAGTTTTTTTCTCGATCAACATGCCGGTCTGAAGATAATAAGCCATGCCTTGGAAGACGTAGGCTAGAGCAATCAGTGGAACAATGTGATATGCGGATCGGAAATCAGGCGCGGCCATGAAACCGATCACGTCCTTGATCACAACAGACAGTCCGATAGCGGCCGTGGTGAGCACCAAGCAAAAGTACGCGCTGAACTTGGAGAAGATCTGCTTCGCGTTTTGTGCTTCGGCGATTTCGTACATCCGAACCGACCAAATCATAGAAAACGGCTGGATGACCAGAAAGCTCAACATGAAGCCGAACTTATAGCCCAACGCGTAGATGCCGACAACGGAGACGGTACTGAAATGTTGCAAAAAGTACCGGTCAGAGAAGTTCAACACAAAAGCCCCGATGTTAGTGAAAACCAATGGGGCTCCGAAAGCGGCTAAGATTCCCAGTTTATGCAAATCGAAACGAAGGCCGACTTCCCGGATTGTTTGGATGATGAGGATGGTTGTCACAGTACCGGTTCCTATCATGCTTCCGTAGAGGACACCTAATACACCAAGCTTCATGTATCCAACAAAAAAGATGTTGAGGACCAACATCAACAGCATCCCGCATAGGTTCAAAGATACGATTAATCCGGAGCGTTGCTTGGCACGGATGTAGTTCCAAGCCACGCTATTCAAACAATTCAGAAAGAACGAAAACGCGATTACCTTTATGTAGTAAGAGTAGTCAGGGCTCTTCAGTAGCCAGATCGAAATGTTCTTCGGAAACATGAGCGCAAGCGACGAAATACACATAGCGATAAATGCGACGGCCCAAAGAGTGGTGCTGACGACCTTCTTTTTCTCAGATTCGTCAGGAAACTCGTAGTAAAAGCGGACGAGTGGAATGGTCACCCAAACGTTGACGAGCAGAGCGATCAGGCTCAGTGTCAGGTCCAGCAGCTCGAGGACGCCATATTCGCTTGGCCTCAGATAATGGGTGTAAAAGGGGATTAAGAGAAAGCCAACGAATTTCGTTAGAAGGCTGCCTATGCCGTAAACCGCGGTATGTCTGAGAAGTTTCCTAAGTTCTTTCCACATTATGCTTGTCTAAGAATCCTTGGCTCAGCGAACTTAAGATCTGTTCTTAGAAGGCAGGCACATATCCACTTCATATAGCATCGCTCCGAAGATCAAAGGACAGGGAACTGAGCGCCGCACGCGAATATCGGCAGCCGTTCTATTCCAGATATCCCAGCCCCTTGAGCCGTTGCTCGATGAGATCGGATTCTTCGGCGGTATAGGTTGCTTTCTCTTGAATGACGCTGTTATCGGTATCGTCGTAACGCACTGTTTGCGGTTCAGGCCAAATCTCTTCGAGCACCCGTCCATCCATGTCGCGCGGAACCGTCATTCCTAGCAGATGCAAAATTGTCGGTGCCATATCTATGAGCCTAGGGTGAAAGTTTGGTATTCGTGATTTAAGCCCGTCTCCCTGCATCAAGAGGACTCCCAAGGGACGGTGGCAGCCCTCGGGAATAGTTTCTGGCATCGCATCGGATACCCTGAGGGAAAAGCCAAAGCCATGAGCGCCGATGAGTACGATGTCCGGCAGTAAAATATCTTCACCGGTTTCAGGGTAGATATCTCTGCCGCGGGCTACCTTGGCGAAGAGATTCTCGCCGGTTCTCGGATGTCGAAGATCGCGAAGTTTGGCCATTACTTCGGATACCAAGTTCTCATATTCGGTACCAGGCTCAACATTACCGAGGGGACCTCTGCCCTTCACGTTGACGTAAACGAATCCAGTTTCGCTGCCGGTTACTAGCGCCACCTTAGTTCTGGCCCAATCTATCGCCAATCGTTTTTGTTCTACATTCCCATGAACATACGCGGCCCAGGTTTTGTATCTTCGGGCATCAAGGATACGGTGCTTGGCTTTGGCCAAAGCACTGAAAGCCATTCGCAGAACCTTATGTTTGGACTTGCGGAATATATCGCTCATCGGGGCTTGGTTCTGCTGGCTAAGGAAGAAATAGCCCCACTGGTTGAAAAAGTAGTTAACGCAAATGTTCCCTCTGTCTTGCCCGAAGCCGTGATCCGAGAGAATAATTTTGACAGGATTGTGCTTCTTTACTTTGTCGAGTAAGACTCCGACCAACCTGTCGAACTCCCGATAACAACTTCTTACCTTCTCCAGACGACGGTCCTTATTTGCGCTATTCGAACAAGCCTTTGCAATGTAGGACCATACTTTGTGCTGCAGCCAATCAGTCTGCTGAAAATGGGTCATGAAGACATCCCATTCTTCTGTATCTAGGAAATGAGATGCCAACTCGACTTCATGCTGAAAACCAAGAATCTGTTTGTCGATGAAACGGTCGAACTGGGCATCGGACCTAATCGAGATATACTTCCATAACCAGACATCGTGGGTCGAGCTGTAGTCGGGAATTCTTTCTAATATTTCCTTGCCAAGCTCGGTCGGGTAAGTGAAATTTGTTTGTACTGAAGGAGCATCCCACCCGCACACGATCAATCCATTTATTTCGTAAGGAGGGTATGTGTAAGGGAGATTTAATACAACCGAGCGTTTTCCCTGGTCGGTCAGTATTTGCCAGAGTGTCTTGCTACGAATGAACTGGGAATTGTTGAGCTTCCACTCATAATCTTTCTCGTCGAAGCGGCTAAATTCGAAGATCCCGTGCTTGCTGGGATTCTTGCCGGTCATGAATGAAGTCCAAGCCGGTCCCGTGACTGGTGGGATGACAGACTCGAGTTCGGCAGACAACCCTTCTTCCATCATCCGGCCGAGATTGGGCATGAGACCCTGCCGAATTAGTGGACGTAGAACGTCAAACGTCGCGCCATCGAGGCTGACTATAAAGATCTTTTGCGTGGAAGCGCCCAACCGTTATCTCCTCGCCGTTGATTATCCGTTTTCTCTAACACTCTAACTAAGCAGACAAATCCGTTCGAAATAACACAAAGGTAGTGCAATCTGGTTGCCAACACAGGGCGCCGAATCTTGCTGATTCTAATAAGGTTAGGATACTTTAATTAGAAAAACCGGAGACCTTTTGCATCCGTTTGTGAATGCCTTTTCCAACAGATTGCCGCAAAGCCGCCTAAGATTTGAGGATCATATACAATCCGGCCGCGGATGCCTATCCCGCAATAAAGTGAAAGAGTTTACTCTCGTGAGTACCTATCAATTTCCAGTTGAGATCTTAGGCCTGAATTTCGAGCCTCTCCAAGTGTCCGTAATCTATGGAGACACAAAGACTTAGCTCAAGAAGTTTTCTGCCGCTCACAATTTTAACACGAGACATACATTGGTGAAAGGAATGCTTACTAGACTGTCTCAAGTTGTGGCATTCTAATCCAAGGCCAGGTAGACATGGATCATCCCCTAATTATGCTGATGGGACTCCCGCGCTCCGGTACCACGTGGATTGCGAAGATGTTTGATAGCCACCCACGTACGGTATATCTCCACGAAGCGGATCGGGGATCGACACTAAAGACGATGCCGCTTGCACCGGATGCCTCAGAGTCCGAAGCCCTGAGGCCAATGGCCACGGCATTTGTCGATAGTCTGCTCAAGCGGAAAGGCGCCTATGTGGTGGGGTCACAGCCACAATTTCCTAAGGAATTCCGTTCGACAATTGCTACAACGATGTACAGGTTAAATACTGCAGCGGCAAAAGTCGCTTCAACTGCAAAACTCCACTGCCCCGTTTTCCCGATGGTCGATTACGATCGTGCTCCCAACCTGCACGTTGTTTGGAAGTCCGTAGGGTCTATCGGAAGACTTGGGGTATTTGTTCGCGTGATAGAGAAGCGCCACGCGATCGTACTTCTGCGCCATCCCTGTGGGCATGTGGCCTCGGTTTTGCGTGGCGAAGAGCAACATAAATTTCCCTACCCACCTAGCGAAGATTATGGAATGTTTGAGATTTTGTTAAGCACCGCTCCAGCCCGACGGAGGGGTCTGACGCTCGATCACATAGCTTTCATGCACCCGACCGAGAGGTTGGCATGGAGATGGGTTATTTTGCACGAAAAGGCGCTGCAGGATATTGAAGGGCTGGACGGCTGCATGACTATACGTTATGAGGATGTCTGCGCTGAGCCACAACGCTATGCCAAGCTAATGCTGGAATTTTGCGGGCTCACCTGGAGTTCCGCAACCGCTGATTTTTTAAAAGACAGCACCGCTTCAGAAAATAAGAAATACTATAGTGTCTTCAAAGACCCTCTTCGGTCCGCTATGCGTTGGCAAACCGACTTGGCTGAGGAAGACATTGAACGAATCTACCGAGTGATACGGGAGAGCGACCTCCAGTGCTTCTATCCGCGCGACGAAAAGTTAAGAGAACACAATCCGGAAGCTGTATCCGAGGTTTAGTTCCGCGTGATGGCCTTCCGTTCGTTTCGTTGCAATCCGACCCACTAATAATGGCAGAAACCATTCATCGAGTGTGTATTGCTCGACCGAGGGTCGGGTGATCTCCGTGAGTAATATGAAACTATCTTCGGAGATGCAAGAGCAACTAAGTTGCCCGGCCTGCAAATCGAGCCTTGAACCTGCAGAGGACAAACTCCATTGTCTCAACGCCGATTGCGGGCGGACTTTTCCGATTGTCGATGGAATTCCAGTGCTGATTAACGACGACAAGAGTTTGTTTTCCATCGAGGACGTTCTGCGTGAATCAAAAACTAGTGTTTCCCGTCCAGCCAAAAGCACTATGCGGAAGTTTGCAGCCAAGCTTGTGCCAAGTATAAGTTCCAATGTCAACGCTGATCGAAATTATGAGAGTTTTGGCAAGGCGCTGTTGGCGATGGCTGATTCACCGCGAGTGCTGGTGGTCGGGAGCGGCCTACTGGGAGCTGGAATCGAAAAGCTTTTAGCTCTTTCTTCGCGAATAGAGGTCGTCGAAAGCGATATTGGAGTGCGGCCGCGGGTAGCGGTCGTCTGTGACGCGCACGATATTCCATTTAACGAGAAGGTGTTCGACGGCGTCGTGGTGCAGGCGGTTTTAGAACACGTGGCAGATCCGCATCGCTGCGTCGAGGAAATTCACAGGATTCTAAAGACAGGCGGAATTGTATATGCTGAAACCCCTTTCATTCAGCAGGTACACGGCGGGCCATACGATTTCTGTCGGTTCACTCATTTGGGGCACCGGCGTCTGTTTCGAAAGTTCGACGAAGTTGAAAGCGGCGTTGCGTGCGGTCCCGGCATGGCATTGGCATGGTCCTATTTGTACTTCCTTTTGTCATTTGCTCGTTCAAGCTTCTCTCGGCGACTTCTTCAAACTTTTGGACGTTTCACGTCTTTCTATTTAACATACTTCGACCGCTTTCTCATCGGTAGAGCAGGTACCTTCGACGCGGCGTCGGGTTTTTATTTTATTGGCCGAAAGACAGGGAAAACCCTCTCAGATAAGGAACTGGTGCAGCTTTACAGAGGCGCAATTCCGGTTAGCATGCGGCACTAAAACCATGAGAGATCTTGTTCTCGCTATCGCTCTCCTAGTCCTTGCGATTCTGGGTTTTCTCCGTCCATTCTTCGGCCTTCTTGGCTGGACTTGGGTGACCTACTTCGCCCCTAACCAGTTTACGTACGGTTTCTCGCGAAAAATACCCGGTGGAGAGGCGGTCGTAATCCCTACCCTGCTGGGATTATTAATGTCCTCGGAACGGAGGATGCCCCCTATTACCAGGGAAACCGTCCTTTTGGTTATTCTCTGGCTTTGGTTTTGCATCACCACTTTGAATGTTGTCCACTCCCCATTACTCCAACATCACCTTACGGATACGCTTGGGCAAATGCTGCAGGTATCAAAAGCGTTGTTGATGGCATTTATCTCGCTAGTTTTAATAATCGACAAGAACAAACTCCGCTGGTGGTATTTGGTTACGGCGGCCTGCTTCATCGTTCTATGCATCAAGGGTGTTATATGGGGAATTGCAACCGGCGGCAAGTTCGATATGGGCGGGCCTGGTAGATCCATGATTGGCGACAATAATGATTTTGCGTTGGCAGTAAATATCGCCTTGCCTATGATTTACTATTTAGCTGTGTCGGAGCCTTCGCGGCGAATACGATTATTGCTTTGGGCGAGCCTTCCGTTTGCGGTGGCGGCTGTCGTATTGACGTATTCGCGTGGCGGGCTTCTCGGACTGGGCGTATTACTGCTCGCTATCGTTATCCAATCGAAGCACAAAATACGAGGTTTATCGATAATCTTTGGGGTAATACTACTGGTTTTCCTGGTTGCGCCGGGAAAGTGGATTGAACGAATGGAGACCATCCGGACTGCAGCGCAAACCGATGCTTCCGCTCGCAGCCGTCTATTTACCTGGAGATTTGCTACTCTTTTTACGCTCGATCATCCGATCCTGGGAGGAGGTTTTGAGACCTTCACAGGAGAATTGTATGACCGTTACGGTATGGGAGGGCAATATATAGTTCATGGTCCGCACAGCATCTATTTTCAAATGATGGCGGAACATGGTTTCCCAGGGCTCGCGATATTTTTGGCGCTGTTGGCCAGTTGCATTCTTACGTGCCAGAGAATTAAGCGTCGGTGGCGGAAAATCGATCCTGATTCTTGGCTAATTCCTTTTTGTTGTATGGTGATCGCCAGTTTGTGCGCTTACGCTACGAGCGGAGCTTTCCTTGGGCGCGCTTATTTCGACATGTTTTATCAGCTAATTGCGACCACTATTTTGTTGAGCTCTTTTTCGCGGGCAGAATTGCTGTCACGACGGAAAGAAGCTGCGGTCAACCTACAGCCAGCTGTTCTGCAGACAATCCCGGTATAGCAGGGAATCGTCAGGTGAATTTATAGATGTTTCTGACCATGCGGGTGCTGCGCTCACCGAGGAAAAATGAAGCGGGTTAATGACTTAGTCTGTAAATACTACGCCGACGTAACGCTCGGAAAGGAGCTGTTATCTAACCTTATCCAGGAGGCCATAGGAAAAAAGCAATTCCCGATTTTGGACGCCGGATGCGGCCGACATGGCAATTGGGTTCGGCGTTTCGGACCGGATGCCCATGTGATTGGCATGGATCTTGGTTCGGACTTGGCCTCCGATGTTCCGGTGATTTCAGGAGATTTGGGAAACATACCTTTTCGAGATGAATCTTTTTCATTCGTTTTCTCACGATCAGTGTTTGAGCATTTAGCTAAACCTGCGGAGGTATTGAAAGAGTTCCACCGCATTTTGAAACCCGGAGGACGCTGCGCTATCCTGACGCCAAATCGTTACGATTATTCCTCGATCGTCGCCGCGCTCACACCGCAAGCATTCCATGAATTTTTTGTACGGCGTGTTTACGGAGAAACTGCTGCCTACGATACTTACCCGGTTCTTTACAGGGCGAATACCCCAGGCTATTTCCGAAAGGTTGCTTCTCAAAAGGCCGGCTGGAAGATCGTTCAGCTTTCGGGTTTGCGGCATTATCCGGCGAATTTTGCGTTTTCGCGAATTCTCTTTCTTCTGGGAATTTATTTCGACGAATTCATCGCGAAAATGAAATGGACCGCGTTACAGCCATCGTTACTTATAGTTTTAGAAAAAAGACGGTCCTGAGACGTTGTTATTCAGTGAAGAAATTCTTATTGGAAGGTAGAACAAATCGTCACGGTTTTGCTGGAGAGAATGTAGGTTGAGATTTCAGGCCACGTAGCAGCCAGACTTGCGTTTTCGCGTTCGACTCCCCGTTGATAATCACATCGAAAGTGTCCGTCGCGGAGTTAAAAGCGCCTAGATTACCCTGTGTCGTGGTTCCAATGACATTTCCGAGATTCGGACCATTGGGAATTTCCAAATTTTTCCAGAAGACGCTGTCCTTTGCCGCAGGGTCGAACTCCCAAACTTGGGCAGGTTGGTCTTGTGTTATATAGACCATTGTGCCGATGGTACCGCGCTTTGGATCCGCATCGATTACCGGATCACAGTTGGGAACTGGGGCCGGGCCATTGACCGGGAGTCTCACCCATTTGACATTCCCCGGGCTTGCGGTGCCTTTCCAAATCTCTTCGGCAACCGCTTTGCCACTCTTGAGTCCATAGAAGAAATACACAGCGCACTGGCTGTGATTCCAAATAGCCTTCCCTCTGTAGCGACCGCCATCGGAAAAAGATCTGGTCTGTTTTGCCCAGGTCTTTGACGTTGGATTAAATTCCAGGGTGTCATTCGGAACACTGCCGGCTGCATTGCCCTGAGTCAAAATAAGTTGATTGTTGCAATCGTCCCAGATGACTCCACCCCAGGTCCTAGGGGAGGGAAGACTTCCATTGCAACGAGCTTGCGGTCCGCAGACTTCGGTCGGATCCAGATCAGGTCCCGACCGACTAAAATAGTAGAGATCGTTTGTGGCGCAGTCTCCGCAATACGGACTTTTTCCAGTCCCACCATCGACGGTTCCTTGCGCCACGCCGCCTGGAACCCAAATACGATCGTTTGTGTTGTCATAGGCCCACTGCGTTGTTGGGTGGCGCGGAGTCAGTACGTTCACGGCCTGCGCCGGGCCGCCAAAGCACGTCGCTGTCGGTGATGCCGAACCACACGTTCCAGTTGTAACACCGGTCAAAGTGTCAGGCTTACCGGTCTGTCGAAACGTGAACTGATACGGAGTTTTTTTAGTAGGCACGATGCATCCAGCAGTTGGCGGAAGGCACAGCAGACCGGTATAAGCAAAGTTAGTGTTGGCCGTTCCGATGGTTGCTCCATAAACGACGATCGCCATCGGAGTCAAGGTCCCATCGCAGGGAGACACGACGGTCCCGTTAATGCAAGGCGTGAGGTCCTCTATTTGTTGTATGCCGCCACCGGGAAGGGCACTCAGTGAACAGGTTACTACGTTGGTGGATCTTGAGCACGACGAGATAGGCACGGGTGGCCATTGGGGCGCATTGAACATCCCCGCCCATGCCAATGACCACGCTTCGCCCGATTTGATTCCAGCTATTCCCTTGCTATCGTCCAGCCAAAAAAGGCTGTTCTGCAGCGTCCCCGAGCAACAATTTGGTCCTCCGGCCCACCACAGTACCTTGGAATAAGTGGGGACGTAAACCAGATGTTGCCATGCACGGCGAATTGGAATCGCGCCTCCGGGTGTGTTGGGACTGTGAGTACCTGCAGGGGAGATACCAGCGGCTATACCGGTCGTGCCGGTCCAGGTCTGCGCCAAAGTTGCTGGAGCAACAGAAATGATTAGTAGTAGGAGCCGCATCAGGCATTTCGATGACGAACTCACGGATCGACCCAGCCCCTATCTTGAAGTTTTAACTCTTGGAAATTTTACACCATCGCGCAGACTCGGCAATGGATGCAGCCGATCGCGTATTGGTGCAGCCGGTTCGCACAGGCGCGGCTGACGCGCGCTAAATGAAGAGAGCAGCTAAGTGAGACGGATTTTACGGAGCCGAAACCGTAAAGCCGAAGATCGCGTCGTCGGAAACATTGTATCCTCCGAAAGTCGAGTACTCGTAGGCGCCAAAATCAAAAACGGAAGAGGCGTTCCAGTTGGTCGTAGGTACTTTGTAGGACGACGATTTCACCAGGCTATTGTTCAAATACAAACTCACGCCGCCAGTGCTCCAGGTCAGCGTGACTTGCAGTGTCACACCATCGCCGAACAAAGTATCCTCGGTACCCTGGGGAACGTAGTAGACCTGTGCTGTGGTTCCTACCGTGTAATTGAACTGCAGACCATTGCTCGTAACCTGAGTCAGGAACCAGAACAGATGATTCCCATTCCCGTCTCGTACATCAAAAGTGTAACGAGGCATGGCCGCGTTCGCCTTACGTTGCGCGAAAGTGTAACTCGACTGAAGCGAGAACGAAATCTCTCCCTGGTTCACATCGAATATGTTGCCCACGGTCGCGCCCGTGAAATGGTAGTAGGCGTCGTTTGTGTTCTTGCAGCAATTGAGGAAGTAAACGCCATTTCCGCCTTGAGCAGGAGTGAAGTTCACAGAACCCGTACCCTTAACCTCGACAACTCCTGTGAACCCGGATGTAGTTACACTCGGTGTTACGATCGATCCGTTGTTGGTGCCGCTCACTTCCGAAGCGTTGCCCTGGATTTGAAGAGTAGTTTGCAGCCCGGAGGGTGCCGTGGTGAAAGTGTAATTGGCGGAGCTAGCCATGTCTCCATTCGAGTCTTGTGAGAGAACCTGATAATCGTAGGTTGTGGATGGAGACAGACTGCTCAAAGTGACCGAGTGCGAGGTGACAAGTGTGGAGTTGAGCGGACTCATCGAACTATATGGGATGGATGTTCCATATGCTACTTGAGAACTCGCTGGTACGTTTGTGGTCCATGTAATGGTCGCGCCCGATGACGTAACCGATCCAGCGGAGACCCCTGAAATTGAGAGTCCGCTGGTGCCCGTATTATTCACAGTCACCGTAACGCTGCTACTTGCCATACGGTTTCCGGTGTCGGTGGCGATGGCAGTGACGGTGTGGCTTCCATTGCCGACAGTGGTCGTATTCCATGACGTGGAATAGGTTGGCCCTGAGCCTGTAACCTGGCTGCCTAGATTCGCGCCGTCGATCTGAAATTGCACTCCCGTTATACCTGCGGGGTCGGTAGCATTAGCGGAAAGTGTTATCGTGCCCGACACGGTCGCGTTATTCGCCGGAGCTGTTACTGACACGGAGGGATTTGAGCCGCTACCGAGCGTAGCGCCTTTTGCAGCTGCAGACATAGCGGACACATTCCCCGCAGCGTCATAAGCAGCAACGGTGTAAGAATATGTGGTGCCAGAATTCAAGCTGGTATCCTGGTAGTTCAGTACGGTCGTCGCGTTACCTACCTGGGAGCCATTCCTATAGATGTGGTAGCCAACGACTCCCACGATGTCGTTCGCACCGGACCAAGTTACATTGATTTGAGAAGACGAAACACCAACCGCAGCGACTCCTGTTGGAACCGTAGGCGGAGTAGTGTCCGGCGGCGCTCCTGGTCCAGGAAGCTGCGTCCAACTAGATCCGTTCCACTGCGAGACGTAAACCTGGCGCAAGGCGCCCAACTCAATTTCGCTCCAGGCTGAGACCGG
>Ga0210385_10002476_pt1 | contig 11165 bp, 10 predicted proteins | sample IncBWH26OmetaG_FD_160107 | JGI IMG/M metagenome (GOLD analysis project Ga0210385, IMG submission 160107) | Forest soil microbial communities from Barre Woods Harvard Forest LTER site, Petersham, Massachusetts, United States - Inc-BW-H-26-O ... | reverse complement strand
CCTGCCGGTCACCGGGCCGGTCGGCCCGGTGCCGTCGTTCTGATCGCGCCGATCGTCTAGGCCGGCTCGGCCGGGACGGCGATGGAGGTGATGACCAGTCCATCCCTGGCCAGCCACCGCCCGCTGAACTCGGTGAGCTGCTGGCCGCCGAGCACCGGCCCGGGCACGAGCAGTTGTGCGGTGAAGGTCCCGTCGGCGGGGTTGATGCTGATCACGGCGTCGCCGAAGCCCAGCCAGCGCTGGGTGAGCGGGAACCACGCCTTGTAGGTGGCCTCTTTCGCGCTGAACAGCAGCTTGTCCCAGGAAACCTCGGGCGCCGCTTCTGCAAGGTCGGCCAGGGCGCGCCGTTCTGCATCGCTCGCGATCACCTCGCCGACGCCGTCTGGCAGTGGGGTATGCGGCTCGGCGTCGATGCCGATCGCGGCGACCTCCCGGCTGTGCGCGAGGGCGGCCGCACGGTAACCGGCGCAATGGGTCATGCTGCCAGCTACCCCGGCGGGCCAGCCCGGTGCGCCGCGCAGGCCGGGCAAGATGGGAGCCGGGGGCAGGCCTAGCTTGGCGAGGGCCTGGCGGGCGCACCACCGTGCGGTCCCGAATTCGATCCTGCGGCTGGCCACGGCCTTCCGCAGCACCGCCTGCTCTTCTGGGTACAGCTGAACCTCAGCGGGGTCGTCGAATGCTTCCACGGCAACGACCTGCGGCGGCACGATCTCGTCAAGCACGTCAGCCGCGTCCTTCGCTCACGTGACCACCCCAGGTCGCCTTCCGGCGCAGGTCAGTACCTCGTTGCGGCAGCGGACAGGGTAAGTTCATGGCTGCGGCTCAAATGTAGCGCCGGGGCGGCGACTGCGGCGCACCGGCTCCGGCGAAGCGTCTTTGACGTACGGCGCAATCATGGGCCGCGCCGCCACGAGCCCGGTACTGGTTTACCTGTCCCCAGGCACAGAACTGGGCCTGACGCCACAAGGGTTGAAGTGAGGACCAGAATTGAATGCTAGGCCACCGCTATTCATAATATCTGGCCCGAGCGGCGCCGGCAAAGGCACAGCGCTCGACTGGATGGTTCTCTCCGGACTTGTGCGCCGCGTGCCCACGTATACGACCCGGGCGGCCCGCCCCACCGAAAGAGACGGGATCGAATACAACTTCGTCGCCGACGAGACGTTCAGCAAACTCCGCGAGGAAGGGCAGCTCATAGAATACACGCGCACATATTCGGACAGCTATTATGGCTCGCCGCGCGAGCTGCTGGACAGCCAGGATCCAACTCCCCTGGCCGCGGAGCTCGAGCCGACCGGCTTCGTCAAGGTCCGCGCGATGTCCGCCCGCCGCGTCATCGGCATCTTCATCACTACCAGGACAGAGACGGAACTGCGATCGCGGCTCGCCGAACGGGGCCAGACACCCGACACGGATAATCGGCTTCGCATCAGAAGCCTGCAGCAGACCTGGGCCTGGGTCTACGACTACATTCTCGTGAACCAGGACCGTGACGACTTCCTTGCCGAGCTTTCCACCGTCATCAGGAGCGAGCTGATCAGGTCACGCGGCGTGCAGTACATCACCGAGCTGCAGCACGAGGAGTCCATCCAGCCCTACTGACCGCTAGTTCCCGCGGCACAAGAACATTGAGATTCCTGACTCGCGAGTTTCGTGCCACAGTGCCCTTTTGGCGGTGTGTCGGTTTGACAGCCGCTGATTACGCCGCGACTATCTCTGTCATGGCGAGAAGCGTATCTGTGATTATGACGGACGATCTTGACGGCTCCGACGATGCCGAAACCGTCTCCTTCGGCTTCGGCGGAGTGGTCTACGAAATCGACCTAGCCCAGAAAAACCGGGCCAAGCTTGAAAAGGCGCTCGCGCCGTTCATCGAGGCCGGCCGGCGGGTTCCCCGTGGCGGTCGCCGGCGTGCCGCCGATCGCTCGGGTGCATCGGTTGATCGCGGCGCCGTTCGCGCCTGGGCAAAGTCGGTCGGCATCAAGGTTCCCGAGCGCGGCCGGATCAGCGCCGACATCATGCGCCAGTACGAGGAAGCCCACTAGCCAAGGGGGCGAGCGGACCGGCCCGGCCCGCGGGTTGGCCGGGCGTTTATCCGGGTGCGACCGCGCCACACACCGTGTGAAGATCAGGGTGTGGCGCGTTCGTTCGAGGATCTCGTGACCGAGGCCGAGTCCGCTGATGTTGCCGGATGGGACTTCTCCTGGCTGGACGGCCGGGCCACCGAGCAGCGCCCGTCATGGGGTTACCAGCGCTTAATGGGTGAGCGGATGGCACACGCCTCCGCAGCGCTCGATATTCAGACCGGCGGCGGCGAAGTGCTTGCCGGGATTCCGGAACTGCCGAAGCTTACGGTGGCGACGGAGTCGTGGCCGCCGAACATCGAGCGCGCTACCAGGCTGCTGCATCCGCTCGGCGTGGCCGTCGTCGCTGACCAGGACGCGCCGCCACTGCCGTTTGCTGATGACGCGTTCGACCTGGTCGTGAGCCGCCATCCGGTGACCGCCTGGTGGGAAGAGATCGCCCGGGTGCTGCAGCCCGGCGGAACGTATTTCTCGCAGCAGGTCGGGCCGCACAGCGTGTTCGAGCTCGTCGAGTGGTTCCTCGGCCCGCAGCCGCCCGAGGTCCGTGACAATCGCGACCCCGGCGGCGCCACGGCGGGGGCCCGGGCCGCCGGGCTTGAGGTCACCGACGTGCGGCTGGAGTCACTGCGCACGGAGTTCTTCGACATCGGCGCGGTGATCTACTTCCTGCGCAAGGTGATCTGGATGGTGCCCGGTTTCACCGTGGCGGGATACCGCGAGCAACTGCGCACGCTGCACGGCCGGATCGAGAGCGAGGGCCCGTTCATCGCCTACGCGACGCGATTCCTCATCGAGGCCCGCAAGCCCGGTGGGAGTCCCTGAGCGCTCGTCTCGCCCGCGGCGGCCCCTCATTCCAGCGGCTGGTGGGCGATCGCCCGCGGCTCGCGCCCGGCGAGCAGCCAGCCCCCGGCGGCCGCAACCACTGGCAGGCCGACCAGGACCGCGGCCAGGTCAAGCCACGGCAGCAGGGACGCGTGGCCGGCCAGCAGCTCACTCCAGGATGATGCGAGGACGGCCAGGTAGGCGGCGATGGTGCCGACCAGCGCGGCCAGCAGGCCAAGCGCGCCCGCCGTGGCCGCGGTGATGCCCCGGCGGGTCCGGGCGCTGGCCCCCGTGGCAGTCAGCGTCCGGATGTCGCCGGAGGTCTCGCTGCGGATCAGCCCGATCGTCATCGCGAGCACACCGAGCGCGACCAGGATGCCCGCTCCGGTCGCGTCGTTGCGGACCTCATCGAGCGACGGCGTCCCGTTCTTGGTCTCGATCGTCAGGCCCGCCGCCGCGGCGACCCGCCGCGCGCTGCTGATCTGTACCGGAGTGAGCGACCGGGGTGCCTGGATCAGCCACCCCACCGTGGCCTGCCGCAACCGGAGCCTGGCCGCGACCGAGGCCATGATGAGCAGGTTGGGATCGGACACGTCGGTGGGCAGGCTGGCGAGTGTCTGGATCGATGGGGACGGGATGAACTTGACCACCGGATTCTGCGCCGTGAAGTTGCCGTACTGCAGCACCAGGTTGGGCGAGCCCTGCAGGCCGGGCCGCGACGTCAGCAGCACCGTGCCGGGGCTGATCGCACTCGCCTTGATCCCGTAGTGCCGCAGCAGCGCCGGCGTGGCGACGTAGATGTCGATCGTGCCCTGCCCGCCGCCCGCCCCGACCTGCTCCAGACCGGTGTCGGTCGGCGCCACGGCGGAGGTGAGCGGGAGCACGTTCCGGGTGCCCAGCGCCGCGGCGATCGTGGCCGCCGTGGCCTGCCCGGCCTGGCGCTGCCGCGAGCTGGGCAGCGTGTCGCCGCTGCTGCTCCCCGGGTAGTTGGCCGGGGTGTAGACCGCGAGCTGATTGGGCGGCAGGTTCGGGCCCGTGTAGTCGAGGGGCTCGGTGAACCGGTTGGTCGACAGCAGCGTGATCAGCATCGCGATGAACACGGCGAGGGTGGCAGCAGCGAGCGCCGCCCCGGAACGCGCCCGGTACCGGGCCAGGTCACGCACTGCGATGCGGCCAGCGACCGGCACGTGCCGGGCGACGCGTGCCACCTGCCCGATGATCACGGGGGCGAGCAGCACAAGACCGGCGATCGTCGCCAGCACTCCGGCCAGAGTGTCGAAGACGCTCGAGCCGCTGCCCCCGTTTGTCCCGCCGGAGAACACCAGCAGCACGATGCCGACGGCGAGCACGGCGAGGCCAGGGCGCGGCGACCGGCGGCTCTGCTTCGGCTCCACCGGCCGGCCGGACAGCGCGGCCACCACCGGCACGTCGGCTACGGCGCGGGCGGGCTGCCGGGAGGCGAGAATCGCCGTCACCACCGCCAGAGCCATGGCCACGCCGATCAGCCACCACGGCAGACTGGTCCAGGGGACGTAGTGATCTGCGCTGGTCCCGAAGTACGGGGCGTAGGGGATCCAGGCGCCTATGCCGATCGCGCCGCCGAGCACGGCGCCGACAACGCCGACCACCGCGCCGTTCGCCACCATGACCAGCCGGACATCCTTGTCGGTCGCGCCGAGCGAGGACAGGATGCCGAGCGAGCGCAGCCGGCGCTGGGCCAGCACCGTGAAGCCCGCCACCGCGACGAGCCCGATGAAGAACAGCCCCACCACGGCGAACGCGAGCGCGATCACGGCCGGGGTCAGCCCGCTGGGCGGCTGCGGCCGCAGTGGCGTCGCGCCCGGCGGGAAGTTGAACGTGGCGAAGCTCAGCGGCGTGGCGTCGAAGAGCACGGTCGCCTGGGTCGGCCTGGAGACCTGCCCGGGTGCGACCAGCGCGAACGTGTCCAGCAGGTTCTGCGGGTTCTCCACGATCCCGGTCACGCGCAGCGCCCGGCCGTCGACGTGCCAGGTGCTCCCGATTCCCGCCCGGAACGCTGACGCCAGCCCGCTGGTCAGGTCGACCTCACCGGATCCGTGCGGGTAGTGGCCTCGCACCAGGGCCAGCATGGGACGGCCGTAGGCTCCGTCCGGGTTCTGCGCCCGCAGCTGCGCCCCGGTGACCAGGCCGGTCGCGAAGACCTGGTTCTCGATCACTTCGACGGCACCGAAGTGCGCCCTGAGCGCCGCGATCTCGCTGGCCAGGTGCGGGTCGTTGCCCGGCAGGTTGACTAGCGCGTTGGCGGAGCCGAACCCGGCGTTGGCCGGCAGCGGGAGGTTCGTGCCCAGGGCGGCGCCGAAGATCGTCGCGGCGACCGCGACCGTGATCAGCGTCAGCACCAGCAGCTGCTGGCGCCATTCGCGCCGGAACAGGCGCAGCGCCCAGCGCAGCACCGCTCGCCGCGCCGGCACGCCTCCGCCGGTTTCGGTCGGCCGGTCCAGTACGGCCGTCATTGGTTCGGCCCGGACTGCAGCAGCGACTCGGGGCTCGCCGGCGGCATGGTCTGGTCGACGACGCGGCCGTCCCTGATGAACACCACGCGGTCCGCCCACGAGGCGAGCTGCGCGTCGTGGGTGACGACCACCGTGGCTACGCCGCGGTGGCACGCGGCAACCAGCATCCGCATCACCGTCTCCCCGGTTGCCGAGTCGAGCGCGCCGGACGGCTCGTCGGCGAGGACAAGCTTGCGGTTGCCAACTATCGCGCGTGCGATCGCGACCCGCTGCCGCTCGCCGCCGGAGAGTTCGTCGGGGAAGCGCTCCGCCTCCTCGGTCAGCTCGAGCTCGTCGAGAGCCTGGATGCCCACGGCGCGGGCCTTTCTCGCGGTCAGCCCGTCGAGCTCCAGCGGCAGCGACACGTTCTCCACCGCGGTCAGCCCGGGCAGCAGGTTGAAGTCCTGGAACACGTAGCCGATCGTGCGGCGCCGCAGCCTGGCCTTCTCGGCCCTGGACAGCTTCGACAGGGTCGCGCCGCCGATGAGCACGTGCCCGCTGGTCGGCTCCTCGAGGCTGCCTGCGATCGTCAGCAGCGAGCTCTTGCCCGATCCGCTCGGGCCCATCACCGCCACAAGCTCGCCGGCTTCGACAGACATGCTGACGTCTTGCAGGGCCTGCACCTGGGTCGGGCCCTCGCCATAGATCTTGGCCACGTGGTGTAGCTCGAGGAAACTCATCGCCGTGCTCCTACTCTGCGGCGCAGCCTCGGCATCGCCGGGGCAGCCGGGGTCGCTGGCTCGTTCTCGGCCCGCCGGAACCTGCCGTCGGCGGTGTCCAGCCAGCGGACGACCGAGTCCAGGCGGAACAGCTCCGCGTCCACAGCGAGCGCGAAGCCGAGGTCGAATTGGGCCTCGTCCTCCTTGAGCCGGGTCCACTGCTGCATGAGCTCGACGAGGTACCTGCGGTGCACCTGGATCACCTCGTGCACGTCGACGCCGGGCAGGCGCCAGGCGACAAGGATCTTGATGACCAGCTCGTCGCGCGGCGGCAGGCTCAGGTCCGGCGGGGTGCGCAGCCAGGAATCGAGTTCGCCCTGGCCGTCCGTGGTGATCCGGAAGCCCTTCTGCGGCCCGTCCTCGGTGTCGTCGGACTCGACGAGCCCGTCCCGCTCGAGCCGCTGCAGTGTGGTGTACACCTGGCCGACATTGAGTGGCCAGACCTCGCCGGTCCGCTCTTCGAACTCCTGGCGAAGCTGGAGGCCATACTTGGGACCCTCGCTCAGCAGCGCGAGCAGGGCGTGCCGCACGCTCATGATGGTATGCAACTCGGAATCATACTGGGTATAGTACCGATAGCGCAGCACCCACCGCAAGCCTGAATGGCAATTGATAGCAGAGTGTAAGCGCTTGATTACTCCGAGTATGCTCAGGGGTTTGGCGGGGGGGTTTTCGCGGCGGGGTTCGCCGCGCCCGCTCGCCGGGACGGGGTACTGCCATATGAGCGCATCGGCGGCCGACACCGACCTGCCGACGTCACCGCTGCTTGACCGGGTCAGGCGGGGAATCCTGGGCGAAGGCGAGCTCATGGAGGGACCGTTCGGGCCGCGGCGGTTAACCTACGCCGACTACACGGCATCCGGGAGGTCGCTCGACTTCATCGAGGACTTTATCCGCGAGGCCGTGCTGCCGTGGTACGCGAACACCCACACTGAGAGCTCGGGGACCGGGCTGCGGACGACCAGGCTGCGCGAGGACGCACGGCTGATGATCCGCGACGCGGTCGGCGGTACAGCGGACGACCTGGTGATCTTCTGCGGCTCCGGGTCGACCGCAGCGATCAGCAAGCTGATCGGCATCCTGGAGCTGCGCATCCCGGTCGGCCTGGACGCCCGGTACGGGCTATCTGAGCTGATCCCCGAGTGCAGGCGGCCCGTGGTGTTCGTCGGCCCGTACGAGCATCATTCCAACGAACTGCCCTGGCGCGAGTCGATCGCCGATGTCGTGGCCATCGGCGAAGACCGCGACGGCCACATCGACATGGCCGAGTTGCGCAGGCAGCTCATCCACTTTGCCGCCAGACCGCTGCGCATCGGCAGCTTCTCCGCGGCCTCCAACGTCACCGGCATCCTCACCGACACCCGCGCTGTCGCCAGCCTGCTGCACGAGCACGGCGCGCTGTCGTTCTGGGACTACGCTGCCGCCGGTCCCTACCTGCCGATCCGGGCTGCCGCCTCGGCGCCGGGCGAGGACGATCACAAGGACGCCATGTTCCTGTCCCCGCACAAGTTTCCCGGCGGCCCGCAGACGCCCGGCGTCCTCGTCGTCCGCCGCGACCTGGTGCGCAACGCCGTGCCCACCACGCCGGGAGGCGGCACGGTGGAGTTCGTCGACGCGGCAGAGCACAGCTACCTGGATGACCCGGTCGCGCGCGAGGAGGGCGGGACCCCGGCCATCGTCGAATCGATCCGGGCCGGGCTGGTGCTCGGCCTCAAGCAGGCCATCGGGACGGACCTGATCCAGGCAAGGGAGGAATGCATGTGGCGCCGCGCCCTGCGCCGCTGGGGCGGCAACCCGCGGATCCAGATTCTCGGCAGCCAGCAAGCCCGGCGGCTGGCGATCGTGTCACTGCTTATCCGCCATGGCGATGGGCGCTACCTGCACCACAATTTCGTGGTAGCGCTGCTGAACGACCTGTTTGGGATCCAGGCGCGCGGCGGCTGTTCCTGCGCGGGACCGTACGGGCACCGCCTGCTCGGCATTGACCGGGCCCACTCGCGTGCGCTGCGTAGGGAGATAAGTAACGGCTGCGACGGAGTGAAGCCCGGCTGGGTCCGGGTCAACTTCAACTACTTCATCTCTGCTGCGGCTGCCGATTTCATCATGGACGCGGTCGACATGGTGGCCGCGGATGGCCACCGGCTGCTGACCGACTACCGGTTCAACCCGCGCACCGGACTCTGGCGCCACGCGACTGGCATCAGTCCCGCCGGCATCACGAAGCCGCCGCTCCGGCTGTCCGAGCTTTGCTACAGACCGGACGGCGAGCTGGACTACCCGATGTGCCGGGCGCGGGCGGAGGAGGACGTCTTCCCTGGCTACCTGCGGGATGCTCACGCGCTGTTCGCGAGCCGGGCCGCCGAGCTGCCGGACGGGCCGACCGGGCTCACCCCCGGCGTCGAGGCCTTGCGCTGGTTTCCGCTGCCGCCCGCCTGCCTCGGCTTGCGGGACGGCAGCACCGAGGTCGCCCCGGCCGAAATGGTCGCGCCGGCCATAAGCAGATAACCGAGCGCCGGGCCATCCCCCTCCCCCTGAGGATGGCCCGGCGCTCGTTCTCCCTAACCAGCGCTGGCTTTGGGCAGCTCCAGTTACCTCGTGACCTTCACCGAGAAGAAGGAAGAGTGGGACTTGTCGAATGTCGAGCTTCCTGCGTACCAAGCCCGCACCCGGTGCGTGCCAGCCGCCTTGAACTTGTAAGAGCAGTGCGCCTTTCCATGCGACAGGCGCGCGGAGCAGAGCACGCGCCCTGCCGACATGAAGGTGACCTTCCCGCCAGGAGTCCCGCTGGACGAGGTAACGGTGGATGACAGCGTCACCCAGTGGCGGACCTTGGCGTTCTTCGGCTTCGCCGAACCGTGGGTCTTCGTGGCGTGCTTAGCGGGCGGGGGTGTGGTCCCTCCCGTGATGGTGAGCGTCTCCGAGCCATTTGACGCCAGGTTGTTCGGGTCGCCAGAGTACGCGGCGGCTATCGTGTATTTGCCGGCCGCCAGCGTGGTCTTGCACGTCGCGATGTTGGCCCCGCCACCGTCGTAAGTGAGCGCAACGTGGCTGCACCCGTTAATAGCTGTTCCGTCGTTGGAGAACGTCACAGTCCCAGAACCGCCGGCGCTCGGCGAGATGTTGTCTTTCGCCTGGCCCACCACAGTTGCTTCCAGGGTCACCGCGCCCGGCTTGGCGTTCCCTGGAGAGAGGCTCGTGGTGGTGGTCTCTGGCACGATCAGCACGAACGTACCGGACTTGGAACCGGCAAAGGTCCCGTCGCCCGAATACGTTGCCGTGTAGTCAACGTCCCCGAAGGTACCGGCGCCCGGGGTGACCTGACACGACCCGGCTCCCGCTGTCAACGTGGCTTTGCACGAGTAGCTTGGCGGCAACGTCGCATCGCTGGGCGCGACCGTCACGGTTCCGGTCGGGGTTCCTCCGCCCCCAGCCACAGTCACATCGATCGTGTAGGCGTCGCCGGCATGGACGGTGCCAGGATTGGCGTTGGTGATCGTGGTTGTCGTTGTGGTCCCCGCCGCAGGTGCAGCGGTGGCGGCTGACGCGGCGCCTGCCCACAGGCTGCACGTCGCTGCGGCTACGGCGGTTACGGACAGCACGCGGATGGCGCTAGCGCCGAGGCGACGGCGAACGACCCCCGCCGTCTGCGCGCCGTCCTCGGCCGCACGGTTCAGTCTCATGCGGGATTCCTCCTGAAGTCACACCGATGGAAGCGATGAGCGCAACCGCGGCCATCGGGCGTTTAGCCCCCCAGATACCCGCGTTCTCTCAGGGATAGGACGCCTGATGGCGGTACGGCGTTTACGTCTGTGACGTGTGTGTTGGAGGAATCCTGATGAGTTACTGAATGACTTCGCCGAGTATCCGAGCAATGACCGGATAATGGATCTTAGTCGGCTGTGCCCGCACCGGCCTGCCCGGGGGCGCCCGGCCGCTCAGGTCCCTCGGTCGGTTACCGAATAACCGCGACCGCGCAGTTCATCAACGATCCGCCTGCGGCGGGGGCACCCTGCTCTGTACGTCAGCAAACGCGCTGCCAGGGCCAAACCGCACAACCTCTACGCGCCGCCAGCGCAGATCGGGGAGGTGCACCACGATCATCCTGGACACGGATATCTCGCCGACCGCGTCCTTGCTAACCGACCGCTCGGGTATCCACCATGCCGGCGACGCGTGGACAGCGAGCTGCTGATCGCCAACGGTAAACCTGCCCAACGGCCACCGCACACCACGGCGCCCGGCCGTTAAGTCAACACGCATCTGCACCTGGCAGGAACCGCCAGGCGTGCTCTCGGCCACCGTAGAACGGTACAGCCCCGGCCGGCCGGGATGCGCGAGGGACTGTGCAGCGAACGGTGGCCAGCTAAGCGGCTCGCCGGTCTGCTCCAGGGCGTTCTTGCGCGCCGTCCTCACGCGAGGTTGTTTCGTGGTCTTCGTGCCCAGCCTGGTCCGCGTTGCGGTGAACGGAGGGATGGGCGTTGGCGTGGAAGACCATCGCGATCCACAGGAAGAGGAACACGAACGCGACGATGGGGATGACAACGGGAGCGAGTGCCGATCCGGTCATGGCAGGCACCTCCAAATGTCATTGCACCGCTGCGGCACCGCCCGCACATCACCCGCGCAGGGTGACCCGAGAGCCAGGCGGGTGATCGCGGCCTCGATCGTGGCCCGCTTGTTCGTTTAAAGTGCGCTGTGGACACTCGCGGAGACGACCGATGAACAGCAGCCCTGAGCACCTCGACGTCCTGATCGTCGGCGCCGGCCTGTCCGGCATCGGCGCCGCCCGCTACCTGCAGGCCCGGTGCCCCCGCGTCTCGTACGCCATCTTCGAGGCGCGCGACGCTATCGGCGGTACCTGGGATCTGTTCCGCTACCCGGGAGTCCGGTCCGACTCCGACATGTTCACCCTCGGCTATTCGTTCCGGCCATGGCAGAGTGCTCAGGTCATCGCGGGCGGTGACGCGATCCTGACGTACATCACCGAAACCGCGGCCGAGACCGGAGTT
>Ga0210385_10002474_pt1 | contig 11173 bp, 10 predicted proteins | sample IncBWH26OmetaG_FD_160107 | JGI IMG/M metagenome (GOLD analysis project Ga0210385, IMG submission 160107) | Forest soil microbial communities from Barre Woods Harvard Forest LTER site, Petersham, Massachusetts, United States - Inc-BW-H-26-O ... | reverse complement strand
CTCGGCAACCCGGGCACGCGGCTCGTCGGGCTCAACGACGAGACCGCGTACGATACCGGCAACGCGCTGAACGCGGCCGCGCAGCGGGCGCAGGGGACCGCCGCCGGGCGCGCCCGGCTCGCGCTGGCGATGGCGTTCCTGAACATTCCCGCCTGGGACCCGAACGACTCGGCCCCGGTCCCGGCGGGCAACGCCGCCGCGCAGGAATCGGCGCAGTACGACACGCTGACCGACAGCTCGAACAACGTCATCGACTTCATCGAGGGCGGCCGCGAGTCGATCGAGCAGGCCGTCGGCGGTCAGGCGGGGTGGACCGCCGGGACGAACTTCGCCCAGGCGTTCGCCGGCTCGCCCTACCGGCCGGAGGTCGAGGGGCTGTACCACGCGGCCGGCCTGAACCTGCAGGCCGACCTGGCGGCGCTCACCGCGCACGCCGCCATTAAGGCGGACCCGGCGGCGCTGAAGTCGCTTCAGTCGACCTCGGACCCGACCGGGCGGCTCGCGGTCCCCGAGCTCGACCTGCACACGATCGGCGACAACCTGGTCCCGGTCGGGAACGAGAGCACCTACGCCACGCAGGTCAGCCAGGCCGGTAGCGGCGCCCTGCTCCGCCAGGCCTACACGGAAAGCTACGGGCACTGCAATTTCAGCGTGTCCGAGCAGGTCGCGGGCCTGCAGGCGGTGCTGCAGCGGGTGACCGCCGGCCAGTGGGGCAACGTCGCGACCGCGGCCAGCCTGGAGCGGACGGCCACCGGCCTGCAGCTTGACCAGGCCCACTTCGTCGCCTACTCCCCCGGCCCGCTGACGGGCGCGGTGCCCGCGAGCTAGCGACCGCGAGCCGGCCGGCGCGATGCGGGCCGTTAACCGCGGCGGAACATTCGCCTCATTAGGGGCGGCACGGATCTCGGATAATCTCGGCACATGCCGGGTACCGAAGCAGCTCCTCCCCTTCTCCTTTATATGCTCAAGCAGGTTGAGCTGGCGGTCCGGGCCCGGATTGACGAGATCGTCCGCCCGGTCGGGCTGACCGCTAGCCAGTACACGGCGCTCACCGTACTCGAACGGCACACCGACATGTCCTCGGCCCAGCTGGCCCGGTCCTCGTTCGTCACCGCCCAGTCGATGGCCGACATGATCACCACGCTCGAGGGCCGCGGGCTCATCGAGCGGCACCGCGACCGGACCGACCGGCGGCGGCTGGTCGTGGCGCTCACGGACGAGGGCCGCGGCCTGCTCGGCCGGTGCCGCGACGAGATCGACGCGCTGGAAGCCACGATGCTCACCGGGCTGTCGGGCCCGCAGACGAAGGCGCTGCGGACGACGCTCGCCACCTGCTACACGAATCTGTCCAAGGCCAAAACCGGGCCAATTGGCTGACGGATTCGGCCCCGTTTAAGATCGCGGCCCCTTTTTAAGATCACTGCGCGCTGGCAGTATTCCTAATTATGGAAACGCCGCTGTCTCCGCTTGAATTCGCCCGTCGCACCCGCCGCCTGCACGGCGACCGTGAGGCCGTCGTCGACGGCGACCTGAGGCTCACCTACGAGCAGTTCTTCGACCGATGCGACCGCTGGTCGGCCGCGCTGGCCGGGCTTGGCGTCCGGCCGGGTGACCGGGTGGCCACGATCGCGCCGAACACGCACGCGCAGCTCGAGTCGTTCTACGCGGTGCCGCAGCTCGGCGCGGTGCTCGTGCCGATGAATTACCGGCTGACCCCGGACGACTTCGCCTACATGGTGAATCACTCCGGCGCGACGGTGCTCTGCGTGCACAGCGACTACCTCGACGCGATCGACGGCGTGCGCGACCAGATGCCTGGCGTGCGGCACTTCGTCGCCTTCGAGGGCGCCGCCGAGCACGGGGCGGGCGGCTGGCTCGACTACGAGGCGATGATCGCCGCCAGCGAGCCCTCCTTCCCGCGGCCGGAGATCGGCGAGCGTGACCTGCTCACCATCAACTACACGAGCGGCACGACCTCCCGGCCCAAGGGCGTCATGATCACGCACCGGAACGCGGCGATGAACACCATCGGCACGCTGCTGCACCTGCGCCTGGGGGCGGGCGACCGCTACCTGTGGACGCTGCCGATGTTCCACGCCAACGGGTGGACCTTCACCTGGACGGTGACCGCGGCCGCGGGCACGCACGTGTGCCTGCGCAAGGTAGAGCCGGCGCTGGTCTTCTCGCTGATCCGCGACGAGCGGGCGGGCTGGCTGTGCGCCGCCCCGACCGTGCTGATCGCGCTGGCCAACGCCCCGGCCGACACCCGGGGGGCCGTACCCCCCGGGGTGCGGGTGGTCACCGCGGGCGCGCCGCCCGCCGCGGCCACGATCGAGCGGCTTGAGGGCGAATTCGGCTGGGACATCACGCACGTCTACGGGCTCACCGAGACGGCACCGTTCATCACCGTGTGCGCGCCGCTGCCCGAGCACGAGGAGCTGTCCCCGGCCGACCGCGCGGTGCTCAAGGCCAGGCAGGGTGTGGAACTGCTCACGTCGGGTGAGCTGCGGGTGATCGACGACACCGGCGGGGAGGTGCCGTCCGACGGCGTCACCCTGGGGGAGATCACCGTCCGGGGCAACGTGGTCATGGACGGGTACTACAACGACCCGGAGGCCACCAAGAAGGCGATGGGCGACGGCTGGTTCCACACCGGCGACGCGGCCGTGGTGCACGCCGACGGGTACGTGGAGATCCGCGACCGGATCAAGGACGTGATCATCAGCGGCGGCGAGAACATCTCCTCGGTCGAGGTCGAGGGGGCGCTGCTGCGGCACCCGGCCGTGGCCGAGGCCGCGGTGATCGGGCTGCCGAGCGAGAAGTGGGGCGAGGCGCCGTACGCGTTCGTGGTGCTCATGCCCGGCACCGCGCTGGCGCCGGAGGAGCTGATCGGCTTCGTCAGGGACCGGATCGCGCACTACAAGGCCCCGCACGGCGTCACCTTCATCTCCGACCTGCCCAAGACGGCCACCGGCAAGATCCAGAAGTACGTGCTACGCGGCGGAGCAGCCAATTTTTCTAAGCAGTAGTCCCCCGGCGGGACAGCCCCGATGAGGTGCCCGGCGACGGGCGCGTTGCCCGATTGGTCCCCGGCGAGGTTATGGTGGATAGCGAGGGTGGTTGTTTCCAGGAGTAGCTCTCGCAGGGGCAGCGGTGTCGAGTATGGACAGTGCGGACGCGGGAATTGCGCGTCAGGATGACGAGTCTGCTATGCGCCGGGCGGCCACACATCTCGACAGCGCCACGGTGGTGATCGACCCTGAGCTGCCCAAGGAGATGTGGAACGTCCTCGCACGGTCAAGCGGGAGGCTGGTCCCCTACCGGGGCCCGGTGCCCGTACCGGCGTCATCGGCCAGTCACGCCCGGGGGTGCGCGGCCCTCACCGGGCTCTTCTTCGTCTTCGCGATCCTCGGCGGGCTTGCGGGCAATCTCGCGTTCGCCTTCGTGATGCTGATGCTCGCCGTGACCGGGTTCCCGCTCGCGCTCGCGGCCCGGCCGAGCGACCGGGAGATCGCGGCCGAGCGCATGCCGATCACCCAGCACCGCCACTACGTGATGCCGAGCACCGATATCGACGCCGAGCACTGGCAACTGTGGAAGCGAGCGGTCGACGCGCGGAACCGGATCGCCGGGGGCGGCGTGGTCAGCGACGGGCGCATCGACTCGGTTCAGGTCGCCGAGGTGCTGCCGGAGCGCCTGTGGGACATCGCCGAGCGGCTCGCCCGGCTGGCCGAGGTGCGCGCCCGGCACCGGGAAATCCTGGGCGACGTCACCCCGGATGACCCCGACGTCGCCCCGATCGTGAGCCGGCAGCGGGAGGCGCAGGAGCTGGTCCTGGCCGACGTGACGCGGCGGGTCGCCAGCCTGGAGAACTTCGCGGACCTAGTAGACGCCGCCGACCTGGCGACGCGCAAGGAGTCGATCGTCCGGGCGCTGCACGACCTGGACGACACGCACGCCGACCTGCTCGCCGGGATCGGTGACACCGTCACCGACGCCGATCTCGCGAACCGGCTGGCCGACGACGCGACGGCGGTGATCGAACAGGCCAGGCAGGCGATCAAGCAGGCCAACGAGGCGGCCCTGACCCTGGCCGTGCCGGGCGACGAACAGCCGGGCGACGAACTACTAGCCGAGGAACTGCCAGGCGACCAGCCGGCGGGCGACCGCCTGCCGGGGGACGGGTCATCGGGGAACGGGGCATCGGGGAACGGGCGACCCGGCGAAGACGGGGGCAACGCCTAGCTAGCTGGCGGATCGAAGGCCGCCGCGATCCAGCGTGTCAACCTCTGGGTGGACACGGGAAATCAACTTTCTGGCTGATGGCACCACTCCCGTTGGCCCGTAACGTTGGCAGCGCAGCTCTTGGTACAGCTTGTACCGGGCACAGCAGCAAGGGGGCATCAGCCATGAACGCTGAGACCAGGACCTTCCCGCGCGGTGACATCCGCGTCTCGGACGCCGAGCGCGACCTGGCGGTGGCCGAGCTGAGCGAGCACTTCCAGGCCGGGCGGCTCACGCAGGATGAGTTTGACGACCGGTCCGGGCGCGCGCTGCAGGCGAGGACGGGGACCGACCTCAGCACGCTGTTCACCGACCTGCCGCACCGGGGCACGGCTCCCGTGGCGCCGGCCCCTGGCCCGATGGCGGAGCCGTTGTTCGGCCAGGACGAGCTGCGCCCCGCGGGCGGAGTGTTTCCGCTCGTGCGCGTGGTCATCGCCCTGGTCATCGCGGGGACCATCTTCGGCGGCTTGTTCGGCAGCCATGCCCACGGCCACAACGTCGGCTTCTTGATCCCGGTCTTCATCCTCGGCCTGGTCTTCCTCCGGCTGACCAGGACGGCTCGCCGCGGGGGCCGCGGCCGCTAGCCGCCAGCGACCGCCTGCGGGCGGGCCGGCGGCGTCACCGGCCGCGAGCCGAAGCGGCGCAGGCGCAGGCTGTTGGTGACCACGAATACCGAGCTGAACGCCATCGCGGCGGCCGCGATCATCGGGTTGAGCAGGCCGGACGCGGCGAGCGGGATCGCCGCGACGTTGTAGCAGAAGGCCCAGGCGAGATTGCCCTTGATCGTCTTGAGGGTCTTCCTGGACAGCGCGATCGCGTCCGGCACCGCGCGCAGGTCGCCGCTGACCAGGGTCAGGTCGGCCGCCTCGATGGCCGCGTCGGTGCCGGTGCCCATGGCGAGGCCGAGGTCCGCCTGGGCGAGCGCGGCGGCGTCGTTGACCCCGTCGCCGACCATGGCGACGGTGCGGCCCTCGTCCTGGAGGTGCTTGATCACGTCGAGCTTCCCGCTCGGCAGGACGCCGGCGACGACCTCGTCGATGCCGGCCTCGTCGGCCACGGCGCGCGCCGCGCGCTCGTTGTCCCCGGTGAGCAGCACCGGGCGCAGGCCCATGGCCCGCAGCCGGCGGACGGCCTCCGGCGAGGTGGGCTTGATCGTGTCGGCCACGATCAGCACCCCGCGAACCGCGCCGTCCCAGGCGACGAAGGTCGCCGTCTGGCCGTCCCCCTCCGCCTCCTCGGCGGTCCGCGCCAGGGCCGGGGGCATGGTCAGCGCCCACTCGGCGGTGAGCCAGGTCCGGCGGCCGACGAGCACGGCATGACCGTCCACGAGCGCGGAGGCGCCCTGCCCGGCCTCGGCGGAGAAGTCGTGCGGCACCGGGAACGACGGATCGGTAGCGTCGGCGGGGGGTGACTGGCGACCCGCCATCGCGAGCCGGCCGCGGGCACCCGCCGCGATGGCGGCGGCGATCGGGTGCTCGGACGCCGACTCCACCGCGCCGGCGTAGCGCAGCAGCTCACCCTCGTCCGTCCCGGACGCGGCGGCCACCCCGGTCAGCGTCATCTGGCCGGTCGTGACCGTGCCGGTCTTGTCGAGGACGATGGTGTCGACCCGGCGGGTGTTCTCCAGCACCTCGGGCCCCTTGATCAGGATGCCGAGCTGGGCGCCGCGCCCGGTGCCGACGAGGATCGCGGTCGGCGTGGCCAGGCCCATCGCGCACGGGCAGGCGATGATCAGCACCGCTACCGCGGCGGTGAACGCGCTCGCCGCCGACCCGCCGGCCGCCAGCCAGCCGGCCAGCGTGGCGGCGGCGATCGCGAGCACGATCGGGACGAACACGGCGGACACGCGGTCCGCGAGCCGCTGCACGGGCGCCTTGCCCGCCTGGGCCTGGGTGACCAGCCGCGCCATCTGGGCGAGCTGGGTGTCCGCGCCGACCCTGGCGGCACGGACGATCAGCCGGCCGCCGGCGTTGACGCACCCGCCGGTCACCGCGTCGCCCGGTCCGGTCTCGGCCGGCACCGGCTCACCAGTCAGCATGGACGCGTCGACCGCGGAACGCCCGGCGATGACGACGCCGTCCGTCGCGATCTTCTCCCCCGGCCGGACCACGAACTCGTCGCCGACCACGAGCGCGTCGGCGGCCACGGTGACCTCGCGGCCGTCGCGGAGCACCGTGGCCTGCTTCGCGCCCAGGTCGAGCAGGGCCGCCAGGGCGGTGCCGGCCCGGCGCCGCGCGCGCAGCTCCAGGTACCGGCCGAGCAGGATCAGCGCGGTGACGCCGACCGCGACCTCGAGGTAGCTAGCTTGCGGGCCGCGGCCGGCCGCGTCCAGGACCAGCGCGTACAGCGACCACAGGTAGGCCGCGGTCACCCCCACCGAGACCAGCGTGTCCATCGTCGCCGCGCCATGCCGGGCGTTGACCGCGGCGGCGCGGTGGAACGGCCAGGCGCCCCAGGTCGCGACCGGGGTCGCCAGCGCGAGCGACACCCACTGCCAGGCCGGGAACTGGACGGCAGGCACCATCGCGAGCACGGTCACCGGGACGGCCAGCGCCAGCGAGACCAGCAGCCGGCGGCGCGGCAGGCCGGGGCTCCCCTGGCCGGACTCGGCCGCGGCGGGCGCCGGCAGCGCCGCGGTGTAGCCGGTGCGCTCGACCACGGTGATGAGGTCCGCCACGGTGAACGCGTCGGGGAAGGACACCCGCGCGGTCTCGGTCGCGAGGTTGACCGTGGCGGTGACGCCCGCCAGCTTGTTCAGCTTCTTCTCGACCCGCGTCGCGCACGAGGCGCAGGTCATCCCGCCGATAACGAGGTCGGCCGTACTCATGATCATCATCCCGAACGAGTGCTTGTACCGGGGAGTCGGCCCCCGCGGGAAGCGGCGGGCCAGGTGAGAGAGCCGGGTTACCCGAGGGGCAGGGCGCGGGCGGCGGCGGGGGTCATCGGCCCGGCCGCGCTTCCCTCGGCCGAGCCCGCGGCGCCGGCCAGGCGGTAGTCGCCCGCCTCGTCGAGGGCAGCCTCGATCGCCTCCGTCGCGAGCGAGCCGTCGCCGGTAACCGTGACCGCCGACTCGCCGCCGGGGACGAGGGCTACGCTCACCGCGGTCACGCCGGGCACGTTCCCAAGCTCTTGGGTGACCGCGCGGACGCAGTGGTCGCAGGTCATGCCGGTCACCTGGTACGTGGTCGATGTCATACGTGCACTCCCGTCGTCTAGGACTTCACGAGCCGGGCGATCGCCTCGGACGCCTCGCGGACCTTCGCGGCGGCCACGTCGCCGCCCTCCGTCGTCGCCTGGGCCACGCAGTGCCCGAGGTGGTCCTCGAGCAGGCCGAGCGCGACCGACTGCAGCGCGCTGGTGACCGCGGACACCTGGGTCAGGATGTCGATGCAGTACTTGTCGTCCTCGACCATCTTCTGCAGGCCGCGCACCTGACCCTCGACCCGGCGCAGCCGCGCCAGGTACCGGTCTTTCTCCGGCGTGTATCCGTGCATGTCAAACCTCCGGCAACTCATGCTCAACATACCATACCCCCCCATGGTATCCCTGGGGCGGCGCCCGCGGCGGGGCCCCAGGGGGCGGGACAGGCTAGCGGTCGGCTGGCTCCCGGTCGTCCGCGTTGCGCGGGGACGGGCTAGCGGTCGGCTGGCTCCCGGTCGTCCGCGTTGCGCGGGGACGGTCGCTTGGTGCCGTATTTACGGGCGAGGCGCCTGCGGTAGGCGAGACTGCCCAGGCCGAGCAGGACCGCTCCGCCGCCGATGCCGAACACCAGGCCGTCCTGCAGGCCCGCGGTGCCGCCGCCGCCGGTTTCCGGTGCCGCCGATGGGAAGGCGGGCGCGGCCGGTGCGGTGGCGTGCGTGACCGGGGCCGAGGGGTGCGTCGCCGGGGCGGAAGACGGAACGGCGGTCGGCGGCGTGGTCGCGGGCGGCGTCGTCGCAGGCGGTGTGGTTGCGGGCGGCGTGGTCGCGGGCGGCGACGCCGACGCCGACGTGTGCGGCGAACCGGAGGCGCTCGGGTGCGTCGTCGGTGGCGCGCTCGCACCGCCCGTCCTGGTGGACCCGCCGCCCCCGCCCGTCGGCGACGGGATGCGGCTGCCGGGAGTGCCCGCGGACGGGTGGCCGGCCGTCGGCGGTGACGGCGTAAAGACCTTCGGCACCGACGAACCGCCCCCGGTGCAGGCCGCCACCGTAATCGCCAGTAGCAACGCCCCGGCGGCCGAGCGGACGGCGGTCGGCCGCGCCCGCTGGACAACACCGGGCTTGGTCAGGCGCACCTTCATGAACGCTCCTCGAATCCGTGCCAGCCATCGAATGCATGTCCGATAAATGCGGTAATCCATTAGGTACGTCGGCGACCCTGCGGCGTGCCCGCCCCCCGGAGGAGGACAACCCTGCGGATAGTGCATTTCCCGGCCATCGAAGATCAACCATCGAGGGCGGCAACGAAAGCGAAAACGAGCCCATCCGGTGACCAGCGTGCGGTCTGACCAGCACATTTCCCGGAACACGCGATAGCACCGGCTAGGACCATTCATAACCGTGCCGCGGCCGGGCCGGCCAGGCAATGGCGCGTTTGGCACCGGCACATTAGGCTACGCGAGGAGGACTCCTCAACGGAAGGCATTGGGAAGGCACGGCATATATGGGAAGCTCGCCGCGCATTGCCGGCCTCCGGGTGGTCATGGCCTGGCCGCAGGACAGCCAGTTCACCCCCAAGCCGCCGCCGCGGGGCCGGGGCAGGATCAGGTTGTCGGGGTTCGCGGGGATTTGCCTGATCGTCGGCGGCGCCGTTGCCATCCTCGTCGCCGTCCTCGCCCAGCAGCATGCGCCGGCCCCGGCCGCGTCGGCCGCCGGGAAGATCGGCCCGGCGGCCGTGAAGGGGCCGTCGCTGCACCACTCGCCGCCGGTGTCCGTCGCCATCCCCGCCATCGGGGTCCAGTCCAGCCTGCTCCGGGTCGGGCGCAACTCCGACGGCACGATGCAGGTGCCGGACCTCTACACCCAGGCCAACGAGGCCGCCTGGTACAAGTACTCGGTGACGCCGGGCCAGGTCGGCACGAGCGTCATCGAGGGGCACGTGGACAGCTACCGCGGCCCGGCGGTCTTTTTCCGGCTCGGCGCGCTCCGCCCGGGTAATCGCATTGACGTGAAGCTCGCGGACGGAATCACCGCCGTCTTCCGCGTCACCGGCGTGCGGGAATACGAGAAGACTAATTACCCGGCCAGTGTGATCTACGGCTCGAGCAATTATGCGGCGCTCCGGGTCATCACCTGCGGCGGGGCCTTTGACTATACGACCGGCCATTACCTGAGCTCGATCGTGGTATTCGCCTCCCTCGTCTCCTCCGGGCACGGGCAATAGCGGCGCCCGCGGGCGGAGCAAGAACTCGTTCGGAATACCGGGGAAGCGGCCGAGGGGCCGACCGGCGGCGGACGGCGACGCGCGCCATCGCCGCACCTTTCCGGCTTACATAAGCATGTGATATAAGTATCTTATGGAGAGTTCTTCTGCGGCGACGACGATCGACGCACTCGCGGCCGGGCTGGCGACCGACCTGGAACGGATCGTCGGGCTGTTCCGCTCGCTCAGCCCGGCCAGCGGGCTGTCGATGACCGCCGCCGCGACGATGGCCGGCATCGAACGCCTCGGCCCGCAGCGGCTGACGCTGCTCGCCGCCCGCGAGGGCGTCACCCAGCCGGCCATGACCCAGCTGATCAGCAGGCTAGAAGACTCGGGGCTGGTCCGCCGGGAGGCGAGCCCGGACGACGGGCGGGTCGTTCTCGTCGTCATCACCGACGAGGGCCGGGCGATGCTGGCGCGGCGCCGGGCCGGCCGTACCGAGCGGCTGGCGGGCATCATCGCCCAGCTCAGCCCCGAGCACCGGGACGCGCTTGCCGCCGCGCTGCCCGCACTGGACGCGCTCGCCAGCGTCCCCCGCGACGACGACCCGGCCAGGGCCGTGCCGCGCTGAGGAATTACGCGTGCCGGATGCACGCCAGCCGATTAGTTCCGAGGAGTAAAACACCGATGAGTGGCGCCCGCCAAGGCTCCGCTGCGAGCCCGTTCAAACAACCCAAGGCCGTATTCGCGGTCGCGTTCGCCTGCGTTGTGTCCTTCATGGGCATCGGCCTGGTCGACCCGATCCTGCCCGCGATCTCGCATCAGCTGCACACCTCGCCGAGCGAGACCACGCTGCTATTCACGTCCTACCTGGTAGTCACCGCGGTCGCGATGCTCATCACCAACTGGGTGTCCAGCCGGATCGGCGCCAAGTGGACGATGATCTCCGGCCTCGTGCTCATCGTGGTATTCGCCGGGCTAGCCGGCTCCTCCAACTCGATCAGCAGCATCATCGGCTTCCGGGCGGGCTGGGGCGTCGGCAACGCGCTATTCATCGCGACCTCGCTGGCGGTCATCGTGGCCTCCGCTTCTGGCGGCTTCTCGGGCGCGATCGTGCTGTACGAGACCGCGCTCGGGCTCGGCATCGCGATCGGGCCGCTGCTCGGCGGCTCGCTGGGCGAGATTTCCTGGCGCGGGCCGTTCTACGGGGTGTCCGTGCTGATGGCGATCGCGCTGATCGCCACGGTGACGCTGGTCGAGAAGACCCCGAGACCCGCGCACACGACCAGCCTGGCCGCGCCGTTCAAGGCGCTGCGCCACCGCGGCCTGCTCACCATGGCGCTCACCGCCCTGTGCTACAACTGGGGCTTCTTCACGATCCTGGGCTACGCGCCGTTCCCGATGGACCTGTCGCCGATCAGGCTGGGGCTGGTGTTCTTCGGCTGGGGCATCTTCGTCGCGCTGTTCGCCGTGTTCGGCGCGCCGCGGCTGCAGGCCCGCTTCGGCATCGCCAAGACCATGTACGCGAACCTGTTCGTGTTCGCGCTGC
>Ga0210385_10002473_pt1 | contig 11173 bp, 9 predicted proteins | sample IncBWH26OmetaG_FD_160107 | JGI IMG/M metagenome (GOLD analysis project Ga0210385, IMG submission 160107) | Forest soil microbial communities from Barre Woods Harvard Forest LTER site, Petersham, Massachusetts, United States - Inc-BW-H-26-O ... | reverse complement strand
GCTGGAAAAATACCGCCAGTTCCTTCCCGATGGGACCGCCTACGAACCACTCAAGGCGCTTACGCGGTTCTTTTCCAACGACGAATTCGATTTTGAAATCCAGCTCGTCTTGAAAAGCGAGGAAGTCCCTCGCTGCGAGGTTGGCGCGGACGAGGCCACGGCGCCTCGCCTCGGCTGGATTACGTGGCTCAAATCCGCTCCGCTTGACCGGGACCCGAACGAAACGATTCTAAATCTCTGACAGCGAGGTATCTCATGGGTCTGAATCTAAAAGCATTGATCGGCAAACTGGACGACCAGGCGCGCTCCACGCTCGAAGCCGCCGCGGGCCTGTGCCTCTCGCGCACGCATTACGACATCGAGATCGAGCACTTCCTCATGAAGCTGCTCGAATCGCAGACGGCAGACTTCGCCAAGATCATCAGCCACTTTGGCATCGATAAATCGCGTCTCACCGGCGAACTCACGCGCAGCATGGACAAGCTCAAATCCGGCAACGCGCGCACGCCCGCGATCAGCCCCAGCGTCCTGAAAATGCTCACGCAGGCCTGGACGGTCGGCTCCATCGACTTCAACGCCTCCGAAATCCGCACCGGATTCTGCATCCTCGCGCTCGTCACCGACGACGAACTCGCCCGCATCGTGCGCGATATCAGCCGCGAATTCCAAAAGATTCAGCCCGAATCCCTGCGCAACGAGTTTGCCAAAATCGTCGCGGACTCTTCCGAGGAAACCGTCACCGCCGTCTCCGACGCTGCCGGAGCACCCGCCGGCCCCGGCCGCGCGATGGGCGGCAAGACTCCCAATCTCGATCAGTTCACCGTCAACCTCACCGAAAACGCGAAGAACGGCAAGATCGATCCGGTTCTCGGCCGCGACTTTGAAATCCGCCAGGTGATCGACATCCTCACCCGCCGCCGCCAGAACAATCCGATCCTCACCGGCGAGGCAGGCGTCGGCAAGACGGCCGTCGTCGAAGGCTTCGCTCTCCGCGTCGCCCAGGGTGACGTGCCTCCGCCTCTGCGCAACGTGATGGTCCGCACGCTTGACCTCGCGCTTCTGCAAGCCGGGGCCGGCGTGAAGGGTGAATTCGAAAATCGTCTCAAAGGCCTGATCGAAGAGGTGAAGTCCTCTCCTACGCCCATCATTCTCTTCATCGACGAGGCGCACACTATGATCGGCGCCGGCGGTCAGGCAGGACAGAACGACGCCGCCAACTTGCTGAAGCCCGCTCTTGCGCGCGGCGAATTGCGCACCATTGCCGCCACCACTTGGGCCGAGTTCAAAAAATATTTCGAGAAAGACCCCGCGCTCGCCCGCCGCTTCCAGGTTGTGAAAGTTGAAGAACCGACCGAGCAGCAGTGCATGGTCATGATGCGCGGCATCGTCGCCTCACTCGAAAAGCACCACAAAGTTCGCATTCTCGACGAAGCCGTCGCCGCCGGCGTGCGTCTCTCTCATCGCTATCTCGCCGGACGCCAGCTGCCCGACAAGGCCGTCAGCGTTCTCGACACGGCCTGCGCGCGCCTTTCGCTCGGCCAAAACGCCACGCCCGCCGCCATCGAAGACGCGATTCGCCAAATTGACGACATCGACGTGCAGCAGCGCATTCTCGACCGCGAAGAAGTCGTCGGCGTCGATCACAAAGAGCGCCTCGAAAATCTCGCCAAGCAAAAAACGTCTGTGCAAGCCAACCTCAAAGCTCTGCAGGATCGCTGGGACAAGGAACGCGCCCTGGTCGTGCAAATCCGCGAGGTCCGCGCCAAGCTCGAAGGCACCATGCCTTCCGCCGCAGCAGCCAGCGGGAAAGAAGCCGGCAATGGCGCCGCAGCCGCAGCATCCGCCTCGGCCACGGCCGGATCAACAGCCGTCGCCACCACAGCTCCCGCGCAAACTCCCGACCAGCTTCGCGCCGAACTCGGCAAACTCGAATCCGAGCTATCCACTCTGCAAGGCGAAACGGGCCTTATCCGCGTGTGCGTCGACGCTCAAATCGTCGGCGAAGTCATCTCCGGATGGACCGGCATCCCCGTCGGCAAAATGCTCAAGGACGAAATCGGCACCATCCTCACACTGCAAAAGCAGCTGGGCAACCGCGTGATCGGCCAGCCCTATGCGCTCGACGTGATCAGCCAGCGCATCCAGACCTCGCGCGCCAGCCTCGACGATCCCATCAAACCCGTCGGCGTCTTCATGCTCGTCGGGCCCAGTGGCGTGGGCAAGACGGAAACCGCCCTCGCGCTTTCCGATCTGCTCTATGGCGGCGAACATAACCTAATCACCATCAACATGTCCGAATTCCAGGAAGCGCACACGGTCTCCTCCCTGAAAGGTTCGCCTCCGGGATACGTCGGATACGGCGAAGGCGGTGTCCTCACCGAGGCTGTGCGGCGGCGGCCCTATTCGGTCGTCCTTCTCGACGAAGTGGAAAAGGCCCATCCGGACGTGCTCGAACTCTTCTTCCAAGTCTTCGACAAAGGCCGAATGGAAGATGGCGAAGGTCGCGAGATCGACTTCCGCAACAACATCATCATCCTCACCACCAACGCTTGCACCGATCAGATGATGAAGCTCACGGCCGATCCCGAAACCGCGCCGAATCCTCCCGCGCTGGTCAACACGTTGAAGCCCGAGCTGAACAAAATCTTCAAGCCCGCGTTCCTCGGACGCATGGTGATCGTGCCTTACTATCCTGTGCGCGACGAGGCGCTCCGGAAAATCATCCTCCTGAAACTCGGCAAGATTCAGCGCCGCATCCAGGAGAATCACAAGATCGCGCTCACCTACGACGATGCCATGATCGACGAAGTCGCCAAGCGCTGCACCGAAGTCGAAAGCGGCGCCCGCAACGTGGACAACATTCTCACCAATTCCCTGCTGCCCGATATTTCGCGGCAGATTCTCGGCCGCATGGCCGAAGGTGAAAAATTGCAATCCATTCACGTCGGCATCGGCGAGAACGGCGAATTCGCCTACTCATAGAGCCCGGAGCAGTTGTCCTAAATGCGATTGCGATTCGAGGCAGCAACCGGAAATCCCGGGGAGGTGAACTTTGGCAAGCTCAGGAAGCTACACGCAGGAAAACAGACTGCTCTCGATCACCACGCCGCTCGGCGAAGACGTGCTCCTTCTCACGAGCCTTTCCGGCCATGAAGGCATTTCGCGCCTTTTCAGCTTCGGCCTCGAGCTGCTCTCCGAAAATAAATCCATCTCCTTTGACGATATCGTCGGCCAGCCGGTCACAGCCAAACTTCTTCTCTCCGAGACCGGCACTCCGCGCTACTTCAGCGGTATCGTGAGCCGCTTCGCGCAAAGCGGCGCGGACGCGCGCTTCACCAAATACCACATGGAAGTGGTTCCCTGGCTCTGGTTCCTCACGCGCACCGCCAATTGCCGCATTTTTCAGAACCTCTCTGTCACGGATATCATCAAGCAGGTGTTCAGCGATTGTAAGGTGAGCAGCTATAAGATCTCCACCACCAACACCTACGATCCCCTCGAATACTGCGTGCAATATCGCGAGACCGACTTCAATTTCGTTTCCCGCCTCATGGAACACAACGGCATCTTTTATTATTTTGAACACACCGAGAGCGGCCACACTCTCGTCCTGGCCGATTCCTCCAGCACGCTTTCCAAGTGTCCGGTTCAGTCCAGCGCGCGTCTCGCACCCACGGTGGCGCAGCAACTCGAACCGGTCGTCACCAGCTGGCAGATGGAACAGGAACTCCGCTCCGGCAAATACACCCTTCTCGACTACAATTTCGAGACTCCGTCGGCCAGCATGCTTGCCACCGAATCCTCCGTTGTCAAAGTCGATTCCAATGCCGGTTACGAAATCTTTGACTACCCCGGCGATTACCTGACGGCGCAAAAGGGAACACCCGTCGCCGAAGTTCGCATGCAAGAGGAAGAAGCCGGCCACATGATCGCCAGCGGCGGCAGCACCTGCCGTACCTTTATCACAGGCTGCCTGTTTGATCTGGAAGAGCACGATGTCTCCAGCCTCAATCAGAGCTATCTCCTCACCGAAGTCCACCACATCGCCTCGGTCGGGAGCACCTTTGTTGGCGGCAGCGGCGACGCCGCCTATTCGAACCACTTCACCTGCATTCAATCATCGGTGCCTTACCGGCCCACCCGCCTCACGCCGAAGCCTTTCGTTCAAGGCCCTCAGACCGCCCTCGTCGTTGGCCCTTCCGGCGAGGAGATTTACGTGGATCAATACGGCCGGGTAAAAGTGCAATTCTATTGGGACCGTAAGGGCCAGAAGAACGAGAACAGCTCTTGTTGGATTCGCGTCTCGCAGCCGTGGGCTGGAAAAGGTTGGGGCGGGATTTACAATCCACGAATCGGTCAGGAAGTGATCGTCAGCTTCCTGGAGGGCGATCCGGATCGCCCCATCATCACCGGCCGAGTTTATAACGCCGATCAAACCGTGCCTTACACATTGCCGGATAACGGCACCCGCTCCACGATGAAATCGAGTAGTTCCAAAGGTGGCGGCACGTCCAAGTTCAACGAAGTTCGCTTCGAGGATAAGGCCGGCAGCGAACAGCTCTTTCTCAACGCGCAGAAGGACATGGACGTCAACGTCATCAACGATTCCCGGGAAAGCGTCGGGGGCAGCCGCAACCTGGTCATTACGAAGGACCAGAAGGAGAGCGTCGGCGGCGATCTCAGCGTCAACGTGACCGGCAACATCAATCAGAAAGCTGGGCAGAACATGTCGTTGCAGGTCGCAAACGGTCTCGCGGAGAAGTCGACGACGTATTCGCATCAGGCGAGCGCCTCAATTTATCTGAAGGCGCCGCAAATCGTGATCGAAGCCGACACGATGCTCACCATCATGGTGGGTGGTAACTACGTCGCGATCAGCCCGGCAACGGTCGCCATCACCGGAACCATGGTGATGATCAACAGCGGCGGCTCGGCCGGATCGGGCAGCGCCGGCACCATCACCGACCCGGTGAAGCCCGACCAGGCCGACAACGGCACCAAAGGCACCAAGCTCAGCTAAGGAGCGACCCAACATGCCACCAGCGGCCCGCGTTTCAGACATGCACGTTTGCCCCATGGTGACGGGCATCGTCCCGCACGTCGGCGGTCCGATCCTTCCGCCCTGCGAACCAACCGTGCTGATCGGAATGCTTCCCGCCGCGCGCGTGGGCGACATGCTCACTTGCGTCGGCCCGCCGGACACGATTGCGAAAGGTTCGGCGACCGTACTTATCGGCAACATGCCGGCCGCGCGCATCGGCGACCTCACGGTTCACGGCGGCAATATCATCCTCGGCTGCTTCACCGTCATCATCGGCGGCTAAACGCTATTTGCTTGGAGCCGGTGCAGGAGCAGCCGCCGGCGCCGATGCATCGGGTGCAGCTGCCGTCTTGCTATAGACGATCTTCTTCGCTCCGCCGCCGCAAGTCCCTACCACCTTGCCGTCTGACTGCGCGTCTTTGTCCACCACATCGAGCGAATAATTCGTCACACCGTTCGCCTCGATCTTCTTCGCAATTTCCGCCTTCAAATCGTCGCAAGACTTCGCCTGCGTACACGCCAGCGTAGGCACGAACAGGACCAGCACGACCGCTGCAAGCATTTTCATGGTGGATCTCCTTTGCCCGAACTCGAATGCCGGAAGCCAAAGAGAAATGTTGGGGGTATCCAGCCCCAGCCTACCACCGGCCAGCCAAGCAACCCGCCGCTCGCGCCCAGCGTGTCCTCATTTCGACAATCCGCCTCATCCGTCCAATCTGTGCTAACGTGAGTTCACCAGCCGGAGGACTTGGAATGCCTTGTCTCATCCTCATCCTGCTGGCCGCCTTCCCCCGTGTCGCACTGGTTCTGATCTTCCTGTTCTCCAACTATCTGCAGCGCGCGTATCACAACCTGCTGATTCCGCTTCTTGGATTTATCTTTTTGCCGCTCACGACGCTGGCCTTCGCCTGGATGACCAATACGCGAATGCCCATCGCCGGCGTCAATCTGGTGATCCTGCTCATCACCGTAATCGTTGATCTTGGCGGTATCGGCGGAGGCCACGCCTACCACCGCCGCAACTGGTAACTCCGGGGCTGGCTGTTTGGGGGCGTATGATGCTGCTGTAGGCTTGATTCCATGCAGCCCCTGAAACTGCTTCAAAAATCCGGCGAACTGCACGAAGCACGATGGTGGGAATCCGAACCCGGCGGCAAGGTGCATTGCTATCTCTGCCCGCGGCACTGCCACATCGGCGATGGACAGGCCGGGTTCTGTTTTATTCGCGCGAATGAGGGCGGCAAGCTTTACTCGCTTGGCTATGCGCATCCTGCCGCGCTGCAGATCGACCCCATCGAGAAGAAGCCGCTGAGCCATTTCCTTCCGGGCTCGCGCGTTTTTTCCATGGGCACGGCCGGCTGCAACATGGGCTGCTTCTTCTGCCAGAACTGGGACATCTCGAAGTCGCGCGCGGATCAGGTTCGCTCGTCGCACGTTCCACCCGAGGATGTGGTGTCGCTGGCCATCGAGCACGGCTGCCCATCGATCGCGTTCACGTACAACGAGCCAACGATCTGGGGCGAATATGCGATCGATATCGCCCGCAGCGCACATGCACGCGGGATCAACACTGTGATGGTCTCGAACGGCTACATTACCCGCGAGGCGTTCCACGACGTTTACGATCACATCGACGCGGCAAACATCGACCTGAAGGCGTTCACGGAAAAGTTCTACGGGCGAATTACTTTGACGCATTTGAAGCCTGTGCTCGACATGCTCGAGTGGTTGAAGAATGAAACGGACGTCTGGTTCGAGCTGACCAATCTGATGATCCCGACTCTGAACGATGCGCCTTCGGAGACTCGCGCGCTGGCGGAGTGGGTGCTGGAACATCTTGGCCCGGATGTGCCGCTTCATTTCACGGCGTTTCATCCTGATTTTAAATTGCGCGATAAGCCGCGCACGCCTGCTGAAACTCTGCATGAGGCGCGGGCAATCGCGAAAGAAGTTGGGCTGCGGTACGTCTACGAGGGGAATATTCATGGCGAGGGAGCTCATACTTCGTGTCCAGAGTGCGGGACGGTGCTGATCCGGCGGCATTGGCACGATGTCCGCGAAAACAGGTTGCGCGATGGGAAGTGCGCGCAGTGCGGATTTGCGATTGCGGGGCGCTGGTCGAATCCTCGTGAGGCTAAGAAAGTGGCCGGATCGAGCAGGTCGAAGTACGACGATCTGAATCTGTGAAGCCCCTCTCCTGTTGCGATTAGAACCGGCCGATTTGATGAGCGCAAAAGACTTACGGCGATTTCTAATTCCGGGCAGTTGCGATTAGAAATCTGACCCTGGTGTTCCATGTTTTTCTTTCCTATCTCCAGTAAAAAACACGCGATGGTAGCACGCTGCGGAAAAGTTCTCGCTGGTACCCGGGTAACAGGACCACGATGGTAATGGGAGTAACGGAGCGCCGCGGAATGGAGCGGCGAGGGCAAAGGCACAAGCACGGGCAGAAGCAAGATCAAAGGCGCCCGCCTGAAGGCGGCCGCTACGACGGCAACGACAAAAGCCTCGGGGCTCTCGCAGACGGCGCGAGAGACCCGAGCTACATGAGGCGAGAGCCAAGCCCGTCGGCAAGAAGAAAACCCTTTGGCCCCCAGATGGTTCAATGTATTGGCCGGATAGCTGCCCCAGGAGAGATCCTCATGCGCCCTGTATCCGCATCACTGCTCGCACTATTCGTCGCATTTTCGATCGGAGCAACGGCTCCTGCCCAGCAAAAATCTCCTCAGCCGAAGATTCTGATCGAAGCCAAGGCACCCACTTCATACGTCGGCGGAATTATGCCGATGACATTCGGTTCGACGTGTCACGCGACCTCGGATGCGAAGTCGCCTTATCTCGGAACGTACAAGCCGGTCACAATCGCCGATCTCCTCGCCGAGCCGGTCGCAATCGTAAAGGTCACCGCGTACGGAACGCGGTGGACGTCTCCCGACGAAATTCGTGGACGTTTGCTCCAGGTGCTGGTGGCGGGGGCGGACGCGCCCTTACCTTACGAGCCGTGGGACGAAGGGGTATTTCCGGACATCGTGGCGACGATTCAGTTCGCGGACAAGAAACGAGGAACGTTCGAGGAGTCAGGGGGACACGTCTGTTTCACCGATCCGTCTGGCGCGGTGATTTGGACGCGCGTGCGTTTAGAAAAATAGGCGGGCGTGCCCCGGAACGCCAAAGCACGACCAGGACGTTGGACGGTATCAAGTGCGAGAGCGAGAAGCGCCTTCGGCGAATCGGTAATCGTCAGAGCGCAGGCGAATCGCCTACGCCACAACTGCAACGGCAAAAGCGCAACGAGGGCGTTCGAGGGTATCAAGTGCGAGCGCGAGAAGTGCCTTCGGCGAATCGGTAATCGTCAGAGCGCAGGCGAATCGCCTACGCCACAACTGCAACGGCAAGAGCAAAGGCAAACTGCGATCAGGTTAGCGGTTTTGGGCTTTGCGACGTTGGGCAACCCAAGCGAGAAAATTTTCGGTGCGGGCGCGTTCGCGCCACATCAGGTGAAAAAATTTCCCGGCGGTCAGGTCGGCGGCGTCCTTGCCGTAGAAAGTTTCCAGGCGCCATTGGATATAGGGCGAGGCCCACGGCCGCAAGCGGTAACCCTTCGTGGTGGTCCAGTAGTAGCGCAACGCGTTGAACATGGAATCACGGCAGGTTACCACGGCGGCGGCGCGATTCGATTGGCTGTGCCACAAAAAGAAAAGGCCGGGAGATCCCCGGCCTTCACTTTCACTGGAGCCTATCTCATAAATGTGCCAGGAACCTCAGGGGTTAAAACCCCTGATCTATCGCCTTTTTCCGGCACGGCTAAAGCCGTGCCCTGACGAAGACGATTTATGAAAGGCCTCTAGCCCTTTTCACGCCAACCGTGTTGCGAACTTCTCCTACCAGCCCTTAGTGCAAACTCGTTAGAGCGCTGCGCAGACTGCTTTGACCTCGGTGTATTGCTCGAGGACTTCGTGGCCCATTTCCCTGCCCCATCCGGATTGTTTGTAGCCACCGAACGGAAGCGCCGCATCGAAAATATTGTAGCAGTTAATCCACACCGTGCCTGCGCGAAGCTTCGCGGCAATCGTGTGCGCTTTCTTGATGTCGCGAGTCCAGATACCGGCCGCGAGACCGTACGTGGAGTTGTTCGCCTTGGTGATCAAATCGTCTAGATCGCGGAACGGAATGGCAGTGACGACCGGCCCGAAAATCTCCTCCTGCACCACCTTCATTTTTTCGTTGGTGTTGACGAGAACCGTCGGCTTGACGAAGTAGCCCTTGTCGCCGACGCGCTTTCCTCCGGCAACTGCCTTCGCCCCTTCCGAGAATCCGCTCTCGAGGTAGCCACAAACCCGGTTGAGCTGCTCTTCGGAAACGAGCGGGCCCATTTGCGTGGCCGGGTCAAAACCAGCGCCGACATGAATATTGTCAGCAGCCTGGGCGACGCCCTCGACAACTTTGACGAACGATTTGCTTTCGACGTAGAGACGCGAGCCCGCGCAGCAGCATTGACCGTGGTTGAAGAAAATCGAGCTGGCAGCGCCCGGAATAGCCGTATCGAAATCAGCGTCGTCGAGGACGATGTTGGGCGACTTGCCTCCCAGCTCCAGCGAGACTTTCTTAAGATTTCCGGCGGCGGCATGCAGGATCAGCTTGCCCACCTCGGTCGAGCCGGTGAAAGCCACCTTATCGACATCAGGATGCGCGGCGAGCGGCGCGCCAGTCGCTTCGCCGAAGCCGGTGACGATATTGACCACGCCATCCGGAATGCCCGCCTCCTGAATCAGTTCGCCCAGCCGCAACGCGGTGAGCGGCGTCTGCTCTGCCGGCTTCAAGACAACGGTGCAACCCGTCGTGAGCGCCGGGCCAAGCTTCCACGCAGCCATCAGCAACGGGAAATTCCACGGAATGATCTGCGCGACCACGCCGACAGGCTCGCGCAAAGTGTAAGCGTGATATCTGGCGCCGGGCGTATAGGGCACGGAAAGCGGAATCGTATTGCCCTCGATCTTTGTGGCCCAGCCCGCCATATAACGGAAATTCTCAATCGCAAGCGGCACGTCCGCGCCGCGCGCCACGGCCAGCGGCTTGCCGTTGTCCAGCGATTCAAGCTGCGCGAACTCTTCGAGGTGCTTTTCGAGAAGATCGGCCAGGCGCCAGATCGCCTTGGTGCGGTCCGACGCGGTCATCCGCGACCAGGGGCCCTCTTCGAAGGCCACTCGGGCGGCCTTCACGGCGCGGTCAACATCGACGCTATTGCCGGCGGCCACGTTGGAGAGAACCTCACCGGTAGCCGGATTGAATGTGGCGAAATGTTCGCCGGACGCGGACTCGACCCATCTGCCGTCGATCAGAAGCTTATGAGTGCGGGCTATAAAACTGGAAACTGCTGGATCCATCGCGGGAGCAGACACGGCTGTTGCCATAATTCCTCCTTCGGTGCGCGCACGAGTGCGGCTCGCTTGGCGCAAGGGCTGGCCGGGCACACGTTACTCCCGCGGGCGGGAAAATTCAAGGGTGGCAGCGAGGGGCGAAGGACTCGGAAAAGTTACGAAAGCTTTCGCACCCAGATGCGTTCGGAGGCGGGTTTGCCCAGATGGATTTCCTTCGAAGCGTCGGCCACGGTGATGGCGATCGTTTCGTCATACTCGCGCTTGTGGATGCGGAGGCTCGCGCTGGGACGCAGATTGCGCTCGCTGAGAAATTCGAGGAATTTGGGATCGCGCTCGTACACGCGAAGAATCTCGTAGGACGCGCCGGCATCAGCCTCGGAGAGACGGATGGCGCCGAACTGCTTTCGCAGCGCCGCCATGCCGCCGAGCAGCGGCACTCCATGGGGACATCGGCTGTCGCGCCCGAAACGCTCCACGAGCAGCGCGGCGACTTCGGCGGAAATGCCGTGCTCGAGCTTTTCGGCCTCTTCGTGCGCCCGCGCCCAAGGCAAGCCGATCACGTCCGTGAGCAGCTTTTCGGCGAGGCGATGGCGCAACACGAGCTGCTGCGCGATCTTTTTTCCCTTTTGCAAAAGCGAGATGTGGCCGTTGCGCAGCACTTTCAGATAACCGCTGCGCGCCATGCGTTTTACCGCGGCGGTCACAGCAGGAGGCGTGACGCCCAGGTCTTCCGCGAGGCGCGCGCCGATGGGCG
>Ga0210385_10002472_pt1 | contig 11174 bp, 8 predicted proteins | sample IncBWH26OmetaG_FD_160107 | JGI IMG/M metagenome (GOLD analysis project Ga0210385, IMG submission 160107) | Forest soil microbial communities from Barre Woods Harvard Forest LTER site, Petersham, Massachusetts, United States - Inc-BW-H-26-O ... | reverse complement strand
CTTCATCGTCACCATCGAGAAGCTGGGCTGGGGCATCGGCGCCGTCGGCCACATGATCTACATGATGCAGCAGCTGGCCCCGGGGCCATACAAGACCGCGCACTACACCTTCGCGACGGCGCTCATGGGCGCCTGCATGATGATCACGGGCGCCGTGAGCGGCTATCTGCAGAAGGCGGTCGGGTATCAGTGGTTCTTCGTGATCGTGCTGGTCGCGGCCACGCCCTCGATCCTGGCCACGATCTTCGCGCCCTTCCACCACCCCGACGTCACCAAGCGCGAGCCAGCCAAGGCCTAGTAACGCGCGTATCGCGTGAGCGCCGACGGGCTTCGCCCGGCGGCGCTCGTCGCGGGGGATTTAAAGCACCCTCGCAGGGTCCTTTTCTTCAATAGCGCAACGTCCCGGTGATCACCAGGCGGGCCTGGCCGCCGATGAGCACCCGGTCGCCGGCCGGCGCGCACGAGAGCTCGCCGCCGCGCCGGCTGACCTGACGCGCGCGCAGCTTCTGTTTCCCCAGGCGCGCCGCCCAGTAGGGCGTCAGAAAGCAGTGGGCGGAGCCGGTGACGGGATCCTCGTCGATGCCGTGCGCCGGGGCGAAGTAGCGCGACACGAAATCGACCGGCGCGCCGCCGGCGGGCTCGCCGTCGCCGCCGGCGGTGATGCACAGCGCGGTGCCGGACTGGGCGATGGCGGTCAGGTTGGGCTGGGCGCGCCGGACCGCGCCCGCGTCGGGCAGCACCGCCAGCAGCGTCCCCACGGGCGCGCGCCACACCTCGACCGGCGGGACGTCCACCATCCGCGCCACGCCCGCCGCCGTCTCGCCGTCGACCCGAACGGGCGGCGCCGCCGGAAAATCGAGGACGAATTCTTGGTCCAGGCCGCGGCGGACGTGCAGGAGGCCGCTGCGGGTCCGGAACGTCACCTCGTTTCGGCCGGGGTCGATCTCGGTCATCAGGACGAAGGCCGTCGCCAGCGTGGCGTGGCCGCAGAGGTCAACCTCCACCGTCGGCGTGAACCAGCGCAACGCGAAGGCGTTCCCGTCCGCCAGCAGGAAGGCGGTCTCCGAGAGGTTGTTCTCGGCGGCGATGGCCTGCATCAGCTCCTCCGGAATCGGCGCCGCCAGCGGGCAGACCGCCGCTGGATTTCCCGCGAACGGACGATCGGTGAAGGCGTCGACTTGATAGATCGGCAGCGAAGGCATGCCGCCAGACTACTTCAGCGGTCCGGTGTCGAATAGCCGCCAGCGCGCCGCAAAAACGTACCGGACGCGCCCCGCTAAGAGCGCGTCCGTCCCCCCTGGGATCTTCAAATATTCGGGCGGTTGCTGGTCCCAGCCGCCGCGTCGATCACTCGGTCGCCGTGCTGTTCTGGCGCCACACGGTGACGAGGTTGTTCCAGCCGGTGCAGGCCTTGAATCCGTCGCCCGAATACGGGGCATCGGCCGGCGTGCAGGTCGGCTTGCACTGCGCATACTGGCTGCCCAGCGGGTTGACGTACGGGGGGCTCACCTGGGCCGATCCGAGGCGTCCGGGCGGGGCGTTGACCTTGATCTGCGGACCGGCGCAGTAATACATGGGGACCGCTTTGGGGTTCGTGCCGTGCGCGCCCAGCGTGAAGAGGTTGCCGAAGAAGGTCGCCTCTTGGTTGGGATAGCTCGGGTCCGTCCCCCAGCCGACGGCGGCGTTGGGCGAGTCTAGCCAGAGCGCGATGTGGACGCCCGCGGTATTGATGTGGGCCTCGAGACAGGCCGAGATGTTCTCCTGACAGTTCTGGTCGCAGGCGCCGTTTTGCCACTGCGGGGCCATCCCGATCTCGCCCTGGAAGGTGTAGCTGGTGCCCGTCTGGTCCTGTTTGACGATGGAGGCGGTTGGGGGCAGGGCACAGCGCACCAGATAGGACACCTGCATCCGGCCGGCCGTGGTGGTCATGAGGCCGGTGGTGCTGCTCAGGCCATTGACGGTCGAGAGCCCGTTGACGGTGGACAGCCCGTTGACGGTGGACAGCCCGTTGACGGTGGAGAGCCCGTTCGTGGCCAGGAGGCCGTTGACGGTCGAGAGGCCGTTGTCCGACATCAGCTCCGACACCGACTGCGAGACACCCACCTGGTCGTTCATCTCCCCGCATCCAGCGAGAAGTAGGGCTACCGAGGAGCCCACGCCAAGAGAGAGTAGTTTTTTGCGCCAGTCGAGGAGCCGCGTTTCCATCACATCCAGGCTTCTGCAATAGGTATGCTAGTTCACGAATTATTGTCTTGTTATTGGTTTCGCCAGGTTGGCCGTGTGGCGATCGAACAGCCCTGCAGAATTGTTGACAAGATTCGTATCGGCGTTGTTCCGAGGTCAACAAAAGCGCGCAGCTCAGCCTCGAAAACGGGTTGGGGTTTTTCCACGGCATGTGTACGATGCTTCCCACGTTCCGCTACCGTGGAGCGCACCCATCCGGTCCCGTCAGCCCCTCCCACCGCTCGGACTGCGACCCCCAGCGCGGCCCAGCGTGAAGCCAGAAATTGGGGTTCGCTCGTTTCCCTTATCCCCATAAAGGAGCTCGAATATGTTTGGACGCCAAGCTCTCCGGTCGGCGGCTCTCGCTGCGATTTTCGGTGCCGCGCTGTTCGCGGTTGGTTGCGCCCAGCCGGGCGGCGGAGGCGGCACCGGCGGTGCCGGTGGTCCGGGCGCCGCGGGGACGACGGGGACCACCTGTACCTCGCCCCAGAAGGCCTGCTCGCAGGGATGCACCAACGTCCAGACGGACTCCCAGAACTGCGGCGCCTGCGGAACGGTTTGTGGGACGGGGCAGACCTGTCTGTCGGGCGCTTGCACCTGCGGCACGGGCCTCCTGAAATGCGGCGGAAGCTGCGTGTCCTCGAACAATACGAACTGCGGCGCCTGCGGCACGACCTGCAGCAGCACGCAGGTTTGCAGCAACAACGCCTGCTCGTCGAGCTGTGCCACTGGGACGACCGCCTGCGCGGGCGGTGCGTGCGCCAACCTTCAGACCGACAACGGAAACTGCGGGACCTGCGGCACGATCTGCTCGGGCGGCACCACCTGCACCGGCGGGACCTGCACCTGCTCGGTGCAAGGCCAGCAGGTTTGCAGCGGGACCTGCCTCGACACCACCAGCAACACCAGCAACTGCGGTAGCTGCGGCCACGCCTGCACGACCGGGCAGACCTGCACCAACAGCGTCTGCGTCAACGTCAGCACCACAGGCACGGCGGGCACCAACGGCAGCGGCTCGGCGGGGACGAACGGCAGCGGCACCGCTGGCAGCACCGGCGCCGCCGGAACGACGGGCAGCGCGGGCACGACCGGCACCGGCGGGACCGCCAGCCGCACCTGCCCGGCGGCCGGCGCAAACGTCATCTCGGACTTCGAGGACGGCACCGGCAGCGAGGTCGTCCAAGGCGGCCGGCAAGGCTGGTGGTACGTCTTCGCTTGCAACGCCTCCTCGACGCCGACCGCCTGCACCCAGGGCAGCCAGACGCCCACGGCAAATGCCAGCGGGCCGGTGGCGGTCGCCGCGGTGACCGCTCCGCTTCCCACTGGCGACACCTGCGATTCCTACGCCATGCATTCGACCGGCACGAATCGGGAGACCGACAGCGCCTCCGATCCAGACTACATCGGATTTGGCACCTCCCTCGATCAAGTGATGCCGCCTCCGGCCTCGGGCGCCAAGACCAAGAGCGCCTACGACGTCAGCAGCTACGACGGTATCAGCTTCAACATCAAGTCAGGCTCGGGCACGGCGCCGCCGGTCTGGTTCGAGGTGCTCAACACCGAGACGCAACCGTCGCCGGACGGCACCGCGACCAACAACGCGGTCGACGAGTTCAACACCCGCGGCAAGCTGCTCTCGACCATCGGGACCAGCTGGACCACGGTCTACATTCCGTTCGGGCTGCTCGCGCCCCGCTATCTACCGACGGGCTCCGAGTCGCAGTGCTCGAACTCCAGCGTGTCCTGCCAGGCTCCGGCTTGGAATCCGAAGTCGGCGCTCGGGTTTCAATACTCGGTCTATCCGCAGTTCTCCACCTCGACGCTGGACTACGATCTCTGGGTCGACGACGTGACGTTCTACACGGGGGCGAATGGGCTGGCGACCGTTGCGCCGACCGGCACCCCGGCGCCGGCGCATCCGTTCCCTATCGACGGTACGGTGGGCTCGTGCACCAAGCCGACCGGCGCCGCCGGCAAGTACCTGGCCGACATGTACGTCCAGTGGAAGGCCAAGTTCGTGACCGGCACCGGCGCCTCGACCCGCGTGCAGCGGCCCGAGAACAGCAACGACACCGTCTCGGAGGGTATCGGCTACGGCATGCTGATCGCCGTGGCCATGGGAGACAAGACGCTGTTCGACGGGCTGTGGTCGTATTCACAGGCCTCGGGACACACGGCCACCGGCATGCTCATGACCTGGGACCTCAACAGCGGCGGCGGCGCCATCGGCACCGGCTCGGCGACCGACGCCGACGAGGACATGGCGTACGCGCTCATCGAGGCGGGCAAGCAATGGGGCGGCACCTACGCGGCCACCGCCAAGATGATGATCGGCCAGATCTTCACGAGCGACATCGATCAGACGGCGCTGCTGCCCACCGGCGGCAGCAACTATGGGACGGTCACCGCCCACTCGACCAATCCGTCGTATTTCGCGCCGTACTATTACCGGGTCTTCGCGACCGTCGACACCACCAACGGCACCAAATGGAACACGGTCGCCAGCAACGCCTACGCGGCGATCAGCAACATCGAGGCGGCGGCGGCGGTGGGAACCAAAGGCCTCATCCCTGCCTGGTGCTCGAGCAGCGGCTCGACCACGACCACGATCTGCAACGCCGTCGGTAGCAACACCGGCAGTCAAAACCCGCAGGAAGACGGATATTACCAATACGACGCGCACCGCGTGCCCTGGCGCCTGGGCCTGGATTACTGCTTCAACAGCAGCATGGTTCCGGCCAGTGGGAAGACGTTCCTCACGAACAACGCCGCCTTCTTCGTTTCGAAGGCCGCCAACCCAGGGACCAGCGTCGGGATCGGCCGTGTGCTCGATATCTACACACTCTCAGGGGCACCGAACAGCGACGCCGAGCCGAACTCGATGTCCATTATCGGCGCGGCAGGCGTCGGCGCCATGGCGGCAGGCAACGCCAGCGCTACCTCATTCGCCAACACGGCCTACCATTTCGTCCTGGATGCTTCCTACACGCCTGCGTCCTTCATCCCCGACTCGACAGGCAAGATCGCCTACACCTACTTCAACGCGACCGTGGGCATGATCACGGCTCTCACGATGAGCGGCAACTTCCCGACCTTCTAAGGCCAGGAGAGAGCGCAAAGGGCTCCGGGCGGCTCGGCGGCCGACCCGGAGCAGTTCAGCCCGCTGGGTAGTGCTATCTGCCCTCTACTCGGAGAGTGGTACGCTTCTACCCAACGCAATGAAAATAGTATTGAGACGTGGCTTCTTCTTTCATCTGATAGCCTTTCCGTTCCGCCTCGTGACCGTCGGTCTGCTTCCTACCCTCGCGCTCGGATGCGGATCCGCCACCTTGGCTGGTGACGGTGGCACCGGCGGGGCAGTCAATCCCGACGCGAGCGGCGCCGGAGGCAAACCGGTGGGTGGAACGAGCGGGGGCGGTGCCGGGCTCGGCGGAACAAACGGCAGCGGCGGTGTTGCTGGTAGCGCTGGAGATGGAGGCATCGGAGGTAAAGCTGGCGGCGGTGGGACAGGCGGCATTGCCGGTCAGGCTGGCGGCGGCGGCGCGGGTGAACATGGCGGCATGGGCGGTTCGGGCGGAGCCGCCGGCTCAGGCACAGCGGGTTCAGCCGGCAGCGGCTCGAGCTGCTCACCTCTTTGTGCTTCCACCGCCTATTGCGACTCCGGCGCGTGCAAGAGCCGTATTAGCGAGTTTCAGATTCAGACCTCTGGTGCCAGTCCACAATTCATCACCAAGGGCCCGGATGGAAACTTGTGGTTTACCGATACGTACGTTGGAAGAATTACTCCGTCGGGCACGATTACAGAGTTCGACGTCGTGACCTTGCCCGACGCCCCGACGGGGGTGACCGCGCAGGCTGTCGGAATTACGGGCGGACCCGACGGAAACGTTTGGTTCACAATGCTCACCTCCAATGGCGATGCCTGTGTGGCCGTCGTCACGCCTAGTGGCATCGTCACCGACTACATCTACTCAAAGACTTATTCCAAGTTGAGTGGGATCACATCGGGTCCGGACGGAAATCTCTGGTTCGCTGTAGCGGACGACAGCAATGCGCAGGGAGATCAAGGGGGCGATATCATCGGGGTGGTTACAACCACCGGTACGATCACGACGAACACTTTGGTGACACCTACGAGCGATCCTTTGGGAATTGTTGCCGGTCCGGATGGAAACCTCTGGTTCACCGAGGCGGGCAGCCGCTCAATCGGCCGTATCACTCCGGCCGGTTCGCTCACTTATTTCGGCGTCCCAAATTCGACATTTTCAGCACCCCAGCGGATAGCGGCCGGTTCGGACGGAAATCTCTGGTTCACCATGGGCGGCCCTGAGATCGATCAGATTACGACCTCAGGAATCATTACCGAGTTCCCAATTCCATCGGGAACCGCTTCAACTTTGGACATTACGAAGGGCCCCGACGGGAACATGTGGTTCACTGAATTAGGTGTCAATAACATTGGGCGCATCGCGGTCGATGGGACCGTCACCGAGTTCCCTGTTCCCGCGAGCCCGATGGGTATCACCACCGGCCCCGACGGGAACATCTGGTTTACCGAACCCAGCGTCGGACAGATCGGACGGTTCCTTCCACCGCCGTAGCCACCCCGGCGATCGGTCACGCCCCACGGATGAGGGCGGAACCCTCTCTAGTACGGCATTCCGGGTGCCGACAAGAGCAGCTTGAAGACGCCCTTGCTCGGGGTGGCGAGAGCGTCTTGTCGTCGGTCCCGCCGAACGCGACGTTCGTGAGCTGCCCGCCACCGGGGATGCCCGTGATGTGGTGCCGGCGGGGTTGACGACGATGATGTCTCGCTCGGTGACCCGGACAACGTAGGCATCGCCGGCGCAGTGCATCGCCGTCCCGTCCGTGTTCTCGTGGGCGAGGTCGATGATGTTGACGGTGGTGCCCGCGCCGATCGTTCCGTCGGTGTCGACCGGGTACTTCATGACCCCGTTGTCGTCGACGTAGAGCGTCCGTCGTCTGATCGTAGAGCGTCGTCTCGGCCAGTCGGGTCGCTAGTAAGGCATACCCGGAAGCGGCATCGTCAGCTTGAAGACGCCGCGCTGGGTTCCGGTGCCTTGTGCGGTGATGTAGAGGGTCTTGTGGTCGGTGCCGCCGAAGGCCAGGTTCGTGAGCTGACCGCCCCCCACGATGCCGCTGATGATGCCCACGTGCGTGCCGGCCGAATTGGGATTGCTGCCGAAGCTCACGACGTCGATGTCGTGCGTGTTGACCCGCACCACGTAGAGATCCCCGGCGCAGTCGATCGCCATGCCGTCGGTGGCGTTGTTGTTCAGGTTGGCGCCGTCAACGGCGGTGGCGGTCGCGCCGATGCTGCCGTCGCTGTTGACGGCGTAGGCGTTGACCCCGCCGCCCGAGCCCACGTACAGCGTGTGCTGGTCCAGCGACAGCGTGATGCCGTTCGGGCCGTTGACGTTCGGCAGGAGCGCGGTCGCCGTGGAAGAGCCGGGCGGCAGCATGTAGACGCCGGTCATGCTTTGGGGCGGCGGGCTGGCGGCCTGGAAGCTCGGATCGGTGAAATAGATCGTGCCGTCGTTGCGGATCGTCAGATCGTTGGGGGAGTCGAAGCGCTTGCCGTTGTACATGTCGACCAGCGGAGGCATGATCTCCGTCTGGGTCGCGACGTCAAACGCCACGATGCCGCCCACGCCATGGTTGGCGCTGACCAGCCGGCCGGTCTCGTCGACGGCCAGACCGTTCGAGCCCGAATCGCCGCCCGTACCCGAGGCCGGATAGAACATCGTCACGTTGTCGCTGGCGTCGATCTTGAGGATCCGGGCCGGCGGCGGGTTGGGCGAGTTGACCATCTCCGAGAAATACAGCGCGTTGCCGATCCAGACCGGCCCCTCGACGTTGGTGAAGTTGTTGCCGCTGTTGTTGAAGGCGTCCGACGGCGGGGCGCCGGCGATTCGCGTCGCCGCGCTGCCGGCCGGTAGGGTCGGGGTCGAGAAGGTGCCGCTGCAGGCGTAGGGGGTGAAGCCGCTCCCGGCCGCGCCGCTGCTGCCGGCGCTGCCACTGGTCCCCGCCTGGCCGGCGCTGCCCGCGCTGCCGGTCGCACCGGCCGTGCCGGTCGTTCCCGCGGTCGACCCACTGGTGCCGGCGCTGCCGCCCGAGGTTCCGGCGCTGCCGCCCGAGGTTCCGGCGCTGCCGCCCGAGGTTCCGGCGCCGGCGTGGCCCGCGCTGCCGGTCCCTGCCGCGCCGCCGCTGGTTCCACCGCCGCCGCCGTTGCTGTTGCCGGCGCAGGCGACCAGACCGAGTGCCAATATCGAAGCGAATCCCAGGGTCGAGCTACGTGAAGTCAGGTTAGTCCGCATGGGCGGGAATGTACCACCGAGATCGGCATCCAGTCGCCACCCCCCGGGGCTTTGTGATATCAACTCGGGAGCACGCCTCGGTGCCGTGGCCAAGTGGTAAGGCAAGGGTCTGCAAAACCCTCATTCCCCGGTTCAAATCCGGGCGGCACCTCCATCAAAACGAAATTTTCCCCAGCACGCGCGGCGCGATCGCGCCGGTGACGGCCGGCACGTTTCCCGGTGACCCGAACAGGGTCTGGTTGGCCAGGACCGCAAAGGCGATGGCCTCCTTGGCCTCGGGATCGACGCCCAGCACGGCGGTGCTCTGGACGGGGATGGGCGCCAGGAGCTCCACCAGGTGCCGCATCAGCGTGGGGTTGAGCGCGCCGCCACCCGAGACGAACACCTCGTCGGGCAGCACCGGCAGAACCTCGCGGTAGCTGCGCGCGATGGTCTCGGCCGTGAAGCGGGTCAGCGTGGCCAGCAGATCGTCGAGGCGCCCCTCGTAGCGCGAGAGCAGCGGGTAGACGAAGTCCTTGCCGAAATCCTCCCGGCCGGTGGTCTTCGGCAACGGCAGCGCCAGGTAGGGGTGGCGGTGCAGCTCGGCCAGGAGCGCGGCGTCGATGGCGCCACGCGCGCCGCGCAGGCCGTCCCGGTCGAAGGCCTCGAGGCCGCCCGAGGCGGCGCGCGCGACCGCGTCGAGCGGCATGTTGCCGGGGCCGTTGTCGAAGGCCACGATGTCGGCGATCCGGTTGCCGACCAGGGTGACGTTGGCGATGCCGCCGATGTTCTGCAGCGCCCGCTTGCGGCCGGGCGCGCGAAACAGCAGGTGGTCGACCAGCGGCACCAGCGGGGCGCCCTCGCCGCCGGCGGCCACGTCGCGCACCCGAAAGTCGCTCACCACCGGACAGCCGGTCCGCTCGGCGATCACCGCGGCTTCACCGATCTGCAGCGTGGCGCCCAGGCGCCCGGACGAGCGGGGGTGGTGGACGGCGGTCTGGCCGTGCGAGCCGATGAGGGCGACCTCTTCGATGGCCGCGCCGCCGGCGGCGCACACGGCGCGCGCGGCCTCGGCGAAGGCCTCGCCGAGCAGCACGTCCAGGTCGCACAGCTCGGAGGCGTCGGCCTGGGAGAGGCGGAAGATCCGCTCGCGCAGCGGGCGGTCGAAGGGGGTGCTCACGAAGGCGCGCACCGTGAGACGCGTCGTCTCGTCCGAACCGTCGATGGCGCACAGCGCGGCGTCCGTCCCATCGGCGCTGGTCCCCGACAGGAGGCCGATCACCAGCCGCCCCGGGCGCTCGCGCGCGGCCAGCAGGCGCGTGAACGGATCGCCGGCCAGCGGGGTGCCGCTCACGGCGCCTCGGCGGGTGGGCGAACCGGCAGGTCGCCGACGATCGCGCGCAGCGAGCCCTTCTTGGCGACCAGCAGCTCGCGCGCCCGCGCCGCCGAGACGCCCGCGTGGTGCATGACGAGCGCGACCTTGGCCCGACCGCCGGCCTTCTCGATGAGGCGGCGGGCGCCCGCGTCGTCCAGGCCGGAGAGCGCCGAGACCATCCGGGCGGCCCGCGCCCAGAGCTTGGCGTTGGTGGGGCGCACGTCGATCATGAGCCCGCCGTAGGTCTTGCCGAGCAGCACGAAGGCCGCGGTCGAGATGGCGTTGAGGACGATCTTGGTGGCGGTCCCCGCCTTGAGCCGCGTCGAGCCGGCGATGACCTCGGGCCCGGTCTCGAGCGCGATCACGACGTCCGCCGGCGCCGGGCCTTCGATCGCGCCGCAGGTGACGAAGATGGTGGCGGCCCGGCGAAAGCGCGCGTACTCGAGCGCGGCCCGCACGAACGGCGTCACCCCCGAGGCCGCGATGCCGCACACGACGTCGGTCGGACCGACCGCGGCCCGGCGCATCCGCTGCTCGGCGTCGCGCGTGTTGTCCTCCGCCCCCTCGACCGAGCGGGTCAGCGCCGACGGGCCCCCGGCGATGATCGGCACCAGGCGCGACGGGGGGACCCCGAAGGTGGGGACGCACTCGACGGCGTCGAGCGTGCCGAGGCGCCCCGAGGTTCCGGCGCCCACGTAGACCATGCGACCGCCCGCGGCCAGACGATCGGCGACCAGGCGCGCGGCCCGCCCGATCTCCGCGGCGCGATCTTGCGCGGCGCGCACCGCCTTGGCCTCCTCGGCCAGCATGAGCGCCGCGATGGCCTCGGGCGCCAGCGTGTCCAGCTTGGCGGCGCGCGGGTGGGTCGCCTCGGTGGCGAGCCGCGCGAAGTCCACCGCTTTACGCCGTGGCGCCGCCATCAAATCCCGAGGACGGCACGCATGTCGTACAGGCCGGGCGTTCGCCCCACTACCCAGAGCGCGGCGCGCACCGCGCCGACGGCGAAGGTGTCGCGTGTGGTGGCGCGGTGGGTGATCTCGATCCGATCGCCGGCGCCCAGGAAGTAGACGGTGTGATCGCCCACGACGTCGCCGCCGCGGATGGCCTGGATCCCGATCTCGCGCGGCGGCCGTGGGCCGACGTCGCCGTGGCGGGCGTAGCGCGCGGTGGCGGCCAGATCGCGGTCGGTGGCCTCGGCCAGCGCCTCGGCCAGGCGCAGCGCGGTTCCGGAGGGGGCGTCGTGCTTGGCGCGGTGGTGG
>Ga0210385_10002469_pt1 | contig 11178 bp, 10 predicted proteins | sample IncBWH26OmetaG_FD_160107 | JGI IMG/M metagenome (GOLD analysis project Ga0210385, IMG submission 160107) | Forest soil microbial communities from Barre Woods Harvard Forest LTER site, Petersham, Massachusetts, United States - Inc-BW-H-26-O ... | reverse complement strand
TCAGCGCCAGTCTCGTTTGGTCGCTCACGACTCACTGGGCACTGCTCGCGGAAGGAAGCATTGATGGCCAGCACGGTGGCTGAGATAACGGTCGCGACGCTGAAGGCGTCAGGCGTGCAGAGGGTCTACGGGCTACCCGGGGACTCGCTGAACGGCTTCACTGACGCGCTGCGCCGGGACGGCGGCATCGCCTGGGAGCACGTGCGCCACGAGGAAGCCGCGGCGTTCGCCGCTGCCGGAGAGGCGGCTGTGACCGGCGAGCTCGCGGTGTGCGCAGGGAGCTGCGGCCCCGGCAACCTGCACCTGATCAACGGGCTGTTCGACGCGAACCGCAGCCGCGTGCCGGTGCTGGCGATCGCCGCGCAGATCCCCGGCGACGAGATCGGCTCGCAGTACTTCCAGGAGACCCACCCGCAGGAGCTGTTCCGCGAGTGCAGCGTCTACTGCGAGCTGGTCGGCGAGCCGGAGCAGATGCCGCGCGTGCTGGAGATCGCTATGCGCACGGCGATAGCCCGCGGCGGCGTCGGCGTCGTCGTGATCCCGGGCAACCTGTTCTTCGCCGACGTCCCGTCCGGCTCGGCCGCGGTTGCAATACGGCCGACGCCGTCGGTCATCCGGCCCGCCGACGGCCCGCTGGCCGCAGCCGCCGAGGTACTGAACGGCGCGAGCCGGGTGACGATCCTGGCCGGGGCCGGCTGCGCAGGCGCGCATGACCAGCTCATCGCGATCGCGGGAGCCCTGAAGGCGCCGGTGCTGCACGCGTTCCGCGGCAAGGAGTTCGTCGAGTACGACAACCCGTACGACGTGGGGATGACCGGGCTGATCGGCTTCACCTCGGGCTACCGGGCGATGGAGCACTGCGACGCGCTGCTCATGCTCGGCACCGACTTCCCCTACCGGCAGTTCTACCCGAGCGGTGTGCCGGTGATCCAGGTCGACGTGCGCGGCGAGCAGATCGGCCGCCGAGTGCACGTCGACGTGCCGCTGGTCGGCACGGTCGCCGACACCGTCGACGCCCTGCTGCCGCTGATCAAGGCCAAGTCCGACTCCGCTCACCTGGACCGGATGACCGGTCACTACCGCCGGGCCCGGGAACGGCTGGACCACCTCACCCAGGAGCGACGGGGCCACTCGCCGCTGCATCCGCAGGCCGTCGCGGCCGCGGTGGACCGGCTCGCTGCGCAGGACGCGGTCTTCACCGCCGACGTGGGCTCGCCCTGCATCTGGGCCGCCCGCTACCTGCGGATGAACGGCAGGCGTCGGCTGATCGGCTCGTTCAACCACGGATCCATGGCCAACGCGCTGCCGCACGCCATTGGCATCCAGGCCAGCCAGCCGGGCCGGCAGGTGGTCGCGCTGTCCGGCGACGGCGGGATTGCGATGCTGCTCGGCGAGCTGATCACGCTGCGCCAGCAGCACCTTCCGGTGAAGGTCGTCGTGTTCAACAACGGCGCGCTGGCGTTCGTGGAGCTGGAGATGAAGGCAGCCGGGATCGTCACCTACGGCACCGACCTCGACAACCCCGACTTCGCCGGCATCGCCCGGGCCGCGGGGCTGTTCGGCGCGCGGGTCGAGAAGGCGGGCGAGCTCGACGACGCGCTGCGGGCGGCCTTCGAGCACGATGGCGCGGCCCTGGTCGAGGTGCTCACCGACCGGCACGAGCTGTCCCTGCCGCCAAAGATCAGCTACGGCGAGCTCAAGGGCTTCACGCTGTACGCGACCAGGACCATCCTTTCCGGCGGCGGGGACGAACTGGTCGAGCTGGCGAAGAGCAACCTGCGCGAGCTCTCCGTCGAGTGACCGGGCGGTAATGCTGTGCCCGGGCAACCGCCCGGGGACACGACGGCGATTGGATGCAGATGGGACGACGGACGATTACCCCGCTCGGCGCGGTCGTGGGCGGCCTGCTGGCCGGGGCCGTGGGGACCGTGTGCATGGACGCGGTCCGCTACCGGCGGTACCGGCGGGCGGGCGGCACGGACAGCCCGATGGCGTGGGAGTTCGCGCCGGTCGAGAGCTGGGACAAGGCTCCCGACCCCGGAACGGTCGCCAAGCGGGTGATCGAGGGCTTCACCCAGCGCGAGATCCCGGACCGCTGGGCGTTCCTGATCAGCACGGTCATGCACTGGGGCTACGGGTCGTCGGCTGCCGCCGGCTACGGCATTCTGGTCGGCTCGCTGCGCAAGCGCAGCCCGCTCTACGGCCTGCCGTTCGGCGCCGCGGTCTGGCTCAGCAGCTACATCATCCTGCCGGAGGGAGGGCTGTACAAACCGATCTGGGAGTACGACCTCAAGACCCTGGGTGGTGACCTGAGCGCCCACCTCTGTTACGGGACGGGCACCGGGGTGGCCTTCTGGCTGCTCACCAACGTGCCGTAGCCGGCCAGGCGCGAGCCGGCCCGCCGATCAGCTGACGCGGGCGGCGATGGCTCGCGCGCACGCCAGTGCCTCCGTGTGCGTGGTGTCCACCTCCACGTCATAGAACACGCCCTGGTGAACCACCTCGGCCTGCGATGCGGCCATCCCCTGGACGCGGTCTCCCCGTGCGATCTCGCGCCCCGCGGCCACCGCGCCGTCGCATCTGACGCCGACCCAGAGCACGTCCAGTCCGTCCAGGGCCTTCTGCCACCGCTGCTGACCCGCTGCCCCGCCGAGGAAGACCTCGTCGATGATGATCCTGGCGCCCGCGCGGGCCGTCGCCACGACACCGTCGATCCAGGCGGCCTCCAGCGCCCGGAAGTCGGCCCCGACACTCACCCCGCCATCCGCCGCGAAAGCGATCCCCGCGTCCGACTCCTGCATCTTCGCGGGCAGGGCCTCGACGAACGAGTCGCACCCGAACGCCAGCCACGGATCCGGCAGCACTGCCTGCAGGCACCGTATGATGCCCGACTTCCCCGAGCTGGAACCGCCGTTGAGAATGATCATCTGGGTCGTCACGAGGCCACAGTAAGCCGCTGCCCTCGCCGGGCGGACCCGCCGGGGCGGAAGAAAGGAGTTGCGCGGCTCCGTCTGGCGCGTTACGTTCGCCGGGTCGCCGCAGACCGCGGGACAGCTGCACGGAAAGGAGGCGCGATGTCCATATACCGACTGGCGCCTCCGGAGACTGACCGATAGCAGTCCCGGTCGCGCCTCTGCTCAGCAGAGGAATGACATGACTTCGCAATCAGCTTCACAGTCGATCGCGCCTGGCCGGATCGACGACGTCCCGTCCAGCTGGGACGAGCGCACGGTCCTGACCACGATGCTGGACTACACCCGCGACACCGTGCACGCCAAGTGCGCGGGCCTGTCCGACGCGGACGCCCGCCGGGCGCCCCTGCCGGCCTCGCCGCTGATGACGATCTCCGGGCTGGTAAGCCACCTGCGCTGGGTCGAGAGCTCCTGGATCGAGAAGACGATGCTTGGCGGCACGATCGACGCGCCGTGGACCGACGAGGATCCCGATCGCGAGTTCCGGATCGCGACCGAGGTTCCGCTCACCCAGCTGCTCGCTGACTACCGGGCCACCTGCGACCGGCACCGCGATCTGGTGGCGCCGCTCGATCTGGACACCCCGTCCCGGGGCGCCCTGGAGTGGCGGACCCAGCCGGTCACGCTGCGCTGGATCCTGTTCCATCTGACCGAGGAGACCGCCCGGCACAACGGCCACATCGACATCCTGCGGGAACTAGCCGATGGCCAGCGCGGAAGGTAACCGCGGGCCTGAGCCGGCAGGCTGAGCGATTCCGGCCACTCCGGGCGCGGAAGGTAGCCCCTAGGCCAGGGTCGGCAGGGCTCAGCGACTCCTGCCGCCCCTGGCCCGCGCCACGGCGCCCGCGGCGATCAGGCCGATGGCCACGATCCGGCTCGCCCGGCCTGCCCGGCCCGCCCGGCCCGATGATCGGCGCGGCCGGGCCGGGGATCCCGCACCGGTCCGGCCTCCCGCGGGCGCAATAAGCCCCTCGCCTCCCTGCAGCAGCTGGCGCCCGTGCAAGGCAAACAGCAACCAGAACGACGGGCCGATCAGCGCCACGACGGCGGCGAACAAGACGACCAGGGCGACCAGGGTGGAATGCGGGGCGCCCGCGTTGCTCAGCGTCACCGCCGTGCCGGGCAGCAGCGCCGGGTACTGGGCCACGCCCCATCCCCACACCACGGCGGCCACGCCGAGCGCCGCGAGCACCCGGATGCCGCGCGGCCGGCCCGCCGCCAGCAGGGCCAGCACGGCGAGGCCGGTCAGCCCGGCCAGGATCACCAGCGACAACCCGCGCCCGGTGAGGTTGTGCTGCAGCGCCGCGGCCGGGCCGTGCAGCTCGAGCAGTGTGGCCAGCGACAGGGCCCCGGTCGCCGCCCCGGCGGCCTGCGCGCGACGGGTGAAGTAGCCCTGCAGACGGCGGTCGCCGCGGCGGGCCGCCTCACCGATGAGATAGACGGCGGCCAGGTAGCCGCAGGCACCGACGAACAAGAAGCCGATTAGCAGCGAGGTCGGGTTCGTCCAGGCGGCGAGGCTCGCGTGGCTGGCGTTGGCGGGTATCTGGCCGGCCGCCACGGCTCCGATCACCGTGCCCATGAAGAACGGGGTCAGCAGCGAGGAAAACGCGAACACCGCGCCGAACGCCCGCTGCATGCCAAGCCCGGAGACCTCCTTGCGGAACGCGAATCCGGCGCCGCGCAGCACGATCCCGCCAACCGCGAGCCAGAGCGGCAGCGCGGCCGTCGTCATCACCGAGGCGAACGCGACCGGGAATGCGGTCCAGAAGATAACCAGCGCGAAGACCAGCCAGACGTGGTTGGCCTCCCACACCGGGGTGATCGACTCGTCAATAAGCCGCCGCGGCGCGTGCCCGCGCCGGTCGCCGCCGGCCAGCAGGTCCCACAGGCCGCCGCCGAAGTCGGCGCCGCCCAGGATGCCGTAGAGGGTGACCGTCGCCAGCAGGATGCCGCCGACGGCCGCGGCCGCGATCACGTTCTGGCCCGGCCGGGACTCGTGCCCCGCGTGCCCCTGGCGTCCGGGATCTCCGGCTGCGGGCCGTAAGGCACGCCGGTTTCGGGCACGCCGCCGCGGCGCCAGCGCCGGGCCAGCGCCCGGAGGATCAGGACCGTCGCGATGCCGAGCACCGCGTACAGCACGAGGACGATGCTGAGGCTGGTGATCACGCCGCCGTTGGTGGTCGCCGCCTGGGTGGTGGTCTGCAGCCGGTACACCACCCACGGCTGCCTGCCGACCTCGGTGACCACCCAGCCGGCCTCCATGGCCACGATCGCGGCCAGCCCGCTGAGCGCGCCGAGCAGCCAGAACAGCCGCTGGCGCGGCAGCGAGCGATGGCGCCACCACCCCCACAGAGCCCACAGCCCGGCCAGCAGCAGCAGAAAGCCGATGCCGACCATGGCGTCGAAGCACAGGTGGATGAGCCAGGCCACCGGCGGCCGGTCGGCAGCGGGCACCGTGTCCCACCCGATGACCTTGGTGCCCGGGCTGAACCCCACCAGCAGCGAGTCGACATCCGGAATCTTCAGGCCGCCGTAGATGTGCCCGTTGGCGTAGACCCCGGCGAGCCACTCGGGTACGTGCGACGAGGTTCGCTGGACATACTCCATCGAGGCGAACTTGACCGGCTGGTCCTGCGCGATGTCCCGGGCGGCGGTATCGCCGACGAAGATCTGGAACGGGGTGAGGATCGCGGCGGGCACGAATCCCAGGGCGAACCCGGTGTAGTGGTACCGGTCACGCCGGCCGCGCAGTATGCCCGCCGCGTACACCCCGGCGACGGTGAATCCGGAGACCATGTAGGCGGCCAGGATCATGTGCGGCATCTCGTAGATCGCGGCATGGTTGAAAAACACCTGCCACGGATCGACCGACACGATCCGCCCGTGAGAGACGGTGAAGCCGCCGGGCTGGTTCATCCACGCGTTGACCGCGATCACCGACATGGCCCCGAAGATGCCACTCAACGCTATCGGCACCCCGGTCCACCAATGCGCCCATCCGCCCAGCCGCCGCCAGCCGTACAGGTAGATCGCGGTGAAGATGGCCTCGAGGAAGAAGAACAGGCCCTCAACGCCGAACGGCAGCCCGAGCACCGCGCCGTACTTGCGCATCAGGCCCGGCCATAGCAGCCCCATCTCGAACGACAGCACCGTGCCGGTGACCGCGCCGACGGCAACGAGCACGCCCATCGCCTGTGACCAGCGCCGCGCGAGCACCATCGCCACCTGGTCCGGCCGCCGCAGCCCGATGAACTCGGCGATCAGCACGATCGTCGGCAGCGCGATCCCCAGGCACGCGAGGATAATGTGAAACCCCAGGGTGGCCGCCATCTGCGCGCGAGCGGGGACCACTTCCCCGCTCACCCGCGTAGCGGCGATCATCGCTGCGGTAGCTGAGTGCATGCCTGTCTCTCACGACCCCGACGCAACGCTACTGCGCGCGGCCGACGGCAACCCGGCCGGCCTGCCCCGCCGGATGCAGCCGGCCCAGCCACGAGGCCGGCCTGCCCCGCCGGATGCAGCCGCCCCAGCCACGAGGCCAGCCTCCCCCGCCGGGCGCGACCGTCCCGGCCACGAGGCCGGCTCGAGCCGATGCGCCTAAGGTGTACTCCAGTTGTGGACGCGACAACATGAAGTGGCGGCCATGAGAGAGAACTTCGCGACGGTGCTTGAGACCGTGGCGGACGTCCGTGCCGATCACACGGCGGTGACGCACGGGGACCGCAGCGTGACCTGGCGGCAGCTGGACGACCGGTCGTCGCGGCTCGCGGGCTTCCTGGCCGGCCGCGGGATCGGCGCCGACGCCCGGGTGGCGATCGCGCTCTACAACGGGATCGAGTATCTGGAGAGCGTCTTCGCGATCCTCAAGCTCAGGGCCATCCCGGTCAACGTGAACTACCGGTACCAGTCCGACGAGATGCGCCACCTCTTTGACGACGCGCAGGCCAGCGCCCTGATCTTCGACGCGTCGCTGACCGAGCGGGTGGTCGCCGCACAGGCGGGCGCGCAGGCGCGCCCGCCGACGGTGCACACCCTCGTGCGTGTTGGCGACGCGGCCGCCCCGCCGGGAACCCCGGTCAGTGTCTACGAGCAGGTCATCGGCGGCACCGAGCCGCTGCCCCGCGCAGCACGGGAGGCCGGCGGCTGGCTGATGTACACCGGCGGCACCACCGGCAGGCCCAAGGGCGTGCTGGTAAGCCACGCCTGGCTGTACCCGGTCGTCTCCGCCAACGGTTTCGTGCTCATCGGTGAGAAGGTGCCGGACTCGCTGGACGCGCTGCGGGCGACGACCGAGCGGCTGAGCGCGCGCGGCGATGCGATCGTCTGCCTTCCCGCGCCGCCGCTGATGCACGCGACCGGCATGTACACCTCGCTCGGTGCGCTGCTGGCGAGCGGGCGCGTCGTCTACCTGACGCAGCGGTCCTACGACGCGGACGAACTCGCCCGCACCGTTCCCGCCCAGCACGTGGACACGGTGTCGATCGTGGGCGACGTGTTCGCACTGCCACTCGCCGACGCGCTGGACCGGGCGGTGCGGGACGGCAATCCGTACGACGTCTCCAGCCTGCGCCGGATCCTGAGCGTCGGCGTGACCTGGAGCGCCGACGTAAAGCGCCGGCTGCTGGCGCACGGCGACTTCGTCTGCCGTGACCTGGTCGCGGCTTCCGAGGGCGGCCCGTTCGCGATCAGCGAGACCAGGCGTGGCGACAGCGCCATAACCTCGCGATTCACGCTGATGCCGGGTGCCCGGGTCATCGACGACTCGGGCCGCGACGTGATCCCGGGCTCGGGCCAGGTCGGCGCGCTCGTCGCGCCCACCGACGACGAGATCGCCTACCTTGGCGACGCCGCAAAGACCGCGGAGACGTTTCGCACGTTCGGCGGCAGGCGCTGGGTAATGACCGGAGACCTCGCGTCGGTGGCGGCCGATGGCTCGGTCACCTTCCATGGCCGCGGCAGCCGCATCATCAACACCGGCGGCGAGAAGGTGTTCGCCGAAGAGGTCGAGCAGGTGCTGATCGAGCACCCCGGTGTCCGCGACGCGCTGGTAGTGGGGGTGTCCGACCCACGCTGGGGGCACCGGGTGACCGCGGTCGTGGCCCCGGAGGGCGACCCCGGGCCGGCCGCGGACGCACTGGTCGCGCACGTCGCCGGGCGGCTCGCCGACTACAAGAAGCCCCGCGCCATCGTGTTCGTGCCCGAGATCAGGCGCAGCCCCTCCGGCAAGGCCGATCTCCGCTGGGCCCAGGCCGCCGCCACAAGCGCCGATGGATGAACCGTTGGGCTTGAAAGAGCCGGCCCATCGGTACATCGACGCGCGTCGCGTGACCCTGAGCGCCGATGAATGAACCATCCGACGGCCTATCACCCGCCTTTCGGTACATTCACGTGCCCCGGCGCCACTCGCTGCGGCACGTCAGCGCCATGCGAGGATGGCGGGACCGGCCGGCTGGGGAAGAGAGGTCCGAGGGATGAGCCGCGTTGTCGTGATCGGGGCCACCGGGCACATCGGGACGTACCTCGTGCCACGGCTGGTGCGCGGCGGGCATGACGTGGTCGCGATGAGCCGCGGTACCCGGGAGCCCTACCACGCGAGCCCGGAATGGAGCTCGGTCACCAGCATGAGGGTCGATCGCGACGCCGAGGACGCCGCGGGTGCGTTCGGCGAGCACGTGGCGTCGCTGAACCCCGACGTGGTGGTCGACCTGGTCTGCTTCACGGCCGCTTCGGCGCAGCAACTCGTCGATGCGCTGCGCCCGTCCCGCCCGCTGCTGGTGCACTGCGGGACGATCTGGGTGCACGGTCCCGCGCTGCGGGTGCCGGTCACCGAGGATGAGCCGAGGACCGCTTACGGCGAGTACGGCACCGGCAAGGCGGAGATCGAGACGCTGCTGCACCGGGAGACGCTGGCCGGCGGTGTCCCCTCGGTCGTGCTGCATCCGGGCCACATCAGCGGGCCCGGCTGGCCAGTCATCACCCCGGCGGGCAACCTCGACCCCGGCGTCTGGACGCACCTGGCGACCGGAAAGGCGCTCGCGCTGCCCGACAACGGCCTCGGCGTGCTGCATCACGTGCACGCCGACGACGTGGCGCAGGCCTTCGAGCGGGCGCTGACTCGGCCCGCGGCGATCGGGGCCAGCTTCCACGTGGTGTCCGAGCAGGCGATGACCCTGCGCGGCCTGGCGGTCGGCGTCGCGCAGTGGTTCGGCCGCGAGCCGTTGCTCGACTTCGTCGACTGGGACGAGTTCGGCCGGCGGGCCGGTCCCGAGCACGCCGAGACCACCAGGGAGCACACCTTCCGCGGCATCACCGCGAGCATCGACCGGGCCAGGCAGGTGCTCGGCTACGCGCCGCGCTACAGCACGCTCGAGGCCCTGAACGAGGCGCTGGCGTGGCTGGTCGCCGACGGCCAGGTGGACGTCGGCGGCCAGCCGTTCCCCGCGGGGTCGTGACGGCATTGGCGGCGCGTGTCGAGATCGATGGCCGTCCGGCGACCGCGGAACAGCTGCGCGCGTCCGCGCTCGGCGGTTACGGCCACTTCACGGCGATGCAGGTCAGGAATGGGCGGGCGCGCGGCCTGGACCTGCATCTGGCCCGGCTCGCGGCCGGGAACCGCGAGCTCTTCGACGCGGCCCTGGACGCGGCGGCGGTGCGCGATCACATCCGCCATGCGCTCGGTGACTCCGGCGACGCGTCGGTCCGCGTCTACGTCTGCGAGCTGGCGGACCGGCCGTCGGTCATCGTGACGGTCCGCCCGCCCGGTGGCATGCCGGGCGGCCCGTGGAAACTGCAGTCGGTCCCGTACCAGCGAGCGGTGGCCCACATCAAGCACGTCGGCGACTTCGGGCAGGGGTATTACCAGCGGCTGGCCCGTGGCAACGGGTTCGACGAGGCGCTGCTGACCGGCCCCGAGGCGGAGATCGCCGAGGGCAGCATCACCAACGTCGGGTTCTGCGACGGCGCCAGCATCATCTGGCCCGCCGCGCCCGCCCTGGCCGGTATCACCATGCAGCTGCTGGACCGCGAGCTCCCCGCGACCGGCCTGACGTCCCGCCGGGCCCGGGTGCGCGTACCGGATGTCGGCTCGTTCACCGGTGCGTTCGTCACCAACGCCAGGGGCATTGCCGCGGTCGGCCAGATCGACGGTCACGTCCTGGCCGTGGATGGGAAGTTGATGACAACACTGACCGACGCCTACCAGTCCGTTAGCTGGGATCTCATCTGAGCGACACTCACGTGGAAGGAACCATGCCCGAAACCCCCGTTCCCACCGCCGACCTGGTCGACCAGTACGGCACTGAGCTGCGCGTGTGCGAAACCCAGTTCCGCCAGTTCGGCGGCTGCCGTGCCTTCACCGGCGCGGTCCGAACGGTCTCCTGCCACGAGGACAACGGCCTGCTGCGCGAGCTCGTGGGCGCGCCGGGCTCGGGCTGCGTCCTCGTCGTCGACGGCGGCGGGTCGCTGCGCGCCGCATTGGTGGGGGACATGCTGGCCGGCGCGGCGCTGGCCAACGGCTGGGCCGGGCTCATCCTGCACGGCGCGGTCCGTGACAGCGCGGCTCTCGCCGGGCTCGACCTTGGCGTCAAGGCGCTGGGCACGAACCCGCGGCCCGGCGGCAAGACCGGGGCCGGCGCGATGGACGTGCCAGTGAGCTTCGGCGCGGTGACGTTCCATCCGGGCGACGTCCTGCATGCCGACGACGACGGGATTGTCCTGCTGCCACGGCCGTGACGAGCGCGGTCACCGGGACCAGAGGGCATGGCATCACCCGTCGGGGGTGATGCAGGTGATCATCTTCTCGGGTGAATCTTGCCCTGTGCCAGGCGCAGGACCCGTTTCGCCGGTGGCTGCCGGCAGCCTCCCTGGATGAGGAGCAGGAATGTCACTGGCTGCATCGTCCGCGAACTATCCGGTGCTGGACATCTTCTGGTCGATACTGGAGTTCTTCCTCTGGGTAATCTGGATCTGGCTACTGATCTGGATCTTCATCGACATCTTCCGCAGCCACGATCTGTCCGGCTGGGCCAAGGCTCTGTGGTTCCTGTTTGTCCTGATCATCCCGCTTGTCGGGGTGCTGGTTTACCTGATCGTCCGCGGCGGCTCCATGCATGAGCGCTCGGTGCGGCAGGCCCAGCATCAGGACGAGGCATTCCGCCACTACGTGCAGCAGGCCGCAGCCAGCTCGCCGGCCAGCACGGCAGACCAG